>Ga0207679_10000126_pt1 | contig 62566 bp, 74 predicted proteins | sample KBSC73metaG_FD_184320 | JGI IMG/M metagenome (GOLD analysis project Ga0207679, IMG submission 184320) | Corn rhizosphere microbial communities from Kellogg Biological Station, Michigan, USA - KBS C7-3 metaG (SPAdes) (version 2) | ecosystem: Host-associated > Plants > Roots > Rhizosphere > Soil ...
GACTTCGACAACAGCATCTACACTACTGACATGAGTCAGTGTGAGACAACTACTCCTCCAGTAACCGAACTTCCACACACAGGTATCAGCGATGGTATTATGAGTGTGATTGGGGCGGGATCGTTGGTAGGTATGGCTGGTGCATATATTGCCAGTCGACGTCTTACTAAATAAGCAAAACTAATAGCTGACCGCTTGCGCAAAAGGAGGGGCTCGCCCCTCCGACTGCATCATAAAGTTAATTTATAATGCAGCCTCCTCCCCCTAAAGGCCGCGCTATCCGCGCGACTAAAGTTGGAGAATAAAAGCCACCCTGTGATATGGGTGGTTTTTAGTTTATGCGTCTTCTTGCTGTGGAGGCTGTGGCGTTGAAAGCTTTTTGATAGGCAGGCGGAATCCGAATGTACTTCCCTTGCCTTCTTTAGATTCAAATACGAGGCTGCCTCCGTGGCCATCGATGACTTTACGGGCTAAGTACAGGCCGATGCCCGTACCATCTGGGCGTTGTTTACGAGCGTTTTCAGCCCTGAAGAACTTGGTGAAGAGTTTCTTTTGCACGTCTGCCGGCACACCCATACCCTTATCTATCACTCGAAGTACTGCATCACCTTCTTCGATTGAGAGCGTTACTTTGATTTCCTGGCTTTCAGGCGAATAGTAGATGGCATTATCCATGAAGTTCATGATTACCTGACGAATCTTGTTCTCATCAATGTATAGTTCAGGAAATCGCGATGGGCTTTTGAATGTTACTGCCACGCCATGAGTTGAAGCAATTTGGCGGATACTATCTACCTCTTGCTTTGCAACCTTAGCAAGGTCAACCGCATGAGTATCGATGATGAATTTACCTGTCTGCAAGCGACTCACATTCAAAAAGTCGCCAATCAAATGCACCATACGCTCGCTGCTCGTAAATGCCTCTTCAAGCAGCAGGCGCTGTTCTTTGGATATTCTTCCTACATCGCCTTCGAGTACCATCGATATGTAGCCTTTTACGCTCGTTAGTGGTGTGCGCAGCTGGTGAGATGCCATGCTTACAAATTCGTCTTTAGCGGCATCGAGGCGCTGTAACTGGTTGTTTGACTGACGAAGCTTTTTAGTAGCATCTTTAATACGTTGCTGAAGTGTTTCGTTGATTTCGCGTACTTCTTGGACTGAAAGTGCGTTTTGAATGGCGATGACGAGCTCATCACGGATCGTCCGCAATGCCTTAAGGTCACGGTTCACATAATATCCTGAGTGCTTCTCACCCAAGAAAAGATAGCCTTGAAGACGTTCAGCATACCAGAGAGGCAAGACTGCCGCGATACTATGTTGATTTAGCATATCTTTAAGGCCGCCATCATCCGAGAGGAGTGCGTCTGTTAACAGAATTTCTTCTTGGTTGCCATAGAAATATGTATCGAGCTTGCGCTCGTCTGAACGCGACATGTGCCTATGTTCGCGTGTCCCGGATGACATTGAGGCACTCTCGCCGTACCGTACAACAAAAAACGCTTGGTCTATTTTTAGAACATCGGCAATATCGACTGACGCATGGTGTAGCAGTGTCCTTAGGTCGTTTGACATCGTTAATTTTCGGCTTAACCGCACGACAAAGTCGTCAATCGTGAAGTTACTACGATAGAATATTTTGTTTGTTAATTTATCAAAGAAAATCTTTACCGGCTGGAAAATAAAGGCAAGCAAGAGCGCAAGCGTAACGTTCAATGGGCCTTGGTTAATCATATATCCGTCGCCCTTATCACTGAAGAATATTCCCGAAGCGAGGTATGCGATACCATAATAAATACCGGCAAGCGTGAGGAGTGAAAAGAGATATGCAAGTGTTCGCACAACAGCAAAGCGAATATCGAAAAGTCCGTGCTTAATAATTGTATACGCCAGCGTAACGACAAGTACCACCGTGGCTAACGGGCCAAAGCGCGTTGCATGCCAATCTGAAACAACGAGAGGAATCACTACGTTAAGTACGAGGCCGAGCAATGCGCTTGTTATAAATGCAAACAAAACGAAGAACATTTGGTGTCGCTTGAGCGCATTCTGTGACCGTGAGATCCCCAGAAGGTTTCGAGTAATAAGTACTACAGTCCCCAAGAAACATACTATATAGAACCACAGAAACTCACCGTTAGAGAAAGCTAGAGATCCATTACTATCAAGTGTTGCTCTTCCTGATACAAGCTCTGTAAACGAAAGCCCGACTATTATGAGCGATAATGCAACAACGAGATATTTTTCAAACCTGCCCGGGTGCCGAATGGCCGGAAATCGATACGTAAATAATAGACCCGAGAAAACGATACCATAACCACTCGCAAACGCCGTCATATTCGCGATATTTGTCACGATAAGGTTAGCTGTGTAGTGATTTGTGATGTAGTTAGTTACGATCCATACGGTGATACAGAAACTCATTAGCCCAAAGAACTGCGCGTATCGCTGACGTGCATCGCGCAGCAAAATCACCAAGCCAAGCAGCAAGTTGATTGTGCATGTTGTGATTAAGACAAAAAGATCCACACCCTTATTCTACCGTAAGCGGTTTGTTTTTTATACTACTGTTTTTTATGTGAGCTTTCGAACTGTAGCGCATCATCCCCACTACCAGCTACGAGAAGCTTTAATGCCTTTCGAGCAAGCCAACCCCTCACCGTAAAGAGTCTTGCACGATTCATTTTACGATAGAAATCTGGCGTGTGACCATATACCGCCTGACTTCGCTTCGAACCGAGATATTCCATAGGGCCCGAATCTGCAAGTGGTACAAAAGGAATGCCGAGATAATCTGTCAGTTTAGCGAGGGGCTTACTGTCGATAACTGAGATGAAATGCTCAATACCCTGCTCCATAGCGGCTACATAGAGTGCGCGATAAAGCTGAATACTAATGCCTCCTTCTGCGGTTCGATATTCTGGCGGTACCGCAACTGTGCCTACATCCCAACACTTGTCCCAATCGTCGATGCCATGATGCTCAGCAAGCTCCCTTTGATATTCCTCTACTGGGCGTCCGTGCATTGCAGCGAGATCATTAATCGTCTTGAAGCCAGCAGGGCCGTTTTTAATCACGCGGAGCTCACCGCTCGTTGGCTTTTCATTTTCGCTGTCAACAGAAGTAAAAAATATACTCTGTTCTTCATACGGGCCGTACTCGCGCACCATTTCCTCAGGGTCGTTGTTGAATGTCTGATTAAACACTGCCCCCTCTACCTGACGACCAATGTTCGAGAATGGGTCAGTGCCATCAAACATGTAGCAGACAAAACGAGCGTCCCCTGTTGGTGGACGCTCGTTTAATAACTCACTTGTCAATTGGTGAACAGCCTCTACAGGCAGGTCATATCCAGACTCATGCTCTGCATTCGAAACATTTCGCTCAATATTGACGATAGACATCAGAATTCCCTTGCCTCAATGTCAGTCGCGCCAAAGAACTCGCGCGTAAATTGAATTGCTTTTTCAGGCGAGAATGCCTTACAGGTGTAGATATCTACGCTAAAGAAAAGGCGTGGCTGCTCCCACGCGTAAAAGTGTGCGCCTGATGTTTCCCAGTGGATCCACCCGGCCCAGCCGTATAAATCGCTCCGGTGTGTCACTGGCTGAATGAGCTGCACCATCCCTGTATTTACCGAAAGTTCAGCAAGGTACTTTTTAATGTCTTCATCGGTAATTGGCCGTGCGGGATACCCCTCAATAACGAGTCGCTGACGGTAGATGTCGGGGGCTAGGTCTTTCATTTTTTCTCCGTATTTATTACATAGTGCACTTTGATTTTACCACAAGTTGGACCTTATGGGCTCAATATAGTATCATAAATACTAACCATGACCAAGATTGCAATTATCGAAGACGACTCAGTCATCAACCAAATGTACCGCATGAAGTTTGAGGCGGCAGGCTTTGAAGTCTCCACTGCGAGCGATGGCGAAGCGGGCGTTGCAATGGTCGCGAAATTCAACCCTGAGATTATTTTGCTTGATTTACAGATGCCACACATGGGTGGTGCCGAGGCACTTACGCTGATTCGTAAGTCTGCGAGTAGCGCAAAGACTCCTGTTATTATCCTCACAAACCTCGGTGAAGAAGAAGCTCCAAAAGAACTCAAAGATCTTGATATTCAAAGCTACATCGTGAAAGCAGAGCTTACACCAAGTCAAGTTGTTGGGCGCGTAAAAGACGCTCTTGGAATTGCTTAGTTAAGTTGACCAGCTTGGCGTAAACACGCTTCGATTAAATGATCAAATAATACCGTGTATGTTAGTGGTCCGACGCCGCCTTTTACGGGGGTAATTGTCACGTCTTTGCGTTCACGAACCGACTCATCAACATCGCCAACAATAAACCCGCCCTCGCTTGCTGTACCAGCGTCAACAACGACAGCTTTTTGCTTTACATCATCTGCTGTAATTAGTCGCGGAGCACCTGTTGCAGTTACGATTACATCGCTCGACTGCAGCGTTTCGTGGACATTCGCCGATGATTCATCGATACTCGTAACTGCGAGACCGCGCTTTAGCCACATTGCTGCAAGCGGCGCACCAACGAGCTTGCCAGCGCCAACAATCGCGATTTTTTTGCCATTGAGGTCTACACTATAACCAGTCAGGAGCCAGTCGATTGCTTGCGCGGTTGCACTCGGGAAGCCCGCATTCGCTCCAAGTCCATCAACATCTTTTTTAGGGTCGATTTCGTTGCAGATTGCATCAGTTTGACTTTTATCTTTCAGTGGCAGCTGCACAATAATACCTTGAATATTCGCGTCGGCATTTGCGCGCTCGATATATGTTGGCATTTCTGATTCGTCAATCGCCACTACTTCGACATCGATAAAAATATCGCGTGCGTAGCGCTGTTTCATACGAATGTACGTGTCAATTACCGCGCTTGCAGATGGACTTTTAATGATGAGGAGTTTTGGTGCAATACCAAATTGTTGTCGCAAATTGCGCACCTGGCGAAGCTGGCGCTGCTTAATAAACCCCTGAAGTTCGAGGCCGTTTAGCTCTCGTGCCATTAAATGCGATCCTTTCGGTCGTCAATGAATGAACCCCACTGACGAATCAAGCGAAGTACTGTTTTTAGTGGCAGTTCGATCATCATATCGAGGGCAAGCGCGACGACATTCACCTGAGCATACTTTTCGCTCATCCAGCGGCCGACTACAACAAATGGCAGGTAGATAAAGTCGCGAATGAACGTAAATCCGTTGCTTGTTGAGCGAACAACCTCAAGCTCACGAATGAGCCTGCTAAGGCGGAAGCCAAGGAAGCTCGCTGCTGAGATGAACACAAAGAAGATGGCAATGTGAACGAGTTCGAGGCCAAGTGATAGCAGCAACCAGACGACTCCACCAAATACGATAAGGCTAAAAATTACGTAAAGCGCAGAGAATACTGATCCGTAACGGTCGTTTGCGGCACCGCGGCGCTTCAGTAGAATCGTACCTTCGTCGCCATATAGCATCGTATCGACACGATCGACGAGTGCTTTGGTATTTGCGTAGCCCGGTAAGTTGAGTGTTAGGCGGAGTGCAACCATGTAGAGCGGTGGGAAACAGAGATTAATAAGCAGTGGCTGCCAAAGAATATGGCCGCTCGCCCAGAGGTCGTATGGCACTTCCACGGCGATACCAATCAGGAATTTTGTGATGATCAAGAAAATAACACTACGGACAATAGCACGGTTGACGCGCGTCATGATATTTGAGTATTCGCGCTCTACTTCTTTTTCAAAGGCATCGAGGAACGCATCACGGCGCTGCAGAAGCTGTAAGAATTCAGGCTTTTCCTCGATCATTCGGCGTACAATGCGCAGCGGCGCACCTTGGCGGTCGACCATGTGATAGAACTTATCGGTGACTGGCGAACGTAGCAATGCATCGATACGCTGGTTGTATGCGATGTATCGCTCTTCATCTGCCACGGTTACTTCGTAGCGCTTTAGTAACGAGGCGCGGATAACTGCGGTATTAGACTTTAAGAGTGCTTTATGGACGGCAGCGTACAATGCGGCGCCGTACTCATCGGCATCGAGCGATGTATCGGTGTATTCAGTGTGGGCAATTTTCTCGAAATACTGGTACGCGACAGATACAAATGCTTGATCTTTTTCCGCCGAATTGATGAGACGAACAACGGCAACCGATAGCGTATCGAGAATCCATCCGGTTGATGAATCTGAGCTGATGCCACGACGTTTTTGAAGATGTTCGTACGCGGCATAATGGCTCGTTGCAAGTTCAGAGATTGTCTCGAGCTGGTCTTTTGTGAGCGTATTGTTTGGTACATAACCGGCATAGGTAAGCTCGATTGCGAGTTCGTGACCACTTGCGCGAATTAAGCCTTCGTCGCGCGTAACAAATAATTGCTTATAGAAGCGACGGATGGCATTTTGCACCAGGAGATGCTCTTCGGTGTTTTCGGCAGCATTGCGGAGTTGCTCGTAGGCAGCAGTAAGTGTTTCGCCGGCACCAACAACATTCACCTTCTCGGCTTGAGCTTGGGTGCGCGTTTCGGTATCTTCATTGTGAACGGCGTTAGAAAGTCCCACCATAAGGTGGCTGCCGATAGTATTGAGCTCTGACATACCGTATTATTATACCACGTCAACAGAGGCTATGAGCGACTTACTACTCCACAAATGACTTTAACGGCGTGGCGTTGAAACCGTGTGCGTAATTGCCGTACGAAATGCCGTAGTGCCTCCCCCAACAATCCACGGTCACCCATTTATCATCTGCTACTTTAATCGTGAGATATTGATGAGGACTAATGTAATTTACGGTCGTCCACCGAAGCCTAATGTCTGATTCGTCAAAAAAGCCGCCTTTAACGAGCAGGAGTGCGAGCAAGTAGTTCTGGTTGGTACAGTGCATGAAGCCAGTCCGCCCCCAAAGGTCTTCTGCGCCTCTAGAAAATAATTCGTGTGCCCTTAAGAATGTTCCGAGGCGCCCTGATATGTGTTGAGTCGTTATACTGTCGTATGCGGTTCTTAGATATTCTTGCTTGGATGATGAGAGTTCCTGAAGCCGCGTTAGTTCATGCGCAATATCAGCCCCAACATTTTGCGGAAGCGGTGTCTTGTCGAATAGGTAATATGCCTTTATCTGACTCATTTACCCTGACTATAGCAAAACTCCGCACATATGAGGAGGTTGCTATAGGCTATTACCTCTTTATGCACAGCGAGTTACGAGCATTCGGGCAAATGGATTAAGCTGAGCGCTGCCTGCGTTTGTTTGATTGAGGTAAATATAAATATCGTCCCCAGCTTGCAGATACAGCGTCGCTGTAACAGATTGAATCGTTTGTAGCGCCGCATCATTTGTACTTGGCCGTTGATCTTCGACATAGAATTGACACTCAGTAATGAGCTGCACCATACGCACTCCAGGCACGGTCATGTCTTCCCAGTCGATAGTTACCGTAATAGAGTACACGCCCGTCTCGACAACCTGCACGCGCTGTGGGTCGCCACTATCAAATGCGAGGCTATCCCCGTTAATAACAGATGTGTCGCTCCACGCGATACCAGAGAAATTATTATTATCTATAGCAAGTCCGTTGGCGTAGACGCCCATGTAGTCCCCAACCCCTGGCATGGTCGGCAACTGAGCTACTGGCACTTTTCCGTCTACACCGAGTGACGCGTAGCCGTTTGCTGCGCCTTTATTGGCTGTTTGCTCAGCGCCGGCGGTTGTAAGCGCAACTTGCTTTAATGTACCGTCACTAGCATGCGAGACGTTCAAGTAGTCATTGAGGATCGCTCCCCAAGTTCCGTCGTCTGATCCTGGTTGCGGAAGCCTAGACATATGCTTTTATCATACGCCTCGCCATACGTAAGCGCCATACACTATTTTCTCAAACAAAAAACGCCGATATTATCGACGTCCTTTGCATGGAGGGCCAGGAGAGACTTGAACTCTCGACACCCTGCTTAAGAGGCAGGTGCTCTAACCAGCTGAGCTACTGGCCCGTAACTTGAGACATTATAGCTGATTTGAGGGGAAATGTAAAGACCATCAGTAAAAATCTAGCGGACACAGCCTCAATAATAATGCCGATGCCAATACATGTGAATGAGCCATTTAACTCTCCGAATTAGACTTTCTAATTAGTTGATGAACATCTTACCCCTTGAAATGCATTTACGCCCATTGGCTAAGTTTGTACGATACACCTATGGCAAAATCCTACTATTTAATCTAGTATAGACGCATATAGACTTCATCGAGGACGACTAATGCCAAAACGGTCATATGACTATAAGATTTCACAAAAGGTTTTTACTGCACAGGATTTCAATACACTGGTTGATCTCATTGCGAGTAATCTCCCTAGAAGAAGGTCAAAAGATTTTTTTCCGCCTCAATCGGTACGATTAACCATCACGAGCTCTGACGGGATAGGGCACGAATACTCGGATTCTGATGTACTTGACTCTAAGTCTCTGTTCGTCACTAAAAAGATTGTTTCGTTTAAGGCAGTCTATACGGATCGGAACGATGACACCAGCCTTCTCATTAACCTTGATGAGACCAGATTTGGCTTAAACTATATCTCAATTGCAAGCTCCAACTCCACGACTTTTGACGCTTTTCGTACCCAGATTACTGACTACTTAGAATCAGTCAAGGATCAATCGAACTTCTACATTGCGCATCGGAACATTCTAAAACCCATCCTAGAATTCATTCTGGCTTTACCAATAACCATTTTATGCCTCATGGTGATTAACTTTTTGATGACTACTTTTAATCCTGTATCTGCGAAACATGAGATAACTACCACTCAGTACTGGTTGGCCATAGCCGTTTTGGCCGTTTTGTTTTTTTTCATGAACCAACTTAATGCATTTACGTTCTCGTCTAAGATTACCTCAGCTCTTGACTCATTATGGCCAAATATTGAATTTAATCTTGGCCCAGATCACCTTAATACTACTAGAAAGCGACGAGGAGTAACCAAAGCCGTGGGCTTGAATTTCGTGCTCCCAATACTTTTGGCATTATTAGGAGTTCCTTTAACGAATGCTTTGAGCTGATTGACTCGTGAAACAGTCCGAAGCCTATAGACAGTACCAAACTAAAAGGACTAGCTAACGCCAGTCCTTTTATCTTGGTACACCCGGCAGGATATCGGCAATAAATTGCCTCCTCCACTCGCGCGTAAGAAAAAATAGCTCCGCTGCTTTTTCTTACTTAGCTCGCTGCGCCGAACCTCTTTTGCAGAGGCAAAAGGACGGTTCGAAACACTGTAGAAACGTACCAAGATAAAAGGACTAGCTAACGCCAGTCCTTTTATCTTGGTACACCCGGCAGGATTCGAACCTGCGACCACTTGGTTCGAAGCCAAGCATTCTAATCCGCTGAACTACGGGTGCAAATTTTTAATGTCGCACAACTCATGTGCGCAATATAGGATAGTATACCACATCTAACAGATTAGTCGCCACGGCTGGTGTATACTAATTTTATATGGACATTCACACTGATATTCCGCTCAAAAATTACGTTACTATGCGCATTGGTGGTAATGCACGATTTATGACCGATATTCACTCTGCAGATGACATCCCTGCCCTTGTAAAGCGCGCAGCGTCACAGAATTTGCCTATTTATATCCTTGGTGGTGGTAGTAATACTATCGTGCGCGATGAAGGCTACAACGGCCTTGTGCTCCGTAACCGCATCCCCGGGTTTGAAGTAATTGCCGAGACCGCCTCTGACGCCACAATCAAGATTGGTGCTGGCGAAAACTGGGATGACGTCGTGCGCCGCACGGTTGATATGAACCTCAGTGGTGTCGAATGCCTTTCTGCTATCCCTGGCACGGCGGGTGCTGCGCCTGTCCAGAATATTGGCGCCTATGGCCAAGAAGTTGCCGAGACACTTGTTGAGCTTGAGGCTTACGACAGTAAGACGGATCGTATGATTATTCTTACAAACGCCGACTGCGGATTTGCCTATCGCTATAGTATTTTCCGTGGCGATGAAATGGGACGATACATCATTACGAATATTACCCTGAAACTCTATAAAACTGCGCCGCAGCCACCATTCTATAAGGCTGTGCAAGACTATCTCGATGCACATACTATTACGCTTTACACACCAAAGGTTTTGCGTGATGCAGTTGCCGCCATTCGTGCCGATAAACTCCCCGACCCTAAGTTGCGCCCAAATAATGGCTCATTCTTTAAAAATGCCATCGTAGAAGATTGGCAACTTGCCCCGCTCCGCGAAGAGTACCCCGACATGCCCGTATATGACATGCCTGATGGCCGCTTTAAAATCCCTACAGGCTGGCTGATTGAGCAAGCTGGGTTTAAGGGCCAACTACTCCATGGTATGCGAGTTAATGACAAGAATGCGCTTGTACTTATTAACGAATCTGCAACAGGCTATGCAGACCTTGCTGCGGCCCGTGACGAGATTATCGGCGAAGTTCGCGACAAATTCCGTGTACAAATCGAGCAAGAACCGCTCGAGATGACCGTGTAATTTCTATTGTCTTTCACCCACAAACCACTTATGCTATATATATGCGGCGCTGGACTGGGTTTACTATTGTTGAGCTAGTCGTTGTCATGGTAATTATGGCAATTCTATTAACCCTGGCCGGCTTTAGCCTTAACAGATCACAAGGCAACTCTCGAGATACCGAGCGCAACGCCGATATCGCTATTATTGCCCGCGGGCTTGAGACGCGATACCGTGAGGGTGACCCGAAAAGTGGCCTCCCTGCGTACGTTGCACCAGGCTCGTATCCGGATGTCGATGAAATGGCCTACATTATTGGCAACACCGTCAGCACATTCACTCCAACGCAGGTTTCTGGCGGCTTCTCAAGTGAAGCTTTACCCGGGACGGCCGTAGCAAACTTTACACCTCCGCAGGTTTCTGGTGCTGCCTATGCAGGATTTACTATTGCAACCTGCACGACCGCAGGTTCATGTGCGAGCGTTAATGATTCTGGCGCGACCGGATCTACAACCGGTAACTCGACTCCGGTGAGCCAGTACTACTACGAGCCAATTGATGCTAACGGAAAAATCTGTAAAACAACCACTTGCGTACGCTTTAATCTCTACTGGAAAACCGAGACAGACAACCAAGCACATATCCTACGGAGCAACCGGCAATGAGCCAGCGAGTTCAAGGATTTACCGCCGTTGAATTGCTTATAGCGATTGTTGTTGGGACACTTTTATTTACTTCGGCATACCAGCTTTATATTAACGTACTACACCAGTCGCAAGACTCCACGGCACGATCACTGGCAAGTAACGTAGCATACGATCTTTTGCGCCAGTACCAACAAGACCCCTACTGGGCGTTCACACCATGCTATGCCGATACCGACGACCCAGCCGTCCCATCATACGCACAGCTGCCAAATGCGACCGCGCATGTGGATATTACTTGCCCGTATAATCCAGGCTCCCCGAATCTTAGTAGACTTACCGTAACCGTAACTTATACCATTAATGGACAAACACAGCAGGTATTCCGTGTTCTTACGACGACTCCAGCGTAAACTTCGTACTAAACAATCAGGCTTCACCCTTGTGGAGATGCTTGTTGTTGCCCCACTTGTACTTATCGTGGTTGCCGGGCTTGTTAGTGCTATGGTAGCGATGATCGGCGATTCGCTCATTGCAAATAGCCGAGTAAATACAGCGTACGGCCTACAAGATACACTCAACCAGATTGAGCAAGATACCCGAGTTACTACCAATTTCATGGGTACTTTTAACTATCTAAGCTCGCCTCAGGGCCGTAACGGTAGTACGAGCGCTTTTAGCTATAGTAGCAATGAAGACCTCATCCTTACTCAGCAAGCGACAACATCAAGCCCATATAATACAACGAGAGACCTCATATACTATGCTGATCAACCTGCGGCGTGTGGTAGTGGCGATATGAGCGGAAACCGTGCGCTCGCTGATCGTGTCATCTATTTCCTCAATACAAGCACCAAGACTCTTTGGCGCCGTACGATTGTTAATCCATGGAATTTAAATAGCACACACGACGGTAGTACCGTATGTAACACGCCTTGGCAACGCGATAGCTGCCCACAAGGAAGTACCATCAGCAATACGCCAAGCTCTACATGTCAGTCTGTAGATCAGAAGATGCTTGATAACGTAACAGATTTTACACCGACCTTTTACGATTCATCAAATAACGTCGTCACCGACCCTACGCAAGCGGTTAATGTGAAGGTGTCAATTACCGTTCAGCAGGGAGTGAGTGGAAGTACGCTTACTCAAACCAGCGTCATGAGAGCCTCCAGGCGTAACGATGTGCCAGCTACACCCGTACCTGATGCGCCGGTTGTCTCTATCTATAATGATGGGGTAAACAGCTACAACAATCCAATCCTTACTAGCTTCCAGTGGTCTGCAAATGGCGCGTACACATATATCGTGTCTACCCAGATTAACGGCGGCGCGTGGTCTGCAGATCAGAGCATGTCGGCAACAAACATGGGCGTGTCCGCGCCTCCAGGGGCTACTATTAACATTAAGGTAACTGCTGTTAACGATTCGGGGAACTCATCTACAACCACGTATAGCACTACGCAAGATATCTTCACCGACATGAATCTAGAAAACACATGGGTGTCGTACAACTCGGCAAGTTGGTATAGCCCGTCGTTTACGCGTACGACCGCTGGGCTCGTTGAGCTACGCGGGCTCGTTAAGAGCGGATCGGGGCTAATTACCACCTTACCCCCAGGTTTCAGGCCCCGCAAACAGATCATCCTCCCTACTCTTTCAGGCTCTACCAATGCACTCGCCCGCATTGATGTTAAAGCAGATGGCACCGTTACTTGGGTAAACGGTGGCGATAATGGCTGGGTAAGCCTCGATGGTATTAACTTTATGTCTGCAGACTTTGACTCAGGGCTTACCTGGGTGAATCCGACGCTGGTTTGCCCGAGCGGCTGTACTACTGCATGGACACATTATAGCGGCGGCGCTACAAATTACGGCAAGCTGGAGGTTACCAAAGACAGCATGGGTCGCTCACTACTTTACGGGCTTCTCTCGACGCCTTCGCCATACCCACCTGCAAACTACTCTGACCTGGCAACGATTACTGCTACATATAGGCCTCCAACCTCAGACATCTTCCCAGATATTACGTCCAACCCAACATACGCATCATATGAAGTTACTAATGGGTCTGTAAAATACCGTACTAACCAAGGGACAAGCTGGAAGAGCTTCTCGGCAATATATTACCCGAGTAGTTCATCGCCAACTTGGACAGCATTGCCACTTTCGAGTAGCTGGCAGCCGTACAATGCTGCAGGTAGCGGGTATTCACAACCACAATTCACCGAATCATCAGACAATATCGTGACTCTGCGCGGACTTATTAAACTAGGTACGGCCACAAGCGGGACGACTATCGCTACATTACCTGCGGGTGCTCGCCCAGCAACCCGCCTCATCTTCATCGCTGCAGGCTATAGTGGAGCCGCAGAAATCCCTGTGCGCCTTGATATCCTTACTACGGGTGCGATTATCATCAACTCTGCTGGTGCTGCCAATAATTACCTTTCACTCGCAAACATAAGCTTCTACCAGGACGGCAGCTAAATTACGGAGGTTGTGTACAATATTTAACACTTGCACGAGCATAAGCACTTTGGTACCATAGATTTATATAAGATATTAACTAGGGGGCATCTCTAAATGACAAAACAAATCAAGTCTAAGGGTTTCACAATCGTTGAGCTCTTGATTGTGATCGTTGTTATCGCGATTTTGGCTGCGATTACTATTGTTGCATACAATGGTATCCAGGCGCGCGCACACACAACAGCGCAAAAGACAACAGCCGAGAACTTGGCGAAGAAGGTTGAAGCATACAATGCTATCACCAACGCTTATCCAATTTGGCACACAACCAACGATGCCGCAACTCAACTTAATGCAGACCCAAGCTCAAGTTTAACCGGTGCAGGAATTTCACTCCTGTCATCTGACCCAACGTCGTCTTCAAGCGATACACAGGTTACATTATACCTATGTAGTGGTACGGGTACGACCATCGCGAATAACGGTGTAGCGGCTGGATACCAGATCAAGATTTATGATCGAACTCTGGGCAGCCCTGCCCCTGTTGTTGTACAATCTGGTGGCACGACAACCGGATGTGCTATTTCAACCTAGGAATTCACATTACAAAAAAGAGGGCAATTTGCCCTCTTTTTTGTACTCAAGAATATAAAATATATGTTCAACTATACTCCTTGACTAAGATACTTGCCAGCCCCTGTTATTTACTATACAATTTAAGCATAATCAAATTCAGGGGGGCATCGTGCTTTTGCAGAATAATTTTAAAAATCGCGGCTTCACAATCGTTGAGCTCTTGATTGTGATCGTTGTTATCGCGATTTTGGCTGCGATTACTATTGTTGCATACAATGGTATTCAGCAACGCGCGCACACAACAACGGCAAAAAATGCCGCTACCAACGTGCGCAAGAAGGTTGAGTCGTATAATGCAATAAACAATACCTTCCCAACCTTTAACTCCTCTGCGGGCGCCATTACGACAACCCTCAGCGGCACAACCGAGACAAGCCTGAATGGAAGCGGCATCACCCTTAAAGGTGCCACTCTCACTTCTACACCCGCAAGTGACGCGACCGTTGATCTTAAATTTTGCGCCGCAGTCGCCTCGCTTACAAGCGGATCCACCGTTCCAACTGGTTTCGTAGTTTACATCTGGGACACCACCCAAAGCCCTGCTGCAGCGTACGCAGTGCAAGCTGGCGGTACAACAACTATTGCCAACGGCGCCGTAACTAATAGCGGCACCTATACCTGCGCTTCGGTTTCTTAGCTTCGTGCAAAACAAAAAAAACGGCTAAACATTTCAGCCGTTTTTTTGTTTTGCCGCCCTATTTGTCGCTTGGGAGCGGGTAGGCTGAGATGAAGGTTTTGACTTCTTCGCGGAGACTGGTGAGTTTTGCTTCGTCTTTGCGGTTGTCGATTGCTTGCTTCATCCATTCTGCGATTTGCTCCATGTGCTCTTCTTTCAGCCCGCGGGTGGTGGCGGCTGGTGTACCGAGGCGGATGCCACTTGGGCGATACATCGGGAGTGGATCGTCGGCTACCGAATTAGCATTGAGGGTGAGGCCGATTTTATCGAGTGCTACCTCGGCGACTTTGCCATCGATGCCGAAGCTTTTGTGAACATCAGCGAGAATTAAGTGGTTACTTGTGCCCCCTGTGACCAGTTGGAAGCCACGCTTCTCTAATTCCTCGGCGAGTTTGGCTGCGTTCTTTACGATTTGTGCAGCATATTCACGGAACTCTGGCTTGAGCGCTTCGCCAAATGCAACCGCCTTAGCGGCAATCGTGTGCATGTGCGGACCACCTTGCATACCCGGGAATACGGCGCGGTCGATAAGTGTTGGGATATTTTCAATCGTCTTTTCAGGAGCTTTCAGTGGATTCCCGACTACACCTTTAGAGAGAATCAAGCCGCCACGTGGGCCACGGAGGGTTTTGTGAGTGGTTGTCGTAATAACATGAAAGCCGTAATCTAATGGATTTTTGGCTACACCACCTGCGATAAGGCCGGCAATGTGTGCCATGTCTGCCATCAGCAAACAATCCTCGCCTACTTCGCGCGCGATATCTGCAAACTTTTGGTAGTCAAGCTCGCGTGGGTAGGCGCTAAAGCCAGCCAAGATGATGCGCGGGCGGTGCTCGAGCGCGACTTTGCGGAGCTCATCGTAGTCTATTTCGCCCGTTGCAGGGTCTTTCATTTTGTAACGCACGAAGTTATACAAATGCGCGCTACGAGTAACTGGTGAACCATGCGTTAGGTGCCCACCGTGACTCAAATCCATCGCAAGGATTGTATCACCAGGCTCACACCATGCGCTATATACTGCTTCGTTTGCGGGCGCGCCGCTGTGTGGCTGCACGTTTGCATGGTCTGCACCAAATAGCTGCTTGGCGCGGTCAATCGCAAGTTGCTCAAGCGGATCAGTAAATTCTTGGCCACCATAGTAGCGCTTGCCTGGGTAGCCTTCGCTGTATTTATTTGTAAATACGCTGCCAAGTGCTGCAAGTACATCACTGCTGACGTAATTTTCACTTGGGATTAGTTCTAGGCCTTCGCGTTCGCGTTTTGCTTCACCCGCAATAAGTTGTGCGACTATATCATCATTCATATAAAATTCCCCTCTTTGGATTCTATTTTTGCTTGTGGTGATATGTCGTAGTGTTAAATCATACCTATAGTATACCACAGGTGGTGTGTTGCAAATATATCACAGACGATATATTATAGAGGTATGAGTACAGCAAAGTATTTACGTAATATCGGTACACTAGTCCAGGAAACGCGCCAAGCACGTGGGATGACACAGGCAGAATTAGCAACCGCTCTTGGTACGAGCCAATCAGCGATTAACCGCATTGAGAAAGGCGGGCAAAATATCAGCCTTGAGATGATAGCCCGAATCGGTGAAGTGCTTTCAAGTGAAATCGTTCGACTGAATAAGTCTGGTAAAACAAACTTTGTTATTAATGGTGGCAATGAGCTGCACGGCGAAATCGAGGTAAAGACCAGCAAGAACGCCGCTGTTGGACTCCTCTGTGCCTCCCTCTTAAATAAGGGTAAGACCACCTTCCACCGCGTTGCACGCATCGAGGAAGTAAATCGTATTATCGAAGTGCTCGAAAGCATCGGCGTAAAGTGCCGCTGGCTTGATGATAATGACCTCGAAATTACCCCACCAAAAGTACTAAAACTAGATGCTATCGATAACGCAGCCGCTAAGCGTACGCGTTCAATTATCATGTTCCTCGGCCCGCTATTGCACCAATACAAGGAGTTTAAGCTGCCATTTGCTGGCGGCTGTAATCTTGGTACGCGCACCGTTGAGCCACACATGGTTGGCCTTGCGCCATTTGGCCTGAACGTTGAGGCACGTGCAGGCACCGACTACTACCACGCAACCGTAAACGCGCATAACCCAGAGCGCGCGATTGTACTTACCGAGCGCGGCGACACCGTTACCGAAAACATTATTATGGCTGCAGCACTTTACGGCGGCGAGGTGATTATTCGTAACGCCAGCCCAAACTACATGGTGCAGGATGTTTGTTTCTTCTTACAGAAGCTTGGTGTAAAAATTGAGGGTATTGGTACGACAACCCTTAAAATCCACGGCGTAAAATCTATTAATAAAACTGTAGATTACTACCCTAGCGAAGACCCGATCGAGGCTATGAGTTTTGTCGCAGCCGGTGTGGTGACTAATTCTGAAATCACCGTAAAGCGTGTGCCAATTGAGTTTATGGAGCTCGAAATGGCGACACTTGGCGGCATGGGACTCGAGTACACACAAACCGATGAATACCCTGCTCGCAACGGCAAAACTCGTCTTGTTGATATTTCACTCAAGAAATCTAAATTACACGCGCCGAAAGATAAGATTCACGCATTACCATTCCCTGGCATCAACATGGACAACCTACCGTTCCTTGGCCTTTGCGCAACCGTAGCAAGTGGCCGTACGCTTATCCATGACTGGAGTTATGAGAACCGCGCGATCTACTTTACAGAGCTTTCTAAACTCAACGCAACCGTTGAGATGGTAGACCCGCACCGCGTATATATTACGGGACCGACAAAATGGAAGGCTGCAGATATTACTGCGCCAGCAGCACTACGCCCGAGCGTCGTGATCTTGCTTGCAATGCTGGCCGCACCTGGTAAATCGATTCTGCGTGATGTGTACAGCATTAATCGTGGTTATGAAGATATTGCAAACCGCCTTAATACACTTGGCGCCGACATTGAAACGACCTGGGAATAAGATCTACAAAAGTGCCAAATAACAGATGACATATTGCGCCACATCTGGTATAATCCAGAAGAGTTTAGTGAAAACTAGATGTTATGGCGGATATAGCTCAGCAGGTTAGAGCGCTGGATTGTGGCTCCGGAGGCCGTGGGTTCGAACCCCATTATTCGCCCCATAGAAAAAGACCCATCGTAATGAGGGGTCTTTTTCTATGGCTCAAAAGCCTATTGATACGGATTGTATTTGCGCGTCACTGGTTCCATATATGTACGCTTTACACCGATAGCCGGCTTTGCGGGCCCCATGCCTGGTTTTGCAACACCAGTATCACGCGCGATTCGAGATGATGGCTTCATAATATCGATTCGGCTTGATGATACGTTTTGGACGCGCGAAGTTGGCCGATCTGTTACCATTGAATTTCGGTGATGATGCTTTTTATTTTTATCGTCATTATCAGCCGAGCGACCTGAAATTGTATCGTGTGCCTCTTGGCGGTAAGTGTGCGTAATACCCGCATCCCTATACCCACCGACGAGACGACGGTTATTCTCTACTTTTTGGCGCTGCTCGAATGATTCGCTGCTTGTACTGCCGATAGTTTTTCCGTCGGTATCGCCAACAACACCGCTAGAATGGAACAGATGACGGGCTGAGCTATTATTAAATCGTGAACGGAAGAAACCCATTACTTCATTATAACCTAAGGTAGGCACCCAAAAATGTACTTATTTACTTTTTTGATTGACATTGGTCATTACTTCCCTATGTGTTATAAAGATGCTACAATACGGTAGACTTCGCGGGTGTAGTACAACGGTTAGTATACAAGTTTTCCAAACTTGGGACGGGGGTTCGATTCCCCCCACCCGCACCACACAAGATATTATTGATAGACACTTCATGAGTGTCTATTTTTCTTATTTCTTCTGAGATATAATAGCCATAAACACTATGGCACGTTTACCTACACCCGGCAGCGATCAAGGTTCGTGGGGAGATATCCTTAACGATTATTTGTCGCAATCGCTTAACACCGATGGCACACTAAAAAGTGGCGTCGTTGGTGCTACCCAAATCGCAAACAATGCCATCACAGGCGCGAAAATTGCAGACGGATCAATCACGAGTGCGAAACTTGCCACCGATACTACGGGTGCCGATTTAGGGATTCGCTCATTCCAGATTTTCTACGCACCACCAAACACAATGAATGGGAAATTCAGCGATGATTATGCAGCCGCATCACTTGCACGCTACGATGATGTCGTACTTGGTAGCGGCCTCGAGGACCCAGGTGATGCATATTACGCAAGCACGAAGAACATCATCGAGAAGCTTGCATCGTTGTCGCCTGCCACCATAGTATGGGGCTATATTAATGTTGGCGTTACGACTGGTAATTTGTCGCTTGCAACACTACAAATGCAAGTTGACCAATGGATTACCGCGGGCGCTAAAGGCATTTTCCTTGATACATTTGGCTACGACTACCAGGTACCACGTACGCGCCAAACGGGTATATTGAACTATATTCATAGCAAAAATATTGGCGCAATCATTAACGTATGGAATGCGGATGACGCGCTCAGCTCGAATGTTGATGTAACTTACAATCCAACTGGCGCACCTACTGTCGCCAATTCAAGCGACGTTTTGCTACTAGAGTCTTGGATCTGCAATAGTGACGCATACTCATCGCCATATTACGCAACGATTTCTGATGTTAAGACGCGCGGCGATAAAGCAATTGCCTATCGTAACAGCATTGGTATCCGTGTTTATGCGGCTAATATTATGCTCCATACAGGCACAAGTGATTCTACTATCGATAGTTACCGTGGTGTCTGCGAAGGTCTCGCACGTGCTTGGCGGTTGGACGGTACGGCGCTCTGCGCATCGACCTACTCTTCGACAGGTTCTGACGCCGGACTTATTCGCCCACGCTTTTCGCAATATCGGGCTATTCCATTACGCCAGAGCGGGCCTTACATTCTCAATGGCCCTTGGACTTCAATTGAAGCGCCAGACCTTGGTATTACCGTTAACTACAACCCTGGCACGTCGACCTTCAATTGGCAACAGATTTAGCGTCGTAAGGTGTTATAATTGGGTCAATGCCCCGATAGCTCAGTTGGATAGAGCAGAGGACTTCTAAGCCTAAGGTCGCTGGTTCGAACCCAGCTCGGGGTACCAATGTTAATTTTGATATTATTTGATGCGATTGCGTTGTTTGATGGCTACAAATGACAACTACAGTGTTTAGGTCTAATTTGCTGATAATGTCTTTCTAGCATCGTCATACGATCGTTTTATTAGCTTTTCTAAAACATCTATATCAATATCGGCCAACCTATTTATATACAGGCAACCTTTACTTGTCTTATGTTTGCCCAGTTTGCTCAATAAGTCGCTATAGTCGTTAAAGCCTGGCATTATGTAGAGTGTTAGGTTTTGCTTCCGTGGGGAAAACGCCGCAAGCGGCCAATCACCCTCTTGACTGCTTCGCTGCGATGTATAGTGATATTGCCCAAAGCCAATCATGCTTGCGCCCCACATTTTCGGCTTCTCGCCTGTGACTTTTTTATGCATCTCTAATAGTTTAAATGCATCGGCTTTTTTCACTTCTCCGTCAACCGTGTTAATAAAATCTTCTACACTCGCATCATTTACAAGAGTTTTGATTGTGCTCATGTACGTATTGTAGCAGCCGCGGCCATGTATACTATGTGTAGATGAGTGATCTCCATATCATATACATTCCTGGGTTTGGTGATCGTTATGACGTTATACGTCGGCCACTCTTTAATTGCTGGCGCATACACGGTATCTCGACAGAGTTCGTACCTATGAATTGGAGAAGTGCAGAAAACTATACAGATAAACTTGCGCGGATTGATGGCGCAATAGGTCGGGCAAAAGGTAAACGGGTCGTTCTTATAGGCGAGAGTGCTGGCGGCAGCATGGTTGTTGCCGCGCATGCCAAAAGATACAGCGAGCTACACCAAAGTATGACTATATCTGGCAAGAACCGTCACGCCGCGACCGTAGCACCACGATTCTATTGCAAGTACACGGCCTTTCGTGATGCGACGCAAGCTGCAGATATCGCCATACTACACCTCAGCGATAATGCGCTCCGAAGTTTTGTTTCATTCTACCCTCTTTTTGATGGTGTCGTCCCCATTCAGGATGCGTCTATTCCACGGGCGCGTTTTATTCGGCTTTATAGTATAGGCCACTTGTTCACTATCTTAATGGCGCTCACGATCTTCAGTGGCTACATTGTACGTGTCGCGAGACGATCGGAGCATAAGTAAGCCTTGCTTACTTGTCTTTTAGCGTCTTGTTGTAATCAAGAGCCAAAGCTACCCATTCTTTTAAGTCGGCGTTATTCTCTACTGCTTCAGCTAAAAGAAACACGTAGCCTCTTCGTTCGCGGCCGCGCATAATCGCAGGCGCGGCACCTTTCTTTTGCAGAGCTATTTCGTACTTTTCTATGCCAACGCGCACCATCATAATGTGGTCGACATGGTTACCCACACCCAAGCAAAGTTTGCCATTCACAATAAAGCCAATGCTGCCAAACATTTTTCTTTCTTCAACATTTGGAATATCAGCGAGCAGCTCTCGAACTTTCTCGGTTAGCGCCAGATTATATGCCATTTAAGCTCCGAACCAGCCAATAATGAGCGAAATGATTAGGAAGAGAGCTAATTGATATCCATTATTAATAAGTGTTAGCTTTTGCGGCTTTTGTTCGAATGCATTATGAGTTGCGAGTGTTGTCGCGGAGAAAGCTAGCCAAGCGATAAAACCAACAAGTGCTGCGAATAGTATTGAGCTGTCTTGGTAGAAGATGGAGCAAATATTGATTAGCGCCGCTAGGATAACGACCGTTACGATATTTGCTAGCAACGTTAATATAATTGGGCCTTTGCCGGCTTTTTTAGAGTCTGCGGGCGTGATGCCCGTGTACTTTCGCCAAGGATTGCCAAATGTCTTTGGAGTAAACCATGTCTTTGCCAGAACCATACTTGCTGTCGCTGCGATCAAAACTGCAAACCAATTTATATACACACTCATCTTCGTTCCTTTCTTATATCCTTTATGTTCAGAGTATAAGTATATTGCTTGCATATTGCAAGTATGTTAAAGTGTTAAACATGGAAAATATCCAAATAAAGCGCCGCTCCTACTGCCCAATTAGCTTTTCGCTTGATGTCTTCGGCGATAAATGGTCACTTCTGATCTTGCGCGATATTATGTTTTATAACCGCACACACTTTCGTGATTTTGCACCACATGAACATATTGCTACGAACATCTTGTCTGATCGCCTCGGAAAACTTGAAGCAATGAATCTCATCAATAAGCAGCAAGACCCTAAACTCAAAAACCAGTACGTTTACAGTGTCACGCCTATGGGCGAAACTCTTTTGCCTCTATTGACTGAAATGACCCTATGGGGACTTGAGCACGACCCTGAATCTCTTGCTAGTGAAGTGTTCGTCGCACGGGCGCAAACCGAGAAACAGAAAGTAGTGCGTGAGATTACCCGATCAATTGAGCGTAACGCCTTTGCAGATTATCGCAGTCGAGAGATGGGCATCAGTCTTTAGCATATCCTCAACCGCATAGTTGTATTTGGCAATCTTTTTATTTGTTATTATTAGTCAATGACGAAACTAACTGTAGCAATCTGTGCAAGTGCTAGCAATTACCCGCAAGTGATCGAAGCGAGTTACGATGTTGAGAAACTTGGCATCACTGTATTACTCCCAGCTACTGCCGCACGTATGAAAGAAAGTGGCGGAGAGAACGTTGAAGCGGATAGAGACTGGACGGCTGTGACTGCCCACGAAAAGGCCTCGTTCATTCGAGGGCATTTTAATGAAATTGAGAAGAGTGATGCGATTCTCGTAATGAATTACGAAAAGCACGGCAAGGCGAACTACATCGGCCCAAATGTTCTCATGGAGATGTCTATCGCTTTTTATCTGCATAAGCCTATCTATGTCCTAAACGGTGAGCCGGCTGACTCACCTTTGATTGATGAAATATTGGGTCTTGAGCCTATCTTTTTACATGGCGACTTAACGAAAATTGCGCACTAGTTGATTGGGCTTTCAATTTAGAAAACTTTCTTATTTGCAAGTTAGCGAGAAGAGGTAAGCAGCTCTGCTAGCGCTTTACCCATCTGCTGACCGGTCTCTTGCTCTACAAATGCCCATTGACCATTAGGGTTATTTTCAAGAAACCAGTAGACTCCTTTACTATCAACAACAAAATCAATTGCGCTAAAAGTAAGGCCTAGGCTTGTTGCACATATATAGGTAATATGATATTTTAGCAAAAAAGAAGACCTTATGAGTAGTTTTGAAACCGATAGAGAAGCGAAAAACTTCATCCGTGAGCAAATTGACGTTCCTGTATCGGAGACTGTTGAATCTTTGGGTGACGGAGTTGTCCTACATATATTCTCGCAGGAACTCAATGAAGGCGTATTTACTAATGTATACGACCTGTCCTTTCCAGCTGGTCGCCTACGACCAAGCATAGATTTGCAGGATAAGCTTGTTAGTGTTTTTGACTATGCAAGAGCCCACCCAGATATCCGCGTAGCTACAGGTGGCGGCTTTTTCTTTTTAGCCGATCGATCGAGTGGGGCACCACGACAACTTGGACTCAATTTAGCACTTTCGAACGGAAGAATACATAATTTCCCTGTCGTAGACCGAGAGGCGATCGTGGTGGACAATGAGCGTCTCGGTGCGCGCCACATACAAGCGCTCGGTACGCTTGGAATTAGTGGTACAGAGTTAAGCTGGTCAGGCTCACTTACGCAACACGAAACTGATGTTAAGATATTTGCAAACGGAAACGGTGTGATCACCCACATGCGCAACGATGTTACCGGAAGCGTCCGGGTGCTTGATGAACATTCGCGCTATACCCCGCCAATCGATGCAGAAGATATGGTAGACATCGGCTTCATTCATCGTGACGATGGTGTATTCGTAGGAGTAAGCGGCAGCAGGCGGGGTGGCATGGATATCTTTACCCATGATGTTGTCCTGCGATCACACGAGCGCCATGTTCATGGCGAGCTTCCGAAGATGCAAGTTCATACACTAGGCGAGAAGGCTGTTGATAGCGCACTTCAAGGGGCGATCTCAGCTGGACCGATGCTCGACACCGAAAACTTCACCGAGCACCCAATCAATAGCGATAAATCTCTCGGCAGTAAGCCGCCATTCCTGGATATACCTCTTGCGCGAACGGTTCTCTATGAAACAGACAATGGCGTAGTGCATATACGTTTATTTGATGGCCGCCCTGGCAGCCCTATCTTCCCCGGGATAGCCCCAGACCAGGCGGCTAAAGCAATAAAAGAAGAGACGGATGTCGCGTGGGGGTGCTTCCTCGACCCAGGTCAAACGGCGAAGCTTATCATCCAGGGCGATGAAGACATAGCAAGCTACGGCAATAGGCACTACCTAAAGTGGCCGCAGCTTCCAGGTGAAAGATTCATTTGGGTGCCGAAAACCGGACGCCCTACTGCAAGTATAATTGCTCTTCGCTAGGCGTCTTTAGTCTCGTAGCCGAATCGCTTGCTCAATGACTGTAGGTCTGGTTTACCAAAAAGCTCTGCGAACGCATCAAACTTACCCGCCTTATCCGGGCCAAATTTTTGCACCGACTCATGAAACCACTCGTAGGTACAGAAATAAGGCGGCTCGAGGGGTGGGTTGCTTTTTGAATGGAACTTGTCGGCATACATAATGAGGCGCTCTTCGTCGGTATCCGCCAAGTAATCAGCGACAGGAATAGGCAGGCCTTGGTCTATGACATCTTGCTTGGTTAATCCAACCCCTGTATGGTGCGAGGCTAGGCGTGATATGGCATCAGGAAGGCCTTCGTTTCTTAGAATTTCCTCTCCAAAAATGCCATGCCTTACGCCCTGAACGAAACGACCATCTTCAAGCACATCATATGCGCCAATATCATGCAGTAGGCACCCTACATGCAAAAGGTCGCGATTGATGCCAGTAACGGGCTTTGCGTCAAGTAGCTGCATAGCGATTGCCTCAATAACTTGGCAATGTTGATATACGAGATTAAAATCTTCATCCGTCTTTGCATATTTACGATGCATTTGCTCGATTTGTTGGTCGGTTGGTAGCATGCCGTTATTGTAGCAGAGCCACTCTTCTACTTAAACTCCACTTCAGCTCCGATTTTAACTTGAATTAGAAACTGAACTCTTTTGCTGCTATCATTTAATTAATGACGTATCGGTATATTCTGCTTGATTGGGATGGAAATTTAGCAAATACTCTTGATATATGGCTAGCCGCCACACGAAATCCTCTTGAAAATCGCGGCATCAAGGTGTCGGACAAGGTCATTGCCACGCAGTGTTTTGGACGCACGGCGAAAGGGTATATGGAGCTTGGCGTTAAAGATATAGATAAAGCCATTGATGAGATGAATGTCTTTGCAAAGAAAAAGTTACCTGAAGTTGAACTTTATCCGGATGCGCTATTCGTTTTAGAAGAGCTAAAGAGTATGGAGAGAAAAACCGCGCTCATCACAACGTCGCCCCGCGCGAATGTTCTTCACTTGCTTGATAAATATAATCTCCACCATTTTTTTGATGCGGTCATCACGCAAGAAGACACTAGGCAGCATAAACCCAACCCCGAGCCACTTGAAAAGGCGCTGGAGATGCTCGACGGCAACAAACAAGAGGCGATAATAATTGGCGATTCAGATAAAGATATCGACGCAGGCAGCAATGCTAGGATTGATTCTGTTCTTTTTTATCCTGAGGCGCATGAAAAGTTCTACGACCTGGAGACACTTAAGCGCCTCAACCCTACTTATGTCGTCAGGGATTTTCGGGAAATTCTAGATATAATCTAGTTTTGAGCTTGCGCTTCGACATCAATAGCCCATACTGCTATCATGAGTATATGAAGGACCAACTTGCACACTGGAATCATGCGCACTCTGAGCAATGGCTACACAAGCATTCTTCGGAGGAGACAGCTTTCGCAAAAGAGGTTGCTGACCAGCTCGCACCAAATTCTACTATTCTCGAGCTTGGCTGTGGTGAGGGTAACGATTCAATTTATTTTGCGGAACTTGGACACAACATCGAGGCTACAGATTTTTCTGATGTTGCTATCGAGCAAAATAAAGAAAGATGGGTGAATCCAGGGCTGACATTTAGCGTGCAAGACATGAGCCAGCCACTTCAGTTCGATGATGCGTCGTTTGATGTAGTTTACGCTCGGCTCTCGCTGCACTACTTCGCAGATAAAACAACACGCGAGATTTTCCATGAACTTGCCCGCGCGCTGAAGCCGGGTGGTGCGCTCTACTTTATGTGCAAGTCAACGGATGACCATATTTATGGTCAAGGTGAAAAGATTGAAGCTGATATGTATGAATTAAAAGGGCATGTTCGACACTTTTTCAGCAAAGACTACAGTATAGCACTGCTTGATGAAGCGGGCTTACGTGCAGAAAATATAGAAACTGGTGAAGAGCAGATTTATGACCGTCAATCTGGATTTATAAAAGTCATGGCAACAAAGCCATTAGCTAAGACAATGTAGCCACCTATGCTTCTCGCATTTAATGAACTTCACTTATACACTGGCCCCCTTTCATTTACATTGATGGGGTTTGCGATATTTTATGTATTGTATAAAAATCCACGAGAATTTAATAAATCGATAAGCCACCATGCAGCAAAAGATGTAAAAGTCTACAAAGTGTTTGCAGTAGCAATGAGCGCAGCCCTGCTATCACTTGTGGCGTATCTATTCTTATTTCTCATCCCTATAGTTCATTTATCTATTTTTATCGTTGTCTTATTCATAGTTGCCATCATCCTCGAGCTACTTACAACTTGGGTGCCGCTTACCGACGACAGAAAGTTCCATCCCCATGCCATACTTTCTAATACTGCGGCATTTTTAATGCCCGTTATTACAATTGGGCTTTTAGTATCTGGCCATCTTAAAGGCTCTGCGCTCGTTTTGGCATATATTGGTTTATCGATCATGATAGGCCTTGTGATAATATTTTTTACCGTCCCCAAGGCACGTAAAATGTATCTTGTCTACCAGAGCGTGTATATTGTCGCGTTTCTGCTGACGGTTGTCCTTATACCATTTTCAACCTGAGAACAAATGGGTTCTAGCTTAAGACCTTTTTCGGAGATCGTTTTGCTATGATAGGTAAATGAACGCGCAAATTCCTATCTACGAAACTGAGAACTTTTATATTCAAGCGGCGAAGCGACCGTTTATTGACCGTAGCGAAGGTGGGCATTTATATCTGTATCCAAAAGTTGATTTGCGTGATCGCACTCAGCTATCCCCATCTCTCGCTGTTGAGTATATGAAACTATCTATGATTGCTGGCGAAGCGCTAATATCTGGCATGGCACGACGAGGCGTTGATGTTGGTATCGTGAACTACCAGGACATGGGCAACTGGGGTGTATTTAAGCCCGAGGGCCCTAGCCTACACATGCAGATTTACGGTTGCGCGACCACTGCTACAATTCAAAAATACGGGGATGCTGTACAATTACCTCATCGCGAAACGGGTTTCTATGATAACTTTGAACCCCTTACCGCAGAAGATGTCGCAGAGATTAAAGCGGACATTGAAGCGCTGCTTAAGACAGAGAAATACTCAAGCCGATGGAGCGAAATATAGCCCCATGAAGATTCCTGTTGTTAATGAAAAAGATGAAGTGATCGGCTACAAAGAGCGCGCCAACATTGATTCGACTAAAGATATCGTTCGCTCGGCTTCACTTTGGATTACCAATAGTCGCGGCGATATACTCCTTGCCCAGCGAAAGTTTACAAAGCAGAATAATCCCGGCAAGTGGAGTGAGGCTGTTGGCGGAACAGTCGAAGGCAATGATAGCTACGAATCAACCATGCTTCGTGAGACCCGAGAAGAAATTGGGCTCAGTGTAGATACCTACGAAATTGGGCCAAAACAGTACGTTGACTCGCCTACCCGATACTTTGTGCAGTGGTACATTACTACTGTCGACAAGCCGATTGAGGCATTTCAGCCACAGGTGGAAGAGCTTGAGCAACTTGCCTGGGTGAGCAAGGAGCAATTTATAGAAGAGCTAAGGAACAGCCCTGAGAAGTATATCGACGAGATGCAAGCTATTGCGCGCTTATTTATAACATCCTAAATAAAGAAGCTCGTACTATTTAGTCGAGAAGATTCGCCCTCATTTATAGCCATACTCAGCATTTGGCCTTTTTCGCTGTGTACGTTGACATTGATACGTATAAATGTTATTATTGGAATACATTCGATGCATCCGCGTCGGACAGAGCTCGAGGAGATTCGCCATGAAGGTTGTCAGGATCGCCGCGGCCGTCGCCGCCGGCCTGGTGGTGGCCAACACCGCCGCCAACCTCACCATCCGCAAGATGCAGAGCAGCACCGACGTCAAGCACGTCGTCCGCGACGCCGCGCGCACCATCTGCACGCCGGCCGTGGTCACCTACCGCAGGTCGGCCGCCGTGGCGTAAGCGCAGCACTACACCACCTCGCTCTACCCGCCCCCGAAACGGCCCTTGAAGCGGCATTTGCCCTTCCCTGGCCCCTTCGGGGGCCGTTTTGGTTATTCGACACTCTCATCTTTGCTATTATTAGGTAATGACGAAAATGGACTTCAAAGTAAAAGAGCTCGAACGCCTTATGCGAAGTTTTAAGTGGGCTCGCAATAATTCCCTACTCATTTTCGAAGAGGCTCAGTTAAACAACTTGCTTGAATATAAGCCAACTAATGACCCTAAGCATGGTTTGTTATACCAGTTTCAATGCCTTTTAACTACGACAGACAAGTACTATCGGCAACTTTCACATCATGAAAATCAGCAATTTGGCGTTATTGTTCATGACGGCGTAACTATTAATAAAGTTGCCATTTCTGAGGATGATATTGCTGCGCTTCTTAAAAAGCAGAGTTTTTATCTTGAATCACTGCTAAAAGACTTCGATACGAAAGAATTTGGTGCAAATATACAAACAATACAGTCGATTATTAATCATGAGTACCTTCATCAAGGTCAGCTTGTTGTTATGTTTCGAGAAAATAAAACCCCACTGCCTGAGCGATTTCAGAAGGCTTTTGACCTTTAAGCGCTGCAGCTCTATTCTCGCCTTCCTCTGCTATACTTAATGATATGCAAATAACTACGGTGCAATGGAATATCGGTGGCGGCAAGATTCTCAACTCAGGCTCTAATCCAGCAGCGATGTCCTCTTACTCAGAAGACGGCTTGGACTACATTGTAGACCACCTAAAAACCATCCAGCCTGATATTGTCACACTTCAAGAAATCCACATCAATGACGAGCTAAATCAGGCAGAATATATTGCAAGCCAGCTTGGCATGGAATACTGGATTAGCGACGTACTTGCCGACTCACATCTTGAAGAAGGCCAGAAGCTTAGCCAGGCGATCATCTCGAAATACCCAATTACAGACAAAGAGTTCCAGCTTTATGTGAACCCTAATAAACAAGCACCGAGTGATGACGGCTCCACTATATGGTACTCACATGATAAAGGGCTTACCCGATGCAATATCAATCTGGGCGAGACTATGCTAAGTACGACCACTACCCATCTCACGCCTTTTCGATTATTTAGCATCGACCCGCAGTCGGAAGAAGGGCGCCACATTATTAGCGATGTCGAGAATAAACTCATGAATCATTCGACGTATCAGCTTATTCAGGGTGATTTTAATTTGGATTTTGCTCAGCTTGCGCCAATTTTCCCTGGCCTTATACATGAAGATTTAAAAGAGCTTTCTATTGAAGAGGGCACGACACCAAAAGGCAAACGGTATGATCACGTTCTTTATAAAGGAATTCGCCTCGTTGAAAGTGAAATAAACAAAGAAATGCTAACAGACCACTACCCTATTGTCACTAAATTTGAAGTTTCCATTTAAGCAACGAGATACCCGCTATGTTATGCAATAAACACATTACAACCTGGTCAGGCTTCAACTAAATTAGTTGTTTGATTAATTTCATCAAACTAATTTAGTATCGGAGCACTATTGCAGAAACATATCGAGAAGCAATCGTTGGCATTGCAACAGAATTAATAGATAAACCTTCACTAAAATACGTTTCTGGACATCCAGAATTAGGCCAGTCGCCTGAACATGGCTTTGATTGCTCGGGGTTTGTTAGATTTGTATTAAGCAGGGCAGGCCTGCACATCCCAGAATATGCCGGGCAGGATGGTGTACACCGCCCAATCCGGCATGCAAACGAATTCTGGGATAGCTACGGAATTATGGTCCACGACGAGAATAGGCAAGCCGGGGATCTCGTCTTTTTTTCAAGAACAGGGCTTTTTCCAAGTCATATTGGAATTATGCGCGACGAGGAGAGTTATATTCATGCTCCGGGTACCCCTGAGTCAAAGGTAAAGATACAAACGATTGATTATGCATTGATTGCAAAGAAAAGCATGGAGCGACAATTATACTCAAGAAACCCTATCGGGTTTAAGTCACCTTCGGTAGTACTCGACACACCCACATATCGCTCGCACCAAAGGCCAATTTAGATTATCGAATTGGCCTTCCGAATAGCTGCGCGTATACCTCTTCCTCGTCTTCAGGGGCAAGGGGTTGTATTTGCTGCATTTCTAAAGCGCCCATCAGGGTCGAATCATCCTGCGAATCGTGGTAGATGGACAATATTTTTTCATTGTCGTCGTCGCCAGCAATGCGATTGATTGATATTACCCCACACCCGGCACATTCATGAATGAGCATAATCTCACCCTGCCTTCCTATACCTTCGTGTTTAAATGTGAGCCCAACTGGACGCATGCCACCGTAGCATTCAGCTTTGCGATCACCTTTATTTTCATCGACATGTTTAGACCACAGGCAGATATTGCAGTGGTTGCGATTTACTGTGCCCATGTAGCTATTAATCACCACCCACCGCTTACAGTGTGAGCATTTGAACCCGCCCGCGTCATGCTCTTTCTTCCATTCTTGTTGCTTTTTCTTTTCATTATCAAAATATTCCTTGGGATATTTCACAAAAACCTTGCTTCACAAAAAAACCAGCCACATTGGCTGGCCACTGGATAGTGTGAAACTATTTTAGATAATTGTGAGTTCTTAAGTAATGACTTGGCCAGCCAAAGTTATCCCTTCTTCAAGGGATGCAGCTGTCGCAATGGTTATGTGATTACTCTTACTTACCATAGAATTTATACTATAACACTATCGCTTTACACAGTCAACGGCAGGAATCTCAGCCCAACCGCTCACTTAATACTGACTAGTTCCTCTAGAAATATAGTCGCTTTCTTACGAACAGATTTTGACGAGTGGGTTGTCTGGATCTTGAAAAGGGGTTCAAGTTCGCCTACTGAGATGTATTTTTGCTTGCAAAAACTAAGCAATGTTTTCATCACATTCACCGACACTATCCAGTCGACATCTATTGATTTTAGGTGCTGCTTCAGCCATTTCGCGGCCTCATTTCGCTCCGCATCACTCAATACTACTTCACCGAAAATCTGGGCAATATGCCACTGAATTGAAGGTTGTTCGCTTGTTGTTAATTGGCTAAAAATGGATGACAGGTACGGCTGTACTAGCTCGGGTTTATCTTTTACTAGCTTCTCGAATGTGTCGATGGCGCGCATTCGCACCCAAGCATCATTTGCAGAAATACAGGTGAATAGCTCGTCGAGACGTGAGTAATCCTCTCGAGTGGCCTGCAGCACCTCGCCTGCCCTGCCGAGCGAATTAGAATGCCCGCCTACTGTGAGAATTTCTTCGAATGACTCCATTGCTTTAGTATACCGTAATGACCCTGGCTAGCGCCTTGAGAAAACTATTTACGATACGTGAGCCGCGTAATATACAGGTAAAGCGCCCAAACTAGGAAACTTGCGAGGAAGAGTGTGATTGCAGATACAGACCAAACATCGGTAGTAATACTGTAAATATTTGGCAGGAACTGGCTCGCCACATACTGCGTAATGAACGCAAGCGTCGCGCCTACGGCAGCTAATGTGATTTTTTGCACTACGTCCAAGTGCATTTTCATGAGGCAAACATATGCAATCAATAGAAGCCCTATTTCAATCACCGCTACAGACGACCAATACCCGTTTATGAATTGCTGGAATGGCATAACGATAACAAAAGCAGCTACAAGACTCATGAGACTTAATTGAAATGGTCGATATTCTGCAATATCCACCTGCTTACCTTTGCCGTGATGATAGTAATACGCGAGCACACCAACAGCCACAGCGGTTACGAGAACTGGCGTCATAAACCCAATGGCAGTGTTTAGTGGGGTTGGTAGCGTAGTATACAAGAAACTCATGAAATCTGCGTTCAGCATGCCAAACATAACATCGATCCAGTAGGCTAATAGACCAAACATTACCCCGTTATAGTGATGTATTTGCCGATTTTTTGACCTTGTGCTTGCACCACCCACACTGTACGCGATTACTGCTGGCAGTAAGGCACTTACAACGAGTGACACGAGAAATACCGTTACGTTCACAATGCGAACGTGAGGATTCGAAAATACGTGTGCCATTGGAATAATAGTGCCCGTGATAAGCCCTAATACTATGCACGCAAATAGCGTATACCCCACCGTGATCACAAAATGCCGATGAGCTGAACTCTGTTGTAGGGATTTCTTTGCCATAGTAAATCTATTATAGCTTACGCTTAAAAAATACGCTGTATAAATGCTTTACATGCCCTATACCTAGGCATATAATGAGCTCCTGTCATGAAAACAAATCAATCTACATCGGCCGTTTTAATGGTTCGCCCGAAAAGCTTTGGCTTTAACGAGCAAACCGCACTTACCAACACATTTCAGAATCATACCGACTTAAGTCCAGACGAAGTTCACGCACGAGCTAATCAGGAATTTACCGATATGGTAGCGAAGCTGCGCGAGAATGGTGTGCGCGTAACGGTTTTTGAGGATAATGATCCACGGCCAAAACCTGATGCTGTTTTCCCAAACAACTGGTTTAGTACTTGGGGCGATGGCCATGTATTTTTCTACCCTATGGCTACCGAAAGCCGACGTGTTGAACGAAGCTATGTAGCAGTACAAGCGCTCGCCCAGGATTTCAGGATTACAGAGACCACCGATATAAGCCCTGCGGAAACATACGGGATTGCGTTAGAAAGTACTGGCGTGATGATTTTTGATCATATTAATAAGCTTGTCTACGGCTGCATTTCACCACGCTGCGATGCGAGCTTATTTACGAGCCATGCCCTTGAGCTTGGCTATAAGCCTGTACTCTTCCATGCCTACGGGCAGGATGGAACTGCTGTATATCACACCAATGTCTTGATGGGCATTCAGAGTACAACAGCCGTTATCTGCGCTGATGCTATCACCAATGAAGATGAGCGAGAACTTGTCATTAGCTCGCTTAAGAGCACTGGCCATAAAGTGATTGAAATTTCACAGGCACAGATGTCGGCGTTTTGCGGGAATGTTTTAGAACTTCAAAGTGGCAGTGGCGAGCTGCTGCTTGCGATGAGTCAGACAGCTTACGACAGCTTCACCGCTGAACAACGCTTAGCTCTTGGCGCCGACAAAATGCTCCTACCCTTTAGCATTCCGACAATTGAAACGATTGGCGGCGGAAGCGTCCGCTGCATGTTGGGCGAAAATTTCCTCCCTAAAAAGTAGCTGCACTATTTGGTCTGCGCTCTCGCAAACTCGATTGTTTTCTGGAATGCCGTCACGCCGTCTTGGTTGTCGAGATTGAACTGGTATTCGTGAGGCAACGCAGGCTTGTGGTCGTCTGCAAAGAAATTCTCACTTACACTCACCCCCAAGGATGAGAGTAAGTCTGCAAATGGCTTTGCCTGGGCATTAGTTAATGGATCGGCGTTACCGCCACTAATGTAGACTGGTGGATAGTTTTTCGTAACGTGATAGTATGCCGACATTTGCTTGATGACTGGGTCACTGAAATCTTTTGTGCCGCTATACGCCCACACGCTAATGTCATCGCCCCATCCTATCAATTTTGGCAACGTTGGGTCTGGCTCGGTAAGGCCATCCATCATGTAGATGCCACAGTTGAGTACGAGACCCTTTAGCTGGGATGACTTAAGAGTAGGTGTTACACCTACGGTACGTGCATATTCTGGGTTGGTAACAATAGCGCCCATCTGGCTTGATAGTTGTGCGCCGGCAGAATCACCCGCAAGGATGAATTTATTGTTGTCTATATGCAAACGTGAAGCATTCTTTTGTAAGTAGTTGTATGCATCATTCATCTGGTGTATCGGGGTTGGATATTGATGCTCGGGCGCTAATGAGTAGTCGAGAGCGATTACTGTGAAGCCTTCGGCGGCAAGCAATTTAAAGTAGGGTGCATCGTTTGCTTTGTCGCCAGATATCCAGGCGCCGCCGTGTGTCCAGATAATGGTAGGAAGCATCGCATCTTTTGGCGTAGAGGCTGGATAGTACACATCAAGCTGCGCGTCTGAGTCGTTCTTTCGATACTGCTGGTTTAATACGCTCGTAATTACGACGCTTGGTTGATGTTTTTCTAAGGCGGCCAAAACCTTCGCACTATTACGGTCAAAGACAGACCGGATTACCCATGCGCCTGGCGCGGGGCTCACCCTGAATATAATAAGAACAAGTACGATAAACCCTACGACTGACCCTACCGTGATGCGGAATGCTCTTTTCTGGTAAAAACGCTTTTTCTTTTCTGGTTGCTTGTTCATCATGCCCTCTGATTTAGCAAGTATCGTACTGTCATTATAGAGCTAAACGAGTTTATTTGCGATGTTTGGTATAGTAAGTTCATGAATATGCAATCATCCGATAACATTATTGGCAAATATCGACATTACAAAGGTAATGAGTATGAGCTGATCGGTGTCGGTACGCACACTGAAGACGAGAGTAAAATGGTGGTCTATAAAGCCCTCTATGCTCCGTATGAAATTTGGATACGGCCGTATTCAATGTTCTTCGAAACAGTAGAGGTTAACGGTGTGGATGTTCCTCGTTTTGCAAAGATTGAAGATAAGTAAGGAGTGCAGACTATGGCGTTGCTGAGATTGATTCTCTTTGTTGCGACTGGCACACTTGTGGCGTTCGTATTGAATATCCATCAATTGCAAGATAGCACGTGGTATTCGGTAGTCATTGCAGCGCTACTTGCAATCGGTCTTTATGCAAGCACATGGGGCATTGATCTTAAAGAAGCGCGACAACATAGCAAGATAATTATCAGCGCCGTTACTATTGGCGTTATTTTTAAGGCTGCATTCACGGGACTCATTCTGACGATGTTATTCCACGATCCGTTCTTTTTCATTCTTGGCATTGCTGTAGCACAAATTGATCCACTTTCCGTTGCCGGCCTTATGAAAGGCAATCGAATGTCAAAGAAGGCTAAAGCTATTTTATCTTCATGGGCGTCGTTTGATGACCCTGCAACCGTCCTTCTCTCGCTCTACGCACCTCTCTTAATCGCGCAAATCTCGGGCGTTCATTTTGGAGGTATTGCTGATGCCTCTACTGCAAACTCACTTATCGGCTACGCAAAAGAGATTGGCTTGAATCTTGCCCTTGCAGCGCTTGTATTTTGCCTCTATACGACAATGCGTTTCTATGCAAAGCAGATTACCGCCCGAGTCACCGCAGGCGTTTCTATTGCCGCGTACCTTTTACTTGCTATCAGTATCTCTCTATCGGTTGCATGCTTTGCGATGCTTAGCATTGCGCTCATCGGGCTTTTCCTGCGACCTGCCAAAATAGATGCACTCATTAATACCGCCGTTACGTGGGCGCTTGGTGGCGCTGCATTTCTACTGGGGCTGCTACTCATTGATGGTATATCGTTCTGGCAAGGCATCGCACTTGGGATTGTTGCGTACATCGCCCAAATTTTTGCAGGTTTTATTCTCACCCGAAAACTAGGCAAGAAAGATAGGTGGCATATCGCGTTTGCACAGCAGAATGGTATTACAGCGATTATTCTTGCATTACTATTTGAATCAACACACCCAGGTACCGTTGCGATTGTTGCGCCTGCAATTCTTGCTATTAACACATTGCACTGGCTATGTAATAGTATTATTGACAGACACCTTGCAAAGATAGTTGCTCGGTAACTAAAGGAGAATATATGGACCAAGATTTTAAAACCCTCGCAGCGAAGGCGTTGTCGGTACGAGATCACTACGATGAGCTGCAGCAGAGAGACGGTAAGCCACGATGGAATGTATCTGATAGGATGGCGGGATTTGTTGGTGATGTTGGCGATTTGTCTAAACTAGTCATGATGAAGCAAGGTAAACGCCGAGCGGTGGAGGATCTTGATATTGCGCTTAGGCACGAAATTACTGATTGCCTTTGGAGCATTATCGTCCTTGCGGATGAACTTGGCATGGATTTAGAGGCCGAATTCAGCAGAACCATGGATGAACTGCACGAACGGATTGAGCGCCAGAAGACTGACGGATCACTCTTACGGTAAATCAGCCATAACAAACTCTTGTTGCAACTCCTTAGCGATTTTAAACACCTCACCCTCAGAATTTACAATTGCTGTGCAGCCATAGCTAATCGATTCTATTGATTCACTAATAATATCCGATGAGACTACCCATGCTCTTGTCTCGCGGGCTCTTTTTGTAAGATTTTCTATATGTTTATATCGCCATTTTTCGGCAGTTGACTTTGCCAGCTCATTATTGAGTGGGAAGAATATGATTTCTACACCCTGTTCTACTAGTTTCTGCGAGGCTTCTGGGAAGTTAGCATCGTAGCAGATATTTATGCCAAATTTGCGGCCTTTTATTTCAAAAATTGGGTACTTGGTGCCCTCTTCAAAAATGCCCTCTTGCGGATGGGTTTTGCGATATTTCCCTAATAGTTTGCCGTCTTTAACCACAACTGCAGTATTGAATAGTATGCCGTTTTCGATTTCTATGACGCCGATAACTGCACAGACCGTGAATATCTTCAGTTCTGCGAGCATATCCGCAAACTTAGTTGACGAGAGATTAATTGCGGTCTTTTGTGCATGCAGTTCGTCACGAGTATACCCGTTCAAGTAACCTTCAGGAAAACAAATAATGTCCGCGTTTTCATCATCGGCCTGCCGCAGATATCGTTTAATCGTTGCAAGACCAAACTTATCAGCCGGCAATTGAACAGTAGCTATTTTGAGGGTCATATCATGATGATATCATTCAATCTGCTACAGTAGATATATGACTCGTCCTGTTTTTATCACCGGCAATCAAAACAAAGCAGATTACCTTGCCAAGACTCTTGGTATTGAACTTGAGCACCAAAAGATTAATCTTGATGAGATTCAGTCTGTAAATCCACTTGAAATCGTGGAGCATAAAGTGCGCCAAGCCTACGAAATTGCTCAAAAACCTGTGCTTGTTGAGGATGTGTCACTTGCATTCACTGCACTTAACGGGCTGCCGGGGCCGTTTATTAAGTTTTTTGTTGACGTAGAGAATGGGTTAGAAAATTTATGCCGGATGCTTGATGGGTTTGACGATAGATCGGCATACGCATCAGTGGTGTATGGGTATTTTGATGGCGAAACGTTGAAGCTTATACCAGGCAAGTTGAACGGGATGATTGCGAAGTCGCCACGTGGCGAGGGAGGATACGGCTGGGATAAGATATTTGAGCCAGAGGGATACGATGACTTAACCCGTGCTGAATTATCGCCAGAAAAAGATATTGAATCGTACAATAAGCTGCGTGATTTTGATACGCTACGAGCATTTCTTACAGAAAGAACTTAGTATGCCTGCATTTACACAGAAATATGCGATTATCCAACTATTTGAGCCGATGTCCGTTGGCCTGCAGTTTTCATCAGATAACTGGCCGCTGCATTCAACAGTTGTTGATACATTTGCAGTAAATTGGGACGTAGAAACTATGACGAGCCAGCTTAGTGCACTCCTTGCATCTCATGCGCCTGTGGACTCTACGGCCGAGGAAGATGCATTTTTCGGACCAGAAAAGCAAACGCACGTTATACTTTTGCGTAAAACTGAAGGTCTCGTCAAACTTCATCATGACGTGATTACACTGCTCGAGCAAGGCGACCTTAAACTTAACGATCCGCAATTCGCCCGTGAGGGATTTTTGCCACATGCCACCGTGCAAAAACAAGCCCAACTACACGAAGGCGATGAAGTTTCCTTCACCGCCCTCACGATTATTGATATGTTCCCTGGTAATGACCCGTACCAGCGAAAAGTGCTCGCTACAATTCCTTTGCAGGGGTGATGTTGAAGTTTGTCTTAAATACGTTCATAGGATCATAGACGGCTTTTATTTGCTGCAGGCGGGCGAGTGTTTGCTCTGGGTATGCCGTGAGCGCCTTATCCTGCTCGGTTAGGCCAATGAAGTTAACGTAAGCTTCGGTATTACCTTGCCGCAGTGAAGTTGCAAAATCGTCCACCCATGCCTGGCGCAATGGCTTTTGGTCATCAGTTTCATAGAAACATGCGACGTTACCCATGATGGCATTTTTGCGATGTGCATATGCAGTTGCACCGTCGGCAACACGCGCGACAGCCCCACCCAATACACGGAACTGAAACGCTTTCATTGAAGCATCTACCCTTTCGAGCCAATCTAGTACATTCACCGCTGCGTCATGATCGATATCTTGGATAAATAGGTTTGTACTGACCGCTGTTGGATGATAATCTCCATCTTCGGGCATAAAGATATCTTTGTAGCGCATTGGCTTTAGCATATCGGCAATCGGTTCAGCGAGTGCACGAATCGGTGCAAGCACTCTTTCACCTTCGCCCGCGCTACCCGCATACATCACAAGCGCCATCACCGACATTTTGCCATGGAATTCTTTTGGCACAAACGGCGCAGGAAATGCTGGCATAACATTTATGATCATCGAGAGTTCTTCTGGCGCTTCTTTAGCAATTTGCGTGATACCTGTGATTACTTCAGGCGTAGCTGGCAACAGCAACATGCCACCATAGCATTCATCAACGTCGTGTAATGCATACTTGAATTTTGTTACAATGCCAAAGTTTCCGCCGCCACCGCGAATCGCCCAGAATAGATCAGAGTTATTATCGCTGTCGACCTGCAAAATTTTACCATCAGCCGTAACGATTTCTGCGGCAAGCAGATTGTCGATGGCAAGCCCGAATTTACGTGCCAAGAACCCGACGCCGCCACCAAGTGTAATACCACCGATGCCAACTGAACCTGTATCACCAAAGCCAATTGCTAGATTGTATTTATCAAGCGCTGCGGTGAGCTGGCCAGCTGTGAGCCCCGACCCCGCCCAGACGGTTTTACTTGTTTCATCAACCTCTATTTCATGCAAATCCCGAAGGTCAACTACTACTCCGCCATCTGTTGCGCTATATGGGCTGTGCCCACCGCTTCTTACGACAAGCTCGAGGTTTTGGTCGCGGGCAAATGCAATTGCCTTTTGAATATCTTCAGCGTCGGCTACTTTGATGATTACTCCTGGTTTATTATCGATACCGCCATAAAATACCTGGCGCGCCGCATCATACTCTGCGTCGGCAGGTGTGATGACTTTACCCTTGAATAGTGTGCTAAGTTTTAATGAATCCATACATAACCAGTATAGCAGTTCGGCGCTTATCTATTTTTACGCAAAATAAACACTCGCCCCTTACAAGAGCGAGTGTTTATTTATGCAAGCTGCATCTTTTTCTTCAATGCTTTGAGCTTTTTCTTGCGTGCACGCTTGATGTCCGCGCCGTGCCAGTTGCGATGTTTAGCCATAATATTCTCCTAACTTGACCAAGTATACCATATTGCTTGCTTACTGACCACTGTTACCATCAGTAATAGCACGAGCCGTTTCTGACGTAGCAAATATTGCCGCTACTTGGCTACCAGTGATATGTATCACGTCGCCAGGATTTACCGCACCTGAGAGCATTTGTTTCGCAACCGTATTCTCGACTGCCTTTTGTACTACACGGCGCATAGGCCGCGCTCCGAGGCGTGGGTCATAGCCTTTGTCTACCAAGATTTGCTTAGCTTCGTCGTCCACTTCAACTGATACTTTTTGCGGTTCGAGTGTTTTATTGACGCTCACAAGAATGAGGTTGAGGACCTGAATGAGCTCGTCCTTTTTAAACGGACGGAAGACAACAATTTCGTCGAAGCGGTTGAGGAACTCTGGCCGGAACTGGTTACTCGTAATGAGTTCGTCGATAAACTGCTGCTCGAACTGCGCCACCTCATAACCGCGCTCGATGTACTCGCGAATTCTATCGGCACCAGCATTACTTGTTGCGATAATGATTGCGTCACGGAAGCTTACTTCGCGGTTACGTATGTCGCGCAAGATACCTTCGTCGAGCATCTGCAGCAGTGTCGCGAGCACTTCAGGTGCTGCCTTTTCAATCTCATCGAGCAGCACTACGCTAAATGGCTGCTTCATTACCTGTGCCGTCAGGCTACTTGGATCATCGGCGCCATCCGCGATTAACCGCGTAACGTCTTCGGGCCGTACGTATTCGTTAAGATCGATACGTACCATTTTGCCTTCGCCGCCAAAGTACACATCTGCAAGCGCTTTAGAGAGTTCTGTCTTACCTACACCAGTTGGACCTAAGAATAAGAATGTGCCGATTGGGCGGTTTTGATTGCGCACCCCAGCGCGAGCACGACGCAGTGCATCACTCACTACACTCACGGCGCGAACCTGATTGACCATGCGCTTATGGATTAGATCTTCCATATTAAGTAGTCGCTCACGATCACTCGCTTCAGTAGCAACGCTTACCTTCACATCAAGTGTTTTCTCAATTGCTTGCTGGACTGAGTTCATCGTTACAAGGCCTGATTCGCTAAAGCCCGCTGCGCTTTCGAGCAGGCGTATTGCTCGACCTGGCATGACGAGCTCATGCATGTAGCGCTCGCTTAGCCGATAGGCTTCGTTCACCGCTTGATACATGTAGGTCACGTTACGGTGAATTTCTGTGATAATGAGCTGCTCTTGCATTACTTGTTTGGTTTCGGCTTCGTTTGCTGGCTGAACATTGATGCGGTTGAGGGCATTTACGAGGGCGGCATTACGCTGGCCAAGCTCGAGATATTTTTGCTCATCCATCGAAAGGATGACACGAAGATTACCGGCCTCAAGGATTGGCTGCAAGACATTTGATAAGTCGACTGCACCGACGCCTTCTTCAAAGAATAGCTGCGCGTTATCAAGGCACAAGATGATGTTTTTGGCGCTATATGCTTCGTTCAGTACTTGCATGACAAGGTTCTCGAGCTCGCCGCGTCCTGGTGCTGCGCTAATAATCGCGGCTGAATCAAGAATAAACACCTGCCTAAATTTGAGGGAGCTAGGAAGATTTGCTGAGGCATCGAGGAGTCGCTCGGCGAAGGCATGGATGATTGTGGTCTTACCCGCGCCTGCCTGCCCGACTAACACTGCATTTTGGCGCCCGCCGGTACCGAATGTCTCGATAAGCTGATCGATAGCTCCAACATGACTACTCACATCAACCGTTAACAAGCCACCACCTCCGCTCATTTGTTCACTAATATTCTGCCCAAATCGCTGAAGGAGTGGTATCCAGCCAAATGACCAATCGCGACCAATACCACCGGTGCGGCGAGGTTTAGTATGCTTTTTTACCAAATCCATAAGATGCTGCTGCCAGACAACGCCCGCGTCGAGATCTTCATCTGACAGATGCATTTGCGCAATAACCGCCTGATAGCCAGTGAAGCTGCGCACAATCGCCACGACCAGTACGCTACCAGTAATTTGCGCAAGGCCGTTCTTTACTCGAACTTCATCCGCAAGCTTCCATAGCTCAGGCATCGTTGCCGCATCCTTGCTAGCAAGCGACTCGAGCAAAGACGACGTCAGCCCAAGCCGAGCTGCCATAAACTGTCCGCTTGAAACTGAGCTTGCCGCACGCGCAACGTCAGATGGCGTGGGCGATGCCGGCAAACGCCCGAGAACATCACCTGCGAGCAGCGCGCTTACACTGCGCCCTTTGCCAGTCGGCAGAGTTTCTACGTGATACTTATAGAATGCGAAGAAAATATATGGAATAATACCTACGGCGACGAATAGCCAGCCGAGTGCTATGCCAAGCCCAAAGACAATGCCAGCGCCACAGATAATAAATAGAACTGTTAGCCATGGCAGTAACGCAGCGACCATGCCATGCACCAGTACGCCGAAGCGCGCAACGTCAGCGCGAGTCGATTTGTGATTAAATACTAGATCTTCCATGGCACCCATCCAGCTAAGGTGAAAAGCACAAAAACAATTGGCAGTACTGGAATGATCGGCCAAAGCACCAGACGAATCACCCCAATAATAGCCGCGATGAAGAGTGTGACGGATCCGAAAATAATTACCGTGGTACGGATAATTCCACCGATAACTCGCGAGATTAGCCTATCGAAGAAAGCTCGCATTTGCACACCGAGTGGACCGCGGACTTTACCGGCTGAAATCTGACGGAATGGAGAAAATAACGTACGCAGTAGTAGATCAAACGAGAAGTAGTCGTAAACACTCATTAGGTTATCGCGTACACGTGCCACGCACCCAAGCCAGCCGGCGCCATACCACCACGAGAACAGACCCACTATAAACATAATCTTATTGTACCGTAGTGACAGCATATAATGAAATCGAATCACCATAAGCTTATGTTTTGCCTATTTTCAAATGATATACTGAGAAGGTGCAACAAACGTTTACTACTATTTTAGGTAAAAGTGTCCGAATGCTCGCCCGCGCAAGGGGTGGCGGATCGGCGTTACCGGGGTTATTTGTTGAGAAAATTGACCCAAACTTTATTCAACGTACACTATCACCACTGCCGCGAGGCGTTGTTCTCGTAAGTGGAACCAACGGCAAGACTACTACTACTAAGATGATAGTAGAGCTGCTTGAAGGCCAGGGCCTACGAGTATTCACGAACCGTACGGGCAGTAATTTCACTCGTGGCGTGGCGGCGGCTTTGCTGGGCGACGTAGACATGCGCGGCGAGCTTGATGCGGACATTGCCGTATTGGAGCTTGATGAAGCGTATGCAACGCATTTCGTGCGCAGTATCCAGCCGCGTTATAGCTTGTTTTTGAATGTTATGCGCGACCAGCTAGATCGCTTTGGCGAAATTGATACTACCGCAAAACTTTTGCACATGGTTGCAACCCATACCACCGAGACAATCGTCGTTAACCACGATGACCCTCGCCTGAGTAGCGCTGCTTTTACTAGTGATCTTGAAGCGAACGTCGTGAGCTTTAATGTTGCACCAGCACTGCATCGCCATTTCCCATCTGATGATGGCATGCGCGGAAAAACAGGTGCGAAAGAGAAAAACGCACACATTACGCCAATCGCGACGCTTGAAGCAATGAATGGCCAACATGCAACAATACGATTCGACAACAAGAATCACGAGACATCACTTAAAATTAAGGGTATCTACAATCTACAAAACGCCACGGGCGCCATTGCACTCGTGCATGAGATTATGGGCGGCGAACTTGACACCAAGCGTATGCTAGCGAGCCTTGCTAACGTCACCCCGGCTTTCGGGCGCGGCGAAACAGTCGTGGTAAACCAATTGCCGTGTGAATTGGTTTTAGTCAAAAATCCGAGTGGATTTAGACTTGGCCTCAAGAGTTTTGAGTCAAAAGATTACGCAACGATGATTGCCATTAATGACGGCTACGCAGACGGTCGTGATGTCAGTTGGCTTTGGGACGTTGATTTTGACAGCCTCAAAAATGAAGGTGTTGCCGCGGTAAGTGGCGTACGAGCGTTCGATATGGCGCTTCGCTTGCAGTATGATGAGGTTGTTACAAGCAAGATCGAGCCAGATCTTGCTAAGGCACTTGCAGAATTTATTAACGAGAACAAACAGAAGCCGAAGCGTATTTACTGCACTTACACTGCAATGCTTGCGCTGCGCCGAGAGCTCGCAAAATACACTGGCGTGGAGACGATTCGATGAACGAGAATAAAACTATCAACTTGCTCCAGCTTTACCCGCGCGATATGAACATCTATGGCGATTGGGGCAATACTCTCGTGCTCAAAAAACGCCTGGAATGGTACGGCTACAAGGTTAACCTGTTGGAATACAACCCTGGCGATACATTTCCTGCAGACGTTGATTTGATTGTTGGCGGCGGCGGCCAGGATAGTGGCCAGAGTGTTATCGGTGCAGATCTTCTCGCTATCGGCGACAAGCTAAAAGCACTTGCTAATGATAATGTGCCAATGCTGATGGTCTGTGGCCTTTACCAGCAATTTGGCCACTTCTTCAAAACCCGTAGCGGTGAGATTATTCAGGGCATTGGCCTACTCGATATTGAAACCGTTGGTGGCGATGAGCGATTGATTGGTAATATTGTTTCGCAGAATGACGCGTTTGGGTTGATTATTGGGTACGAGAATCACTCTGGACTTACGACACTTGGACCGAAGGCTTTACCGCTCGGCAAAGTTATTCGTGGCGCCGGCAATAATAGTCAAGACGAGACTGAGGGCGCATGCTACAAGAACGTTATCGGGACCTACCTGCATGGGTCTCTACTACCTAAGAATCCACTGATTGCTGACTGGCTTATTGAAAAAGCTGTGACGCGCAAATATGGCGACTTTTCGTCGACGCTAATTGATGACCGCTTTGCCGAACAAGCACGCGACATCGCAGGCAGACGCCCACGCTAGCCGGCTAACCCGACTTACAGGCGCTCTTTGAGGCGCTTGAGTTCGGCTGTCACCTGCTCGCCATGGCCAAGAGGCGTCACGCGACCGTATACTTTCACAACTTCACCATGAGGGTTGATGATGAATGTTCGGCGCAGAATACCCTCTTTACCGAACATCTTTTTACCCCATGCACCATACGCTTCGATTACAGCCTTGCTTGGATCTGATAATAGCGTGAAATTCAGATGATGCTTTGCGATAAATTTGCTGTGGCTTTTGGCATCATCGGCACTTACGCCAACAACTTCGGCATCAAGTTCGCTCATGTCGGTTGCCGCATCTCGCAAGCTACAGGCTTCGGTTGTGCAGCCCGGCGTATCGTCTTTAGGGTAAAAATATAACACCAACCACTTGCCCTTATAATCAGCCAATGAGTGCGTCTTACCTGACTCATCTTGGAGTGTAAAATCTGGTGCCATATAGGGTGTAGGTTGCATCGTCATACTTCTAGTATACCCCCTAAATCGCCTAACCGACACTTAAGGTTCGTATGTTACAATGGGCTACAATGTCTCAAGTCAAAAAGTCATCGCGCATTATTGCGCTTGATCTCCTTCGTGGGTATTTCCTGATCGCCATACTCTTCGACCACCTCCAATATTTCCCTAATGGCTTTGACTGGATGAGCGGGCGCGGCCAGCTTTTTGTTTCGGCCGCCGAAGGATTTTTCTTTATTTCAGGCATTGTGCTTGGTATTGTTCGCGGACGTAAGCTTATTGAGAAACCTTTCAGCGTGGCTGCTAAGCTACTCCTTAAACGAGGTCTCCAGCTTTACTTCACTGCTATCGCACTATTCTTTATCTTTACATTCATTGGCTGGCTATTCATCAATAACCCGGGTGTCAAACCCGGTATTCGCCCAATGAGTGAGGGCTTCTGGAGCATTCTTGTTAATGCGCTTGACTTCAATTATATCTATGGCTGGGCTGATTACTTGCGTCTATACGCCATTTATATGTTTGTGAGCCCACTCGTAATGTGGTTGCTACGCAAAGGTAAATGGTACATTGTGCTCGCTGCGAGTTTTGTTTGTTGGTTCTTGTACGACTACAGCACACTTGAAACCCCAGAGCTTTCACAGGTATTCAGCTGGCAACTCATATTCTTTGGCGGCATGACGGTTGGATTCTATCTCGATCCTATCCGTAATTGGTGGAGCTGCCGCTCCCTTTTGCTTCGAAAATACATCACCGGTACGGTTGTGTCTGTCGCGCTTATTACGATGATTGTTAATTTTATCTTTGTTGTATGGGGGCCACAGATTATTGGGCAAACTAGCGTACAGGCGATCAATGATGCACTCATGCCATACCTCAATAAAGAGCGTCTCCCGCTTTACCGTATTGCACTCTTCCTTGTTTGGTTTGGTGCAGGATTCTGGCTGATGACAAAGCTTGAGAAGCCCACCATTAAATATCTTGGGTGGTTACTCGTGCCATTTGGCGGCAATTCTCTGTACGTTTACACAATAGAAGCGTTTGTTATCTTCCTCGTTCACCTGATTATTCCACCATCACCAAGTAATATGCTCATTAATTTAGCATTGAGCCTTAGCTGTCTTGGCCTCGTGTGGCTTGCGGTGCGCTATAAATTTTTGATGGGGATTATTCCGCGCTAACGTTCGTAAGTGGTCACATTAAGTGAACCATATGAGTGTGTTGCTATCTGCTTGTAGTCGGCGGGCATCGCCTGGTCAGGCGTACCATAATACACATAGGTAACGTGCTGGCTTGTAATGTCATTCGCACTTTTAATCTGGTATTTACTGCCCGACCATGGTGCGTAGCCACCCGCAAGTGTTGGCCACTGGCTTACAAAATACGGCTGGCAATCCGTTACGTAATAGCTCAGCTCGGTCATAACATATGGGTCTGCGGCTATAATCTGAGAGCCTGGACCACAATCATGGATTACGACTGCAGCTTGTTTCACTTCAGGATGTTCATTCCGCTGGAAATTGAAGTTGCCGGTTGCGACAATATTACAGAAGCCGATTAGCATTGTGCCATACACTATGACGATCACTGCGATACGTTGCGAGCGCCTAAGTCGCTGCGCGAGCGCAATCGATACAACGACACCCATAAGCATAACGAGGCTGATTGCCACGTGCGATAGATAGCGCTCGGTGTACATTGATTTTACGAGCGAGATGCCCATCAGCATTATAATAGGCACGCCGATGTACGCGACTAATAGTGACAATTCGTCGGCGCGCTTACTAAGCACGTGGCTGCCCTTTTTAATCGACCATACGATTGCCGTGATAAACGCCAGAATAACGACGGTGAGCGTGACTGTGAGCCCATACGTTGGCTGATAAAGGGTGTTAAATGACACCACTCCGCTTAGTTGCTCATAGTTCATCGGTTGGCCAATCGGCGCGAGTGCGTCGTTTGACACCTGCTCCATGAACGTCGGGAGCCACGGCAAGAATAAGACGATTGCGCCTATATACGCATAGAGGTATGGCGCGAGTGATGACACACGCCATTTATAGCGAACAGCCGTTACGGCAAGCCATACAGCGTGGGCGATCCAAAGTAATGCTAGGTAGTAGAGCGTAAACATGCCAAGTGCTACAAGTACACCATACCCAATGAGCCATTTACGACGATTTTCTTTTGATTTGTATGCGCTATATAGACAGTACGTTGCACTTACACCAATAAGTGAGGCCAGTGAGTACATGCGAATCTCGAATCCGTAGCGTAAAAGGAGTGGTGAAAGAGCTAGTAGGAACACTGTGCCGACAGCAGCTTTATTGCCGAACATTTTACGGACAAGCAAGCCACCTACAGCGAGCGCGCCCGCCATTGAAAGCACGCTTAGTACGCGCAATGACAGCTCACTCCACCCAAATAGTGACGCCCATCCTTTGAGTAATAGGTAGTAAAATGGCGGGTGTGTATCGAGGCCAGTAAGGCGTATGATTTCCGCTACTGAATGTTTTGCTAATAGAATTGAATACGCTTCGTCAAACCAGACACTCTGATGAAGCCCGATGAACAAGCTGGCGCTTGCGGCAAATACCCCACAGAGTATAAGCACCGCTACAAACCATCTATTCTCGGAAATAGCACGACGCGCCCATGGTAGTTGCATTATTTCGATTCTCCGGTTCGCTTATATGTCGTGACATCCATTGATCCAAAGGTTTTTGTCTGTTCCTTAGTGTATGTGTCTGGGAGTGGATGTGTTGGCTGGCCATATGATACGTAAATAATGCGCTGGTCAGTTAGCTTGCTTGTATCTTTCACCTGTAATTTACTACCAGAAAGTGGGGCAAAACCACCGCCTAATTTATCAGACTTACTCGTGAAGTAAATATCGCAGTTTTGCATGTAAAACCAGATCTCAGAAGCAACATATGGCCCATCTGCGAGGACTTTTGCGTCATTAGGACACACGCCAATACTTGCCGCAACATCCCGTGACGTTGGCTTGTACTGGTGCTGGTTGCTGAAATTACCAATCGTTGCCAAATTGTAAATACCTATGAGGAGCGTACCGAATACAATTGCATACGCAGTGTAGCTTTGCCACTTTTTCTTCGCTACATCCGCAGCCGTCACAAGCACAACACCGCCAAGCAACATCATGCCAATTGCAACATGCGAAAGGTACCGTTCGACATACATAGCCTTTGAAAGTGACACTACCATCATTACAACAATTGGCACTGCCATGTACACCGAAAGAAGTGCAAGTTCCCCGCTTTTTGCCTTGAGTTTTTTGCGAGCTTTTGGAATTGCCCAGATATACACGCCAACAACTGCAATAAGTGCTGCCGTTTGTATCACATTCACTTTGTCAGTAGGCAGATCTACTAAATTAAAGCTAAATATACCGACGATCTGATCGAGTTTCAGCGGCTCCATAATAGGCCCGAGTGCGCCATTTGAAAGTTGACTAATGAACGTTGGAAGCCATGGGGTATATACAACAGCGGCGGCGGCAAACGCACTTACATACGGTACGAGGTCTTTCGCTTTTTGGCGCTGGCGCACTAAGACATAAATGATCCAGACCGCATGTGCAATCCAAAGTAGCGCAAGACTATAGACTGTGTAGAGTCCTAGAATTAGGAGTACGGCATATGTAACTAGCCAATATACCTGTGTTTTGCCCTTTGACTTCCACGCTGAGTACAGTGCGTATGTTGCGCTAATACCGATAAATGATGCCATGGCATACATTCGTACTTCAAATCCGTAGCGCATCAGGAGCGGAGCAAGCGCTACAATGAGCATCGAGCCGATTGCAGCGCGATTGCCGAACATCTTACGGATCAGTAGGCCACCTACAGCGAGCGCGCCTACCGTAAATAGTATGCTAAGACTGCGCATTGCGAGATCGGTCCAGCCAAACATCATCCCCCAGCCTTTTAGCAGTAGGTAGTAGAGTGGTGGGTGCACATCGATACTCGTAAGGTGAATCAGGTCGCCTACTGACCGTGTTGCAAGGATTACTGAGTAATCGTCATCGAACCACAGGCTCTGCTGTAAGCCGATAATTAATCCGCCTACACTAGCGATAATGATTGATAGAGCAAATGTGATCCAGAATGCACGGTCGTCGGTCTTGCTGCGAAAGAGTTTGTTCGTAATTTGCGAAATCATATGTATATCATAGCAGACGCAAGAAGACTCTAGATTTATTCTGTGAACTACAGTATAATGAAAAAGTTCTTCCGGGGTGTGGCGCAGTTGATAGCGCGCGCGGTTTGGGACCGTGAGGTCGAAGGTTTGAGTCCTTTCACCCCGACCATAGAAAAAAGAGTATCGTAAGGTACTCTTTTTTCTATGTGTAGAACTATCTATTTCGCTGGTGTATCTGTTACCATAAAAGCATGAGCACCGCGCAAAAAACTAAGCGCCAGAGGTCTAAAACAGTTGCCAATGTTTTCGGAACACTTGGATATCTTTCGATACTTTTACAGTGGACCTGGACGCTGCTACTCCTTTGTTATCCTCTCATTACAGCCGATCACAGTTTTCTATTACCAAACACCCCCGCTGAACCATTTCACCCTACCAACACCGCCGTAGCTTCATCACCGATTACCGCGGTTCTTGCTATTGCCGTCACCGCATTTATCCTTGTTGCCACTGTCATTGTTATTGCGCGCCTGCCAAAGCAGATAGGCAAACGAGGAGCGCAAATTACCCACCAAACCGCCGACTCACTTATTCCAATCGTCACAAAACATAGGCCAATACCCCAGAAAAAGCGCCGGGTGTTGTCATATCGCATTATTCTCATTGCAAAAGTTGTTGCCATACTCCTTCCGATCGCAGGGCTTGTCTGGACAGCATCCCCTTACCCGCTCACCGATGCTATTGTTTGGACGATTGGCATTTACTGTGCAGGCTGGAGTGCTACCTACTTCATGATTCAACAGGCTATTGGGTTCTTCGCCAAAATCGATACGCGCCAGCTATGGTAAAATAGTATGAGTTACTGCTTATGCTACAGATCCAAACGCGCACCAAACGACGAACTTATATTTCTACGATACTTGTCATCGTAGCCGTCATCGTTTTTCTCGCAGGAGCCTATATACTGTCACTCGTCTTTGCACCGGCTGTCGCACCAATGATTTCGCACAAGTCAATTGATGTTAAGAAGCTCCCGAATCCTGTTGCGAAAGATAATCGCATTGTCATTCCTAAAATTGGCGTAAATATTAAGTATGCGCCAGGCTCGGCCGCACTCAATGCAGGTGCCGAATGGCGATACCCAGAGCGAGGCAACCCAGAAAAGGGCGGCAATTTTATTATTGCCGCACATCGACTCACTATTCAACCAACCCCGTGGGCTACTGTTGAAAAATCACCATTCTACAATATTGATAAGCTGGCGATTGGCGACAAGATTATTATTGATTACTCAGGCACGCGCTATGGTTACAATATCAGTAAAATCTTCAATGTTACCCCAAACCAAGTGGAGATCGAAGCGCCATCAGAGACACCTGAACTTACCCTCTATAGCTGTGACATTACTGGCGCCGCTACGGGGCGTGTAGTGATTATCGCAGAGCCAATGGGTAAGGTTGCTTTGAACAGCAACCAGCAGACAGATTAACACTAATTGAAATCTTGTTCGATATAGCCGAGCGTGCCTTTTGCCCACTCGACGATAGAGGCTGAGTAAGTTTTATCACCGTGAAGAATATCTTCGCGTGAGACAAGCGCGTATGCTTCGATTTCTTTATTATCGATTAAGACATGATTGAGCGTACTTACGCCCACTCGGCTCTCAAAGATAAATTGATACGTTTGCGCAATGTTACTTACGCGATTAACAATGAGCCTGAAGTCGAGCTTGTCGATATTAATCGGTAAGCCGACTTCTTCGCGCGTTTCGCGAACTGCAGCTTGGCGCGGTGTTTCGCCAGCATCGATAATACCACCAGGGAATGACCAATATTTTTTATAGTGCGCTTTTACGATTAGCACACGCCCATTTGCATCGTACAGTGCAACACCCGCGCTGGAAGCTCGCTTTTCAAGGCGAGCCAACCAGCTTGAGAATTCGCTGCTACTGTAGTCGCTCATTATTTTGCAAACTCTACCGCCCGGGTCTCACGAATTACATTCACCTTGATGGTACCTGGGTATTGCATCGTGCTCTCAATCTTGTTTGCGATATCGCGTGCGAGTTTGATTGCCGATAAGTCATCGACATTCTCTGGCTTTACAATCACGCGCACTTCACGACCGGCGCTGATTGCGTATGCCTTGTCGATACCCTTGAACCCAAGTGCAATGTTTTCAAGGTCGCGCATGCGCTCAGCAAAGTTCTCGGCGCTGATATTACGAGCACCAGGACGAGCAGCGCTGATTGCGTCACAAACGCGCACGACGAGCGCCTCAGGGGTTGTCGCCTCAATGTCGTCGTGGTGGGCCTCGATTGCATGGACGATGTCATCTGGCATGCCTGCTTTGCGCGCGAGCTCTGCGCCGATGTGATGATGCTTGCCTTCAACTTTGTGGGTAACTGCCTTACCGATATCATGCAGAAGTGTTGCGGTTTTCGTGACACGCACGTTTGCGCCAATTTCATCTGCAATAAGCCCGGCCATGTGAGCCATTTCAGTACTGTGCATCAGCACATTTTGGCCATAACTTGTGCGATACTTTAACTCACCGAGAAGCTGCAGAAGTTCTTTTGGAATACCTGTTACGCCCACTTCACGAGCTGCATCTTCACCGGCGCGAATAACGTCTTTTTCGATTTGCTTTTCAGCTTTTGCGAACACTTCCTCGATGCGGCCTGGGTGGATGCGACCATCCTTCATGAGCATTTCAAGACCAATGCGCGCCACTTGGCGGCGGATAGGGTCAAATGAGCTTAACACAACCATACCTGGGGTGTCATCAACCAAGAAGTCGACGCCGGTTGCGCGCTGCATCGCCTGGATGTTGCGACCTTCCTTACCGATGATACGACCTTTCATTTCGTCGTCGGTGAGCTTCACTGCAGTAACGGTTCGTTCTGCCGTTACTTCACTCGCCATGCGTTCCATTGCACTCACAATTACGAGCTGGGCGCGCTCTTCGGCGTCGTCGATTGCGTCTTTCTGTAATTTATCGACAAGTCCAGTAAGATCATCTTTGATGTCACGCTCGGTCATCTGCATTAATTTGTCTGCAGCGTCTTTCTTTTTAAGACCAGCGATCTTTTCAAGCTTTTCTTGCTGGCGGCCGCGAATTTCTCGAATCTCACCCTTGAGTGATTCAACTTCACCTTCTTCTTTGCGAAGTTTATCAGCGCGCTTGTCGAGCTCATCAAGCTTTTTATCAAGATTCGATTCACGGTCAGCAAGACGGTTCTCGAGCTTTTGCATTTCTTTGCGACGCTCTTGTTCGAGCTTTAGGGCATCGTCTTTTGCTTTTAATACAATTTCACTTGCTTTATGCTGAGCTTTCGCCAGCTCTTTCTCGATTGTGTGCTTGCCAGCCGCTACACGCTGCTTATCATAGGCGTATTTTCCACCCACACCTAAAAGTACACCAATCGCACCAATGATGGCTTCAATCATATTGTTTTCCTTTCTTTAGCTATCCCGGCCAAGTGTTCATCTTAGCCAATCACGGTATCAAAGATAGCTATCGCAATAACATTAAACGGATCATAGTCCGTAAGAAAACGGACTAGTTTAATTGTAGCACGTTACTATTTGCGAGGCTGCGTAATATTTGCGTCGCCACCATACTCCGGCAGGACCATTTGGTCGTCCTCGCCGGCAGCCAATCGGCGAAGACAATCGTCTTGCCATGCATCGCCTGTAGCACCTACAACTGGGATATGTTCTGCAGAAGCGAGAGTGTTTAAAACCGTCATTCCGATGCGCAAGCCAGTGTAGCTGCCAGGGCCTCGATTAATACCGATACCTGTGATATCCGCAAATGTTAGCGATTGCTCGGCGAGTAAATCACGAAGATATGCGAGCATGTCACGCGCTAAGGTGCGGCCAGCCTCCCATTCTCGAGTGGTTGTTGTACCATCGTCGCTTACTAATGTAATCTGCGCCGTCATTGCGCTACTGTCCCAGAGTAAAATCATACTATCCCCTCAATTAGTGCACGTGAGCGATCGCCGCCAGCAGCTAGCTCCACCTTACGAGCATCCTCACTTGTCGCTGTGATTGTCATGCGAAGTGTGTCTTTCGGCAATACATCTGCTACGATTTCGCTCCACTCAATAATGGTTGCCGTCGCCGGATCGTGTACTGCTTCCATCAGCTCGGCCCGCATGATTCCTGCATCGTTCAAGCGGTAGAAATCATAATGTGCAAGCGTGACGCCCCTGGCTGTTTCGTAAACACGGCTTACGGTGAAGGTTGGGCTCTGTACGTCTTCGCTAATGCCCATAGCGCGCGCCAGGCCTTTCGTAAACGTGGTCTTACCTGCGCCAATGTCGCCGATAAGCACAATGACTTCGCCACCCGTAATACGAGCGCCAATTTGCGCCCCGAGTGACTGCATCGCTTCTGCCGACTTCACCTCTATAATCATAGAGCTATCATACCACATTTTTGCCCTAGCACTCACAGCCAGCATCGGGTACAATAGGCGTAAGCATTATGCGCATTTCAGATGACACACTGCGAAAACTTCTCATTGAGAACGACATCGCATCCGAAGAGCAATTAAAGCCTCTCAAAGAAGAGGCTGTTCGAACAACACAAACTCTTCAAGATACTGTCATCAATAGCCACTTGATTACCGAGGCTGACCTTACTAAGCTGTACGCGACGTATGCTGACATCCCATATATTGAGATTGATCCGCATGATATCACCACTGAAACATTGAATCGTATCCCAGAACGCATCGCACGCCAGTACGAGGCTGTTATCTTTAAGATTGATGAAGATGGAGTTATCCACCTTGCAATGGACGACCCGGATGACGTCCAGGCGATTAGCTTCCTTGAAAAAGAGATCGGTACTAATGTAAAGATTTACGTCGCTCCACACGAAAATATCTTGCAGTGCCTCGAGAACTACCGTGGCGACGTGAACGAGGAGCTAAATCAAGTTATTGATATTCAGCGCGAAGACGACGGTACTGCGCAGCAGATATCTGAGGCTGATGTCGCCGAGAACTCACCAATCGCCCAAACCGTTAACCTGTTGCTCGAGTACGCAATCCGCTCACAGGCATCCGACATCCACATTGAGCCTCGTGAAAATTTCGTGCAAATTCGCTACCGTATTGATGGCGTGCTTAAAGAGGTAAACCAGTTGCCGCGCAACGTACTTGGCGCGCTGATTAGTCGTATTAAAATTCTTTCGAACCTTAAGATTGATGAACGCCGCGTACCACAGGATGGCCGTTTCAAGATTAAGATTGCCGGTAAGCAGTATGCGCTACGTGTTTCGACTCTCCCTATTGCTGACGGTGAAAAGGTTGTGATGCGTATTCTTGATGAATCCAACCAGGCGGTCACTTTGCAGCAACTTGGGTATTGGGGCCACTCACTCAGTATTATTAGCGATGCAATGACTGAACCAAACGGCATGATTCTTGTAACCGGACCAACTGGTAGCGGTAAGTCTACTTCTCTTTTCTCAATTCTTACTATGCTTAATAAGCCGGATGTGAACATCTCAACCGTTGAAGACCCTGTCGAGTATAAAATTCCAGGAGTTAACCAAACTCAGACAAATGTGAAGGCGGGCATGACTTTCGCGAATGGTCTACGTGCACTTCTGCGCCAGGACCCAAACATTATTATGGTTGGAGAGATTCGTGATGGCGAAACTGCCAACCTGGGCGTCCAGGCCGCCTTGACGGGCCACCTTGTATTTAGCACGCTTCACACTAATAATGCTGCGACGTCTTTGCCGCGTTTGCTTGATATGGGTATCGAACCATTCTTGATTGCGAGCACCGTGAAGGCTGTCGTTGGCCAGCGTCTTGTGCGACGTCTTTGCATGGTGTGTCGCCAGCAATACGTCCCGAGCCCGGAGGAAATTGCCGAAGTTACTAAATTGTTTAACCTTCGTAATGGTCAGACTTTTGCCTATATTCACGAACTCGAGCTGCAAGCTACACAACAACAAGTGGGCGGCGAGACCCCTGCTGGCACTAATGAACAAACGATTGTATCGATGTGGCATGCAAATCCTGATGGGTGCGATGAGTGTAATCACACCGGATACAAAGGACGCATTGGCATATATGAGGTGCTCGGCGTAAGTATCCCAATTCAGAAGATGATTACCGCCAACGCCACAAGTGAGCAAATTCAGGAGCAAGCTATTGCCGATGGCATGACCACTATGCAAACTGATGGCCTCGTGAAGGTACTTCGCGGTAATACTACACTCGAAGAAGTCTTGAGGGTGACGCGCGAATAGCCTATGCCGAACTTTATTTATGTCGCCTCGAACAAACAAGGCAAATCCCTCTCAGGGACTCTTGAAGCAGCCGACCGATCAGCTGCCCTCAGCGCATTATCGAACCAAGGTCTTACCCCTATTGAAGTGAAGGAGGGGGCGTCCAAGAAAGCTACGCCGTCGTTTTTGGATGCGCTCGCCGGTAACAAGGTTAAGAGCGATGATCTTGTGATGTTCACTCGCCAGCTTAGCGCTATGGTATCCGCTGGTGTGCCTATTCTACGAGCGCTCAACTCACAGCACGACCACACCGACAGTAAGGCGCTCAAAACAGTGCTCTCGAGTATTATCAAAGATGTTCAAGGTGGTTCACAACTGGCTGATGCGCTTGCAAAGTACCCTAATACATTTAGTGATGTCTACGTGAACATGGTGCGAGCCGGTGAAGCGGCCGGCATCTTGGATGAGATTTTGAAGCGACTTGCTTTGCAGCAAGAGAAGAACTCAATGATGCGCAAGAAAATCAAAAGTGCTATGACCTACCCGATGGTGCTCGTCTTCATCACTATACTCGCATTCTTTGGTTTGATGATTTTCGTAATACCGCAAATCGGCAAAATCCTCACCGACCTTGGCGGGCCAGACGCGAAGCTTCCACCACTTACACAAGGTATGCTTGGCATTAGTGATTTTCTTATTCATTTTGGTATCTTTCTCTTACCGGTTATCGCGGGGGGAGTCTTCGCTCTGACGCGCTGGCTAAAAACCACGGCCGGTAAGCGCGTGTTCCATACAATTGTGCTTAAGATTCCAATGCTACAGCCAATTATTCAAAAGGTTGCCGTGGCCCGATTTGCTCGAACTTTCTCGGCACTGATTGGCGCTGGCGTTGCTGTACTTGAAGCCCTGAGCGTAACCGCACGTGCCGTCGGTAATGTTGTTTACGAGGACGCTCTCATGGAAGCAGCCGAGCAGGTAAAGAATGGCAAGACACTATCTTCAGTTATCGAGAAGAACCCTCTATTCCCGCCAATTGTTTCACAAATGCTTGCCGTCGGTGAAGAAACTGGACAAACCGACACTGTCCTTGTGAAGGTTGCTGATTTCTATGAAGAAGAAGTCGATGTTGCGATTGACGGTATAAGCGCCGTTATTGAGCCAGTTATGATTGTCTTCATGGGTTCAATGGTTGGGCTTATCGCGGCGAGTGTTATGGGGCCGATTGCAGGCCTCGCACAGAATATTAAGAGCTAGTTTATTCGTCATTACTTCATGATGCTTATGGTATAATGTGGATAGAAGTACGAGTGGGTAAACATGTCAAAACTATTTTATAAGCCAAAACCTCTGATCGGACTTGATATTAGCCAAACGGGTGTCAAAGTCATGGCTGTCGACCCAAAACATTGGCTTGTATTAGGATACGGTTCGCTTGACCTTGATCCCTCAAAAGTACAGGCCTCCCTTGATAGTCCAGACAACACCTACCTCGCAGAGAATATCAGCGCCCTATTGCAGCAAAATATTGTCGGGAGCCTTCATTCTGACCATGTTGTCGTAGGACTCCCTACCGGTCGCACATTTTCGCGCACCTTTACATTACCCGCAAGTGAAGAGAAACACATTGCAGGCGCTGTAGAGGTAGAAGCTGACCAGTACATCCCCATTCCGCTCGGATCGCTCTATGTAGATTACGACGTCATTGAACGAACTAAGGATAAGATTACCGTGATCATGTCGGCCGTACCGCGGGTGCTTGTCGACACATGCCTTGCCGCAGTGCGTAATGCCGGTCTCACACCTGTTATCGCTGAGCCGAGCATTAATGCCGTCGCTCGCGTTCTTGAAGCTACCGAAGAAGGCCATTTATCTACGCTCATCGTCGACATTGGCGCCGCAAGCACCGACATTGCTGTGCTTGATAAAAGTGTTATTCGTGTTACCGGTAGTGTTGGCATCGGTGGCAATACTTTCACACTTGATATTGCTAAAAAACTTGGGATCGCACTTGAGAATGCGCATCAATATAAGGTATTAAATGGCCTCAACCCTGGCCCACGCCAGGCCAAGCTCGCGACCGCGCTTCGCCCAAGTCTCACGCGTATTACAACAGAGATTCGTAAGGTTATTCGCTACTACAACGAACGCCTTGTTGATGATCGCAAGATCGAGCAGGTGCTTATTGTGGGCGCTGGTGCAAACGTACCTGGCATTGGCGAATTCTTTACAAACGAGCTTGTAATGCCAGCTCGTGTTGCGAGCCCATGGCAGAAACTCGACTTCGGCTCACTCCCTGAGCCAAACAAGCAGTTTCGCCCTCGTTATATCACCGTTGCTGGCCTGGCGTCTGTTAAGACAGAGGAGGTCTGGGAATGATCAACCTCTTACCTACTGAAGATCAGCGCCAGCTTGCAGCTGCGCGCACCAATACGCTCCTCCTTCGCTATACAATCCTCTTAAGTGTTTTTGTGGTCGTGCTTGTTGTAGAGATTCTTGGGGTGTATGTAGTTGTTAACATTGGTAAAGCCCAGAACCAAAACACAATTAGCGAAAATAATGCCAAAGCGGGAAGCTATACATCGGTCAAGCAGCAGGCCGATACATTCCGTTCTAATTTGGCGACAGCAAAATACATTCTTGATAAGCAGGTGCCTTACACGACGCTTATGCTCGCACTCTCGCAAGGCCTTCCAGCTGGCTCTGTGATTGATAAGATTGCCCTTAATCCAACAGCTTTCGGGACACCAACCACTCTCACGGTCAAGACTACTTCGTATGATAAAGCTATTGCCGTCAAAACTTCTCTTCAGAATGCAAAAGTTGGCGAGACTGCGCTTTTTACCTCTGTAAGCTTTGACTCCGTTTCGTCCGGGGACAATCAATCGAAGTATCCTTTCACAGCGATATACAATGTAACCTACGCCAAGGCGGCACTAGCACAATGAACCTGAAAAACATGACGCCCGTCAAGCTACGTATTATTCTTGCACTCAGCCTTATCGTACTATCTGCTCTCGGTGTTGGTGTCTTTACGTTTGGGTATGGCCAGCTGAAGCAATTTGCCGCTTCTGCCCAGGATGTTGCCGCGAAGGCACAGGCGAGCCAATCAAGCGTACGTGATCTTGTTGCAACGAAGAAGTTTCTTGAGGCAAACGCAGACGCCGTTAATCGCGCAAATCAACTTGCCGCAGAAAGTAAAAGTTATGTTTACCAAGATCAGGTGATTAGCGATATTAATAAATATGCCAGCGAGGCGGGGCTCGTCATAACAAATATTGCATTCACTCCGGCAACCACCGCAGCTGTTAGCAGTACACCGGGCACCGCGGCGCCGACGACCGGATCAGCTTCCGCACCATCTGGCGTAAAATCAATGACAGCGAATGTCACAATCCAGAACCCAACCAATTATCTTGCGATGCTTAATTTCATTCATCTTATTGAGCAAAGTTTGTTCCGCATGCAGATTTCACAAGTAGGTATCTCTGCCTCTGGTGACGCTAGTAATCCGAATCAAGTCAGTAGCGATATTTTAACAATTGAGGTGTACGTACGCTAATGAAATCCTCCGATCTATCACTTCAGCAAGTCACGCGTGGTATTGCGCATTTGCTGCATCGCTACCATATTTTGATCTTTACTTTCTTCGTACTTGGTGGACTTTCGCTTGCAACCTTCATGCTATATCGGGCGACCTCTGAGGCGCAGTCGACAACCAGCACGACACCAGGTAGCTTTGATCAAAAAACAATTGAGCGTATTGGCACTCTCCGCAGCGCAAACGATACACCAACGCCAATTGAATTACCAGCGGGCCGAACAAACCCGTTCCAGGAGTAATTGATATATGATGCTACTTGGATCGACGCTCACTAAAGCACCAGTGATGGGCTTGCAGACGGGGGGTGAAATTGCTCAAACGAAAACCGCAATTGTTGACCCTGCAACACTTGCCGTTGTTGCATACGTTGTTGAAGGGCCACTTCTTGAGGATGGTGTATGGCTACTTCGCATCGCCGATGTGCGCGAACTCAGCGACCTTGGCTTTATCGTCGACTCTACCGATGAGTTTATCCACCCGGAAGATGTTCTCAAGATTAATGAAATCTATAAGCTTAACTTCCCACTGCTTGAGATGTCTGTCATCGATGAAAGGCGCACTAAGCTCGGTAAGGTGATTGATTTTACACTCGAGACCGGGTCGTTTATGGTTCAGCAACTTACCGTCCGACGCCCGCTCTTGAAGAGTTTTAATGACACCGAGCTACTCATTCATCGTTCTCAGATTATTGAAATTAACGACAACGCTATTGTCGTTCATAGCGAGGCAAAGGCACCGGAGCCAGAGCTCCATGAGGTTGTCGGTAGTTATGTTAATCCGTTCCGTAAGTCAGATTCACCCGCACCTGAATCAAGTGATACAAAACCTTTCTAGTCTTGGCTCTCGATTGCCGACTTGATATCGTCGTAGCTAAATCCTTGCCGTGCCAAGTATTGCATGAACTTTTGATTGTCAGGGTATTTAGCGCGCTTTTTGGATACGATTTTTGCGAGCTCATCACCATCATTACGCTCAGTTACAGCAAGCGCCTCTTCCACAATACTAGAGGCAACGCCTTTTGCAGCCAATTCTGACTGTAGCTTACGTCGGCTTGTGCCCTTGCGCTGATTTCTGTTTTCAACCCACCAGCGCGTAAACTTTGCATCATCAATATAACCTTTATCGAGAAGTCTATCGAATACCCGCGTTGTCAGCTCGACACTTACTCCAGGCCGCTCTTTAATTTCACCTGTTCGTTTATTTCTTACACGAGTAGCTCGAGTTTTTCGATATAGATAATCCTTCACTTCGCGCGCGCTGTGCGGCCGCATAATACAATATTCCAGCGCTCGGCCATATAGCTTACCAAACTGGCTCTCGACCTCGAATCCATCGAGCTCTTCTTCGGTAAATTCTTTGCCAACTCGAATTCCCAGGTCTGTAACCTGGGAAATATCGAGACTGAATCTAAACTTGCCGTCAACTAAGATATTGAGGCGATTCGGGTCCTTTTGCTGTGCTGAGATCCCGGTAATTTTCATAAGAGAGTTCTATTTCCAAATACGCGTGTTGTTCTTCGCCTCTTTTGAGCGCACCGCCTCAGCAAGATCAATGCCAAGACTATTGCATACGCAAGTTAACAGCCAGAATACATCTGCCGCCTCGTGCTCGAGCTCGAGCTTTTGGGAATCAGTGGCGTACGTTATACCGTTGAGTGGGCGCATCGCTTTTGCGAGCTCGCCGACCTCTTCGACGAGTAGCATAAATTCATCTTGGACTGATTCATCCTGGAAGCCGCGATCAATGGTGCGCTGTTTGATAAATGACTGCCACTCGGCAAGTGTCAGTGAGACATCTGGCAATTCCGCCATTACGCGTCCTCTTCGCTCGCTACCTTCTCGCGGACCTTACCATCAATTTCAGTCAGTACTTCTGGGTGCTCTTTGAGATACTTCTTAGTTGCTTCGCGGCCTTGGCCAATTTTTGCATCGGCGTAATCGAACCACGCGCCAGCTTTGCCAACAATGGCGTGCTGTACGGCGAGGTCAAGTACATCACCCGTCTTTGAGATGCCTTCGTTGTACATGATGTCAAACTCAGCAACACGGAATGGTGCAGCAATCTTGTTCTTCACGATCTTGACTTTGGTACGGTTACCGATAATCTCTTCGCCCTCTTTGATCTGGCCGGTGCGGCGAATATCCATACGAACACTCGCGTAGAACTTCAATGCGTTACCACCAGTAGTTGTTTCTGGGTTACCAAACATCACACCAATCTTCATACGAATCTGGTTAATAAATACGACCGTTGCCTTACTCTTGTTGATGATACCCGTCAGCTTACGAAGCGCCTGGCTCATAAGACGAGCCTGGAGACCCATATGGCTATCGCCCATGTCACCGTCGATCTCAGCTTGTGGAACAAGCGCCGCTACGGAGTCGACGACAATCAGATCAACTGCGTTTGAACGAACAAGTGTCTCCACAATCTCAAGTGCCTGCTCGCCATTATCTGGCTGGCTTACGAGAAGATTATCAGTATCCACGCCAAGTTTTCGCGCGTACGCTGGGTCAAGCGCGTGCTCTGCATCGATAAATGCCGCTGTGCCACCTTGCTTCTGGATTTCAGCAATTGCGTGCAACGTAAGCGTTGTCTTACCACTACTTTCAGGGCCGTAGATTTCAATGATACGGCCCTTAGGGTAACCACCGCCAAGTGCGATATCCAAGCTCAAGCTACCACTAGGCAGCAGCTCAACATCAACCTTCTTCGCCTCGCCAAGTCGCATAATCGAACCGTCACCGAATTGCTTGGTGATTTGATCCATTGCAAGCCCAAGAGCTTTAAGTTTTCCCTCATCGGCAGTTGGCTTTTCGGCCAATACCTTACTTTCTGACTTTTTAGCCATACCGTAAATATCCCCCTTATATTGCTCTCTTTATTATACCTTATGTACCCTGTTGATGCATAATCATCCTGCATACGCTCACCGTGCTATAATAATCTTATGAAACAACGCGGTTTTACTGTTATCGAGCTTTTGGTTGTCCTAGTTATTCTCATCGTTGGAGCCTGGCTCTTCTTCAGTGAACAAGATAATGTTAGCTCCGTGCAGCGTGATTCAGCACGAAAAGTAGCCATCAATGCGATGTACTATAATCTTGAAGAAGTATACTACCCACAGCACAATTACTATCCGCAGCACATTGATAGCAAGACGCTGCGCGCAATGGACCCAGCGCTCTTCACTGACCCAACGGGCGTTGCATTTGGTGAAGCCGAGTCAGACTACCGTTACAATGCAACCGGCTGTACTACCGACGGCCACTGTACTGGCTACACACTCCGTAGCGCAATGGACCGTGAATCTGACTACGTAAAAACAAATCGTAGTCACACAAATAACTAGTCTAGATA
>Ga0207679_10000128_pt1 | contig 61823 bp, 62 predicted proteins | sample KBSC73metaG_FD_184320 | JGI IMG/M metagenome (GOLD analysis project Ga0207679, IMG submission 184320) | Corn rhizosphere microbial communities from Kellogg Biological Station, Michigan, USA - KBS C7-3 metaG (SPAdes) (version 2) | ecosystem: Host-associated > Plants > Roots > Rhizosphere > Soil ...
GTGAGTACGTCAGTACACTGGTGCCGTGGTGGCAGTATGTGCTGGGCGGGGTTTACGTTCTGACGATCCTTTATCTCCCAACCGGGCTGATGGGGATTCCAGGACGGATAAGGCAATGGCGAAACAGTCAGACGAAACGTGAGACGACGAAAATGGCACCTGCGCCTTCCTGAAATGAACGGAAAGGCATCGACCAACTGGAGGAACGACAAATGAAAAGCGCGTCAAGAAAGATTCAATCGATATTGATGGGCACGGCGGTTGCGGTCGGCCTCGGCCTGTCCGCCCCCGCCGGCGCGGAAGAGCTCCGCATCGGCTATCTCGCTCCGCTCACCGGCGGCCTTGCGCAAACCGGCATCGACATGCGCGATGGATTCCTGCTCTACCTCGATCAGCACGGCAACAAGCTTGGCGGCATGGACGTCAAGCTCATCATCGAGGACGAGCAGGGCAAGGGCGACGTCGCCGTCACCAAGGCCAAGAAACTCGTTCTGCAGGACAAGGTGCATATGCTGATCGGTGGCGTGCTGGCCTCGACCGGCTACGCCCTTGCGCCGGTCAGTACCGAACTCAAGACGATGTACATTCCGTCGATCCCGGCGGCGGACGACCTCACGCAGCGCCAGCTCAAAAACTTCCCGTATCTGATCCGCACAAGCTGGTCGAGCTCGCAACCCAACCACCCTCTCGGCCAATGGGCCTGCGACCAGGGCTATAAGAAGATCGTCACGATCGCCGCTGACTACGCATTCGGCTACGAGACCGTCGGCGGCTTCCAGAAAGCGTTCGAGGATTGCGGTGGCAAGATCATCCAGAAGATCTGGCCGCCGCTCGGCGCCAAGGATTTCGGGCCGTTTATCCCGACGATCAAAGCGGACGCCGATGCGGTATTCTCCTTGATGGTGGGACCGATGCCGGCACAATTCATCAAGCAAATGCGCGGTGCCGGCTTCAAGAAGCCGATCATCGGCGGCGGCACCAGCTATGACGAATTTGTGCTGCCCTTTATGGGCGACGAAGCGGTCGGCGATGTCTCCGCCCTGCACTACAGCGCGGCGCTACAGACACCCGAAAACGAAGCCTTCGTGAAGGCTTACCGCGCCAAGTTCGGCAAAGTGCCGTCATACTACTCGGAGAATAACTACACGACGGCCATGTGGCTGGACGAAGCGCTCAAGAAGACTGGCGGCAAATGGCCCGGCGCGGAAGAGCTGATCAAGATCATGGTCGGCATCAAGCTCGATAAAACTCCGCGCGGACCGGTCTCGTTCGACGACATGCGCAACCCGGTTCAGAATATCTATATCAAGAAAGTCGAGAAGAAGAAGATGTTCGGCTACGACAAGGACGAGCTCTGGAACACGGTCATCAAGACTTATCCGAACGTCGACCAGTTCTGGACCTACGGAAAAGACAAGTTCCTGGCGCAGCCCGTCTACGACAAGAACTTCCCGCCCTGCAAATTCTGCGAATAACGGCGACAACGCCGGGGCCCGGTCAGGCCCCGGCGCTTTTTTTCAAACACGAGTTGCGCGCGTGACTGACAGCAAGACTGACGTCCCGGTCCTTGAACTCAGAAATCTGTCGAAAAATTTCGGCGGACTGAAAGCCACGCGCGACGTCTCATTCCGCGTCATGAGTGGTGACCGCAAGGCCATCATCGGCCCGAACGGCGCCGGCAAGACCACCCTGTTCAACCTGATCACCGGCATCTATCCGGTGTCGTCCGGTGAGGTTCTCCTGTTCGGTCAGGACGTCACCAAGTGGCAGAGCCACCATCGCACGGCGAGGGGCATGGCGCGCACTTTCCAAATCACAAGCCTCTTCCCGAAGTTGACGGTTATCGACAACGTGCTGCTCGCAATCGAAGGCCTGCGGCCAACCAAATTCGTGATGTGGCGCTTTCAGTCGTCCTATAAAGAAGTCTATGAGAAGGCCCATCGCCTGCTCGAACAGGCCGGCTTCCTGGACCGCAAGGACGTCGAGGTGCGTAACCTCTCCCACGGCGAGCAGCGCCAACTTGAGATCATCCTTGGTCTCGCCAGCGATCCCAAGATTCTTTTACTTGATGAGCCGGCTGCCGGTCTGTCATCGGGCGAGTCGACCGAGATGGTGCACTTCTTGCAAAAGCTCGATCGTAACCTCGCCATCCTGCTGATCGAGCACGACATGGACGTTGTGTTCGACGTGTGCAGCGAGATCTCGGTGCTGCATTTCGGCGAACTTCTTGAAACCGGCGCGCCCGAGCAGATCAAGAGCAGCAAGCGCGTGCAGGAAATCTACCTGGGGACCGACTAGTCATGGCGATCCTCGAAGTCCAGGACATCCATACCTATTACGGCGACGCTCATGTTCTGCATGGCCTGTCGCTGGAGTTGCAGCAAGGCCAGATCCTCGGCCTGCTCGGCCGCAACGGCGTCGGCAAGACCACGCTGGTCAATTCGATTGTCGGATTCAACCCCCCGCGTCGCGGCCGCATCGTGTTCAAGGGGAGCGAGATCACCCAATCGCCATCGTTCGAGACGGTGCGCGGCGGCATGGGTCTCGTCCCGCAGGGACGACGAGTATTCCCGACGCTGAGTGTTGAAGAAAATCTCCTTGTGGCGGAGCGCAGCCCTGATCGTCATGGCTGGAACCTGCAACGCGTCTACAAACTTTTCCCGCGCCTGCATGAGCGCCGCAACCAGCGCGCCAAGACCTTGTCCGGCGGCGAGCAGCAGATGCTGGCGATCGGGCGAGCGTTGATGACCAATCCCGACTGCCTGATCATGGACGAACCGTCGGAAGGATTGGCGCCGATCATTATTCAAGGCCTTTGGGAAGCGATCAGCACACTGAAGAAAGAAGGCCTTTCGATACTGCTCGTCGAACAGAACGCGCATCTTGCACTCAAGCTTGTCGACTATGTCCACGTGATGAGCAAAGGCCAGGTGGTTTATTCCGCCAAGCCCGAGGAATTGCGCGCCAACGACGAAATCAAGGCCAGCTACCTCGGGATTTAGCGACTGATTTTCACATTCCGGATTGGCTTGCCCATTTGCGAAGGTGGGCACGCTCTCCTCACATCAATCGGGCTTTACATCGAGGAATGGCTTGGCCGATGATGGGAGCGGTCGGGTCCGCCATGGTGGGGCGAGCGGACCGAATTGGACATCGCGTCGCATCAAAAAGGCCAGAGTGCTACGGCCGATCAAAACGTAAGCCCCTCCAGGGGCTACAAAGGGAGGAATGCATGTTTCGCAAAGTCACCCGTCGTAAATTTATGGCCGGTACTGCCGCCGGCGCAGCCGTCGCGGCGTTCAAATTTCCAACACCGGCAATTGCGCAGGCGGCGCCATTCAAGCTCGGCCTGCTCACCGTGAAGACCGGCCCGCTCGCGCAGGGCGGCATTCAGATGGAACAGGGCATCGTCACGTTCCTGAAAGAAAAGAATTACACGTTTGCCGGCCGCAAGGTCGAATTCATTTCCGCCGATACCGGCGGCAACCCGGCCGGCACGAAGACCAAGGCGCAGGAGCTGATCGAACGCGACAAGGTCGACACCATCGTTGGACCGCTCGCCGCTTTCGAGCTGCTCGCCATCACGGACTACATCGCGCAACAGAAAACGCCATGTCTCAGTCTGGCTGCTGCCGAGGATATGACGCAGCGCCGGCCAAACCCCTACTTCCTGCGCGCATCGGCGACGTCATCCCAGGCGATGCATCCGATGGCCGATTTCGCGGCCAAGGAGCTCAAGCTCAAGCGGATGATCACGATCTCCGAGGATTTCGCCTTCGGCTACGAGCAGATGGGAGGCTTCCAGCAAACCTTCGAGGAGAACGGCGGCAGGATCCTGAAGAAGCTGTGGCCGCCGATCGTAACGCCCGACTACACGCCCTATCTTGCGCAGATCGAAGGCGTGGATGGTGTTTGCCAGGGCTTCGCGGGGTCAAATCCGCTGCGCTTCATGAAGCAATATGCAGCGGCCGGGCTGAAATTTCCGGTCGTGACCGGTGAAACCGGGGGCGACGATGCGCTTCTGCGCTCGTTCGGTGACGAGGCGCTCGGCCTCTACAGCGCATGTCCCTATACCCTCGACCTCAACACCGAGAGCAACAAGCGTTTCGTCGCTGCCATGAACAAGGACTACAGCGTCGACCCGGGCTTCTACTGCGCGGGCCTCTACGTCAACGGCATGGTGGTCGAAGCGGGCCTGCAGAAGACGGGCGGCAAGTCCGATGACAAGGCGGCGTTCATGGCCGCCATGAAGTCGGTGACGCTTACAGACACGCCGCGCGGGCCGATCAAGTTCGACCACCTTGGCAACGTGATCGGCGATATCTTTATCCGCCACCTCGAAAAGGCGAACGGCAAGCTGATCAACAAGACGGTCAAGACCTACAACAACGTGAGTCAGTTCTGGACTTACGACGAAAAGAGGTTCTTGCAGCAGCCGGTCTATTCGCGCGACTTCCCGCCGGTCAAATCCTGATACGAGCCGTGCCGCGGGCGCCGCAAAGGCGCCCGCGGTGCTTTTTTGACACGACGAGGGCGGGAACACTGCGACTATGACCTTTTGGCTTGTGTTGGCCGTCAACAGCATCACCTTCGGTGGGCTGCTGTTTCTGTTGTCAGCGGGTTTCTCTCTGATCTTCGGGTTGATGCGCATCCCGAACCTGACGCATGGTTCGCTGTTCATGCTCGGCGCCTATATCGGCGCGACCTTCGTCATCGGCATGCTGGGCGTGAAGCTGAATTTCTGGCTGGCGGCACTGCTGGCCACGCTTGCGGTCGCCATGATGGGCGCCCTGGCCGAGCGGTTGCTTCTGCGCCGCCTGCCGGGCGATCAAATGGCGCAGGTGCTGGTGACCCTCGGCCTGTCCTTCATGGCTGCCGACTTCTGCCTGATGGTGTGGGGCGGCGATCCGCTCTCCGTAAATACTCCGTCGACCCTCACCGGCTTTGCCCGGTTCGGCGCGCTTGTCTTTCCGAATTATCGGTTGGCCATCATCGTAATTGCGGTCATCGTCGCTATCGCCCTATGGCTTTTGCTTGAACGTACACGGCTTGGCGCGATGATCCGCGCCGGTGTCGACGATCCGGACATGGCCCGCGTCGTGGGTATCCGCGTCTCGCAGCTTTTCACAATCGTCTTCGCACTCGGTGCCGGCCTTGCCGCGTTTGCGGGGATCATCGGCGGACCGATCCTGTCGGTCTATCCTGGCCTCGACCAGGACATGCTGCCGCTGGCGCTGGTCGTGGTGATCCTCGGCGGGACCGGCAGCCTGCTCGGTTCCTTCGTCGGCAGCATCATCGTCGGCTTCATCTATAATTTCGGCCAGGCTCTCCTGCCCGAACTTGCCTACTTCGTCCTGTTTCTCCCGATGTTGCTGGTTCTGCTGCTACGGCCGCAGGGCCTGTTCGGCAGGCATGTGCCATGAGCCAGCGCATTTTTGCCCTTCTTGTCGCGTTCGTGGTGCTTGTAACGCTGCCGTACTGGATGGCGGGCGTTTATTACGTCAACGTCGCGAGCCAGATCCTGTTCTATGCCATCTTTGCGATCGGGCTGAACGTGCTGGCGGGCTACGGCGGGCTCGTGTCGCTCGGTCACGCGGGATTGTTCGGCGTCACGGCTTACGCGACGGGCTACATGTTGCAGTTAGGATTCGGACACACAGTTTCGATCATCGCCGCGCTGATCGTCGGCCTGATAGCAATGGCTATTTATGCCCTGCTGTCCCTGCGGTCGACCGGCATCGGCTTCATCATGATCACGCTCGCGCTGGGCGAAATCCTGTGGGGTCTCGCCTATCGCTGGATCAGTCTCACCGGTGGCGATAACGGCCTGAGCGTGAAGACACGCCCGGAACCCTTCGGGTTTCCGCTGGCGGACGCAAATACGTTCTACTACGCCACCTTGGTCGTCTTCCTGCTGTCACTGGCCGCGATGACCATCTTCGTGCGCTCACCGCTTGGCGCCGCCCTGATGGGCACGCGCGACCAGCCACGGCGCATGACGACGCTTGGCTATCACGTCTGGGCAATTCGGTTTTACGCGTGCATATTTTCCGGTCTGCTCACGGCGGTGTCGGCCGTTCTATTCGTCTACTACACGCAATTCATCAGCCCGCAGACGCTGGCGCTGACATCATCCGCCGAGGTCCTGCTGATGGTGATCTCCGGCGGAGCCGGCACATTGCTTGGGCCGATCGTCGGATCGGCGCTGGTGGTCGTCGTGAAGACCGTCGTGAGCGGCTATATCGAGCGTTGGAATTTTCTGCTCGGTGCGATCTTTGTTGCCATCGTTATCCTGATGCCCGAAGGGCTGGTGCCCGGCAGCGTGCGCCTCTGGCGCATGGCCTGGCGCAAGCGCGAGCGGCGCGCAAGCACGCTTCCCGGCGGTGCGGAGGCCAACCCATGAGCGCCCTCACCGTCACGAATCTCTGCAAGTCATTCGGCGGCCTGCACGTCACCACCAACGTCAACTTGAACGTCGAGCCGGGCGAGCGCCGGCTGATCATCGGACCGAACGGCGCCGGCAAGACGACATTGTTCAACCTGATCACCGGCGAGCTGACACCCGATTCCGGCTCGATCGAACTACTCGGGCAGGACATCACCCGTGTCCCGAGCCGCCGCCGTGCCCACCTCGGAATGGCGCGCACCTATCAGATCATCACGCTGTTCGGGCGCGACACCATCATTCACAACGTGACGCTGGCGTTGCTGGGCCTGTCGTCGGCGCGCTGGAACCCGCTGATCGACCTCAAGCGCCAAGGACATTTCGTCGAGCATGCGCAAGCAGCACTTGAGCGCGTCGGTCTGGGAAATATCGCCAATCGACCGTTGGGGCAGACGTCTTATGGCGAGCGTCGCCGCGTTGAGATTGCGATGGCGCTGACGCAGAACCCAAAAGTCCTTCTGCTCGACGAGCCTTTCGCCGGGCTCTCGATCGACGAACGCCGAGACGTCCATCAATTACTGCTGGCGATCCCGCGCGACGTCACCATCGTCATGATCGAGCACAATATGGACGTGGCGCTGGAATTCGCCGAGCGCATCACGTTGCTGCACTTCGGCGAAGTGATCGTCGAGGGCAACCGTGCCGAGGTGGTCGCCGATCCCCGCACGCGGGAGGTCTATCTTGGCCACTAGCGCGCTCAAGCTCAGCCACGTCGACGCCTTCTACGGCGACAGCCACGTGCTTGGCGACGTTTCGTTTGAACTGGGTGAAGCACGTATGCTCGGCCTGCTCGGCCGTAACGGCGCCGGCAAGTCGACCTGCATGAACGTTACCATGGGCCTGCTGCCACCGCGCCGTGGCGAAGTGATCGTGTTCGGCGAGCCGGTGGGCGGCATGTCTCCCGAAATGATCGCCGCGCGCGGAGTCGCGCTGGTGCCGCAGGGCCGGCGGATCTTTAAGAGTTTGACGGTGCGCGAGAATCTCGTGGTCGCGGCCCGCAAGCCAGACCCCGGCAGCAAGCATGCGCCGTGGACGACCGATACCGTGTTCAGCATGTTTCCGCGCTTGAACGAGCGCCGCAACCAGATCGCGGCCCACCTGTCGGGTGGCGAGCAGCAAATGCTCGCCATCGGCCGAGCACTCATGGGCAATCCGCGTGTGCTTCTGATGGACGAGCCGTCCGAAGGGTTGGCACCGCAGATCGTCGCCGAAGTGATGGCGACTATTCGGAAACTAAAGGAAAGCGGACTTTCGATCGTGCTTGTCGAGCAAAACCCAAAGCTCGTCTTCGACGTCGCGGACGACATCGTGATCCTCAACACCGGCCGTGTCGCAGTCGTTTCCACCCCCGCGCAGATCGAAAAAGACGGCGTCGATTTACGCCAGCACCTCGGGGTGTTCTAGGCCGGATTGAAATCCAACACTACAATCGTTACTGGATCGTCCGCTGTCACGGACGATGACAAGCGAGAGAATGGCAATGGCGGATGTCTGGAACAAATATGCCAATACGGCCGCGCGCAAGCACGGCAAGCCCGGGCGGGAATTAAGGCCGAAAAGTCTTACGCTCGATATGCACTCCCATGTTGCGGTCCCGCGCGTGGCGGAGATCGTGACCCCGCATCTCAAGCAGTCGACCGATCCGCTGGTTGCGGACTCGACGCCGGAAACCCAGGCGTTGATGGCGAAACAAGCTGCGGACATCCGCACGCGCATGAGCACGACGGACGAGCGCTTTGCCGTTATGGACGAGATGGGCGTCGACATGCAGCTCATCTGTCCGGCGCCGCCGCAAATCTATTATTACCTGCCTGTCGACGTCGGCGTGCAGGCTGCGCGCGCGCTCAATGACGGCATCGCGGAGTACGTGGGCAAGCACAGGGATCGGCTGGTCGCGCTCGGCGGCGTGCCGATGCAGGACGGCAATGAGGCGGCCAAGGAGCTCGAGCGTGGCATGAAGCAGCTCGGCTTCAAAGGCGTTGAGATCCTCACCAACGTCAACGGCAAGGAGTTGTCCGATCTGGCCTTTGCGCCGTTCTGGAAAAAGGCCGAGGAGCTCGACGCACTGGTGCTGATCCACCCGACCGGCTTCACGCAGCCGCAACGCTTCGGGCGATTCTACTTCAACAACGTGATCGGCAACCCGCTCGATACCACGATGGCGCTTCACTATCTGATCTTCGACGGTGTGTTCGAACGGCATCCCAAGCTCCGCGTCCTGGCCGTGCACGGCGGCGGCTTCCTTGGCGCTTACTCCGGCCGCATCGATCATGCCTGGGGGGCGCGGTCGGATGCGCACGGCGACCTGCCGATGCCGCCGACGACGTATCTGCGGCGGAACGTCTATTTCGATACCGTCGTCTTCACTCCGCATCAGCTTGAAGCACTGGTGAAGACCTATGGCGGCGATCGCATCGTGCTCGGCACGGACTATCCGTTTGACATGCTGGAGTACGACCCGATCGGCCATGTCGCGTCGGTCGAAAGTCTCGACAGCGCCACCCGCGCCGCGATCTGCGGCGGCAACGCGAAGAAATTGTTGAAGATGTGAGCGCGAAAGTTAGTAGGCTCCGCAGTACTCCTTTCAATGCTAATATTTAGGCTGCCGCGCGCAACGGGGCGCGAAATTTGAGGTTCGGAAAAACGGCGGAGGTGGCGGTGACCGAAATTCAAACACACATTCCGACGGAAGTGCATTTTGAATTTCTGGGAATGACCATCCCAATTCATTGGGACTATCACGCCGTCCTGATGGTCATGGTCTGGTTCGTGTTGGTTCCGATCTGCATCATCGTTATCCGTTTCGGTAAGCCGAAGCCGACGCTCACCGGCATCCATCCGAAGGTCAGCATCAGAAATGGCGCATGGTGGTGGTTCAGCGTCCACAAATACGGGCTGATATTTTCGATCAGTCTGGCGCTCGCGGGAGCAATTGTCGCAGTTACAGTCAGCGGCGGCTTCAGCGGCTCGTTACATTCGATGTTCGGACTGACGACAGTCGCGCTCGGATGCCTGCAGATAATGGGTGGCTGGCTCAGGGGCAAGCACGGCGGAAAAAATTATTACTCGGCCGATCCGAATGATCCAAAGACCTGGTTCGGCGATCATTATAATATGACACCGCGCCGGCGTACGTTCGAGGCCTATCACAAGACGGCGGGCTATTTCGTCTATTTCTTCGCCGCCGGCGCGGTTGCCAGCGGCATGATGCAATATCCCATGCCCGGTCTGGCAACGTTCATCGTCACCATGGTGCTCATCGCGTTCGTTGTATCCGTTGTTCTGGAATACAAGGGGTACCGCTACGACGGCTACCGCGCCGCGCACGGCTACACGATGGACGCACCTTTCAACAAAGAACGCGAATTTCTTTAACCCGGGATCGGCGCCGACAATCGCCGGTCACGCGTACAGGAAATCCAGCACCGCCGTTTCCGTGATCACCGCTTGGTCGGTGGAGTGACGTCCGGCGCGGGCCTGCTCGGCCTCGGTGCGGGTGGCCTGCAGATAGGCGCCGAGATGGCGCGCGCGCTCGATGATGCGGCGGTTTTCCGGCAGCCGCGCCGCTTCGAATTGCTTGAGCGCGGCCGCAACGTCGGCTTCGACTTGTAACGCCGCAACCAGCGCTGCGGCATCATCCGCTGCCTTGGACACACCGGCCGCGACGTGCGGCCGTGCGACGAACGCCGCATCGCCCAGGATCGCCACGCGGCCGAACGCCATGTGCCGCGATTCGAGATCGTAGATCGGCTGCAGGATCGACTCCTCCATCATGCGCGCGATCTGGCGGAATTGCGGGCCGAGCAGGCGCTCGGCGTCGGCGCGCATTTCCGCGATCACTTCGCGCCGGATCAGTGGCGGCGGGATCGAAATCGTGTGTGTTAGCCCGCGCTCGTCGGTCAGCAGCCACTGCAATTTCGTCGCCTCGTCGGCCGGCCGGTACCAGACCACATTGTAGCGCCGGTGCCCCGGGCGCAGGTCGTTGTCGGGCCCCGCCACCGGATAGCCGAGGAACTGCTCGCCCGGCGGCAGCGCGAAGGTCATGAATTCGAACAGGTCGCGGTGCGCGTCGGGCGGAAAGGCGCTCTCCGCGATCAGCGCGCGCCAGGCGCTGTAGCCGGCGTAGAGCGGCGCGACGTCCGGCGCGGATTGCTGGCGCACGGTCGAGCGGATGCCGTCGGCGCCGACGAGCAGATCGGCGGCGATGCTTTCGCCATCGGAAAAATGCGCGGTGACCTTGCTCGCGTCCTGGGTGAAGCGCGCGAGCCCGCGCCCGCGGTGGTAGTTCGCCGGCGGAAAGGCGTCGCGCAGCAGCCGGTAGACGCGCTCCCAGGCAGTGAGCACCTGCGGGCACCGGCAGCTGTGAGTGAAATGCCCCCGCGCGTCGAGAATCTTGCGCGTGGTGATTTGCACGCCGAGCTCGGCGGTGGGCAGGCCCAGGGCGCGCAGACGCTCGATCAGCTCGGCCTGCGCCACGATGCCGGCCCCGCGCCCCGACAATTCGCTTTCGACCCTTTCGTAAACATCGACCACCCAGCCGGCCCGGCGCAGCAGCAGCCCGCTCAGCAGGCCGCTCATCGAGCCCCCGATGATGACCGCGCGGCGTGTTTCCGTTCCGGCCAAGGCGTTTCCCCAATCTTTAAGTCCGCCGAAATATGCTATATATGACGGCAAATTGCATCGGAGGGATCCCCATGGCGCTGAGCATGATCGACAAGGCCGCGGAGCAGAAGAACAAGTCGCCGTGGCCGGCCGACATCGCCGCCGAGTTCGAGCGCGAGGCCAAGAACCCGAACCCCTGCGTCGGCTCGACCTTGCTGTCTGAGAACGAGCGGACGCGCGTGTGGATCATCCACCTCGCGCCCGGCGAGCGCATCGGTTTCCACCGCCACGTGCTCGACTATTTCTGGACCGCGGTTTTGGGCGGGCGCGCCCTCCAGCACGTGCACGATGGAACGACCGTTGAATACACGTATCAGCCCGGCGAGACGCGCCACGAGACCTATGGCAAGGGCGAGTTCAAGGTGCACGACCTGGAGAACCTCAGCGACAAGGAAATGATCTTCATGACCGTCGAGTTCAAGGACAGCGCCAACAAACCGATGCCGCTGCCCGCTGGCGTGACACCCCAGTCCGCAGCAGCCTGATCGAACGGTTCAAGTTTTACGCCCGTCTCCGTTTCATCGGGGGCGGGCGTTTCATTTTGCCGCAAGTGGGCAACGCTCTGCTCGGGCGCGGGCTAGCCAAGCAGGGTTGCTTCCTGCAAACTGCCGGGCAATAACCCGGCGGCGGGGCCATAAGAACAAGGGGACCTGAGGGGAAAATGCCGACTACATTGTATGCGCGCGTGCGCCCATCGAGGATCGTATGGACGTATCGCTCGATCTATTGATAGGCGCGATCGTTGCCGGGCTGCTGCTCGGCGGGTTCTACGCCGCCGTCACCGCCGGAATTTCGATCTCATTTGGAATGCTCGATATCGTCAACATCGCGCATCCGGGTTTCATTATTCTCGGCTCGTACATTGCCTACATCATCAACATACAATTCGGCGTCGATCCGATGATCGTCAGCGTCGTGATGCTGCCGGTCTTTTACCTGCTCGGCACCGTGATCTACCAGGTCTACTATTTGTCGTTCGAGAAACGCGGCCAGGAATCGCTGCGTGGCCTTGCCTTTTTTTTCGGCGTGCTGTTCGTCACCGAAGTCGTGCTGCTGCTCGCCTTCGGCGTTGACTACCGTTACGTCGAAGCGCCTTACATTGGGCCGAGCTTGCATTTCGGGCCGATCGACCTGCCGCTGCGTATGCTTGTCCCCTGCCTTGCCGCATTGACGATGTTCACGGCCCTGCAAATTTTCATCAGCCGCACGTTCACCGGCCGGGCAGTGCTTGCCGTCTCGCAGGATCAATTCGCGCTGCAACTGATGGCTGTCGACCCAGTCCGCATCAAGCGTATTGCATTCGGAATTTCAATCGCGACGGCATCTATCGCCGGCGCACTGCTGGTCATCATCCAGCCGGTCGAGCCGTCGGTTGGGCGTGAATATATCGGGCGCGTCTTCGCAATCTGCGTGCTGGGCGGCCTCGGCAGTCTGCCGGGAACACTGATCGCAGCAATGCTGCTCGGTGTGGTGGAAAGCATCACCGCCACTTTTTACGGGCCGTCCTGGGCGCCGGCGATCGCCTTTGGATTCCTGTTGCTTACCCTCGCCTTCCGGCCTTCCGGCCTGCTGGGACGCTGAACCGTGCGAATGGCGCCCTTCACACTGATTGCAATCGCGGTCGCAACCGCCGTGTTTCTGGTCATCCGCGAGCCGAACATCGAATACCTGTTCGTCGCCGGCTATACGATCGTGCAATACATCGTGCTGGCCACTGCCTGGAATATCCTTGGCGGCTATACGGGGTATGTGAATTTCGGCTCGGCGGCATTCTTCGCCATGGGCGCCTACAGCACGGTCGCACTTGTGACCTTCGGCAACGAGATCGATGAGCTGGTTCCTGAAAGTCTGGCGCCGATCTTTCATCTGATTTTCCCGCTGTCGATTCCCACGCTGATCGTCATCGGCGGCGTCGTATCGGGCATCGTCGGCTTCGGTATGGGGTATCTGACGCTGCGCCTGCGTGGAGCGTTCTTTGCGATCGCCACACTGGCGATGGCGGTCGTGCTGCAGACGCTGGTGGTCAACTGGGAATTCGTCGGCGGCTCAGGCGGCGCATACATCGTGCGTCCGGGCGAATTCCCGGGGCTCGGCAGTTATATGCAGTATCTGTTTGCGCTGATGCTGGCGCTCGCCGTGCTCGCCATCGTGACCGCGCGTGCCATTGAGCGCTCCCGGCTGGGCTATGGATTCGCTGCTATCCGCGACGACGAGCTCGCCGCCGAGGCGTCCGGCGTGCCCACGCTGCGGCTGAAGCTGGTCGCGACCACAATATCGGGCGCGCTGATGGGCATGGCCGGCGCACCGTTCCCCTACTACATCGGCTATCTGCAGCCACAGTCGGCCTTCGGCCTCGAATACGCGGTCAATTCGATCGCTATGCCGATGATTGGCGGCACCATGAGCTGGGTCGGGCCGCTGGTAGGAACGCTGCTGCTTGGCACATTGCAGCAGGTCGCCAATGTCACGATCTCATCCGCGGTCAACCTGCTCCTGGTCGGCCTGCTGCTGATCGGCTTCGTGATCGTGGCACCGAACGGAATTGTTGGACTGGTGCAGGATCGTCTGCGCGCACGGAGGGCGAAATGAGCGCCATCCTGCACGTCCAGGGCCTGAGCAAGCGCTTCGGAGGCTTTGTCGCGCTCGACGGGATCGACCTCGAGGTCCAGCCGGGCGAGAGGCTCGGCCTGATTGGGCCCAATGGCTCCGGCAAAAGCACGCTGGTCAATTGCATTTGCGGAACGCTGCAGAACGAGACCGGTTCGGTGGCGTTCGATGGCAACGTCGTCGACGGTCTGGCCGCCCATGAGCGCACGCATCGCGGATTGGCGCGAAGCTTCCAGCTGCCGCGACCATTCCCCAGCCTGACGCTCGCCGACAATCTGCGCATTCCGATGCTTTACACGGTGCACAAGCGCGCGGGCACGCCGCTGCACGCCGAAAATGTTGAAGCACGTTGTGCCGAACTGCTTCAGATGGTTGGGCTTGCCAACAAAGGAAACCACAGGCCGCGCGACCTGACGCAGGTCGAGATGCGTAAGCTCGAGCTGGCGCGTGCCATGGCGGCAGAGCCGAAGCTGCTAATTGCCGACGAATCCATGGCGGGACTGTCGCATTCGGAGATCGAGGATATCCTCGCGCTATTGGTGAAGCTCAATGAAAGCGGCATCACGATCATCCTGATCGAGCACATCATGACCGCGGTGATGAGCTTTTCGCAGCGCCTAGCGGTGCTGGTATCAGGCAAGAAGATCGCGGATGGAAAGCCGCAGGACGTTGTGCGCGATCCGGAAGTGGTGAGGGCATATCTTGGCGAGTAGCATCACCATAGAAAACGTGAACGCCGCCTACGGCGCGGTGCGCGTGATTGAGGACGTCTCGCTCAACGTCAATGCAGGCGAAACCGTCGTCTTGCTTGGCACCAATGGCAATGGCAAAAGCACGCTGATGAAATGCGTGATGGGCATCGTTCGCCCGAGCACGGGCCGCATCGTCGCGGAGATCGACGGCGAAAAGTTCGACCTTGTCGGCCGCACCACTGAGCAGATTGTCGATCTCGGCATCGCACTGGTGCCGGAAGGCCGCCGGCTGTTTCCAAAGCTCACTGTGGAAGAAAACCTGCTGCTCGGCGCGTCGCGCAAGAAGGCACGTGCACAGATCAACAGCAACCGCGACTTCTGCTTCGACGCCTTTCCGCGGCTCGCGGAAAGAAAGAGCCAGCTCGCCGGCTCCATGAGCGGCGGTGAGCAGCAGATGCTGGCGCTCGCGCGCGCGCTCATGCTCGCACCGCGGATATTGCTGGTGGATGAGCCGTCGGTCGGGTTGGCGCCGCTCCTGGTCGCCCGCACCATCGATACCATCAAGCAGCTCAAGGACCACTACCAGCTCACCGTGCTGATGGCCGAGCAGAACTTCAAGCAGGCGGTTCGCATCGCCGACCGCGGCTATGTCATCGTCCACGGCAAGATTGCCTTTGAGGGCCGTTCGGCTGACGAACTCAACAATAACGACCTGGTGCGCAAGCTCTACATGGGGATGTGAGCCAGTTACCTCAAAAGCCGATCAAAAAATAACGGCGCGGGGTTTCTCCCGCGCCGTTATGTCTTTACCTGAGCGGCCGGTTACTGGGCGGCCTTCTCGTACGGGAAGATCACGCTGCCGGTCTTCAGGTCAGCCGGGGTGAGCACGGTCTGGTAGTCCATGCCCTTCCAGGTCTCGAGGCCCGCGCCCTGCTTGATGCCATGATATTGCACCTGCAGCATGCGTGACTTGGACCATTCTCCCTTGGCACCCTTGCCGAAGGCGATGTCGCCCATGATCGTCTTGATCGTGTGGCTGCGCAGATAGTCGGCGATCTTGTCGTCGTTGATGCTGTTGGTCGCTTTGATCGCGTCGCCCAGCATCTCAAGATAGGCGTATCCCCAGGTACCCAGGTAATAGCCTAGCGGATCGACACCTTCAGCACCGGCCTTGGCCTGATAGATCTTCAGGAACTCGTTGGTGGCCGGGGTCGCCTGTGACGGAACCCACGTTTCGTAGTTGATGATGCCGTTGAGCGCCGGGCCAAGCTTGTTCTTGAACACAGTCGCCTGCAATCCGACCATGGCGCCGCCAAGCAACTTCGGTTTATAGCCAACTTCCTTGATCGCCAGCACCATTCCGACCGAGTCGAGCGGATACGAGCATACGACGACCGCGTCAGCATTGGCTGCCTGCAGCGCGCGCACGATCGGTGTGAAGTCCGTCGTGTTGCCCGGGTAGCTTTTGTCGTAGACGATCTTCTGGCCGAATTTCTTCGCATTCTCGCGCGCGCCTTCGCAGGCGTTCTTCGAGAATTCAAGATCGGACCAGGCGAGCGCCACGGTCTTCAGCTTTTGCTGGGCCGCAACCTGGAAGAAGCCGTCGGTAAAGGCCGGCTTCGTGTCGGGGCCGGACGGAAGCATCGAGAAATATTTCGGATAGTTGAACTTGCTGTTCACGGCCAGACCGAACAGGCCGATGAACACCTTGTTCTTTGAAATGACGACTGGCATCGCCGGTGCGATCATAGCAGTGGCGTAGGGACCGACCACGAGATCGACTTTGTCGACGTCGAGCAGCTTGGTGTAGATGCCGGGAACCGTCGACGGATTGCTCTGGTCGTCGTAGTAGACGAGCTTCACCGGACGGCCGATCAGGCCGCCCTTCCTATTGACTTCCTCTTCCCAGATCTTGGCGCCGAGCAATGCCTGCTTGCCGTTCGGCGCGAGCGGGCCGGTCAGTGCCATACTGAAGCCGATCTTGATCGGCTCCTTGTTCTGCGCCTGCGCGCCCGAAATGACGAACATACCGCCCGCCACGAGAGTGACCGCCACTCCCGCGAGCCAGGCGAATGTCCGGGATTTTAGATGTCGAACCATTTTTGTCCTCCCGATTAAGCGTTATTTTGCGTCATCTTATGCGCATTTCTCACGAATAGGCTAGAGGGTGGGTTGCCCAACAAGTGGGCTAGACCCCCTCAACCATGATTGTTTCCACCTCCCCAGCGCCACTGCGCCGGAAGGCCGCGGCTTTGTCGTATTCCGGCGAGGTGAAACAGGCGACGCCCTGCTCGAGGGTGGGAAATTCGATGACGATGAACCTGTGAAATTTGTCAGGACCTTCCATGATCTGAAAACGCCCGCCCCGGGCAAGCACTTTGCCCCCGAACTTGGCAATAATGCCCGGCACCAGGTCTGTGTATTTCTTGTATTCGACGGGATCGTTGACCTTGGACCGTGCCACCCAATAAGCCGGCATGTAACACTCCTTGTCGATCATGCCCCGGCCTTGTGCCGGGCATTCACTTACAGGCAAACACACTAGAATCATGTGCGGCCGGCACAAGCCCGGCCGGTAAGGGGGCAGAACGCAATGCCGCACAAGGTGATCGACATTTCGGTGCCTCTGGAAAACGACGTGGCGGCCGACCCGCCGGGATACGGGCCGAAAATCGAGTACCTCGATCATCAGGCGACGGCGCCCGATATTCTCAAATTCTTTCCAGGTTTGAAAAAGGAAGACCTGCCGGACGGCGAAGGCTGGGGCATCGAGTGGGTGCGCCTGTCGACGCACTGCACGACTCACCTTGATGCGCCCTGGCATTTTTCCTCGACTATGGATCACGGCAAGCGCGCGATCACTATCGACGAGGTGCCGCTCGACTGGTGCTTCCAGCCCGGCGTGAAACTCGACTTCCGGCATTTCCCCGATGGCTACGTTGCGACCGCGAAAGATGTCGAAGCCGAACTCAGGCGTATCGGCCACACGCTTTCTCCGCTCGAAATTGTCGTGATGAACACAAGCGCGGGAATGGCGTACGGACGCCCCGACTACGTCGCGAAAGGCTGTGGCATGGGGCGAGAGGCCACGATGTACCTGCTCGAACGTGGCGTGCGTGTGACTGGAACTGACGGCTGGAGTTGGGACGCTCCATTTATCTTTACAATGAAGAAATATGCCGAGACGCGCGACGCATCACTGATCTGGGAGGGACACCGGGCCGGACGCGAGATCGGATACTGCCACATTGAAAAGCTTCATAACCTCGAGGCGCTGCCGCCGACCGGCTTCACAGTGAGCTGTTTCCCGGTGAAAGTACGTGGTGGCTCCGCCGGTTGGACGAGGGCCGTTGCAATCATTGATGCTTGATTGCCCACCGGGCCGGGCGATAGCATCCCATCCAACCAAAGGCCCGGGATCAAATCCCGGCAAAACAAACGTTTTTCAGGGAGGATCACGTGGACAGACGTCATTTCGTCGCCGGTAGTGCTGCGGCTGCGGCAACTCTCGGCTTGCGGCCGGTGTTTGCGCAGGACGCTTTCCCCTCGCACGCCATTACCTTCATCAATCCATTCCCACCGGGCGGCGCCGCCGACGTTGTTGCGCGGCCGCTGGTTGCGCTTCTTGAACCGATTCTCAAGCAACCTTGTGTCATTGAAACCAAGGCCGGCGCGGCCGGACAGGTCGGCGGCCAGGTCGCGGCAAGCGCAAAGCCGGACGGCTACACGCTGCTGGTTCACATCGTTTCGATCTCCGGCTTTGCCGAAGTCGACAAGCTGTTCGGACGACAGCCCAAGTTCACGCGCGCGGATTTCATCCCGATTGCACGACTGACTGCCGGCCCGATGGTTTTGGTGGTCAACGACCAGCAGCCGTACAAGACCGTCAAGGAATTGGTGGACGACGCCAAGGCGCACCCGGACAAGCTGATCTTCAGCTCTTCAGGCCTGTATGGCGCACTGCATTTGCCAACCGCGCTGTTCATGCGCGCCGCCGACATCAAAATGAAACATTTGCCGACTAACGGCGGCGGACCGGCGCTGACCGCGCTCCTCGGCAACAACTCGCAGGTGCTAGTGTCGGCGATCGCGCCGGCCAGCGGCCAGATCAAGGCCGGCAAGTTGCGAGCGCTCGCCTGCTTCAGCCCGCAACGGGCGGCATCTCTGCCCGACGTGCCGACTCTGAAAGAGCTCGGCTACAACGTGGAATTCTCGTTGTGGGTCGGCGTCTTTGCGCCGAAAGGCACGCCCGCACCGATCGTCAAGACGATTGGTGAGGCCGTGAAGAAGGCCGCCACAAGCGATCAATTCAAAACCTCCATTCTCAATATCGGCGATGAGGTCGCCTATCTCGACCAGGCTGGCTTCGCGAAATTCTGGGACGACGACGCCAAGCGGGTCGAGGCTGCCGTGCAGGCAATCGGCCGCGTACAAGGATGACGCGGCTGGCTTTGACCTCGCTTCGAATTTCGGAGAATTGTTATGGATCGCCGTAGCTTTCTGATCGGAACGACCGCCTTCGCGGCGGCCGGGCCCGCTGTCGCGCAAGAAGCATTTCCATCGCGCGCGATAACGATCATCAACGCGTTTCCACCGGGTGGCGCCAACGACATCGCGACACGGCCTTTTGCCTCAGCGCTTGAGTCTGTCATCAAACAACCAGTGGTCGTTGAGACCAAGGCAGGCGCCGGAGGCCAGGTCGGCGCACAGGTTGCCGCCAGTGCAAAGCCGGACGGCTATACCCTGCTGTCGCATAACAACGGAATCTCCGGCTACGAAGAAGTCGACAAGCTGTTCGGGCGACAAGCTAAAACGACCCGCGCCGATTTCATCCCGTTGGCTCGCTTGATCGCCGACCCGGTCCTGGTGCTCGTCAACGATCAACAACCCTACAAGACGCTCAAGGACTTCATCGACGATGCCAAAAAGCGGCCCGAAGCGATCATTTACAGCTCGGGCGGATTGTACGGCGCCACTCATTTGCCGGTAGCGCTTCTCGAAAAAGTCACGGGCATACCGAAACTTCGCCATCTGCCGACCAATGGCGGCGGCCCGGCGATTACCGCACTTCTCGGCAACAATGCGCAAATGAGCACGCAGAGCGTATCTGCGTCTTTCCCGCACATCAAAGCTGGCAAACTGCGCCCGTTGGCGTCTTTCGGCGGCAAGCGATCGGCATCAGTACCCGATGTGCCGACGCTGAAAGAGCTGGGCTACGACGTGGAATATTATTTGTGGGTTGGCATTTTCGCGCCGAAGGGAACGCCCGCCAACATTGTTGCGACGTTGAGCGCAGCGATCGACAAGGCCGGGGCGTCCGACGCGTACAAAACGGCGATGAGCAACGCCGGGCTCCAAGCCGATTATCTTAACGCCGCTGGATTTGCGAAATTCTGGGCGGACGATGCAAAACGATCCGACGAGGCCGTCAAATTGATCGGCCGCGTGCAGGGCTGAGCCAAATTCGATTGAGCCGGAGCTACCGGTAGCCGGCAAGAAAGGGGAGCAAATGGATCGCCGCAGTTTTGTTATCGGCACAGCTGCCTCGGCCGCCACCTTGGCGGCCGGTCAGGCGACCGCGCAGGACGCCTATCCGACGCGAACCATCACAATGGTCAGCCCGTTTCCGCCGGGCGGCGTCAGCGACACCATCACGCGTCCTCTCGACGCAGCACTTGAAGCGGTTTTCAAGCAGCCGGTCGTACTCGAGAACAAGACAGGCGCCGCAGGCGCTGTCGGTGCCCAGTATGTGGCTGCCGCCAAGCCGGATGGCTACACGCTGCTTAGCCACATCGTGTCGATTTCGGGCTTCGCGGCCGTCGACAAACTTTTTGGACGCCAGCCGAAGTTCACCAATGCCGATTTCATTCCGATCTGCCGCGTCATCGCCGACCCAATTGTGCTGATCGTCAACAAGGATGTGCCCTATCGCACGCTGAAAGAACTCGTCGCCGATGCCAAAGCCAATCCGAACAAGGTGATCTACAGTTCGTCGGGACTTTACGGCGCGTCTCACATCCCGACCGTGCTGTTCGCGAAAGCGGCGGGAGATCTGCAGATGCGCCACCTGCCGACCAACGGCGGCGGCCCTGCTGTCACGGCCGTGCTGGGCGGCAATGTCAATTTCTTCATGTCACCGACGTCGATCGCCCTGACGCAGATTCGCGCGGGCAAGGTGCATCCGCTCGCCGTGTCGAGTGCAAAGCGGGTCAAGGCGCTGCCTGACGTGCCGACGTTCAGGGAGCTTGGCTACAATCTCGAGTACTATTTCTGGGTCGGATTCTTCGCCCCGAAGGGTACGCCGACGCCGGTCATCAACACCTTGCGCGACGGCTTCAAAAAGGCCGCACACAGCAAACAGTTCGTCGATACGCTCGAAAACCTTGGCCAGGAACTGGACTACTTGGATCAGCCGGAATTTGCGAAATTCTGGGAAATCGACGCCAAGCGACAGGAAGACGCGATCAATTCCATCGGTCGCGTGCAAGGGTAATTTCGCGTATACCGGAGCCCCGCCACCGGCGGGGCTCCGTATTTTCTTCAGCCCGAGGATCGTTCAATGATTTTGCGCGCCGATCATGTTGCTGGCGCATTCTTCGCCGGCGTCGGCCTGCTGGTCATCGCACTGAGCGGCGATCTGCCGACTGGCACGCTGTCGCTGCCGGGCTCGGGTTTCATGCCGAAAATCATCGCCGTGCTGATGATCTTCTTCGGAGTCGTGCTCGCTTTGCGTGCCCGTGAGAGCAAGCCCTTTGCATCTGTGCCCTGGTCCGACGCAAAGCACGCGGCCATGGTCGTTGCGATTACCGCAATAGGCGTCGCACTCTATGAGTGGCTCGGTTTCCTCACCACTAATATTCTTCTCATGTTCGCCCTGCTCGTGATCATAGAGCGGCGCAAGCTGCTGCCGGCGGCGATATACAGCATCGGCGTCGTCGCGATCACTTACGTTCTCTTCGTCTACCTGCTGAAGACGCCGCTCCAAACCGGCCCGTTCGGAATCTAATTCGCCGTGGAAACCACCATCCTCAACCTCGCGCACGGATTTTCCGTCGCTCTTGCGCCGACCAACCTGTGGTACGCATTTCTCGGCTGCCTGGTCGGCACATTGGTTGGCGTTCTGCCGGGCATCGGACCGCTCGCCGGCATCTCCATCCTGCTGCCCGTGACATTCGGCCTTAACGCCACGCAGGCTATCATCATGCTCGCGGGCATCTACTACGGCTCGCAATATGGTGGCTCGACCACGTCGATCCTGATGCGCATTCCAGGCGAGGCCTCGTCGGTGATGACATGCATCGACGGCTACGCGATGGCAAAGAAGGGGCGCGCAGGCGCAGCACTCTGCATTGCGGCTGTCGGCTCGTGGATCGGTGGTACGTTCGGCGTCCTCGTGCTGACGATGGTTGCGCCGCCGCTCGCGACCATCGCGCTGCGGTTCGGGCCGCCGGAATACACGGCTCTGCTCATCCTCGGCCTGATCTTCCTGGCCTATATGTCTTCTTCCTCGCTGATCAGGACACTGCTGATGGCATGCCTCGGGCTGCTACTTGGTATGATCGGCATCGACAACATGACCGGGCATTTCCGTTACAGCTTCGATCTCGCTGAGCTCGGCGACGGCATCGGCATCGTGCCTGTGGCGGTGGGATTGTTCGGGCTCGGTGAAATTCTCTCAACGCCGAGCGCCGGAGCCGTCAAAGACATCATCAGCCCGCGTTTGCGGGATTTGTTGCCGACCCGCAAGGAGTGGAACGAGGCCACCATGCCGATCACGCGCGGCACGCTGCTGGGATTTATCATCGGCATAATTCCGGGCTCAGCGCACGTGATTTCCAGTTTTCTCTCCTACGCGATCGAAAAGCGTATTTCGAAACATCCCGAGCAGTTCGGAAAAGGTGCAGTTGCGGGCGTCGCGGGGCCCGAAACGGCTAACAATGCCGCCTCGACCGGGGCTTTCGTGCCGCTGCTCGCACTCGGCATTCCCACAAGCCCGATCACCGCCGTTCTGATCGGCGCCCTTATGATTCATGGTGTTTCGGTTGGCCCGACACTCGTCAACGAGCACCCCGATGTGTTCTGGGGCTTCGTCGCGTCAATGTACGTCGGCAACATCATGCTGCTGGTGTTGAACCTGCCGCTGGTGAGCCTGTTCGTCACCGTGCTGCGTATTCCCTACGCCTACCTTTATCCGATGATCATCATGTTCTGCATTATCGGCGTTTACGCGGTGAACAATTCGATCGTCGACGTGTGGATCATGCTGATCATGGGCATTCTGGGCTACGCGCTGCGCAAGTTCGATTTCGACCCGGCCCCTCTGGTGCTCGGGCTGGTCATAGCGCCGATCCTAGAGCAGAGCCTGCGCCAGTCACTGATCATGTCGAACGGCGACTACCTGATTTTCTTCAGCCGTCCGATCTCGCTCGGTCTGATGATGGTCAGCATCAGCCTGCTGGCACTTGCAGCCTATGCTTTCGTGCTCCAACGGACAGACTGGCGCACCAAGCTGGCTGAAGTCGAGGCCGGCGAAAAAGAGTTGTAGCCCTACGCTGGCTTGCGCGCGTGCGGGACCCTCACGCCCAGAGACGTTCGTTTTCCAGACTTTTGTAGAGGCCCGCGACGTAGTCGCCATAGCCGTTGAAAAGGAGCGTGGGCCGCCGTTCGCCAGTACCGATGATTTCCTCGGTTGCCTGGCTCCAGCGCGGATGCGGCACTTCGGGATTGACGTTGGCCCAGAAGCCATATTCGGACGCCTGCAACGCCTCCCACAAACCCTTCGGGCGCGTGTCGGTGAAACTAAAACGTACGATCGACTTGATCGATTTGAACCCATACTTCCACGGCACTGCCAGCCGCAGCGGTGCGCCATGCTGGCGCGCAAGTGGATGGCCGTAGGCGCCGGTCGCAAGGAAAGTCAGCTCGTTGGTCGCTTCCGCCATGGTCAGGCCTTCGACGTACGGCCACGGGAACCAGGGCTGCTTCTGCCCGGGCGCGATCTTCGGGTTCATGAAGGTTTCCATCCGCACATACTTTGCGGAGCCGAGCGGACGCGCAAACTCGACAAGCTTGGCGAACGGGAAGCCGGTCCATGCGATCGCCATGCCCCAGGCTTCCACGCAGCGGTGACGATAAGTGCGTTCTTCGATCGTGAGTTTTTGAATCAGGTCGTCGATGCCGACCTCCATAGGTTTCTCGACCATGCCGTCAATCGTCACCATCCACGGCCTGATCGGCAGCGCCTGTGCGGCGGTGGCAATCGTTTTCGAGGTGCCGAACTCGTAGAAGTTATTGTAGTTGCCGTTGACCTTTTCATCGGTGATCGGCCGGTCGAGCGTATATTTCTCGTTGCGCTTGGCAGGATAGAGGCCCGCGCTTGGATCAGGCAATTTGGTAACGTCGGAAACCCGCTGCGCCTGCGCCGCATAGGGCGCCATCGCAATCGCGCTGGCGCCACCGGCCAGCAAGTTGCGGCGGCTGAAAACCAGGTGCTCGGGCGTGGCGAGGCGGTCGGATATTTCCCAGCCGCGGCGGCGGATAACGTTCATCGGCAGGATCCTCCAGAATCGTCACCCAGAGGTAAAAGCCGGCGGGCTCACTGGCAAGTCACGCTTCTGCGAGAGGAAACTGGCCGCAGAGTCAAATGCCCTGGCACAAGTCAGCTGAGCGCAATCCGCCCCTGCGCTGCCTGCGTCATCCCGGCGCCCTTTACTCGCGCGCGCAGGCGACTGAGGAAATCGGCTTTTGGCATCGGCTTCGCAAACAGGTAACCCTGCCCGATCTGGCAGCCGATGGACTGCAGCTTGTGGCTTTCGTAAGTGGTTTCGATGCCTTCGGCGACGGTGCGCAGGCCGAAGCGGCGGCCAAGTTCGACGATCGTCTCGCACAGGCCGGCATTGAAGTGATCGTCGTGACAGTTGGCGACGTAACTGCGATCGATCTTCAGCTCGCTGAACGGCAGCTGCTTGAGACGAACCAGCGACGAATAGCCGGCGCCAAAATCGTCCACCGCCAGTTCGCATTTGAGCTCGCGCAATGCCCCCGCGACGTCGTTGGCAAGATCAAGATCGTTGATGATCTGGTCCTCGGTGACTTCAAGGATGAGGCCCGGCCAATTCGCCGCGCGCGGACGCGCTTCGCGCAGCATGCGCGGAATCGGCATCTGGACCAGCGCGGAAACCGGAACGTTGACTGCGAGCTTTATGGGTGCGCTGTATTCGGCAAAGTCTTCCCAGTCGCCCAGCGCGGTGAGGATCACGCGCTCGGTGAGCTCGTGCATGTCTTGCTCGCTGGCACCCGGCAGGAATAGCCCGGGCGGAATGATGCCGCGTGTCGGATGACGCGCGCGCACGAGCGCTTCGGCACCGACGAGGTGCGTCGTTCGCAACTCGACCTTCGGCTGGTACCAGAGATCCATCCAGTCGTGCCGCAGCACCGCGCTGAGCGGAATCGACGATTTCGGATCGGCGTAAGGCACCGGTCCTGACGAAAAAAGATTGCGAAAACCTTCCAGCATGCCGTCTGTCCGCATGGGACGCAGCGCGTCACGCGCATCTGAACCGAAGTTTGCGGGAGGGCGACGGCTGGCCGGTTAACGGCAAGAAACTGCCGCTGAACCTGCTTTGCACCTGCTTACCGGGATCGCGACAATTGTTGCGGTCACGCCCGCCAAGCCGTGCGCGACCACGTCCGGTTACGGCAAATTTATTCCGCCGCCCGCCTTGCCGCGATGATCTGGTCCGCCGTCCGGCCAGTGAGCTCCGCCATATGGTCGAATTTGAAGATAAACGACCCTACCCCGGCCGTGGCCGAACGCACTTCAATGATCAGGTCGCCGATCTCCGCCTCCGGCATCTGCGCGCGCACGGTGTCCCAGCCGTCCCAGCCTTCGCGCGTGTCGAAGCCAAGGATCTGGCCGCGCCGTCCGGACAGGATCGCGTTCATTTTTGCCGTGGCTTCGCTTGGACACACGATCTCCACATGGTGGATCGGCTCCAGCAGCACCGGCTGGCACTGCGGCAGCCCTTCCACGATGCCGATGCGTCCTGCGGTGCGGAACGCCTGGTCCGAGGAATCCACCGTGTGATAGGAGCCGTCGACCAGCGCCACCGACAGATCCACCACCGGGAATCCAAGCGGCCCGTGCTTGAGCGCGTCGACCACGCCTTCTTCCACCGCCGGAATGTAGTTGCGCGGCACCACGCCACCGGTGATGCGGTCATCGAACTTGAAACCGGTCCCGCGCGGCAGCGGCTTGATCTCGAGCACGACGTCGCCGAACTGGCCGTGACCGCCGGATTGCTTCTTGTGGCGGCCGCGTTGCGAGATCGGCTTACGAATGGTCTCGCGATATCCCACCGACGGCGGACGCGTCGTGACGGGCACCATGAACCGATCGGCAAGGTGTTCCGCCGCCACGCGCAGATGCATTTCGCCTTGCCCCCAGATCACCACCTCGTGGCTTTCCGCGTTGTGCACGACGGTCAGCGACGGGTCTTCTTCTGTCAGCTTGGTGAAGGCCGGCCCGAGCTTGACGTCGTCCTTGCGCTCTTTGGCCTGCACGGCGATCGCCAGCACGGGCGGAGAAGGCTTGCTCTCCACAAGCGCTGCGTGCGGCTGCTTGCCGGATGAAAGCGTGCCACCGGTCTTGGCGGCGTCGAGCTTGCCAAAGGCGACCGTTTCACCGCTCGCCGCCTGCCCGCGTTTTTCGAAATGCTGGCCCATCAGCTTGAACACGCCCGACACGCGTCCGGCCTCGCCTCCCGCAGTGGTCAGCGTAGTGCCGTCGCCGGCCTGCCCCGCAAGCAGGCGCGCAACCGACATTTTTCCGCCATGCGTCGTGTGGAATGTCTTGAGCACCAGCGCCACCGCGTCGGTGCCGGCCTTGACGCCCAGCCGTTGCGCCGTTTCGGCAGCGCCGGGAGCCTCGTGGCGAAGCGCTTTCAGCAGTCGCAGCACGCCGTTGGTGCGTGTGGCGACGCCGAGCAGCACCGGGCAAACGATGCGGTCGCGCAATTCCTTCGAGAGATCGTCGAAAACCTTGTCGCGCGGCGGCTCGATATCCTCGAGCAGTTGCTCCATCAGCTGGTCGTCGTGATCGGCCAACGTCTCCAGCATGGTGAAGCGCGCTTCTTTCTTGCGGTCGAGGTTTTCACCCTTGAGCTCGATGATCTCCGACGGCGCGTGCTCCTTGTAGACGTAGGCGCGCTCGAGCGCGAGGTCGACGAACCCGGAAATGATATCGCCGTTCCAGATCGGAATCTGGCGGAGCAGCAGCGGCGCGCGTGACGCCGGCTGCAGCAATTTGATCGTTTCGCGAACGCGCTTGTCGGCTTTGTCGATTTTGTTGAGGAAGAGAAATCGCGGAATGTTCTGGTCTTCCAGTTCGCGCAAAATCAGCTGAAGCTGCGGCACTTTCTTCTCGTCCGCCTCGCAGACGACGACGGCGGCATCGACCGCCGGCAGTACGCTGCGCATGTCCTGGATGAACTCGATGGAGCCGGGGCAGTCGACGAACGTGTAGTTATCACCCATGAAGGTGGTGGTGGCGAAAGTCGCCTCGACACTCATCTTGTGGTGGCGGGCTTCTTTGCTCGCGTCGCCTACCGTGGTACCCGCATCGACGGTGCCCTGGCGCTGGACCGCGCCTGTACGGGCAAGGATCGCTTCCAGAAGTGTGGTTTTGCCGCTTTGGAATGGGCCCACCAGCGCAATACACCGTGGACCCGAGCTCCTTGTGCCATTGGGACCTGAGCCGTTTTGTCCCATAAACGCCTCCCTCGCCGGCCGGGAGGTCGGACCTGGTTTCCCGGCCCTGTAACGTTATCGTCTCAGGACGCAGAGAGGCTGGCAAGGGCAGAGATTCGCCAGTGCAGAAAATTTGCTACTTGACGAAGCTCGCATCCACGACAGTGCGCGCATCGACGGCTTTGTCGATCAGGCCTTGTGACTTGTACCAGGCGATTTGGCGCGCGACGTCGGCGACATCGAGTCGCGCCTGTGGATCGATGTAATAGGCGCCGAGTTCGACCGTGGCCGCCGCATCTGCACGATCAGGATAGACGTAACGCGCGATCGTTGTCGCGGCCTCCTTCGATTTGATGTCGGAAACCCGTTTCAAGCTGCGGTCCTTACGCAATAAGGCTGCGGCGTAGTCGGCGGCACCTCGGCGATAGGCGTGCACGAATTTTTCGACCACGGCACGCCGCGTATCGATCATTTTTCTTGAAACAAACAGCGCGCCCAGTTGCTGCTCGTCTAGCTCCGAATACCAGCCGAGGAATTTCGCCTGATTCGCCATTAATAGCTCGCGTGCATAGAGCGAGGGCATGATTGCCGCATCAATCTGATCCGTGCCGACGGCGCGCGCGATGGCGTCAAGCGTCCCAAGCGCCTTGACGGTGATGCGGGCCGGATCGACGTGCTTGATGCGCGCGATCTGAAACAGCTGGTAGTGCGCTGTCGATCCAAGTGCATCGATAGCGACCGTTTTGTCCGCCAGATTGTCGAACTTGCGCAAACCCTTCTGAAATCCAATGCTCGAGGCGACGATCTGATTGCCCTCATAGTCGCGCTTCTCGCGTGCCTGCGCCGCAATCGCCCTGATCAGGCCCTTGCCCGCTGCATCGAACGCAGCCGGAGTAAATCGCGCGAGGCCGAAGTCGGTCACACCGGAGGCGAGCATTTCCGCGACGGTCTTGTCGGAATCGTAGGCGGTCATCGCAAGATCGATGCCTTCCGCCTTGAAGTAACCTTCTGCCGCAGCCAGGAACAGCGCGCCGTTTTCGCTCAGCCGCTGCGTGCCGATAACGACACGCTCCTGCGCATCGGCCGCAAACGACAGATTGGAAATGAAAATAAAAATCGCGACCGAGAGTCGAATCATGCCCGCAGATTAGCGGAGTCCGGCATAAGAGATAGTGAACGGCGCCGGATGCGTCGGGAGAGAGCTATTTCAAATTGCCGCAGAAGCGCTGGATGCGGCGGCAGGCCTCTTCCAGATCCTCGGTCTTGGTCGCATAGGAAATACGGAATGCAGGCCCGAGCCCGAAGGCCGTGCCCTGCACCACCGCGACGCCCTCGGCCTCGAGCAGTTCGGTGACGAAGTCCTCGTCGGTCGCAAGCTTCTTGCCGGTCGACGCCGTCTTACCCATCGTGCCAGCGCAGGACGGATAGACATAAAAGGCGCCCTCCGGGGTCGGACACTTGATGCCGTTCGCCTGGTTGAGCATCGACACCACGAGATCGCGTCGCTCCTTGAAGATCTTGTTGTGCTCGGCGATGAAACCTTGCGGTCCGTTCAGCGCTTCCACCGCCGCCCATTGCGAGACCGCGGTCGGGTTCGACGTCGACTGCGACTGCACCGTCGCCATCGCCTTGATCAAAGGCTCCGGCCCGCCGGCATAGCCGATGCGCCAACCGGTCATGCAGTAGGCCTTCGAACAGCCGTTGATCGTGAGCGTGCGCGGATAAAGCGAGGGCTCCACCTGCGCCGGCGTCGTGAATTTGAAATCGTCGTAGACGAGATGCTCATACATATCGTCGGTCATCACGTGCACGTGCGGATGCTTCACCAGCACGTCGGTGAGCGCCTTGAGCTCGGCGCGCGTGTAGGCAGCGCCGCTCGGGTTCGACGGCGAGTTGAGCAGAACCCACTTGGTCTTCGGCGTGATCGCATGCTCGAGCTGCTGCGCCGTCATCTTGAAGCCGCTCGCCATGCTGGTGACGACTTCCACCGGCTCGCCGCCGGCGAGCAGCACCATTTCGGGGTAGCTCACCCAATACGGCGCGGCGATGATCACTTCATCGCCGGGGTTCAGCGTCGCGACGAACGCGTTATACAGCACCTGCTTGCCGCCGGTGCCAATGGTGACCTGGCTCGGCTTGTAGTCGAGCCCGTTCTCGCGCTTGAACTTCTTGACGACCGCGTCCTTAAGCTCGGCGATGCCGTCGACGTTCGTATATTTCGAAGCCTTCCCGCTTTTGATCGCCTCGATCGCCGCCTGCTTGATGTTGTCGGGCGTGTCAAAATCCGGTTCGCCGGCACCCAGGCCGATCACGTTGCGGCCGGCCAGTTTGAGCGCGCGCGCCTTATCCGTGACGGCGATGGTCGCCGACGGCTTGATGCGCTTGAGCTGCTCCGCGAGAAAGGCCATGAAGACTCCGAATCCGGGGCGAAAATGCCCTGCCGCAGTGTCGTAATGGCCCATTGCGGCGACGGCAAGTCGCAAAGGCTGATGGTCATTATCAAGGCTGTTGATGGCCTAACAGTCCTTTAAGGCACAGTTGTTAGTCCTTCGGTCATGGCACACGCCAAGTCCGTAACTTTGGACATTCTGCGCACCGGCGCCTGGCTGACCCGGGAACGGGTCAAGCTCGTGGTCTTCGGCCTGCTCGCGGCCAGCCTGATCGCCGCCGTCTACGTCGTGGCGACTTCCAACGGGCTCAACGACCGCTTTGGACGCCCGCTCGGAACGGACTTCTCAAACGTCTATGCCGCAGGCACCTATGTGCTCGACGGCAACGCCGCCGCGCCCTTCGATCCGCCGCGGCAATACGCGCGCGAGCAGGCGATCTTCGGAGCGGACACCCAGTTCTACGGTTGGCACTACCCGCCATATTTCCTCGGCCTTGCGGCTTTGCTTGCCGCAATGCCCTACGCGCTGGCGCTCGTGCTTTGGCAGGGTGTCACGTTCGCTCTTTATCTCTGGGTGACGCGCGAAATTCTGAACACGGGGCGAGCCCGCGCCCTCGCCGACCCGCTATGGCTTCCCATCGTCATTGGTTTCCCGGCGGTGTTTGTCAATCTCGGCCATGGCCATAACGGGTTTCTCACCGCAGCACTGTTTGGGGCCGCGCTGCTGCAACTCGACCGCAAACCCATTCTTGCCGGCGTGCTGTTCGGCTGCATCGCGTATAAGCCCCAATTCGGACTGCTCGTTCCCATTGTGCTCGCGGCAAGCGGACGGTGGCGAACCTTTGTCGTCGCGGCCACAACAGTCACAATGCTGACGATCGCGGTCACGCTGGTGTTCGGACTCGATATCTGGAACGCGTTCCTCGCCTCGACCAGGTTCACACGCACCGTCGTGCTGGAGCAAGGTGACACCGGTTGGCACAAGATCCAGAGCGTTTTTTCGGCGGTGCGCATGTGGGGCGGCGGAATTCCGCTCGCCTATGCCGTCCAGCTCGCGGCGACGCTTGCCGTCGCAGGTGGCCTCGTCTGGCTGTGGCGCGGCCGAGCCTCTTTCCCGATCAAGGCGGCGGCACTCGCCATCGGCACAATCCTCGCAACGCCTTACAGCCTCGACTACGACCTTATGCTGCTCGCGCCGGCGATTGCGTTCCTCACGGCCGATGGGATGCAGCGCGGTTTCCGCCCTTGGCAAAAATCCCTGCTGGCAGCGCTGTGGCTCGTGCCGATTCTGGCGCGCCCGGTTGCGCAGGCGACGCTGATCCCGCTCGCGGTTCCCGCGATGCTGGTGGCCTTTGCGTGGCTGCTGCGGCGCGCAATGACGCAGACCGGCACAACGACACTGTGGCGGTTTGCGATCCGTCCGTTGAAGTAACGCACTCCAGACGAAATAGAATTCTTCTATTCACCCCTGCGGCAGATCGCGCGTTCGCTGTTGCAGCGCAGCGAACGATTTAACATTTTCGTTATACGTCGAGGGTTTGCCGGCCTTGTAATTGCCGGACTTTCTTCGTCCTAATGACCCACGCAGCGGGAGCGGGCATACGCAACAAACCGGGATCTGAATGTACACGCTCTACTCGATGCAACGCTCGGGCAACAGCTACAAGGTCCGCCTTGCGCTGGCGCGGCTCGGGATTCCGTACAACCTCGTCGAGGTTGACATCCTCAAGGGCGAGAGCCGCACACCCGAATTCCTTGCAAAAAATCCAAACGGTCAGGTGCCGCTGCTTGAGGTCGCACCGGATCGTCATCTCGCCGAGTCCAACGCCATTCTGTGGTACGTCGCCGGCGGATCGACGCTGGCCCCGGAAGACCGCATCACGCGGGCCGAGGCGCTGCAGTGGATGTTCTTCGAACAGCACAGTCTTGAGCCGAACATCGGCGCGGCCTATTTCTGGCTCGCGTTGATCAAAGGCGGCCGTGAGTTGCAGAGCCATGCGCTCGAGGACTGGATGGAAAACGGTTATCGCACGCTCGGCGTCATGGAAACGCACCTGACACGGCATCGCTTTTTCGTCGCGGATCATTTCACGATCGCCGACATCGCGCTTTACGCCTACACGCATGTCGCCGACCAATGCGACTTCGACCTCAGCCGCTTTCCGGCGATCGGGGCCTGGCTTGCGCGAGTCGCCGAAGAGCCGGGTTATATCCCCATGAGCTGGCAACCGGAGCTTGCCCCCGCGCAATAGCCCGTAAATTGCCGAATTGCCTTATCCACTGCCTTGAAAAGGCCCCGCTTCGTCACCGGCTCTGCCCCAATGGGGCCGAACCGATGCCGGGTTCCGGCGTTATCAAGGCACCATTCTTCGGGCGAATCATTTCAGGTCGATCATGCGCAAGCACATTCAGATTGCAGGCTTTACGTCCCCGCCAGGACGCGCCCTTGGCAGCGAGCGCCGGACTGCTGTTTTCGCCGAGCTTGTGACGACCATCAGCCTCGTTCTGTGCATTCTAGTGGCCGCGACCGTCGTCTCGATTGGCGTGGCGCGCGCAGATGTCGCGACCAATGTCATCGACAACGAAGGCGGGCTGTTCGCCATAGCGCTCCTGCTCGGCCTTCTCTTCATCGGAATGGGCGGCCTGACCGCCCTTTCACTGCCGCATCCCAGGCACAAGAAAACCCATAGCTAAATCGTGTATTCCGGAACTTCGGCCGATGGCGCACAGTTGAGGCGGCATCGAAGGAGGTCGGCATGCGGTCGATTTTGGCATTGGCTGTTGTTCTGGCCATAAGCGGCACGGTGCAGGCGGCTGATCCGACTTTTCCGAGCTCAGCCGGCAAACTCGCAGTTCATACTGTTGCGCAAGGCCTGTCGCACCCCTGGTCGCTTGCTTTCCTTCCCGACGGCCGCATGCTGGTGACCGAGCGCCCCGGCCGCATCCGCATCGTCGCGCCGAATGGCCAGCTCTCGCCGCCTCTTGCGAACGTGCCGAAAGTGTTTGCCGTCAGTCAGGGCGGGCTGCTGGACGTCATCCTCGATCGCAATTTCGCGCAGAACCACATCGTCTATTTTTCCTACGCCGAGCCGTTCGACGGTGGCGGGCGCACCGCACTGGCGCGCGCCCGGCTCGAGACCGGCGAGGTCCCGCGACTCGCCGACGTGAAGGTCATCTACCACCAGCACGGCCCGGCTTCGCGGGGAAACCACTTCGGCGGCCGTATTGTGCAGGCCGCGGACGGCACGCTGTTCCTCACCAATGGCGAGCATTTCACCGACCGCGACATGGCGCAGACGTTCGACAACGACCTCGGCAAGATCATCCGGATTACGAGTGACGGCGCCGCGCCGCCCGACAATCCGTTCGTCAACAAAGCCGGCGCCCGTCCCGAAATCTGGTCTTATGGCCACCGCAATCCGCAGGGTCTCGCCATCAACCCGGCTGACGGCAAGCTGTGGGAGCAGGAGCACGGTGCCAAGGGCGGCGACGAGATCAATCTCATCGTGGCTGGCCACAACTACGGCTGGCCGCTCGTCAGTCACGGCGTCAATTATGACGGTTCCCCGGTCGGCACCGGCAAAGCCACGATGGCCGACGTCGACGATCCGCTTTGGCACTGGACACCATCGATCGCACCATCCGGCATGACTTTTTACACGGGCGATCTTTTTCCCGCCTGGAAGGGCAACTTGTTCAACGGCGCGCTAAAGTTTCAGCTGCTGTCGCGCCTCGAGATCAAGGACGGAAAGGTCATTAAAGAGGAGCGCCTGCTGCAGGGATTGAATGAACGCATCCGCGACGTTCGACAGGGACCGGATAGTGCGCTCTATCTGCTGACGGACAATTCGGCCGGGCGTATTTTGCGCGTCGCGCCGGCAAAGTGATCTCTCACCACTTGTGAAACACGAAAAACGCGCCCGCCGCGATCAGCGTGAAGCCGAAGCCCTGGCTCAGCGTGATCGGTTCGCGCAAATAAAAATATGAGAAAGCGGCAAACACCGCGAAGGTAATCACTTCCTGCATCGTCTTGAGTTGGGCGGCGTTGTACACGGCACTGCCGAAACGATTGGCGGGCACCGCCAGGCAATATTCGACAAACGCAAGACCCCAGCTGATGAGGATCACCTTAAAAAGCGGCACTTCCTTGTAGCGCAGGTGCCAGTACCAAGCGGCGGTCATGAAGATATTGGAGCCGGCCAGCAGCAGGACCGGCGTCAGATAAGGCGACAAGAACGGCATGTAACTCTCTGGGGCGTGCAGGGTGGGATTGGTAGCGAGGGCCCGGATGTAGCGAATCGATCAGATGGACGTCCACAGGCAAAAAGTCTGTCACGGTCGTGTCATGACCGCAGGATAGGAACGCGCTGGTCCGTCGGTTTGTTGCGTCCCCTGCGTTGCCCCTTCCTGCGGTCCCGCCGGCTCTGGTCGCCGGGACCGCATATTTTTGGCGGACAGGATCCGCCCGAATCGCCCCTTCGCACCCCGCTGTGATAGATTTCCGTCGTGACCTCAGGTCAGCGCCGGTACGCGCCCGAAAAAACGGGGGGCGACACGATGCACATTCTTCGTCAGACAGCTCTCGTCGTAGCCTGCATCTTCGCGCTCTCGTCAGCGGCGACGGCACAAAATCAACAGCGCGGCCAACCGCAGCCCGCGAAGCCATCACCGTACAAGCCCGTTACCGTGACGGCCCCGCAAGCGATAAGCGACGCTGCTCTCGAGGCACTGCGCAAACAGCTGGGCGAAGTGGCACAACACAAGGATCGCGCCGCTCTGACAAAGCTTGTCGTCGGGCAGGGATTCTTCTGGATTGGCGAGAAAGGCGACCGCGCGGACAAGCGAAAGTCCGGCATCGACAATCTGGCCGCGGCTCTTGGTCTCAAGAACAAGGATGGCGCCGGCTGGGACATGCTTGCGAGCTTTGCCGACGATCCGACGGGCGCCCCTTTGCCGAACCGCAAGGATGCCATTTGCGCGCCTGCCGACCCGGCTTTCGACGGCAAGGCTTTCAACGACCTGCTCGTGTCGACCAAGACGGACTCCGGTGACTGGGGTTATCCCGTCTCCGGTGACGTCGAAGTGCGCGCAACGCCACAGGCGAATGCGCCGGTGATCGAAAAGCTCGGTTCTGTTTTCGTGCGCATCGCTACCGAGAACACCTCGAACGCGCCGACTTTTCTGCGTGTCGTCACGCCCTCTGGTAAGACAGGCTTTGTTTCGGTCGACTCAGTCGCGCCGATCGGTAACGATCAGCTTTGCTACGTGAAGGAGGCCGGCGACTGGAAGATCGGAGGATATATCGGCGCCGGAGACGTACCGTAAAATTCCATGCCTGTGAGATACTTCACACCGGCTGGCGCGCGAGATTGATATTTGAATTAAACTTCGGTTTTTTCGAAGGCCAGTCGTTCAGCTTCGTGCTCTTTGAATCCGCCGCGCAAAAGGTTCGAAGAGCCACCCGTGGGGGGATTCATGGCTGCAGACGACAAAAAGACGAAATGGAAGCGCTGGCGCGATTGCATCGCGGAGTACTGGCAGAGATGCCTTGATCTGGCGCTGGTTCTCTGGATTGTGCGCGTGCCGGTTTGCGCGGTGATCGTCGGCTGGCTGATCCTCGACTACACGCCTCAGGCTCAGGACCTGTTTACGGAATTTGCCGACAGTTCTGTCCGCATTGCCATATTTCTGCTGCTGCTGGCCACCGTCTGGGCAGGCACCACGCATTATGCAGCCAGGCTGCTGCTCGACACCGACACGCGGTTTCGTGCCTACGCCGACCCGCGCGTTTGGACGTACCTCGGCAGCTTTGAAACGTGGGTGCCTCGCCTGCTCGGTCTCGCTCCTTTCGCCGTGGTCCTGATCGCATCGGAGCGGTCGATCTTCAACCTGCCCCATATCGACGACGATGGCGTGACTTCGGCCATCACATACTGGCTGCGTATTTTTGACCTGCTTGTCGTTGCAGTCGCCACGGCGTTCCTTTTTTACACTGTTAAGCGTCGGGATCTGATGGCGACAGACCTGATTCAGCGTACGGAAGCGAAGCTCAGCATCGTCAATCGCCTGTTGCAGCCGCTTGGCCTCGGTGGCACCGGCCGACGAAAAGCAAAGGGAGCATCGAGTACGGGCCCGGCGCTCGGACCGTTGCTCCTGATCATCGTGTTTGTGGTCTCCGCCCTGATCATTTTCGTCGGCGCCGCTCGCGCCGCGGCATGGCTGCCACGTGCACTGATCGTCCCAATCATCCTGGGTGGCTGGCTCCCATTGCTGACGTTCCTGTCCGGACTGGGACGGCAGTTCAGAGCGCCGCTGATCGTTGCAGCCGCGCTCGTGATCGCACTGTTCTCTGCGGTTCTCGGCGACAATCACTCCGTCCGGCGCATCAACGCAGATGCGGTACTCAAAAAACACGAGGACCTATCACCGATCCAGCTCAACCGGGCCGTTGACCTCTGGATGCAGAAAAATGACTGCGCGGGCAGACCAAGCTCATGTCCAAGACCGATCATCATTGTCGCCGCGGGCGGGGCGAGCCGCGCCGGATTTTTCACGGCGAGCGTCATCGGCGATCTGCTCGACAAGGCTGCGCAGCAGGGTGGAGCGCTGGACGCAAGCAAGATTCGCAACCGCATCTTCGCAATCTCCGCCGTGTCCGGAAGCGCTCCTGCCGCCGCGATGAGCGTCGCAGCGTTCGCGCGCGCGGGCACTGAAACCAGGCAACCGTGCGTAAACCGTACGCCGGCGCTCTGGTACGGCGAGAAAATCAATAATTGGCGGGACTGTCTCGAAGCCCTGATGGCGGGGGATTTTCTCACGCCCACCATGATCGGCCTGACGTTCCACGACACGATCCGGTTCGGATGGTGGCAAGACCGGGCAGCGCTGCTGGAGAAGTCCTGGGAGCTGCGTTTTGCTGACATTATGGGGATCAAAGGCGACGGCTGGGAGGGCAAATGTCCCGGTGATCTGCGTTGCCCGTTCCTGGATCTGCGGCCAACCCCCGAGCTCTGGCTGCCTTTGCTCCTGTTTAACGGCGCGTCGGCCGCGACCGGCCAGCGGCTGATCACAACGGTATTGGACTCGACTTACTCCGTTGGTGGTTGTCCGGCCGAGCGCGCACGGCAAGCAGCTGCCGAGTTGAAAAAGAAATCGCCCGTGAAGCAGAGACGGGCCTATGCAATCGACGCGACTACACCGGGAAAGGTGGAGGATTGCCCGATTTTCCTGGAAGCCACGCGGTTTCACACGCTCCTGACAAATGATACCGACGTCGACTTCTGGGCAGGCATTCAGCGGTCTTTTCTGCCTGAATATATTCGCGAATTATTTTCCAGAAAGCCGAGGCCAACTCTCGACGATGTGCCCCTGAGCACGGCAGCGACAAACTCAGCGCGGTTTCCCGTGATTTCACCGCCCGGCGCGGTGCGCAATACCAAAGACAACATCATCGACCGCATCGTCGATGGCGGCTACATCGAAAATTATGGTGCGATTACCGCGATGGAGCTTGCGGTGGCGGTCAATGCCGTCCAGCGGGAGCTTGCTCCTTTTGTGTTGATCATCTCCAACGATCCTGACGAGAACCCGATCATCAATCAGATCGACGTTCCGGATGCCGTTTTGCTTACCGACGTGTCGATTCCAATTCAGGCCATCGCGAGCGCCCGGAGCGGCCGCGGCCGGCTTGCCGTGCAGGAACTCGAGGAGACTCTGACAAAGTGCACAGAGGACACGGCCCACATCCGCGTGTGGCCGCAATACTTCGAAGAGGGCATAGGCGACAAGAAGACAAAGAGGTCGCTGCCGGTCTCACTGAGCTGGTGGCTCTCGACGCCGCTACAGCTTCATCTGCACCAGCAGCTTGAAAGCACAAAGCTGCGTCAGCAGCTTCCGGACTCAAAGTTGGAGAACCCGAATACCCCCGAAATCGCAAAGGCCTGGCGTGCCTTCCAGGCCACGTCGGCCTGTACGGCGGCCAGGCGCTGAGACCTACTTTGACGACGCGGCCTTCAGGATCGGCGCCAGGCGATCGACCTCGCTTTTGACCAGGGCCGCAAGCGCTTTTGACCCGCGGCGGTTGGGCTCGGCAATCTCGGCGCCCAGCGCGGCCAGCCGCTTCTGGACGGCCTCTTCGCTCAAGCCCTTGCTGAGAGCATCCGCGAGCTTGTCGACAATCGCCTGCGGCGTGCCTTTCGGTGCAAAGACCGCGTAGAAGGGCGCGCAGTCGAACTCGGGCAGTCCTTGCTCATACGAGGTCGGCACGTCGGGCAGCAACGGGCTGCGTTTCTTCGCAGCGATGGCGAGCGCCTTGGCATTGCCGGCCAGCACGTGCGGCAACGGCCCGAGCACCGGGTCACAGTCGTAGTCGATCTGACCGGCGAGGATCGCATTCATCACGGGAGCAGTGCCGGTAAACGGCACCATTGTCGGCTTGATGCCGATCGCCGAATTGAGAAGGAGGCAGCCGACATAAGACACCGAGCCGACGCCCGCGTGCCCCATGTTGAGCTTGCTCTCGTTCGCCTTTGCGTAGGCGACGAATTCCTTGAGATTGTTGGCCGGAAAGTCCTTGCGAACCGTGAGCAGCTCCGGCTGCTCGGCGATAAGCCCGATCGGCTCGAAATCCTTCTGCGGGTCATAGCCGAGATTGGGATAGAAGAACGGCGCCGCCGCATGCGTGCCCATGTGGCCGGAAATGAGCGTGTAGCCGTCGCCAGCAGCCCGCGCGGCGCGGAGTGATCCGACAGTGCCCCCGGCTCCGCCGACATTCTCGACTACAAATTGTTGGCCGAGGTGGCGCGTGAAGATATCGGCAACGATGCGCCCGGTAACGTCGGCCGGTCCGCCGGCGGCAAAGGGCACAATCACGGTCACCGTCTTTGTCGGATAATCCTGAGCCTGCACCTCGCCGATACCGGCGAGCATCACAAGCACTGCTGCAAACCCTCGTCCTCCCATCGTTCTCTCCCCTAGGCTCCGGCTTTTTATGTGCGGAACCATAACATGCTGCAGCACGGAATATACCTGTGGCAACACGCTACTAAGCCGCAGATTGAGCCCCGCAGGCCTGATGGCAACGACCGGCGCACGTAGTCCGGAACTTTCTTTCTTACAAACTTGTCCACTGTGGCCTCCCGGTCATAGAGCGCGGCGAGCGTACATCTATGATGCCCTGGGGATCTGGGGAGGCGGCATTGAGACTACTCTGTTCAATCGCGGCTGCGCTGACGTTCGTTGCGTCGGGCTGGGCCGCATCGGCTGAAACAGCTGAAGAGCGGCAAGCGTGCATCGGGGATGCGTTCAGGGTTTGCTGGTCGGCCATTCCGGACCGCAACAATGTGCTTCAATGCCTCATTGAAAACAGAAGCCAGCTCAGTTCGGACTGCCGCGAAATCATAAACAGGTACGCGCGATCACACCGGAATAAGGTCACGCGCTCCGCGCACAGCGGGCGTTCGCGCGCGGAGTGAACGCTTCAGCCGTGCCTGAGCTTCATCGCGAGAATTGGCAGCATCAGCGCGAGCGTCGTGCCATTTGAGCCGATCAGCGGCCAGTTTTCGATGGCGAGTCCATAGACAAGCCAGAGAAGGACACCGGCTGTGAATGCCCCGGTCGCCGGCAGCGACAGCGCCCGTGTTTCCTTCTCTCGAATGACCTTGATCGCCTGCGGCAGCCAGCACAACGTAGTGAGCGTAGCGCCCGCAATTCCGATGACGTCGATCAGCCCATTGGAGATCATGCTCCGGCCATACACGGATTCGCTTTTGCCTTTATGACAATCTTGCCTTGGCAGTCGACGGCGCGCAGGCTGGCCCCATGACGACACCTGCTCCTCGCCGGATGGCCTGCGCCCGCTGCGGCGTCTCGTTCGATTGCGGCCTCACTTCCGAATGCTGGTGCGCGGCCGAGCCCTACCGCCTACCGATGACCAAGGCCTGGATCGAGGATTGCTTGTGCCCCGGATGTCTGCGTAAGGCGGCAGACGCCCTCGCCGAGAGCCGGCGCGACGCCGAGCAAGGCGGCTAGCCGCACCCACATTCGTTCGTCTATAGAGAGCCGCCGCAGTCCGCGGCCGCAGGACGAGAGAACAATCCTCATGATCGACTTTTACGCGCTGACCAGCCCGAACGTGCAGAAGATCTTCATCATGCTCGAGGAAACCGGGCTGCCCTACAACATCAAGCCGGTGGACGTGTGGGCCGGCGAACAGTTCTCGCCGGAATTCGCCAAGATCAATCCGCTCCTGAAAGTGCCCGCGATCGTCGACAACGACGGACCCGGCGGCAAGCCCTACACGGTGATCGAGTCAGGCGCGATCTTGATCTACCTCGCGGAGAAGACCGGCAAATTCATCCCGCACGAACCTGTTGCGCGCTACGACACCTTGCAGTGGCTCGTGCTCCAGGTTGCCAATGTCGGCCCGATGAGCGGCCAGCACGTCCATTTCAGCAAATTCGCCGGACCCGGCCACGACTACAGCGCCAAGCGTTACCGCACGCAGGTCATCAAGCTGTTCGACCTCTACGAAGAGCGGCTCGGCAGGCGACCTTATGTTGCTGGCAGCGAGTACACCATCGCCGACATTGCAGCCTGGCCGTGGCTGCGCAATTTCGAGCTGCTTGCCATCGACCCGGCCAAATATCCGGCGATCAAGGCCTGGGCCGACAAGATTGCCGGGCGCGACGCGGTCAAGCGCGCGCTGGCGCATCTCCCCACGCTCAAATCGGTCCGCGACAAGGCGAGCGACGACCAGAAAGATCGCTTCTTTGGCCGCGGAAAATACGCACGGGCATGATCACGCAAGCGTGCCTTGCTCTCGACATGATGCGGTTTTAATTTTCGGGAATCGCATGTTTTGAGTTGAACGCGCGCGGCGCCCTGGCGTCGCGCGCTCTCGCGTTGGGAAGCCGATGTTTCACTTCTTCGAGAGAACGCTGAAGCCGACCGCGGTGCGGGAAACGGCCGAGCCGCCGCCCGGGCTCGTCGCGTTCTACTGGCATTTCGCGCGCCAGGCGAAGCCGCTGTTCATCGGTCTGTTCGCGGTCGGCTTCGCGGTCGCGCTGATCGAGGTGATGATCCCTGTCTTTATCGGCAAGGTGGTCACGTTGGTGACCGCCAGCAAGCCGGAAGAGCTGCTTGCGACCGCCTGGCCGTGGCTGCTTGGCATGGCGGGCGTGCTGCTCGTGCTGCGGCCGATCGCCTCGACGACGCAACATCTGCTGATGAACCAGGCGATCGCCGCGAATGTATCGAACCGCATCCGCTGGCAGAACCATTGGCACGTGTCGCGGCAGTCCTGGTCGTTCTTTCAGAACGACTTCGCCGGACGCATCGCGACCCGCGTCATGCAGACTGGACCGGCGATCCGCGAAAGCCTCGTGTCGTTGCTGACCGCGGTCTGGTTCATCCTGATTTACGGCACATCGTCGTTGATCCTGCTCGCCTCCGCCGACCGCTGGCTGGCGCTGCCCGTTTTGCTGTGGTTTGCCGGTTACATCGTAATGCTGCGTGTCTTTGTGCCGCGCATGCAGAACAAGTCGAAGGTGATGTCAGAAGCGCGCTCGATGCTGACCGGGCGCATTGTCGACACTTACACGAACATCGTGACGGTGAAGCTGTTCGCGCGCGCCAAGGAAGAAGACGGTTATGTGCGCGAGGCGATCGATTACCATACCGATCGCTTTCATGAATCGCTGCGCCTGAACACGCTGTTCGCGCTGACGCTGACGATCCTGAACTCGCTGCTGATCGTAGCAACCGGCGCGTTTGCCATTGTGCTGTGGCGCCACGGCTATGTCGGCGTTGGCGTGGTGGCCATGGCTTTGCCGATGACGATGCAGATCATCAGCGCCTCCGGCTGGGTGGCTTGGCAGGTCACCGATATTTTCGAGAATATCGGCGTGGTGCAGGAAGGGATGCTGACGATCGCACGGCCGCACACGCTGGTCGATCAGCCTGACGCCCGCACACTCAAGGTGTCACGCGGCGAAATCCGCTTCGAGAACATCCGCTTCGGCTATGGCCGCGAAACCGGACTGATTGACGGTCTCACCCTCGACGTGCGTCCGGGTGAAAAGATCGGGCTTGTCGGACGTTCCGGCGCCGGAAAATCGACGCTGGTCAACCTGCTGCTGCGCTTCTTCGATCTCGAAGGCGGCCGCATCCTGATCGACGGGCAGGATATTTCCGGCGTGTCGCAGGAGAGCCTGCGTGCCCACATTTCAATGGTGACGCAGGATACCTCGCTGCTCCACCGTTCGATCCGCGACAACATCCGCTACGGCCGGCCGGACGCGGGCGAGGCCGAAATCGTGGCGGCCGCGCAGATGGCGCACGCGCATGAATTCATCCTCGAACTCGAGGACTGGAAGGGCCGGCGCGGCTACGACGCCCATGTCGGCGAGCGCGGCGTCAAGTTGTCAGGCGGTCAGCGGCAGCGCGTCGCGATTGCACGCGTGATCCTGAAAAACGCGCCTATCCTGGTTCTCGATGAGGCGACATCGGCCCTCGACAGCGAGGTCGAGGCGGCGATCCAGTCGAGCCTCGGTACACTGATGCAGGGACGCACGGTGATCGCCATTGCACACCGTCTGTCGACCATTGCGCAGATGGACCGCCTGATCGTGCTCGATCGCGGCCGCATTGTCGAGGAAGGCTCACACGCCGAGTTGCTCGGCCGCAACGGTCACTACGCTGCGTTGTGGCGCCGGCAGTCCGGTGGCTTTATCGATTCCTCCGCGCCCCAGCAGGCAGCCGAGTAGGCTCTCGCCCACTCCGTCTTCACCTCTTTTCACTGTGCAAGCCGCGGATCATAATGCCGCGCCTTTACCGTTCCCAACCGCCAGCGGAAATCCAATCATGATCCTTGAAATCGCTCAGATCGACGTGAAGTCCGGCATGGAAACCGAGTTCGAAACCGGCGTGAAGAAAGCTGCGCCGATCTTCAAGCGGGCCAAAGGCTGCAACTCCATGAACCTGCAGCGGTCACATGAAATGCCGCAGCGTTACCGGCTTTTCGTGCAATGGGAGACGGTGGAAAATCATACCAAGGACTTCCGGGAATCCGCCGACTTCCAGGAATGGCGCAAGCTGGTCGGCCACTGCTTTGCGTCGCCGCCTTACGTCGAGCACGTCGCCGAGGTCGTACGCGGCTTCTGAGCGCGACAAGACCATGTCCCAGCGTATCCTCACCACCCACACCGGCAGCTTGCCGCGCACGACGAAAGTCGTTGAGCAATTGCTCGCCGAAGAGAAAAATCCTGGCCGGCATCGCGCCCAATTGCAGGCCGCCGTGCGCGAGGCCGTTGCCGGCGTCGTGCGCAAGCAGATCGAAGGCGGGCTCGACATCATCAATGACGGCGAGCAGGGCCGCACCGACTACACCGTGCACGTTCTCAAGCGGCTGACCGGCTACGAAGGCGAAAGCGCACCGCCGATGGGCACCGGCGAGCCGGAATTTCCGGAGCTTGCGGAAATTCTCAAGCACTTCGCATCGCCGTTCCAGCACCGCCCGGCCTGCAATGGCCCGGTCACCTGGAAAGACTGGCCGGCGGCACAGGCTGACATCGATCTTGCGAAAGCGGCGCTGCAGGGCGCGAAGGCCGAAGACATCTTCATGACCTCGCCCTCGCCCGGCCAGATCGCGCGCTATCTCAAGAACAGCTACTACAAGACCGACGAGGAATACATCTACGCCCTCGCCGATGTGATGCGGCGCGAATACCAGGCGATCGTCGAGGCAGGCTTCATCCTCCAGCTCGATTGCCCTGACCTCGCGATGTTGCGGCACATGGTCTATCTCGATCTGCCGCTCGCCGACTACCGCAAGATCATCTTCGTCAATGTCGCCGCGCTCAATCACGCGGTGCGCGATCTGCCACCCGAGCGCATGCGCATGCATGTGTGCTGGGGCTCGACCATGGCGCCGCACAACACCGACGTCGAGATCAAGGACATCATCGACATCGTGCTCTCGGGCCGCCCCCATGCGGTTTCCTTCCCGGCAGCGAACGCGCGGCACGAGCACGAGTGGAAGGTCTGGCGGGACGTAAAACTACCTGCCGGCAAGAAAATCATTCCGGGCGTGATCGATTCCACGACCAACGTCGTCGAGCATCCGGAAGTGGTGGCCGATCGCATTCTGAATTTCGCAAACGTGGTCGGGCGTGAGAATGTCATCGCCGGCGTCGACTGCGGCTTCGGTACTTTCGCAGGTCGCGTGCAGGTCGATACCAAGATCGTCTGGCTCAAGCTTCAGTCGCTGGTCGAGGGCGCGCGAAGGGCGAGCAAGGAGTTGTGGAAGAAGGTGGCGTAAAATACGCCGAAATGCTCACACCGCGGCGATTGCTTCGATCTCCAACAGGAAGTTTGGATTCGCCAGCCCGCGCAATACACAAAGCGTGCTGGCCGGCGGGTCGTTGCCGAAATAGTCCTGCAGAATGGAGCGCGCTTTCGGTACGTCGTGCGGATTGCAAATGTAGATCGTCACCTTCGTGACATCCTTGAGGCTGGCGCCACCGTCGGCCAGCGCAAGCTCCAGATTCTGCATCACCATCTTGGTTTGCGCCGCGAAGTCGTCCGGCGGCAGCACCTTGCCTGTGGGATCGGCCGCGACCTGGCCCGCACAGAAGACCAGCTTATTGACGCCCTGCGCGGTGACCACGTGAGAATAATTGGCAAACGGTTTGTGTGCCTTTGCCGAAGACTTGCGTGTCAATGTTGCCATGCTGCTCCTCATTTCTGCATGCGTCGTTCACTATTGCCAATCCGCAGGGTAGGCACCCCCGCACCAGAGTCACGGTCTTGTCCTAGATGTGTCGACATGGCCGATCACGAAATCACCCGATCGGCGCAAACCTCGTCGTAGAGCACCAGACTTACTCCGCCTTTTTCACCGAGCGTCGATCGGGCGACCATGGCGACGCCTAGCGATCTTCGAAGATCGCCAATGCAACCAGCATCAGCACAATAGCCGGCCCGGTCTTGACCAGCGCGCCCAGCGGCTCCACCCACAATTCAGGTGCCAATACGGCCGCTCCCACCATGTAGAACAGGGAGACGGCGATGCCCGCAAGCAACCCCCGCCGGCTGGTGCGGCGGAATGCAATGGCGAGGCCCACACAGAAATCCATGATGCTGCCGGCGGCAGTCATGAATTTCGCCTGCCCCGGCGCAAAGCCATGCGCGGTCAAGATGGCGGTGGCGGCCGCAAACGAGAAAATCAGAACGATCAATGCCGATGCACACCAGAAAACGACGAGCGTTGCGATGATTAGCACTTTGAGCAGGTAAAGCCGCACAAACCACTTCTCCTGCACCGTCGCCGGTCGCGCCTGTAAGATGGCTTCGAGCGAACGCGGTGCGACACCGGTTGCGGCGATCCATGGGTCTGGATTGCCGGCGACACCACGCTGCAGTTCCACCAGAGCGGTCGATCGCAACGGTGGTCGCCAGCCAAGCGTGGAGACCAAATCGCCGGTCCACGCGCCGAGCCTGAGCAGGGCCATTGGAAATGCAATGCGCCGCCTAAACCTACCGCCGAGCCAGTCACGCAACTTTTCCACCGTTGCGCCGAGGCTGGTTTGGTCCGGATGCATCAAGTCCCAGGAGATCATCTGACCGCGTTCGCCCCGCCGCCAGTTCCGCGCCAGGAGGTCGACAGTTTCTGAAATATCTTCGACCGCAACCACCGCAAATGGCCGTGCGGCCAGTTTTGCCGGCACATCGACGGGCAAGGCGGCGAGCGCCCGAATCATTGCGCTGCCACCGTAAGCGGCCGGAGCGAATACAAAGCCCGGACGGAGGATGACGAAAGGAAGACCCGACTCGGCGATAGCGCGCTCGGCGTCACGCTTGCTCTGTGCGAACCGAGTGTGGTCATTAGTCTCGGCACCGGGAATCGATAGATGTACCAACAGCACCGGTCGCCCAACGGCGCGCAAAGCGCCAAGAAGTTTCTCAACAAAGGCTAGGTGAACGGCACTCGCAGATTCTCCCGGCGAGCCTTGCAAAATGCCAAGGCAATTCACGACGACGTCGATTTCATTCGTTCGCAATAGCTCCGTCAGGCCGGCGCTGTCGCCCGGCACGATTGGGAATTCACGCGCGGAATGTCCAAGTTGGGTGCGTTGCGAACGGGTAAAACGACGCGCCGCCGCGACGACGGAAAGTCCGCGCTGCATGAGATCGGTTGCGATGGCACACCCGATCAAACCACCCGCGCCAAGGACAAGAATGGTCATAGCTGGCTCACCATGAAGGCTTGACGACCATCAGCCAGAGGATAGCCAATACAGAGCCGAACGCGGGGATCCCACACAGAAACCAAAGCCGGAATAGCCGGTGATATTCAGCGCCGAGCTTTTTACGACTCTCCACCGCTGTGCGAGCGAGGTCACGCATGCGCATCTGCATCCGGACCACGGGTAGCCAAAACGCGCCCGTTACCAAATACAAAATCAGTGATGTCGCCAACCAGGGCTCACTCAACGGCAGACCAAGTTCGCGTGCCAGCAACAGGCCTGTTACCGGCTGCGCTACCACCGCCGTCGCGGTGAACAGGAAATCCGCGAGCACCACTGATTTTGCCGTGCGAAAAATGTGACCGGTGTCGCGGCTGCGATGAGCCATCAGCATGAAAAACGCAATGCCGGCACCCGTTCCGAGCAGCACCACCGCTCCGACCAAGTGCAGATATTTCAGAATAAAATACATCATGGCGGCCGGAGTGTAGCGAACTATGGGCCGCGGCCGCTTACGTCCCAAACAATCGTGACGGTGTGTCCACTAGAATTTTGCGTCGCTGTTCCTCGGCTGGCGTCCACGAGAAAAACAGATCCAGCAAATGCCCTTCGTCTGGCATCGCGTCCGCGGACACCCAGGGGTGCGGCCAGTCGGTGCCCCACATCAGCCGTTCGGAGTTGGCGCGCAGCAGCGCGTCGTGAAACGGCTTCGCGTCGGGATAGTCGGGAAATTGGTCCGAAAGCCGGTAGGCGGCCGAAACCTTCACATACGCGTGGCCCTCGCCGACCAGCTTCAGCAGCGCCTGGAAATTCGGCTCGTTCACGCCTTTGCCTGCCGGCACCATCAGCATGTGGTCGACGATCACCGGCATTTCGCGCGACACCGCGCGCAATGTCGGTGCGACGTTTTGCATCACCCGGTGATCGCAGAACAGCTGCATCACCCAGCCGAGCTCGGCCATGGTCTTGCGGAATACCTCGAACACATTGAGGCCGACACCGCGCACGTAACCCGGATCTTCGGGCAACAAGTGAAAGCGTAATCCACGCATGCCGAGCCTGTGCCATTCGCGCAGCGTCTCCGGTTTCACGCGCGCATCGGTGATGGCAATACCGCGCAGGCGCTGCGGGAAGCGCGTGATGGCATCGAGCACTACGCGGTTGTCGTAGCCATGCGCATTGCCCTGCACCACCAGCCCATACGCGCAGCCAAGCCGGTCGAGCAGCGCCAGATATTTTTCCACCGGCGCATCGGGCGGCGTATAGCCCCGACCGGGCGCGTAAGGGAATTTGTCCGCCGGGCCAAAGACATGCGCGTGCGAATCCCACGCGCCTGGCGGCGGCATCACGCGCGGCGTTTTCGGCTGCGCGACGGGACCGGCGATGGGCGGCGGCTCTCGCTCTGCGTTCATGGACTGGTCAAAAGCGGACAATCGAGCCCATCGCAACGTCCACTCACACCCCGAACAACTTGGTATAGCGTGCCTTTATCTCCTCGCTCTGCGCCAGCACCAGTTTGGGATCCGCCTGCAGCAACTTGAAGCTCGACAATGGGGCACGACCTACCTTCTCCCTCGCCAGCGCATGAAATGAGCGGTGCGCGAACACATCGATGAAGATTTGCTGTGCCTCCACGCTGAACAAAAAACACTGAAATAGCCGCGCGGCATTCGGATTTGGTGCATTACGAAAAATACCGGCCGGCACCGGAATAAGTGGCGAGCCCTCCGTCGCATGCACAACTTCGACAGGCTGTTTGTTCAATTTTGCGACTTCCAGACTGTAGTCATTCCCGTCTGCCATCACTGCCCGTTCGCCGATGGCAATCTTCTTCGGCGGATCCGCTGCCGATTGAAGCTGCATCACTTTCTGCTGCGCGAGCTTTTCGAGGAATGACCAGCCAAGTTCGCGAACCCACAGATAGGTGTTTGTCAGGATCGCTCCGCTGTAACCGGGATGGCCTTTGACAATCTTGCCCTGCCATTTCGGATCAAGCAGATCGACATAGCTCCTGGGTGCATCTTCAGGTTTCACCAGATTGGTGTTGTAGCCGATGACTTCGAGCCAGGCGCAAAGCGTCGCGTGCATGCCATTTGGATCGCGCTGGTCTGCCGGAAAGTGTTTGGCCATATCCTCAGTGACATAAGGCTCGACCCAATCCTTCTCCCTGGCCGTCCAGTCGAGAAAATGCGAAGGATCCGTGCTGCAAACCACATCTACCGCATAGATCCGGCTCGCCTGTTCCTGCATGATCCGTTGATAGACCCGTTCCGCGCCCGAACGCTCAACACGAATGGCAATCCCCGGATATTTCGCCTCAAAGGCACGAGCCAACCGCTCCGAAGTATTGAGCTCGAGCGCTGTATAGAAGGTTGCCTTGCCTTCCTTCCGCGCGGCCTCGACTAGAGCCGGCGTCACCGCGCTCGGCGGCGGTGCTGCTGCTTTGAGTGGCTGGGCAAAAACGGTCGCGGCGCCAAGAGCAAGACCGCGTTTGACAATGGTGCGTCGTGAGACTTGCTTGTCGCTCATGCCCACCCTCCAGCGTGTCACATTATCGGCGTGTTGATCCGGGCTTTAGCGTTTATCTAATTTGTTTTGTTCCGCTCACGATAAATGCCGGGCACGCAATTTTGCCCTGTCCTGCGGCCAAAGCTTTCGCCGCTTCGTCTTTGATCGCCTGTTCAATGCGGTGCTGCACGGCAGGCGTTTGACGCTCGTAGATATAGGTCGCACGCACCATGCTTTTGCGCATCATATCGAATAGATCACCCGGCGAGGTTGGCGCATAGAAGCAAGGAACTTCTTCAATCCTTACGTCTGAAAATTTTGCGGCTTCCATCAAAGCGGCCAGAATCCAGGGATCGCTTAACGTAAAGATACCGGGACCGGGCGGAAGTGCCACAGACCCGTCAGTGTGTCGCTGCACCGCGTCGGCTATCAAGGTCAGAACTTTAGCCTTGGTAGATCCACACCAGATACTAAAGGCAAAGCGTCCAGCCGGACGAAGAATCCGATAGGCTTCGGCAGCAGCCTTCCCCGGGCGGGGAAAGTGCAACATGCCGAATGCACATGTCACGGCATCAAAACTACTATCGGCATAGTGGAGATTTTCCGCATCGGCGGTCTCGAATTTCACTCCGGTAAACCGGCGCCGAGCTTCGGCAACCATATTCTCTGCGATATCGGTACCAATAACATCGAGGCCACGACGTGCCGCTTCAGCCGCGACGTACCCGGGTCCGCTCGCAACATCGAGCAACCTAATGCCGGACCGGGCATTGGCCGCGGCGAGGAGCGCAGCGACAGCTTGACGCGTCATTTCGCCGACGAGGGAATCGTAATGTTCGGCTTGTTTGGCCCAGCCTGTTCTCTCGAACTCCTTAAAGGCTTGGCTCTGCTGCTCGTTGATGGTCATTGGAGTCCCCACATCGAGCATGTTTGCGCTTTTGGCGCGTTTTCTCAACAAATCATTGTTCTCGAATGTCCAGCACCCCATCACGAGCGCTTGAGGCGGTTCAGGCGACGCGCTGCCTCCGGATTTGCAGCGCCCGGCGGCATGCGCCCCGCGATGAGATCCTTGACCTGATTTACTGTGTCGAAGGCTTGGTGCTCTGCCGCTTCCGGCGTCAGACCCGCCGTGTGTGGAGTGGCGATCACGTCGGCGCGCCGCGCCAACGCGAGCGAGGGCATCTGATCCTGCGCGCGGCCAACGTCAAGAGCAGCACCAGAGATGCGCTTCTCGTCGAGCGCGCGGGCAAGCGCGGCCTCGTCAACCAGGTTGCCGCGCGACAAATTTATGAAATAGGCAGATGGCTTCATTTGCGCGAAGGCTTCGGCGTTCATCAAATTCTCGGTCTGCTCGTTGGCAATGGCGAGGCATACAACGAAATCCGATTTTGCCAGCAAATCCGCAAACTGGACCTGTTGGACCATTGGCCGGGTAACCCTTTTGTGGGGGTCGGCGACCAACACTGTCATACCGAGTGCGAGACCGAGCTCGGCAAGATGCGCGCCGATTGCGCCATAGCCAATGATGCCGAGCGTTGCTCCCTTAAGCTGGCGGCCCATACGCGCATCGGGGATACGGCCGGTGCGGTAGGCAGACGTGGCCTCGGTGACGTAGCGCCCGCAATCGATCATGAAGCCGATGGCCATCTCGGCAACCGAAGCGATGAAACCCGGCGTGGCGCGGGTGACCAGAATTCCTTGGGCACTAGCAGCGGCGACATCAACGTTGCGAATATCGACCGCGACCCGCAGGAACGCGACCAAATCACCCACCAGCGGGAAAAACTCGGCCGGGCCGGCCGTTTGCCGGTCTGAGATTATGATTTCACAGCCCTGTGCGGCTTGCGCCAGCGCCTTGGCGTCGAGCACCTGGCCGGTGTCATTGAGCCGCACGTCCCCGAGCTTGCGCAACTCGGCAAGCGCGCGCTCGCCATAGTAGTTCTTAAGCATATCTGGGATGTGAGTGAGAAAGATGGCGGGCACAGACTCCTCCAGGCATGCATTCTGCCGTCGCGTCACCGGGGAGCAGAATAGCCGCAGGTCTAGCCCAGCCGGATATTGGCGTCCTTCACGACTTTGCTCCACCGCACCATCTGCTCGTCGACAAAGCTGCCGAACTCCTGCGGCGTGGTTGGGCGGGTCTCGATGTTCAGCTGTTCGAAGCGCGCGATGACATTCGGGTCGCGCAGCGCGGCGTTGATGCCTGAATTGAGCTTCTGGACGATCGGCGCCGGCGTGCCATGCGGCACAAAAACACCGTTCCATTCGTAGGCCTCAAAACCCGGCAGTGTGTCCGACACGGGCGAGATATCGGGAAGACTGTTGAGCTTGCCTTTTCCGGTATGCGCGATGGCTTTCACTTTGCCGCCCTGGATAAGGCCGACAACGGATGAGCCGTTGGCGAAGAAAAACTTCACTTGCCCGGACACGACGTCGTTGAGGGCAAGACCGCCGCCGCGATACGGAACGTGGCTGACCTTAACGCCGGTCTGGTGACGAAACATCTCGAGCGACAGATGCTGCAAAGTGCCATTGCCGGACGACGCCATATCGATCCCGTCGGATGCGGCCTTTGCGAGTGCAATGATGTCGGTAACCGTTTTAACTGGCACTGATGGCGTCACCACCAGAATGTTCGGCACCAGCGAAATGAGAGCGACGGGGTCGAAGTCCTTCTTGTAGTCGAAAGGCAGGTTTGAATAGAGCGATGAATTCACGGAGAACGCGGTGGCGTCATGCAGCACGGTGTAGCCGTCGGGATCCGCCTTTGCGGCCATGGCCTCGGCAATCGTCCCTCCTGCGCCGCCACGATTTTCGATGACGAATTGCTGGCCGAACATCTCGCCGACCTTGGCGAAGACGATGCGCGCCGTGGTGTCGGCCCCGCCGGCCGGCGGATAGGGCACGATCACGCGCACCGGCCGGTTAGGCCACGCCGCCTGCGCATTGGCCGTGCGCGCGAATGGAGCCGCGGCCATCCCCGCCAGGACCGTGCGTCGTGTAAGTGCTGCTGCTGACATCCGTTTCCCCTCTATTTGATCATTCCGACAACCCTGGGCAGCCACAAAGTCAGCTCCGGGATCATCGTAATTGCTATCAGCGACAATAACAGGGGTATCAACCAAGGCAGGATCGCCATTGTCGTCCGCTCGATGGACAACTTGGCAACCCGGGACAGCACGAAGAGCACCATGCCGAGCGGCGGATGCAGCAGCCCGATCATCAGGTTGAGCGTCATCATGACGCCGAAGTGCACCGGATCGATGCCGACCTTCACGATGACCGGCATGAGGACCGGCACCAGGATGCTGATCGATGCGATCGGCTCCAGGAAGCAACCGATGACCAGAAGCAGGACGTTGGTCAGCAGCAAAATGACATAACGATTGTCGGTCAGGGCGAGCAGCGCTTCGGTGGTATATTCGGTGACGCGGGTCGTGGTCAGCACCCAGCCGAACAGCGATGCTGCGCCGACGATCAGCAGCACCCCGGCCGTCGTCTCGATTGTCTCCATCGAGACCTTGTAGAATTGCTTCGGCGTGAGCGTGCGATAGAGGAAAATCCCGAGCACGATGGCCCAGGCGCAGGCTGCAATCGCGGCTTCCGTTGGCGTGAACCAACCGAACGTCATGCCGCCGATGATGATCGCCGGCGTCAGCAGCGCCGGAAACGCCGCGATGAAGGTCACGGCGAGCGTGCGCCAGCTGAAGGCCTGGTCGCGACCCATCCCGTAGCGACGCGCACAATAGTAGACATAGCCCATCATGAAGAGCGTCATCACCAGGCCGGGTATGACGCCGCCGAGAAAGAGTGCGCCGATCGAGACATTGCCCATCATCCCGTAGATGACGAACGGCAAGGACGGCGGAATTATCGGTCCGAGCGTCGACGATGCAGCGGTGACCCCGACTGAGAATTCCGTGTCATAGCCGTGGTCCTTCATCGCCTTGATCTCGATCGTGCCAAGGCCCGCCGCATCGGCAATCGCGGTGCCCGACATGCCGGCGAAAATGACCGAGCCGATGATGTTCACATGCGCCAGCCCGCCGCGCGTCCAGCCCGCGAGCGCGACAGCAAAATCGTAAATACGATTGGTGATGCCGGCGGAATTCATCAGGTTGCCCGCCAGAATGAAAAACGGCACCGCCAGCAGCGGAAACGAATCGATGCCTCCGGCCATGCGATGCAAGATGACGAAATCCGGCAGACCGGCGATAAAATGCGTGTAGATGAAGGACGATCCGGCCAGCGCAATGAACACCGGCACGCCGACGAGCAGCACCACGATGAACAGAAGCGCCATGATAGTCATGGGAGTGACAAGCCCTAGTCGGCCGTGACCTGATGCGTCACGTCGTCTGGCCGGCTCCAACCGATGCGCGCGTTGCGCCACACGTTGATCGCCTGACGCATCAGCATCAGGAAGCACCCGAAGGCCACGCCACCATAAACATAGCTCATCGGCAGGTCGAACACGGTCATTCGCTGATAGTGCATGCGCTCGGTGATCGTCCACGACACGAAAGCGAGCAGGCCGAGAAAAGCGAGCTTGACGAAATCCACAAATGCCAGAACCGTCGCGCGTGCCGGGCCCGGCTTCATCACGTTCGAGAGCAGCTCGACGGCAATATGCGTGTTGCGCCGCGTCACCATCGCACCGCCGATGAACACGACCCACATCAAGCCATAACGGGCGATTTCTTCGGTCCAGGACAGGCTGTCATTGAGCACGTAGCGTGTGAAAAACTGCAGGAAGACGATGAAGGCAAGTGACCAGAAGATAACGAAAGCGATCCAGTCTTCCGGGTAATGCTCGATCTTCACCTCGGCATCTTCGACCTCAATGAGACGCTTCTCGCCGTCAGGCGCCGCTTGCTTGTTCATGATTCCCCGCGCAATAGACCGTGGTCGATGGCGCGCCGCGCCCAAGCGCGGCGCGATCACTTGTCCGTACCGTTACTTCAAGGCCTGTAGCGCGTCGTATTCGGCCTTTGACCAGCCGGCACCGGCGCTGGCGTCATTGTGCAGCGGCACCGCCGCCTTGCGGAACGCCTCGCGGTCGACTTCCACCACGTTCTTACCAAGCTTGCGGAATTCGTCGGCGAGTTTGAGCTCGGATGCGCGGATCTGATCCGTCGACCGGGCGCTGGCTTCCTTCAGCACCTCGTCGAACACCTTCTTGTCCGCATCGGAAAGCTTGGACCAGACATGGCCGCCGACAATGGTGACAAGGGATTCGGTGATGTGGCCGGTCAGCATGATGTGCGACTGAACTTCGTAGAACTTCTTCGCCATGATGGTCGGCAGCGGGTTTTCCTGGCCGTCGACGGTGCCTTGCTGGAGCGCAAGGTAAACTTCGGCAAAAGCGATCGGCGTTGCGTTGGCGCCGACCGATTTCGTGAACATCAGGAACAGGGGCGCCGGGGGAACGCGCAGCTTCATGCCCTTCATGTCTTCGGGCTTCTTGATTTCTTTATTGGCGGTCACATGGCGCTGGCCGTAGTAGAGGATGGCGACGACCTTGTGCCTGGTCTTGTCGTCATAGCCTTTGGCGAGATCGCGAAACAGCTGGCTGTCGCGATAGGCCTTCCAGTGGTCGAAGTCGCGCAGAATGAATGGCGCGCCGGTGATCGCGAGCGGCTTGTGGATCGAGCCTGCAAACGATGCGCCAGTATAAATGATATCGACGGTGCCGAGCCCGAGGCCCTCGTTGATCTGGTTTTCATTGCCGAGCTGGGAGGCCGGAAACACTCCGATTTCGTAGCGTCCGTCGGTCCGTTTCTTGATCTCGTCCGCCGCCCAGAGCGCATTGGCGTGATAGGGCTCAGCCACTTCGTAAACGTGCGCCCATTTGAGCTTGGTCTGGGCCTGTGCCGGTCCAGTCACGACAAATGCTGCGGCGAGGATCGCGAGATACTGCGCCAAGCGGCGCGGCCAGTTCGACATTGTCTCCCCCTTACCGCCTGAACAAAACCCGGCGGACAACGATGTTACTATGCGCTCGGCATCGTGCAACGGCGCTCGCTTCGCACTGGAGCTCGGGAAGTTCATTTTCTGCCCACCTTCCCTCAATCGCGGACTCGCCCCATATTCGAGGCAATGGCCAAATCTCCCCCAAAAACACCAAAAGATCCTGCGAAACCGACGCGCGCGAAGGCAGCGCGCCCGGATCAGCAGCCGACGCCCGACTCGCTCGCCGATCTGCTCAATCCGGCGATCAAAAAGGGCACGGCCGGCCTCGGCTCGGGCACGGGTCTGCTGCCGCCGCCGGACAATTCATGGGACCGGCGCCGCGATTTTTCCGAGGCGCACAAGGCGCGCAAATCGACCCCAAAGGAATTCAACGAGGCGTCGCAGGCCGACTTCGAAGGGCCGCCGGTGACCGGTCTCGATCCCAGACTGGCCGAAGAGCTCGGTCTTTCCGACGAGGCAAAGTACCGCCTGCCGCGCGCCGATTTGCCGACGCAGCCCGGCGGTTTCGCCGGCATGGCCAGCCAGCAGTCCCTGGAAAGGCTCCTGCGCGAAGGCCGTCCGGAATTCTCCGCCATCCCATGGACGCCGCACCGCCCGCCGCGACCGGAAAAATCGGAAGGCGGCAGGACGTTCGTCATCGCATCGGACTTCGAGCCGGAAGGCGATCAGCCGCAAGCGATCAAGGATCTGGTCGAGGGCGTCAGGCGCAGCGATCGCACGCAGGTTCTGCTCGGCGTTACCGGCTCGGGAAAAACCTTCACGATGGCGAAGGTAATCGAGGCAACGCAGCGCCCTGCCCTCATTCTCGCGCCTAACAAGACGCTCGCTGCCCAGCTCTACGGGGAGTTCAAGTCGTTCTTTCCCGACAATGCGGTCGAGTATTTCGTTTCCTACTACGACTACTACCAGCCGGAAGCCTACGTCCCGCGCACCGACACTTATATTGAGAAGGAATCCACAATCAACGAACAGATCGACCGCATGCGTCATTCGGCGACACGCGCGCTGCTCGAGCGCGACGACGTCATCATCGTCGCATCGGTGTCGTGCATTTACGGCATCGGCTCGGTGGAGACCTATTCGGCGATGACCTTCACGCTGAAGCGAGGCGGCAAGATCGACCAGCGGCAGCTGCTCGCCGATCTGGTCGCGCTGCAATACAAACGCACGCAGGGGGATTTTTACCGCGGCTCATTCCGCGTGCGCGGCGACACGGTCGATATTTTTCCGGCGCACTACGAAGACCGCGCCTGGCGCATCCATTTGTTCGGCGACGAGATCGAGAAGATCGAGGAGATGGACCCGCTTACCGGTCAGAAGACCGACGAGCTGGAGTTCGTGAAGATCTACGCCAATTCGCACTATGTCACGCCACGCCCGACGCTGATCCAGGCCATCGCCGGCATCAAGCACGAGCTGCGGCAGCGCCTCGATCAGCTTACCGCCGCCGGCCGCCTGTTGGAGGCGCAGCGGCTCGAGCAGCGCACCATCTTCGATCTGGAAATGATGGAAGCGACCGGCGCCTGCGCCGGCATCGAGAACTATTCACGCTATCTCACCGGCCGCAAGCCCGGCGAGCCGCCGCCGACGCTGTTCGAATACGTGCCCGACAACGCGCTGGTGTTCTGCGACGAAAGCCACGTCACGGTCCCGCAGCTCGGCGGCATGTTCCGCGGCGACTTCCGCCGCAAGGCGACGCTCGCCGAATACGGTTTCCGCCTGCCCTCCTGCATGGACAACCGGCCGCTGCGTTTCGAGGAATGGGACGCCATGCGTCCGCAGAGTGTCGCGGTTTCAGCAACGCCGGGACCATGGGAGCTCAATGAATCCGGCGGCGTCTTCGTCGAGCAGGTCATCCGCCCGACCGGCCTGATCGATCCGCCGGTCGAGGTACGGCCCGCGCGCCTGCAGGTCGACGATCTCGTCGGCGAAGTGCGGCAGGTGGCGCAGAAAGGCTACCGGTCGCTGGTCACGGTGCTGACCAAGCGCATGGCGGAAGATCTGACCGAATATCTGCACGAGCAGGGCATCCGCGTGCGCTATATGCACTCGGACATCGACACGCTTGAACGCATCGAGATCATTCGCGACTTGCGACTTGGCGCCTTTGACGCACTGGTCGGCATCAACCTGCTGCGCGAGGGCCTCGACATTCCGGAATGCGCGCTGGTCGCCATTCTGGATGCCGACAAGGAAGGCTTCCTGCGGAGCGAAACGTCACTGATTCAGACCATCGGCCGCGCCGCGCGCAATGTCGATGGCAAGGTGATTCTCTATGCCGACCAGGTCACCGGTTCGATGCAGCGCGCGATCGAGGAAACGAACCGCCGGCGCGAGAAGCAGGAGGCCTACAACACCGAGAACGGCATCACGCCGGAAAGCATCAAGCACTCGATCCACGATATCCTCGACAGCGTATACGAGCGAGACCACGTGCTGATTTCGACTGGAGGCGCAGGCGCGGGAGAATTCGCCGAGGCAGCGACCATCGGGCACAATCTCGAAGCGGTCATTGCCGATCTGGAGACGCGCATGCGCGAGGCCGCTGCCGATCTCGATTTCGAGGAAGCCGCGCGCCTGCGTGACGAGATCAAACGGCTACGCGCGACCGAAATGGCGGTGCTGGACAATCCGACCGCCCGCGACGTGATGGTGACGCAAACCAAGGGACTCCGTTCACGCCCGCACAAGCCGGAGCTCGATGAGATGGGCATTGCGCTCCATCACGAGGTAAAGCCGGCGCGGACAGAGAGCCCGCGCTCGAAGCTTGGGCGCCCCGGCATGCGAGGCGGTTTCAAGAGCAACCGCCGCCCGCACTAGCCGGTTACTTCGCGTCCGATACCCAGCAGATCGGGTTGCGCGCGATGCATTTGGCGCGCGCGTCGTCGCGGCTTTTGCCGGTCTCGGCGCACGTACGGTGATTATTGATCGGACAGTTCACGTCAAACTTGTAGCCGACGAGGTTACGCCAGGCGCGCTTGGCCTTTTGCTGCAAGGTTTCGTCCTTCTTTGCCTGCACCAGGATAATTGGCACGGCGGCGTCGCCACGTGAAAGTCCGGTTGGCGAGATCGGTCCCGCAAGCGAATGGCCGCTTGCAGCGAACACGATCAAGCCCGCTGCCAATACAATGAAATGACGCATTGCCTTCTCCTCAGCCGATCTTCAACCCAGCGCCGAACAACGGGCTGACGGAAGAAAGGTTCCACGACGAGGCTTATGCGCGCGAAGCTTGGTGAACGAACTGCTTTAACGAGTCTGGTCTCGGGCCGCAGGCTGGGCGTCTTTTCCGGAATACGCGCGCGGCGGGCGCGTCTTGACCTTCTGGGTCGTCGTGCCTTGCGAGCTGTTGCTCGTTGCCGTCCCGCCCGACCCGCTCTTGCTGCGCGCGGCAGCCGTGTCTGCGGGCACCAGCAATATGCCCACAAGAATCAATGCTGAAACGGTCGCTGCAGGAGATCGCATCGTCACCCTCCGTCCCTGTGCGCCTGGATCGCCGCTTTCGCGGGGATGAGCGGAAGCGACGGTCTAAAATCTGTGTCGTCGCCCGCGATACGCGTAAGCCGAGGGCCGATCATCAAACGGATAGTGATAGACGTATCCGTCGTAAGCGTAGAGGCAGTAGTAGCCGGCATAGGCGCAGCGGTCGCGCCAATTATAGCCGTACCAGCCGGTGCGTGCATGGCGTTTGCCATAGACCGGACCGAGATCTGCCGCCGCCAACGGAGCGCAGGTGCTGCCGAGAACGGCGGCGGAAATTGCTGTCGCAACAAAAAAACGCTTCATGGTGACAACCGTGCCTAAAAGCAAAGGCGGCCAAAATCCACCGCCATGTTTAACGCCATGTCTCACCAAGTTTTCGGCCAATGCAAATCAAAACAGCCGCGTTGGTTAAGCATCAAATGCCGCCCCAGAAAATACGCATTCTTGCCGCCAGAATGTTGTTCCGCGGTATCGTTTGCCGGATCAACGTCCGCGCGCGGGAGGCGGTTCGCAGACATGCGTGGGGGCGCACGCAATTGTGAGAGCCTGTCCCGCCGCCGTTGCGTACAAGGGTGCGATTCGGGCAAATAGCGGTAGCCGGACCTCAGACCACCTCTTGTTGGAATGGTTTTATGGAAGTTTCAGTTTCAACGATCCGAACAATTCGTGCTGCCGCAAGCCTCACTGTATTGACCGCCGCGCTTGCGCTCGCGGCATGCGAAACCGATGGCACCGGCCCGTCGGCCGCCGATGCACCGAAGGCGCAGGCTGCTTCGCCGAGGCCGGAATCGACCGCCTCCAAACCTGAAACGCCGCCGACGCAAGCCGTAAGACCGGCGGCCGCTGCCGACGATGGCGAGCCGATGACGCGTGCGCGGGCCGCCCGCGAATGCTGGATGCGCACCGAAAAGGCCAATCCCCACCAGGATCTCGACAAACGGGCCGACGTCGTAAACAAGTGCATTGACGACAAGCTCAAGGCGGCGGGCGCGGCTGCGCCGAAGACCTGACGGCTGACGTCCCTCCCCTTGCGCGGCCCGGCGCGCCCGCTAGCATTCGCCATCGTTTGACTTCAGGGAGGTCATCATGGCGAAAGGTCAGATGCGTGCCGCGAAGGAAAAGAAGAAACCGAAGGCTGACAAGGATAAACCGAAGCAGCTCTCCGCCTACAAACTGGCGCAGATGCAGGGCTCATCCGGCAGTTCCTTCAGCACGCCGCCCGGCAAGAAATCCTGACCGCTAGCGCTGCCCGGAGGTGACCGCCTTCGACGCTTCGGGCAGCTCCTTCGCCTGCTTCGCCATCTCGAGGCAGGTCAGCAATTCGACGTAACTGGGCGAACTGCCGAGCGAAGAAAATCGCACGCAGCCGGTGCGCTGCGCCGGAGTGTATTGAGCCCAGTCCTGCTGCAGCTTGCTGTGCGCATCTTCTTCATCACGCCTGCAGTCGCCGGCAGACCGGCCGAGCGAAACAGACACTTCGCCGGCGCGGTGACAGGTCTGGTCGACATTGAACTTTGGTACTGCATCGGCCACCAGAACGATGTGCGAGGCGGTCAATATAATCGGCAATAGCGCGGTCACGGGCATGCTCCCAAAACGCCACCTCCCCGATACCTGAAGACAATTCGTCAGCCGGGTTCCGGTTTCATGCCGGTTCAGCCATGAACCTTTTCGCCGTCGGCGCGACCAATAAGTGGTAACGCCGGAGGGCCGCAACATGCTCAAGCGCTTTTTATTCGCATTTATCGCGTTCATCGGCCTGATCGTGCCGGCCGCATTCGCGCTCGCGCTACTGGCTGCGCCGCCCGCAAGCCCGGCGCCTCTGCAGCTACCTGGCTGCGATCGCAACCTTGCAGATGCCAGCACAAATGTCGCGGCGATGCAGACGCGCCTCAAAGGGCTTGACGCCAGAGAGGGCAAGGACGTCTGCACCGCGACACGGCTCTACTTTCTCGAGGTCGTCAAGGCGCGCGCCGTCACTGCGTTGTGCAAAAGCGGGCCAGAGCGCGAGCGCGAGCTTGGCCGCATGGATGCGGACGTGGAACACATCAATGAGGCGATCGCCGCCCGCTGCAGCTGACCGGAAATAATCCGAATTGCTTCACAGCTTCGCCAAAGTTCCCTGGCATAAGGCAACCATTGCTTAACCGGTTTGCGCTGAACATCGCGCAGTCACAAAACAGCCGGACGAGCACTCTCGGGGGAGAGTTCCAGAAATGCGAGCACGCGTTCGTCGTGCAATGTGGATGTTGGGTGCGTTGGCACTCGCCGTGCCGGCATCGGCGCAGGAGTCGACCGACGTAGCGCCCCTGACACCCGAAGACAGCGCACTGCTCGCAAACGCTCTGGTCTTTGACCCCGCCGCCCTCGTCACGGCGCCGAAAAAGCCGCTGCGCCTTCCCGGCTACAGGAACAACGAGTACGACATCACGCGCACGCAGAAAGTGGATGGCTCGACCACAGTCGTGGTGAAGCAACCCCTGCAGACCGAGTGGTCGAATTCTGTTGGCGCGGATCTTGCGCCATCGAGACCGGCAACGTATCCGCTGCCTTTACCCACGGAACACAATAACGGCTTGCCGGCCGGAGCGGCTTGGGCGTCGGTCGGCGTGCCGAATCTCGCCAGCCTGGACGCACGCGTCGATCCGACAAACGAGCAGGGCAAGGTTGGCACGACGATCAAGCATTCGATCCCATTCGGGGGCCGTTTCGCAGTGACCGTGCAAGGCACCTACTCGGTCACGGAAATGCTCGGCCAGCCGTCGTCCGGCTCCGGCGATCTGCCGCTCATGACGTTGCCTCCGCCCGGCGGGCCCGCCGCGCAGCAGGTCTTTGGCAACGAGAGGGCGGTCAAGTTCAATATCCTGCCGACCGGGACCACCCTGGGCGCCGGCTTCGCCACCGTCAGCAACGATCCGGTGACGCACAACACCTTCAGCGCCGATCAGAAGCTTTATGGCCCGCTGCACGTGACCACCGCGGTCACCGACGTCGGGCAGATCACCAGCAATAAAAGCGTTACCGCCGGATTCAAATTGAACTGGTAGGCCGGTTGCTGAATACCACGACACGGTTTGTACAAACCCGTGCATAACTTTGCGTCCGGTCGTGTTGTGCCGGAATGTGTCACCATCCCGTCTGCTTCCGCCCCACGGTCGCCTTAGTCGCATGCGGCAATCAGGCGCTGGACCATCCGCGCAAGATTCTGCGCTTCTGTAGGAGGGGATCAATGACGGCCATCAGACCGGACAGGGCGGTTCCGGAAAAGACCGGCCCGGAGGCCTATGCGCCGAACCGGAAACCTTCGGAACGGATCGAGTCCGACCAGGCGGCGGTGACCGCCTTCGAGGGTGAGATTCGCGAATTCGTGCGGCGTGACGTCGCCCACCTGCGCCGTCAACGGAACGACGTGGAGCAACCGGCATCCGAACCTGTTAACGACAGTCTCAACGCGTTGATCCGGCGCGTTTCCGGTGCATCGATGGACGAAATCGATCGCGTGATTCTTGAACTGCAGGGCGTGCGCGAAATGCTTCGTAGCGAGGGCGAACGCGTCGGCCGGGAAATTGCCGGCTATGCCAGCCTCAGCCACGCAGCTATGACCGCCATGAAGGTGATCGGCGATAGCCTGGCACAATGGAAGAGCGCGCCGAACAATTACAGCAGACCCGCTGAATAGCGCAGGATGAAATTGCCATCGCCGGAAACTCCGGCGATGGCTGTTTCGACCTTAGGATGCTGTGATCTGACCAACGACCGTGCGCACGTTGGGCTCGATCAGCAGAACTTTCTCCTTGGCCTTGATGTAATAAAGCCGCGACACGCCATCGATGCCGCGCACGCTTTCGGGCAACGGACGCATGCCGTTGAGCGCCTGATTTGGCGACAGCTCGCTTGCGGGCTCGAGCGCGTCAGCGCCGACAACTGGCTGTGACTTTTCCGCCATCACAGCATCGTAGATCTGCTTCCGTTGCTCTTGCGTCAGCGGCAATGGAATCGCCATGGTCGGCAGGTGGTCGAGGATGTCATTGCGCTTGGAATATTTGGCCGGAATGGTCTGTCCGAAAGAGCCGAT
>Ga0207679_10000131_pt1 | contig 61363 bp, 58 predicted proteins | sample KBSC73metaG_FD_184320 | JGI IMG/M metagenome (GOLD analysis project Ga0207679, IMG submission 184320) | Corn rhizosphere microbial communities from Kellogg Biological Station, Michigan, USA - KBS C7-3 metaG (SPAdes) (version 2) | ecosystem: Host-associated > Plants > Roots > Rhizosphere > Soil ...
CATGCCTGCGTTCGAGCTCGGCGGCAGCCAGCGACGGCAGCTGCAAGGCGGCGTGCAGCGCAGAGCCGTCATCGCCGAAGGTCAACCAGCCCTCGAGCAAAGGAGAGAGCATCACGATGCCGTTGATGGTAATACCCTGATCGCGCTGGAGCGCTCGCGCGGTCTTGGCGGCGCGAAAACCGCCATAACTTTCGCCGAACAGATATTTTGGCGAGCCTGCGCGATTGTTTTTGGCGACATAAAGCGCAATCGCCTTGGCCATGGCATCGGCGTCACTGCGCACACTCCAGAAAGGTTTGCCGCCTTCGCTTTTAACCGCCCGGCTCCAGCCAGTGCCGATTGGATCGATCAGCACCAGGTCCGTGAAAGCGAGCCAGGTATCGCGATTGTCACGCAACACTGCGCGCGTGGCGTCATGCGGATCCGACCCGAAATCGAGGATGCGGGGGCCAACAAGGCCAAGGTGCAGGAAGGCGGATGCCGCTCCCGGTCCGCCATTAAAAACGAATGTCAGCGGACGGTTTACAGTGCCGCTCTTCGCAACATAGGCGGTGTAGAACACCGCCGCGCTTTGCTCCCCCGATTGATCGTAGAACGCCAGCGTGCCGGCGGTCGCCGTGTAGGCAAGCTTCCCGTGAGACGTGTCAATCGAATGTTCGGTGACGGCATCGACCGGCAGCAGCCGCAACACGCCTTTCGCGGGCTCCTGCCGTTCAGCGACAGCTTGTTCGCCAGTCGGTCGCGTGCCGCCTTTGGAGGCGTCGTCTGCGCTTGCGGAATGAAACGTGCCAGCCAGGACAATCGCCAGCACGAGACGGTGGAGGAAGGAAAGGGGCATCGGCGCACGCAACTCCTGTAATGCCCCCGAATTCTCCGACGTGTTGTTCGCCTAACGTCTGCCGCGGAAGTTCGGACGTCGCTGCTGCGGGGAAGCGGCCGGTGCGTCGCCCTTGTGACGGAAACTGATGCGCCCGCGCTGCAGATCGTAGGGCGACATCTCGACGATCACCCGGTCGCCGACACCCGTGCGGATGCGGAATTTGCGCATCTTACCAGCCGTGTAGGCCAAAACCTCGTGATCATTGTCTAGCTTCACCCGGAAGTTGCCGTCCGGGAGAACCTCGGTGACGGTACCGTCAAACTCCAGCAGCTCTTCTTTCGCCATCCAGTCGACTCCAATTGCCTCACCGTGGCCGGTGGCCGGCGCTGCGGCGCGGCTCATTCGGGCGCTTCAGGAATGTAACATTTCCGATGCCGCTTGGCTCCCCTGCCGTAGCGTCCTGCCGGTGCGCGGGGTGACCGTTCTGGCTCGGACGGTCTTGGCGGCCATTGCCGCCGTTATGGGGCCGGTGGCCGTTGTTGCCAGGACGGCCGTGACCGCCGCGGTGACCGCGCTGTTGCTTGCCGCGATGCGGTCGGCCGCCGTGGCGAGCCTCTGCCGGTTGCGTGGCCGCATGGCCCGCCGGCTTGCCTGTGCGCCGGTCGGTTGCCGGGATGGTCATACGGATCAGCCGCTCGATGTCGCGTAGATAGGCCCGCTCCTCATGATCGCAGAAGGAGATGGCCACGCCCTCGGCGCCCGCGCGTGCGGTGCGACCAATGCGATGGACATAACTTTCGGGGATGTTCGGGAGGTCATAATTGACCACGTGGCTGACGCCGTCGACGTCGATTCCACGGGCGGCAATGTCGGTGGCGATTAGCGTGCGCAGCCGGCCATTGCGGAACGCCGCGAGAACGCGCTCGCGCTGGTTCTGCGACTTGTTGCCATGGATTGCTTCGGCGGCGTGACCGGCTTTTTGCAATCCGCGTACCACCTTGTCGGCGCCATGTTTGGTGCGGGTGAAGACCAGAACGCGGTCAGTCTTTTCGGTTTTGAGCACCTCGATCAGTAGCGATGCCTTCGACGCCTTTTCGGTGAGGATGACGCGCTGCTCGACTCGATCGACGGTCGTGGCTTGCGGCGTCACAGCCACGCGGGCGGGCTCACGCAGCATCGCATCGGCGAGCCTGGTGATTTCCTGCGGCATAGTCGCCGAGAAGAACAACGTCTGCCGCTGCTTGGGCAGCATGGCGACGATCTTCTTGATGTCGTGGATGAAGCCCATGTCGAGCATGCGATCGGCTTCGTCGAGCACCAGCACCTCGATCTGGTCGAGGCGCAGCGCGCGTTGATGAACCAGATCGAGCAGGCGACCGGGCGTTGCAACCAGCACTTCGGCGCCGCGCGCAAGCGCGCGTACCTGCCGGTTGATCGGTACGCCGCCGATCGCGAGAGCGATCTCGAGCGGGCGGATGTGACGGCCATAGGCGCGGAAACTGTCGGCGATCTGGCCGGACAATTCGCGTGTCGGTGAAAGCACCAGCACGCGGCAGGATTTCTGCGCGGGACGCTGACGCTTGTTGAAGAGATGATTCAGGATTGGCAGCGCGAAAGCCGCGGTCTTGCCGGTGCCGGTCTGCGCGATGCCGATGACATCGCGGTTTTGGCACGCAAGGGGGATGGTCTGGGCCTGGATCGGGGTTGGGGTGATGTATTTCTCTTGCGCGAGTGCGCGAAGGATCGGCTCAGCGAGGCCGAACTCGTTAAATGAAGTCAATGAGTCTCTTTCTTACTTATATGGCGAACCGGCCGTGCTGCGGTTGCAGCCGGCGGAATCGCGGGTTCTTCAAGACATCCCGCGTGGCCAGGGTTGTCGCTTGTTGGAGAAACGGAGGAGGCGGGGCGAAATTCGTTTTAATGAGCTTCGTGCACGCAGCCCGCAAACCCGAGACCGGGTCTTTCATCCGTTAGCGGTCATATGACAGGTGCTCGTGGTCTTTTCAAGGCATAGACGCAGATTGCTGCCGGATATGATGAATAAAAGCCTTTTTCGGCCTTTCCAGGCTGACGTTTTGCGCCGGTCGGGGATAATTGGCGATGCAATAGACAAGCCCACATAGATCGGGGAATGTCGGGTCGGAAACCCAGTCCTGGGGCCAGGAAGACACTCCGGAGTTCTTGTAATGCCGCTTCCCAGGGCCTCTTCGGCCCTTTCCCGCTTTACCGTCCTCGATTTGACGCGCGTGCGATCGGGTCCCACCTGCGTGCGCCAGCTTGCCGATTGGGGCGCCAATGTCATCAAGATCGAGACACCGCCGCATCTGGAAAAAGGCGAGGGCCCCGGCGGGCCGCGATCGAATGCGGATTTCCAGAACCTGCATCGCAACAAGCGAAGCATCACGCTCGACCTGAAATCGCCGCAGGGCCTCGCGGCATTCAAGCGGATGGTCGAAAAGGCGGATGTCGTGGTGGAGAACTTCCGTCCGGACGTGAAGGGCCGTCTCGGCATCGATTATGAGTCACTCAAGAAGATCAACAAGCGCATCGTGCTTGGCAGCATTTCCGGGTTCGGCCAGGACGGGCCCTACCGCGACCGTCCAGGCTTCGACCAGATTGCGCAGGGCATGGGCGGACTAATGTCGATCACGGGACTGCCGGGACAGGGGCCGGTACGCGTTGGCATTCCGATTGCCGATCTGTCTGCCGGCCTGTTCTGCGCTCTTGGTATTCTCGTCGCACTGCTCGAGCGCGAAGTTTCCGGCGAAGGCCAATGGGTGAATACTTCATTGCTGCAGGCGCAGATATTCATGCTCGACTTCCAGGCCGCGCGCTGGCTGCAGATGAATGAGGTCGCGAAGCAGGCCGGCAACAACCATCCGACCAGCATTCCGACCGGGGTGTTCAAGACCAAGGATGGCCATATCAATATCGCGTCGACCGGTCAGGTGATGTGGGAACGGCTATGCAACGCACTTCAGGCGCCGGAACTGATCAAGCATCCCGATTACGCGACCGGTGCGCTGCGATCGAAAAACCGTGACGCGCTCAACGCCGAGATCGACAAGCGGACCGTGCACAAGACCAGCGCCGAATGGATCGATATCTTCAATAAGATCGGCGTGCCATGCGGGCCGATCTACGCGATTGATGAGATGTTTGCGGACGAGCAGGTCAAGCACATCGGCATCGCGCAAGCTGCGCAACGCCCCGACGGCAGCGAGCAGGTTTTCGTCGGCCAGCCGGTGAAGCTTTCGCGCACGCCAAGCAAGATCGTGGCGACGCCGCCGGCGCAGGGCCAGCACACCGACGAGGTGCTCAAGGAGTTCGGCTTCGCCGAAAATGAAATTGCCGAGCTGCACAAGGCGCAGGCGGTGTAGGGCTGTCCATCAGCCTGGCCATGAGTAGTGACGACGAAGGAGCATGTGAATGACCCAGACCGACAAAATGCTGTCTCGCAAGGAGGGCGGCGTCGGCTATCTCATCTTCAACAATCCGGAACGACACAACGCGGTGTCGCTGGAAATGTGGGACGCGGCCTCGGGGATCCTTGTCGATTTTGCCGCTGACAACGCGGTTCGCGTCGTGGTGCTGACCGGCGCCGGCGGCAAGGCCTTTGTTTCGGGCGCCGACATTTCCAAGTTCGAGAGCGAGCGTTCCAGCAAGGACGCAATCGACCGCTACAATGCGGCAGTCGATCAAGCGAACACGGCGGTCTACGAATTCCCCAAGCCGACTATTGCAATGATCCGCGGATATTGCATCGGTGGTGGTGTCGGCCTCGCACTGTGCTGCGACCTGCGCATCTGTTCGGACAATTCCAAATTCGGTGTGCCTGCGGCGAAACTCGGTCTCGGCTACGGTTTCAAGGGCATCAAGAAGCTGGTGGATGTGGTCGGTCCGTCCTTCGCCAAGGAGATCTTTTTCACAGCGCGTCAGTTCACTGCGGCGGAAGCGCTGCAGATGGGCTTGGTCAACCGTGCGCTGCCCGACGCGGAGGTCGAGAAATATGTGAAGGACTACGCCGAGACGATCAGCGGCAATGCGCCGCTTACCGTCAATTCGGTCAAGTATATTGTTGGTGAAGTGGTCAAGGACGAGAACAAGCGCAATCTCAAGCGATGCGACGACCTGGTGGCGCAATGCTTTGCCAGCAAGGATTATGTCGAGGGCCGCAAGGCGTTCATGGAGAAGCGCAAACCGGCATTTACCGGCTCATAAATCCGGGTATGGGGGCTGAAGAGACGTTTGTGAACGTTGCTGATACAAGAAATATCAAATGACAGCCGCGGCTAGCGGCGGGTACAGGGGAGGAAGCGTGTGGCGTCGGTCGAGTTGCGGGGCCTGACAAAGCGATACGGCAATGCCGCCGTGGTCGACGATGTTTCGCTCACGATAGAGCACGGTCATCTCGTGTGTCTGCTCGGCCCTTCGGGCTGCGGCAAGACGACAACGTTGCGGCTGATTGCGGGGTTTATAGAACCCAGCGAGGGCGAAATTCGCGTCGGTGACCGACTAGTGTCCTCGCCGGCAATCACCTTGCCGCCCGAACGGCGCAACATGTCGATGATATTCCAGAGCTACGCGCTGTGGCCGCATATGACGGTTGCCGAGAACATCATCTACGGCCTGAAGCTGAGAAAGATGGATCGCGACACGATCGGCAAGAAGCTCGATGCCATTCTGGCGACGACGAAGCTGGCTCCGCTGGCGCAGCGTTACCCCGGCGAACTGTCGGGCGGGCAGCAACAACGTGTTGCCCTGGCCCGCGCATTGATCGTCGAGCCCGAGACGCTGCTGCTCGACGAGCCGCTGTCCAATCTCGATGCAAACTTGCGTGAAGAGATGAGGTTCGAGGTGCGTCGTCTGCATGACGCCTATCGTTACACTACTGTCTACGTCACGCACGATCAGTCTGAGGCGATGACGACCGCCGATCTGATTGCGGTGATGAATGCCGGCAAGGTCGAGCAGGCGGGCTCACCGGAGGAGATTTACGATCGGCCACGCTCGGAGTTCGTCGCGCGCTTCATCGGCTCGAGCAACGTAATTAAAGGCAAGGGTCTCGATGCGACGCGTATCGACTTTGCGGGAACGCCGCTGCGATGCAGTGGCGAAGCAATCAAGATCGGTGCAACGACGCCGGTTTCGGTCCGCCCGCACGACATCGCGATCTCGGCGGCGCAGCGGCAGGGCGAAAACGTTGTGCCGGCGACCGTGGTGCGGCAGGTCTTTCTCGGCGGCAGCCGGGACTATATGGTTGAGGCTAAGGACGGCACGCAATTGCGCGTGCTTACCGGCGCCGGTGAAAACATCCCGCAAGGCAGCGCCGTTTGGCTGCATTTGCCATCGGAGCGCTGCCGTGCTCTGGCAAAATGACTAAATCGAGGGGCGAGACGACAAGAACGCGCATGGAGGAAAGTCAATGATAGGGTCAGGAATTTCACGCCGCGACGTGTTGATCGGCTCGAGCGCATTCGTCGCCGGCGCCGCCTTCTCGACGAAGGTCATGTCAGCAGCGCCGCCAGCGAGCGCTGTAACGCCGCAGCTTATCGAAGCGGCCAAGAAAGAAGGCAAGGTAGTCTGGTACACCTCAGTTGACTTGCCGCTTGCCGAGAAGATCGCCAAGTCCTTCGAAGCGAAGTATCCCGGCATTGCCGTGCGCGTTGAGCGCACCGGCGCTGAGCGCGTGTTTCAGCGCATCGGCCAGGAATACGGCAGCAACATTCACGCTGTTGATGTCGCCAATTCGTCGGACGCCGCGCATTTCATCGTCTGGAAAAATAAGGGAATGCTGGAGGCCTACTTGCCGGAGGATGTCGCCAAATTCTATCCGGTCGAACACAAGGACCCGGACGGCATGTTCGCCAGCTTCCGCGTCTGGGTGTGCATCATCGCCTACAACACTAACCTCGTGAAGAAGGAAGAGGCGCCCAAGAGCTTTGCCGACCTGCTCGATCCCAAATGGAAGGGCAAGATCGTCAAGGCGCATCCGGGCTACAGCGGCACAATCATGACCGCGACCTATCAGATGCAGCGTGATCTCGGCTGGAGTTATTTCGAGAAGCTCGCACAGCAGAACATTATGCAGGTGCAGTCCTCGGCCGATCCGCCGAAACGGCTTGCGCTTGGCGAGCGTGCGGTCATGGCGGACGGCAATGAATACAACATCTTCCAGATCAAGGAGAAGAACGGGCCGGTTGAGGCGGTCTATGCCACCGAGGGCTCGCCGCTGATTGTCGGGCCGACGGGCATGTTCAAGGCGGCGCCTAATCCGAACGCAGCGAAGCTGTTCTGCAACTACAGCTTCACACCAGAGTGCCAGCAACTGATCATCGATGTTGGCGGATTGCGTTCCATGCATCCGAATACAAAAGAGCACGAAGGACGCATTCCGTTCAAACAGATCAAGGTCATGAAAGATGATCCCGCGGCCGTCGAGAAAATGAGCGACGAGATCAAGCAGCACTACGTCAGGATCTTTAAGGTCTAGGCAGGCTGGCGGACATCACTTTGAGCGGTCTGTCATGAGACGCGTGGTAGCGTTCATTTATCGGAGGTGCGGCCAGTGACTATTGCACTGGCCGTACGTGCTGAACGACGAAGCCTCGGGATCGATATCTCGAGGCCGGTGCTCTATATTTTTGCTGGCGTTCTGTGCGTGCTCATTGTGCTGCCCTTGTCGTGGCTGCTGATGTACAGCGTGACGGACGGCCAGGGCGGCTTCACCCTCGCAAATTTCTACCGGTTGTTCACGGAATCGTCGTTCCGTGAACCGCTGGTCACGACTTTCATCCTTGCAACGTCGTCGGCCTTCATCTGCTGCGCGGTGGCGGCGCCGATGGGTTGGTTGGTTGCGCGCACCGACCTGCCGTTTTCCGGAGTGATCCGCGCGCTGGTGACGGCATCGTTCGTGACGCCGCCGTTCCTGGGCGCGATCGCCTGGGAACTGCTGGCTGCGCCCAACAGCGGGCTGTTGAACAAGCTCGCACGCCACTGGTTCGGAATGGGTGCGGATCAGCACCTGTTCAATATCTATTCGCTGCCGGGCGTCATTTTCGTGATCTCCTGCTACACGTTCCCATACGTGTTCGTGCTGGTCGCGAATTCTCTCGACCGGACGCCGGGAGAGCTCGAGGACGCATCCTCAATCCTTGGTGGCGGGCGCTGGTACACCGCGCGGCGGGTTACTATTCCACTGGTCTTGCCAGCCCTACTGGCGGGCGCGCTTGTGGCCTTCCTGCAGGCGATGACGCTGTTCGGTTCGCCGGCGATTTTGGCGCTGCCAGCCGGCTTCCACACCATGACGACGAAGATCTGGAGCCTGTTCCAGTTCCCGCCAAAACCTGAGCTTGCCGCTGCAGCCGCGCTGCCGCTGCTGGCGCTGACCGTCATTCTTCTGCGCGCCGAGCACATGATCCTCGGACGGCGCGGCTACTCGATTGTCGGTGGAAAATACGGGGCGCCGCGACTTATTCCGCTGCACCGCTGGCGCTGGCCTGCTCTCGTGTTGTGCCTCATTGTGCTGCTCAATCCCGTGTTTCTGCCTTATGCCGCGCTTTTCAACGCGGCGTTCTCGCCAATCGCAACGACGTTCCTGACCGCTCACAATTTCACGCTGCAGAACATTCATTTCGTGCTTTTCGAGCTGTCGGCGGCTTCGCTCGCGCTTAAGAATACAGTGATCCTCGGCACCGCTACCGCGACGATCGGCACGGCATTCGCGTTGATCATTGCCTACGTCACTGCACGGCAAGCAGTGACCGGCTGGCGCGTCCTCGGCTTTCTTGCGACTGCGCCGATCGCTATTCCCGGGATTGTGCTCGGCGTGGGACTGTTCCTCAGCTACACGCGGCCGCCATTCGTCCTTTATGGCACGTTGTGGATCCTGCTGATTGCGTTTGTTACGATCGCGCTTCCATCCGCTTATCAGCAGCTGCAGGCGGCATTTCGCACCATCCATCCCGAGCTTGAAGATGCAAGCCGTATTCTCGGGGCAACAAGACTACGCTCGCTGTGGCAGATCACCGCGCCACTTCTGCGCACAGGTGTGATCGCGACCTGGTGCTTCATTTTCGTCGGCGTCATGCGCGAATTGTCGGCGGCGATCATTCTGTTCACGTCGGAAACGAAGGTTCTGTCGGTGCTCATTTTCGATCTCAATGAGAGCGGCGATCTCGGCGCCATATCGGTGATCGGCCTGGGCATGCTGCTGATCACGTTCGCTGTGGTGATCACCGTCAATCGCATTCCCGGCTTCGGCAACGTGCGCTTCCGCACCTGACGTTTATGGCAGAAAAGCTTCCCGCTACTTCGGTTGCCGAGCATCTGGCCGCATCGATTGCCGCGCTACGCGCCGATAATAAATTGCCGCCCGCGCTGCAGGAAAAGTGTGTGGAACTGCTAATCGATGTCGTCGGTCTCTGCGTCACAGCGCGCAAAGAGGACTACATCAAGAGTGCGCTTGCTGGCTGCGATGACGATGGCCCCTGCACGGCTATCGGCCATGCGCGCGGTTTCAGCGCCGCAAGCGCCTCCTTCATTAACGGCACGGCCGCGCATGGCGAAGATTTCGACGATACATTTGAAGGTGGGCCGGTCCACGCAGGTGCCGTGATTGTACCGGCGGTGCTCGCGGCCTGCGAACGGCACCGACCCGACGGGCCAGCCGCTTTGCTCGGAATTGCGGTGGGGACTGAGGTTATGTGCCGCTTGAGCACGGTGGTGCCGAAGGCTGTGCACAAGGCCGGTTTTCATCCAACTGCGATTTTTGGCGTGATGGGAGCTGCGGCCGGCGTCGGCGCGGCACTCGGGCTGAACGCGAAGCAGATCATCGATGCGCTCGGGATCGCTGCAAGCTTTGCTGGCGGAATTATTGAATATCTTGCCGAAGGCGCATGGACCAAGCGGCTGCATCCGGGTTGGGCCGCGCAATCAGGCATCCGCGCGGCGCTGCTTGCGCGCGGCGGCTTTCTTGGGCCACGCACGGTGTTCGAAGGCGTGCATGGGCTGTTCCACGGTTTCGCACACACAACGCAGGGCGACTACAAGGCAGTCACAGCTGGATTCGGTACGAAATGGGTGACGGAAACGCTTGCGTTCAAGCCTTATCCCTGCGGGACCATGGCGCATCCCTATATCGACTGTGCAAAGCGGCTTGCCGCGCGCGGCATCAAGATCGGTGACGTCAAGGAAATGGTCTGCGAAGTAGCGGAAGGCACCGTTCATCGCCTATGGGAGCCGCTTGCCGACAAGCAGCGACCGCCAAATGGCTATGCGGCGAAATTCGCGACGCCTTTCATATTGGCGACCGGCTTCGTGCGTGGCGGCGTTGGTCTTGAGGCCTTCACCGACCAAGCCGTGCGCGACAAGGACGTGCTGGCGGTCGCGTCAAAGGTTCGCTACGTGATCGACCCGGACAATCCTTATCCCAACAATTTTACCGGCCATATCCGCGCGGTGCTCAATAACGGCAGCGTGGTCGAGGAACGCCAACCGCATTTTCGTGGTGGAGCGAAGGAGCCGCTCACGCGCGCGGACATTGAAGAGAAATTCACGCTGAATGTCCGGCACGGCGGCTGGGACGACAAGCGCGCTTCCGGTGCGCTCAAACAGCTGGCGAAGCTCTATGAAGGCAAGGTCGACTTGGCGTTTTTAAAAGGGTAATGAGGTTTTATGGCTGAGGGCAAAGAACTCGCCGGAAAAGTTGCCATTGTTACCGGCGCCGGGCGCAATATCGGCCGTGCGATCGCGTTGACGTTGGCTGAAGCGGGCGCTGCCATCGTCGTGAATGTCCGGTCGAACAAGGCCGAGGCTGATGGCGTCGTCGGCGAGATCGAGAAGGCCGGCGGCAAGGCGATCGCCGTTCTTGGCGACGTCGGCGACGACAAGACCGCGGTTGCACTCGCCGACGCAGCGCTTAAGAAATTCGGGCGCATCGATATCCTCGTCAACAACGCGGCATTGCGGCGCGAGAAACATATTTCCGACATGAGTTTCTCGGAATGGCGCGAGGTGATGAACGTCATCCTCGATGGCACCTTCCGCTGCGTGCATGCCTGCCTGCCGGCGCTGCGAAAAAACGGCGGCAGCATCGTCAATATCGGCGGTATGAGTGCGCATATCGGCTCGAAAGACCGCGCCCATGTCATGACGGCAAAGTCTGCGCTGGTCGGCCTGTCGCGCGGTCTTGCGCACGATCTCGCGGCCGACAAGATCACCGCAAATTGTGTGGTGCCAGGTGCGATCGATACGACGCGGCCCGCCTCAGCGCAGACGCCTGCCCATCATCTGACGCATGGCACAATTACCGGCGAACGGGGTAAGCCGCAGGATGTCGCGGCTATGGTGCGATTTCTCTGCGGCCCCAATGGACGTTACATCACCGGGCAGACGATCCACGTCAGCGGCGGCGCCTATCTGGGTTCGTGATTAAGGTGACGGCACGCCTCCGAAAGTGCTAATCCAACGGCAATCCTGTTCCCGGGTGACAACGAGGGTCTCATGTATTCCGATCTTGGTCTTTATATCGACGGCAAGTGGCTCAACGGCGAGGGCCGCAAGGGCGAGGACGTGATCAATCCGGCGACCGGCAAGACGCTGGCGCACCTTCCGCACGCGAGCAAAGGGGACCTCGATGCTGCACTCGCCGCTGCCGAAAAGGGCTTTGCGGCCTGGAAAGCAACGCCCGCCTACGACCGCTCCAAGATCATGCGCAAAGCCGCCGATCTGCTGCGCGAACGTTATGACCATGTTTCGAAAGTGATGACCCAGGAGCAGGGCAAGGTCTATGTCGAGTCGCGCGCGGAGGTTCTAACCAGCGCCGATATCATTGACTGGTATGCCGAGGAAGGGCGCAGAACCTATGGCCGCGTGGTTCCCGGCCGTCAGAAGGGCGTGCGCCAGATCGTGCTGCAGGAGCCGGTCGGCGTCGTCGCGGCATTCACGCCATGGAATTTCCCGACGCTGACGCCCGTGCGCAAGATTGCCGGTGCGCTTGCCGCGGGATGCTCCATCATCATCAAGGCCTCGGAAGAGACGCCGGGGGGTTGCGTCGAACTGGTGAAATGCTTCGCCGATGCCGGCCTTCCGGCGGGCGTGCTCAATCTCGTTTTCGGCGTGCCAGCAGATGTTTCCGAACACCTGATTCCGAAGAAATCGGTCAAGAAAATCTCATTCACCGGCTCGGTACCGGTCGGCAAGCATCTGGCCGAGCTTGCGGCCAGGGGCATGAAAAAGGCGACCATGGAGCTTGGTGGGCATTCGCCCGTCGTTGTGTTCGAAGATGCCGACCCCGAGAAAACCGCCGACACAATCGCGGCGTTCAAGTATCGCAATGCCGGTCAGGTCTGCATCTCGCCGACGCGCTTCTACGTGCACGAAAAGAACTACAGCAAGTTCGTGGCGCGCTTCACTGAGTATGCGAAGGGTCTCAAAATGGGCGATGGTCTCGAGAAAGGCATCACGCTTGGCCCGCTCGCCAACCCGCGTCGGCTCGATGCGATGGAAAGCTTCGTCAATGACGCCAAGGACCGCGGTGGCAAGGTCGTCACCGGCGGCTCGCGCCACGGCAATCAGGGCTTCTTTTTTCAGCCGACCGTGATCACCGATGTGCCGGACGATTCGAAGATCATGACCGAGGAGCCATTCGGGCCAGTGGCGCCGATCGTGCCGTTCAAGACCTTCGACGAGGTGGTCGAGCGCGCCAACTCGCTGCAGTTCGGGCTCGCAGCCTATGCTTTCACGTCGTCGGACAAGAATGCCTCGGCGATCAGCGATGCGTTGCAGTCAGGCATGGTCGGCGTCAACAGCATTGCCATCTCGACACCGGAGACGCCGTTCGGCGGCATCAAGGAGTCAGGATACGGCTCCGAAGGCGGCATCGAAGGCCTTCAGGCTTACATGAACATTAAGTTCATTTCGCAGGCCTAGAGCAGCGCGAGTAAGAAGAAGATTATGGCTGGGCTCTTCCCGGCCATTTCATTTTAGAAGCGCCCTGTCGCGATGACTGGACTACTACTTCTTCCCCGCCAGTCCGCGCTGGCAGGCTTCCCACACCTTTGCAGGCGTCGCCGGCATTTCCATGTGGTCGGCAGCGCCGTTCGGAATTGCGTTTGCGATCGCATTCATTACTGCCGCGATTGCCGCCGTTGTGCCTGCTTCGCCGGTGCCCTTAACGCCCAGCGGATTGCTTGTCGCCGGTACCGAATGCACCGCCTCGCGTAGCTCGATCGGCATATCGTGCGCGCGTGGCATGCCGTAGTCCATGAATGACCCCGCCATCAGTTGGCCGCTCTGCGGATCGTAGATCGCGTTTTCGGTCAACGCCTGGCCGAGTCCGTTGGCGATCGAGCCCTGCACCTGGCCTTCGACAACGATGGAATCGAGCATGACGCCGGGATCGTCGACAGCGGTATAGGTCACGAGGTCGACAGCGCCGGTGTCGGGGTCGATCTCGACCTCGGCGATATGACAGCCGTTCGGAAAAGTGAGCGGCGTCTCAGCCTTTTCCTTGGTGTCGAGACTTTCACCGATCTCCTTGGCGCGTCGCGCTGTCTCGAACAGCGAAATCTTGCGGTCGGTGCCGACGACTTCGAAGTTGCCGCCGCGATACTGAATGTCCGCTTCCGACGCTTCCAATAATGTGGAAGCGATCCTCTTGCCTTTGGCGAGCATTACGTCGGCGGTGTGCACGATGGCGCTGCCGGCGCACATGGCCGAACGCGAGCCAACCGAGGCAAAGCCCGTAAGTCCCTGCGCGGTGTCGCCATGACGGTGCTGAATCTTTTCAGGCTCAATGCCAAGCTTGCCCGCGAGTAGACGCGGGAAGACCGTGGCGTGGCTCTGGCCGGTCGATTGCACATTGCAGCCCAGGATCAATTGGTCGCCGCCGGAAAACGAAACTGAAGCCTGCTCCATTGGCAGGGCGCCGGCGTGCTCCAGCATGAAGGAGACGCCGATGCCGCGCAGTTTCTTGCGTTTCGCGGACTCGCGCCTACGCTTGTTGAAGTTGGCGATATCCGCAAGCTCGAGTGCCTTGTCGACGACAGCAGGGAAGTCACCGCTGTCGTAGGTATTGATCGGCGTCTTAAATGGCATCGCCGAAGGCGGAATTAGGTTTTTTTTGCGCAGCCGTACCGGGTCCATGCCGATAACCCGCGCCGCCTCTTCCACCACACGCTCAAGTGCGTAGTTCGCCTCCGGTCGTCCGGCGCCCCGATAGGGGCCGATCGGGATGGTATTGCTGAAGTAACAGGCGACTGAGGCGTCGATCTTCGGGATTCGATACATGCCCGGTAGGCAGCGGGCGAAATTGTTCGTGTTGATGCCGACGCCCGCTGTGCTGATATAGGCGCCTTGGTTGCACAGGTGCCGCATCCGCAGCGCCAGGAATTTGCCCTTCTCGTCAAGCGCGAGTTCCACTTCTGTGACGGTGTCGCGCGCCTGAGTGTCAGTGACGAACGCTTCCGAACGCGTCGACTGCCATTGCACGGGGCGGCCGAGCTGGCGGGCGGCGATCAGCAATGCCGGATACTCGGGGTAGACCGGCGTTTTCATGCCGAACGCGCCGCCGACGTCGTCCGTGATGACGCGCAACTTCTCGTTTGGCACACCCATGATGGCGGCAGCCTGCGCGCGTAACGAGTCGGCGCCCTGCGAACAGGCGTAAAGCGTGTAGCTGTCATTCGTCTTGTCGTAGACGCCGGTGGCCCCGCGCGTTTCCATAGACGCAACCACCATACGCTGACTCGCGACGCGTACTTTCGCGACACGCGGCGCCTTGGCGATTGCATCTGCGACATCCCGCTCGTTCTGCTCGTCCGGGATCGGCCCCGGCCAGTCGACGCAGAGATTGCCGGGCGCTTCGGCGTAAAGTTGCGTGCGGCCTTTCATGGCATCGTTGAGCGTGATGACTGCCGTTAGTTCGTCGTACTCGACTTGCACCAGGTCGGCTGCGTCTTGCGCGGCCGACGCGGTTTCGGCGACCACCATCGCAACTGGATCGCCGACATGCATGACCTTGTCGCCGGCGAGCGACGGGCGGAACGGCATGATCATCTTGGCACCACCGCGGCCCGGCACCGGCGGGTGTCGCGAGACGGTCCCGACATTTGCCGCCTTCATGTCCTGCGCGGTAAGTACTGCGAGCACCTTCTTTGCTTTGCGCGCTTCGTCCGTCTTCACTGCAACGACGCGTGCGTGCGCATGCGGAGAACGCACAAAGGCGGCATAGGCTGTGTTGGGCAGGCGTGGGTCGTCCATGAAGTGGCCGGCGCCGCGCACCAAAGCGTTGTCCTCGACGCGCGGCGTTTGTCTGGTGCGGGGGGTCGTGGTCATGCGGATTCCGGATTTAGACAGGCGGGACCCCTGTTTATAGCGGAAAGAGCCGTCGCCAACAGGGGCTTGCGTCAACGCGTTGGCTGCGGCACTCAGGCGCTCCTTGCCGCGCATCGTGTGGCGTCTTTCGGGTGGTGAAATGAATAATGTGCGAACTATCGATACCCATACCCATGTCCTCACCGAGGAAACTGCCGCGCTGTTGCGCAAGGAAGCGCCCAAGGTTCCTGTAACCATCACCCCGGTCGATGCCGAGTCAGCAACGCTCGACGTCGGTGGTGTAGTCTATCGCCCTTTTCCGCGTGGCGGCTTCGATCTCGCGCATCGCCTGCGTGACATGGATGCGATGGGCGTCGATGTGCAGGTGCTGTCCGCTACGCCGCAAACCTATCTCTACAACCAGGATGCTTCGCTTGGCGCGACGACGGCCGCCATCCAGAACGACCAGATTGCCAAACTGGTAAAGCAGAATCCGCAGCGCTTCATGGGCATTGCGACGCTGCCGATGCAGGCGCCCGAAAAGGCTGCCGACGAGCTGAAGCGTGCGATGACCAAGCTGAACCTGCGCGGAACGATGTTTGCGTCCAACATCATCGGCAAGAATCTCGACGACCCGAGCTTCGAACCGGTGTGGGCGACGGCGGAGGAGCTCGGCGCTTTCATCTTTATCCATCCGAACAACGTTGCCGGCGCCGACCGGATGAAGTCCTATTACCTGAACAATCTCATCGGTAATCCGCTCGACACGACCATCGGTGCGGCCTGCCTCTATTTCGGCGGCGTGCTCGACCGTCATCCAAAACTGACCATTGCGCTCGCGCATGGCGGCGGTTTCACGCCCTATCAGGCGGCCCGCTGGGAGCACGGCTGGCAAGTGCGGCCGGAACCAAAGAAGAATATTGCGAAACAGCCGGTCAATATTGCCAAACGCTTCTATTACGACACCATACTGCACTCAGCGCCGGTATTGGAATTCATGATTGAGCATGTCGGCGCGGATCGTGTCATGCTGGGTAGCGATTATCCGTACGATATGGGCATGATGGACTGTGTAAAGCACGTGCGCGGCCTGAATATCTCCGATGCCGACAAGGCGACGATTTTGAGTACGCGCGCTCAAGCTCTGTTGGAGAAAGCATGAACGTCCAGGCGACCAAGGGCGTACGCATTCCAACCAAGGCCGTCACCGGTCTGATCGTTGATGCGATGATCAAAGTGACCGTGCCCAAGGATGACGCGGTCAAGATCGCGGAGCTGATGCTTGAAGCGGATCTGGTCGGAGCCGACGCGCATGGTGTTTTTCGCCTGCCGCAATACGTCCAGCGTCTGAAGCTGCGTTCGACAAATCCGCGCCCCAGCATAACTGTGAACCGCAGCGCACCCGCAACGGCACTTGTCGACGGCGATAATGGCATGGGCCATCTTGTGGTCGCGCGTGCCGCAGAGGCGGCAGTCGAATTCGCCCGCGAATGCGGTATCGCATGGGTTGGCTGCCGCATGTCGGGCCACGCCGGGGCTGCCGGCGTTTATGCAGCTTTGCCGCTGAAGGCTGACATGGTCGGGATCTATTCGGCGGTGGCGAATGCCAATCACATGCCGCTCGCCGGCGGCGCGGAGCCGCTGCTCGGCACAAATCCGCTGGCGATCGCTATTCCGGCCGGTGAGGAACCACCGATCGTTCTCGACATCGCGACATCGATCGTTTCGTACGGCACCATCAAGAATCATCGCTTGCAGAATAAGCCGTTGCGCAACGACTGGATGATTGATCCGAAGACCGGCGCAGCTGTTGTCGATCCGCACAAGAGTATGGAGGCGCTGCTACTGCCCATGGCCGGCTACAAAGGCGCGGGACTTGCACTCACACTCGGCCTCCTTGCCGGTACGCTTAACGGCGCGTTGTTCGGGCGCGACTGTGTTGACTTCAATGCCGAGCCCGACAGAGTCACCAACACCGGCCAGTTTGTCGTTGCGCTCGACCCGAGTCGGTTTCAGCCACTCGCGCAGTTCAAGGGAGAGGTCGACCGCCACATCCGCGAGCTCCGCGACACTAAGCCGCTGCCCGGTCACGCAGTCAGGCTGCCAGGCGAGCAGCGTGCGAAGCGCCGCGCCGATCGGCTCCACCATGGGTTACCGCTTGCACCGGAATTGCTCGCGCAGCTCGACAAACTTGCGGATGAATTGTCGATCAAGCCCCTCCGCGAACGCATCTAGGCCATCCGTCCGCACATCACATAACCGCCGCATTTTTTCCACTCATGGGAACAAATCGTATAAACACCGGTTCATTCCGCGTCTCGGCAAGTGATTCGTGCGAGACAGACTCGGGACTTGGCAAAATCTTTCGCCGCATCAGATCGATGGACGTGATCGAGAAACAGGGACTCGTTGCACGTGCAGGACGCGCCGTGACGCGCCTCTGCGTCGCGTTGGCGGCAGGGGCCATCCTGGCCGCGCTGCCCATGTCGAACGTCTCCAGCGAGAACACCCTTGACCGAATTCAGGCAGGCCAATGGGTTGTCGCGTCAATGTACTGGGAAGATAAATTGGTTTCGACCGGCAAGAGCTTCAATCCAATTGGCTGGCACGCCGCGCACAAGACGCTCCCGATCGGCACGCTGATTCGTGTCTCCAATCCGAAAAACCACCGGTCGATAAATGTCACGATCAACGATCGAGGGCCATTCGTCGCCGACCGTGACCTGGATCTCACGCTCGGCGCCGGCACCTTGCTGGGTCTGCAGGGCCTCGGGAAGGTGTACATGGAAGTGCTTTCGATACCGCCGGTCAAACATATACAGCGACCGGTGGTGGAGAGCCTGTTCGCGGTCAACGATGCCAATGCCAATTGCATCGGCACCTCCGCATGCTGAGTGCGCCCGTCAGGGCCACGGAACTATAGTTAATCACGTATTAACCTAATTGGTTAATCGGCGTTTAAGAATCCCTACTAATTTGTTAATTTTTGCCGGTAACGGGGCGGGGCGAGATCGCGCTCAATGCGGCCCTAGAGATGCGGCAGCCAACCGGCCGGTGATGTGACCGCGAAGTCCCGCCGCAACGCAGCCAGTCCTGTCTCGTCGATCGTCCGCGCAGCGACACGCGGGCGTAGTGCTGCGACGTGCATGGAGGAATGGTGCGGTGACGGCGGGAATTTTGCACAGTGGCCAAGCGCGAGGCGACTGGGTCGAGCTCAGCGCCGCTGGCTCGTGGACTGCCGAATACGCCAGCGCGATTGAGCCGCAAGTCGAAGCGGCTACGCGTGGCATCACGGCGCGGGGCGTCGCGATCAACATCAATCGCATCGAATATCTCGATACCTATGGGGCCTGGCTGATTGAGCGCACGATGCGCCAATGGGCGAAGGAGGGACGCGAAGCGCGCTTGGTCGGCCTGCGTGAGGATTTTCGAGGGCTCTTCGAAAAAGTGCACGCGGGTACTCAGACGCTTTCGGCACCGCCGCCTCGCACTAACAGCATCGTCGCGACACTCGTCAGCGTCGGCATGACGATGTCGGCGGTTGCCGCCGACCTTCATCTGTTCGTGCAGATGCTCGGCTCGCTGATAGCCGCCTTTGGTCGCGTCATCCGGCATCCCACGACATTTCGTTTCACATCAACCATCCATCAACTCGAGCGGGTCGGATGGCGGGCGGTGCCGATTATCCTGCTGATCACAGTTTTGATCGGCGCAATTCTCGCGCAACAGGGTATTTTTCATTTCCGAAAATTCGGAGCCGACATCTACGTCATCGACATGGTCGGCGTGCTCGTGCTGCGTGAGGTCGGTGTGCTGATCGTCTGCATCATGGTCGCCGGCCGATCAGGGAGCTCCTATACGGCGGAACTCGGTGCAATGCGGATGCGCGAGGAAGTCGATGCGTTGCGCACGATGGGTTTCGATCCGGTAGAGGTGCTTATTCTTCCGCGCATCATAGCGTTAGTGATAGCGGTTCCGACGCTCACTTTCCTGGGATCGATGGCCGCGCTCTATGGCGGCGGTCTGGTCGCTTGGCTTTACGGCGGCATCGCGCCCGAAGTCTTCCTTACGCGGCTTCGCGAAGCAGTCACGATGAGCACATTTGAGGTGGGACTGATCAAAGCGCCGTTCATGGCGCTCGTTATCGGCGTTGTTGCCTGCGTTGAAGGCCTGCAGGTGCAGGGCAGCGCGGAATCGCTCGGCGAGCAGACAACCAATTCGGTTGTGAAGTCGATCTTCCTGGTCATCGTGCTCGACGGCGTTTTTGCCATGTTCTTCGCGTCGATCGGAATGTGACATGGCGGGAAACGGCAAAGCTCCAATCATTGAAGTGCGCGACCTGGTTGTCGATCTGAAGGGGCACCGCATCCTCAACGGCGTCACTCTTGACGTCTACCGGGGTGAAATTCTCGGTTTCGTCGGCGCTTCTGGAGCGGGCAAATCCGTGCTCACGCGCACGATCGTCGGGCTTTTGCCGAAACAACAGGGCCGCATCGATGTGTTCGGCGTCGATCTCGACCATGCCGGCGAGGTGCAGCGCCAGGAGATCGAACGACGCTGGGGCATATTGTTCCAGCAAGGCGCTTTGTTCTCCTCGCTTACCGTAGGCGAAAATGTCGAATTCCCCATCCGCGAATATCTGGACGTTTCCGATAGACTGATGACCGAAATTGCGATCACAAAGCTCGAAATGGTCGGACTTAAGCCCGATGTCTACCGCAAGTACCCCTCGGAACTTTCGGGCGGCATGATCAAGCGGGTGGCGCTTGCGCGCGCTCTCGCGCTTGACCCGGAAATTTTATTTCTCGACGAGCCGACTTCGGGCCTCGACCCGATCAGTGCGGGCGATTTCGACCAACTAATCCTGACCTTACAGCGGACTTCGGCAATGGCGGTTTTCATGGTAACCCATGACCTCGACAGTCTTCACACGATCTGCGACAGGATCGCGGTTCTTGGTGAGGGCAAGATTCTTGAAGCCGGAACGATGGATGCGATGCTCAGGTCGCAGCATCCGTGGCTGAAAGCCTATTTCCATGGCGCGCGTGCGCGCGTGCTGCATGCTGTGGCCAAGAACTGACGGAGCGGAGCGATGGAGAGAAAAGCACACTACGCACTGATCGGACTGTTCACGTTCGCAGTCGTTGCGGGCGCGTTCGGTTTTGTGTTCTGGCTGCACCACTCCTCCGGCAAGAAACAGGCCGTTGCCTACCGTGTCATCTTCGACAGTACCGTGTCGGGTCTACACGTCGGCGGCAATGTCCTGTTCAACGGTATTCGCGTCGGCGAAGTGACCAGGTTGACGCTCGATCCGGACAAACCGTCGCAAGTCGTCGCCATGCTGGCGGTCAATAAGGCGACACCGATCCGGTCGGACACCAAAGTCGGCCTCGAATTTCAAGGCCTGACAGGCGTTGCATCCGTGTCGCTCAAGGGCGTTTCCGCGACCACGCCGTTGATCGAACGCGAAGAGGGTGAGCCGCCGACCTTGAAAGCCGATCCCAGCGCCAGTCAGGACATGATGCAGGCCGCGCGTGACGTCCTGAACAGGGCGGAAGAAGTTATCGCCGCCAATCAGGAGGCGATACGTCAGGCAGTCAAAGATATCGCAACGTTCAGTGCCTCGCTCGCACGCAACTCCGACAATGTCGATATCATTGTGAACGATGCCAAAGACACGATGAAAAATGCCAAAGAGGCGACTGCGTCTGCGCGCACGTTGATGGACAATCTGGACAAACGCACCGAGGAGATCACGGTCGGCGTAAACAGGATGACCAGCACTGCGACGCGTCAGATCGATATTGCGGGCCGGGCGATAACCGACCTTGCGCATAATCCGCAGCGTTTCCTCTTTGGAGGTAGCGGCAGCAGCAGCTCGACAGCTGCGCCGGCTCCGGCTCCGGCTCCGGCTGCGGCTCCGGCTCCGGCTCCGGCGCGCACCACAACGCCGCTGCCGCCAGCGCGTGCCCAGCGATAAACCCGGCGGCTGGGGAAGGGCCGCCCCCCAAACGATGAAGCGATCGTGGCGTACAGCGTAGACCGAATGACGGTTTGCGCCGTCCATACCTCCTGCTAGTTTAGCGGCCTTAAGGAGCAGCCGGGGGGTCGCTCGCCATGCAATTTCGCAGCGACGACATTCTGCCTGCGTCGGCGCATCTTCGTCCGGCGACGATCGCAATCTTTTTCGTCCTCCTAATGGCAGTTGCGTCGATTCCAATTGCGACGCATCCGCTGCCGCCGCTGTCGGACTACGTCAACCACCTGGCCCGGACCCACGTTATCGACGCGATCGGCACAGATTCCAATCTCAGTCGCTACTACACGGTTGAGTGGCAGATCATCCCCAACCTGATGATCGATCTCATCGTCCCGATCCTACACCGGTTCATGAGCGTCTACCTCGCGGGCCAAATTTTCACGATCCTCGCCTTCTTATTGATCGCTTCCGGGACACTTGTATTGAGCCGTGCGCTCATTGGCCGCTGGTCGCCGGTGCCCCTCGTGGCATTGCCGCTTCTCTATAACGGCGTGCTGCTGGTCGGCGTGGTGAACTATGTGTTCGGGATTGGACTAGCCCTTTGGGCGCTTGCGTCATGGGTGATGCTGCGCGAGCGCGCCTGGCCCTGGCGATTGGCGGTATCGACGTTGTTCGCGATTGTGCTGTTCGTTTGCCACCTGTTTGCGGCAGGTGTGTACGGGCTGGGCTTGCTCGCGCTTGAGCTAAATCGCCTGTGGCTGCGCAGGCATGAACCTTGGGCGCCCCGCTTGGCCGAGTTTGCAGCCGCCGGAATACCTTTTGTGCCGCTCGCCGTGCTTCTAGTCGTTAGCCCGACGTGGAATGCCCCAGGCTCGCCGGCATTTTGGGAACTCAGCGGCAAGCTGCAGGGTCTCGTCGCGGTGTTCGATGTCTATTATCTGGCAGTGGCCGCCGGCTTGCTGGCAGCCATCACAGCAGGTGCGGTCTATGCCTGGTGCCGTGGCATCCTGATTTTCAATCCGGCCGGCTGGGCCATCCTCGCCGTCGGCTGCGTTGCCTATCTTGCCCTGCCTCGCGCCTTATTCGGCGCGCATCTCGCGGACCAGCGCCTGCCGATTGCGATTGCATTCATGCTTGTGGCTTGCTTCGACGTCGACTTGCGAGACCGCGCGATCCGGCGCGGATTCATTGTTCTAGTTGTGGCGCTGCTTGTCGTTCGTGTCGCTGAGGTCCAATTGGTCTGGAACCATCTCGATCGCGGTACGAAGCAATTTTTCCAGTCGGTAGAGAAGATCAAGCGCGGTGCGCGCGTTCTTGTCGTCTACGGCGATCGATCAACCGGCAGAGAGATCAGCGATTTCAACCTGGTGCATGCAGCGTCGATGGCGGTCATCGAACGTTCGGCGCTTGTCTCGACTGAGTTCACTGTCAAAGGTAAGCAGATCCTGCATGCGCGCAGGGAATTCCAGAAATACGTGGAAACCGAGGACTGGTTGCCGCCTTCTTTGCCCTCCATGCTGCAGATCGCCGAAGGCAACAAGGCAGACGTTTCATATTTCTGGAACGATTGGCCGCAGCACTATGACTACGTCTACATCCTGTTTACGACGCCCGGCATGCGCAACCCGGACAGGAACCATCTGGGACTCGTGTACGAAGGTGGCGCTTTCCAACTCTATCGCGTGCTACCGACCATCGCGGTCGGCCGCTAACTGAACGCCTTACTCGGCCTCGAGCGGCAGCTGCACCGGTTGCTTGCGCTTGGCGGAAAGATCGAGCGCTTTTGTCAGCATCAGATTGCGATGCGCTTCTTCCACAGTCGCGGCGGCCGTCGGCAGCCCGAGTGCGATGCGGTTGAGCCACGAGTCGGTTTCCTCTGCCATAGGTCCGCGCAGCTCACCGAGCGCCATGTCGCCGGGCGGGTAGCTGCCCATGAAATCGACCAGCCGGCTGGCATCGGGATTGTATCCTTCCGACTGCGGCTTGGAGACCGCAAGGACGATGTCGCGGTGCGTGTCGTCGATGGTGAGAACCCCGGTCGTGCCAACAATGCCGACCTCGAGCGAATATACCGCAGCCGGCCACGTCACTGGCAGCGCCCACGACATGTTCAGGTGATAGATGGTGCCGTCCGAAAAATTGATCATGCCGGCGGTGCCGTCGATGCCCTTGTAGGAAGGCCCGAGCACCTTGTCGACCGAACGCGCGTAGCATTCGACCGCGGTTTTTCCTTCCAGGCACCACATGCAGATGTCGAGAGCGTGCGTGCCCGATATCACCATCGGAGAGATCGTCGAGGGATCGTCGGTGCGCTTGTAGTTGTCGATGGCGACGAGTCGATTCATGAAAGCACGCGAGGTCACCATCGTCACATCGCCCAGCGCGCCGGTGCGGCATTTCTCCTTGGCGGCCAGCCAGCGGCGGCGGAAGCGCTGCGTATAGCCTACGACGGCGTCGATTTTGGCATCCTTTATGGCCTTGAGAACCCGCGCGGATTCCTTGAGGTCGGTCGCTAGCGGTTTCTCGATCAGCATCGGGATCCCGCGCTCGACAGCCGTCATGATCGGATCGACATGCAGGTGCTCGTCGGTGCAGATGATCGCTGCCGTCACCTCCGGCCGTTTCAGTAGTTCGACGTGGCTTTGCGTGACAAAATCGGCGCTGATTTTCGGACCTACTTCGCCCGCGCGGTTCGGATTCTTCTCGGCAAGGCCGATCCATTCGACTGCCGGATGGCGTGCCGCTACCTCGCCTCGGAAAAGTCCCACGCGGCCGCCGCCGATGATCGCGAGGCCGACGCCTTTGGCGGACTTCTTCATTGATTCACCCCAGCGCGGATCTTTTGCTTGAACTCGGCGATGGCGGAAATGGTCTCATTTGTTAGGGGCAAATCCACCGGCTCGTTGCGATCGGCCGACAGATCGGCGGCGCTGTAGGTCTCCATCACGCGGCGCGCACTTTCGGGCGTCACCATTACCGCTGAATCGCGAATGCAGGCTTCGAGAAAGTGGATCGTTTCTGGGCCCATGCCGCCGGCAAAGACGTTGTCGACCCACTCGCCCGGCATGGTCGACATCGGGAATTGCTGGCCGTCCTTCTCCGTGTTGAGCCAGTTATCGCGCTGGGTGTCGTCGAGAAACAGCGAGCCTTCGGTGCCGGTGATCTCGATCCAAGTGGCGCAGTAGTTCGGATAGCTCGGCGGCAGGTTCCAGCCGCCACCGATCATAACGGCAACGCCGTTGTCCATCGTCACCGTGGTGAACATGACGTCGTGCGAGCCGTTAATTGGTTCCATGTAGCCGTAAGCGCCTTGCGAATAAACGCGGATCGGTTTTGCAGGCTCGAGCAGCCAGAGCACAAAATCGAGGTCGTGGGTGGACTCCATGACGACCGGCGACAGACGGACGCGGCTGGCGATCTTCTTGCCCAGGCTGCGCGAGAGATGCCGGCTCACCAGCACGGAGACCACCTTGCCGAGCGTGCCGTCGACGATCTTCTTCTTTGCGAAGGCGATTTTCGGATTGAAGCGCTGGGAATAGCCGATGGTGAACTTGAGGTTATTGCGCTTGGCGAGCTGGATGAGCTCGTCCGCTTCCCACAGCTCCAGCGCGATCGGCTTTTCCAGCATCACGTTTTTGCCGGACTTCAGGCAGTCCCGGCAGATCGGGTAATGGTTCGATTCCGGCGTGGTCGAGATGTAAACAACCGAAATATTGTCGTTCTTGATAATGTCGTTGTAGTCGAGCGTCGCGGTGGCGGGTTTGTACAGTTTCTTCACTTCGGCGAGCCGATCGGGACGGATTTCGCACAGATGCAATTTGTCGACCAATGCCGTGCGCGCCAATGTTTCCGCACGCGTGCCTCCGACCCATCCGACACCGATCACCGCAGCTTCAACCGTTTTCACCGACGCTTTCCTTCCGTTTCTTATGATGTGCCGCGACCGATCGGCCGCGCGGGCGGCAGACTAGCCCACGGGTTTAACGACCGGAAGGGCAAGGTTTTCAGCGTGAGAAAGCAGGCTGACCCACACTGAACACTTGCGCCGCAAACTGCGGATAGACCTCGGCGAGCTGCGGGGCGACCACTTCGCGCATCAACTTGAGTGTTTCGGGCGTCGGTGCCGGCGTCTCGGATACGCTTCTCGGCCTGTCGAATTCGAAGCCGGTATTTTCGACGACCTCTTCTAGCGTATGGCCCGGATGCACGCTTGCCAGCTTGAAACGCCCATCGGCAAATGTGAACGCGCAGCGGTTGGTCACCAGCCCGATCGGCCCTCCGGTCCGGAAGACATTTTTGTCGTTGGTACCCGGCGCGCTGACGAAGTCGACCTTTGGAACGAGCGTGCGGCGGGAATGCTCGGTACGAAACAGAATCACCTTGGGCACGACGTAATAAAGGTAGGCCGAACCAAATGAGCCGGGGAACCGCACCTTCGGGCGCTCGTATTCTCCGATGCTCACGAGATTGACGTTGCCCTGTCCGTCAATTTGTCCGCCCGAAAGAAAAAATACGTCGATGCGGCCCTGGCCTGCGCAATCGAACAACTCACGGCCACCGTCGGTGAAGAAATTGTGCTTGCGGCTTTGCAGGAGCGAAACGTAGGGGCGCCCTTTGCCACGCTCGCGCGCGAGGAGTGCCGCAGTTGCCGGAATTGGCGATGCATTGCCGACCGCGACGTGACGCACATCGCCGATCAGCCGTGCAATGACGTCGGCAAGGAGCTCTTCGTCACGAAAACTGGTCTTCATCATGATCGGACCGGTGGCTTGAACCTAAGCGGCACGTTTTTCATAGACATACTTGTCCAGGTATTCGGCAAACCCAGCCTCCGTCGCTGCCATGCGTGCATAAAGGGCGAGGTGTTCAGCGTCCGCAGCGTAGAAATCCGGCAGGCCAAGCGGCCATGCGCCGCGCTCCGCAACCACAATACTCTCGACGTAAAATCCGGGAAGCGTGCCGGCCGCGAGTGTCGGGTCGTCGAGCAGATTTCCGTCGTAGATTTTTTCTACGGTTACGACAGTCTTCACCGCGGCGTGCGCCATGGTCGCTAGCTCGCGCTGGCGGCCGATCCAGACATTGCCGAGCCGGTCTGCCATCGGGGCGTGGAGTAGTGCAACGTCGGGCTTGATCGCCGGGAGCAGGACGATCGGGTCGTCAGAACCGAACGGGCTGTCGATGATCTTCCAGTCGTCGCGGTATTTCAAAATGTCCGAGCCGATAAGGCCGCGCAGCGGCATGAATGGCACGCCCTTCTCTGAAGCCTGCAGCGCAGCGTGCAATGCGGGACATGTGGCGTCCTTTATCTTAATCGCTGCCGCAGTCGCTGCAGCGGAAAAACGCGGCGCCGGTCCGAATTCGCCGAGGCTTACCGCGCTCGTTTCGAGCGTCTCGACGCACCCGGCTCCGATGAGCAAGTCGGCCTGCAGGCTCGACGTCGGCAGCGCGACGAGGTGCAGCCGCTTCACCCCGCGCCTGATCAGGGCCCGTGTCGCCGCCATCGGCACGCCGGAGACCTCGCGGGGAACCACAAGCATGCAGCCGTCGGCAATTTGGCCGATTACATCGTCGATTGATTTCGCCGGTTGAAACATGGGCCCGTAAGCTGCGCGTCTTCGGTATCGGTGCCATTTTTCCCATTGTTACCCTTGCATCGTCCACTGGATTTTGCGACTTGGGTCAGATGCCGGCGACCTTGCAGGACAAATTGCGCTCCAAACGCTTCGTTATCACAGCGGAGGTGACACCGCCTGTGTCCGCAGATCGCGGCGAACTGCTTGCGAAGGCGCTGCCGCTGAAAGGCCTCGCGGACGCCGTGAATATCACCGATGCGGCCGGCGCGCGACCGCACCTTGGCGCGGTCACGTCTGCCGCAATTCTTGTCGAGCAAGGAATAGAGTCCATTCTTCAATTGACCTGCCGTGATCGCAATCGCATCGCGCTGCAAAGCGACCTGCTGAGTGCGGCTGCATCGGGTGTTCGCAATCTTCTGATGCTGCGTGGCGACGATCCGAGCGCCGGGGACCAACCTGACGCCAAGCCGGTCTTTGATCTCGACCCGCGCTCGCTGCTCGACACCGCACGGCGCCTGCGGGATACGGGTGAGCTTCCCACGGGCCGCAAGGTTGGCGGCAACTTCGATTTTTTTCTCGGCAGCGCCGACAACCCGATCGATCCACCGCCAGGATGGAAACCGACCGGGCTGCAGGCCAAGATCGATGCCGGTGCCCAGTTCGTCCAGACGCAATTCTGTATGGATGCCGGCGTCGTTCATCGCTACATGGCGCGGCTCGCCGAGCAGGGCCTGACTGCCAGGTTGTCGTTCCTGATCGGCGTCGTGCCGTTACGCTCGGCGAAGTCCGCGCGTTGGATCAAGGAGAAATTGTTCGGCTCAATTATTCCGGATGCGCTGATTGACCGCATGGAGCAGGCAAACGATCCAGTGGCTGAAGGTGCCAGAATCTGCGCCGACATCATTCGCGAACTGAGCGGTGTGGCGGGTGTCGCGGGCGTGCACATCATGGCACCCGGGAACGATGCGGCTGTGCCGGGCCTCATAAAGGCTGCGCGCGCCGGCATTGGGCGACTCGCTCCGGCTTGACCAGTGGGACGACGCTCGATTGCCGTCGCGCCGGTAGCCCAAATGATGCTAGAATTCCGTGGGAACCAACGCGACACAGACGCCATCAAGGCGCGGTACCAGGGAGGATAGTGCATGAGAACCCGCAGCATTGGGCTCGCCGCCATTGCGGTCGTTGCGATACTGGTTGGTTTTGTCACTCCCGGCACCACGCAAGAGAAAGTCTGGAAGCATGGTCTGATCAACGCAAAGGCCGATGCCGGCATTTTCCTGATGGTATCGACGCGAGACTTTGCGAAGAAGCAGGGCCTCAAGATCGAAACTTCGCAATTCAAAGACGATCAACTTGCGCTCAAGGCATTGATCGCGGGCGAACTCGACAGCTTTGAAGGTGGGCCGCAGGGTGTGTTCGCGGCCGACGCCAAGGGCGCAGACGTCAAACTGCTTGGCTGCCACTGGATCGTGGTGCCGCACGGCATCTATGCCAATGAGAAAATCAAGAAGGTCGAAGATCTGAAGGGCAAGCAGATTGCCGTGTCCGCTCCCAACTCAATGCCCGACATGCTCGCACGATCGGCGCTGGCAAAATTCGGCATCTCCGACAGCGAGGTGAAGCTTGCGGCTGTCGGCGGCGACAAAGACCGGTACCAGGCGCTGATCGGCGGTGTCGTCGACGCGGCGGTCGTTTCGAACGAATATCAGCCGGTCGCTCCGAAGAACGTTCATTTGTTGGTGGCGGGCCGCGAAGCTGTGCCCAATTTCCTGCGCGTATGCATGGTTTCCAGCGCCAAGAAACTGGCCGAGCGCGGCGACGATGCGGTGAAGTTTCTCGCTGCGGAAATGGCCGCGCTGCGCTTCGCGCTGGCGAACCGGGATGCCACGATTGCTTTGACCCGTGAGCTCATCCACGCCAAGCCCGACGATCCGCGTCCTGCGTTTGTCTATGACGATGCGGTCCAGCATCATGCCGTCGATCCGACCCTGCCGCTGCCGGCTGAAAAGATCCAGTGGATCCAGGAACAGATGGTGAAGGCCGGCAAGCTGAAGGCGCCGCTCGATCTGAAGGTCGTGACTGCGCCCGAGTATCGCGAAAGGGCCCTCAAGGTCCTCGGCCACTGAAAAGCACGGTTTGGAGTTCTGAATGGGTGAGGTGAGTTTCCTCGACGTCTCCAAGCGTTTCACGCTGCGCGTGGACGGCGAGGTCCATCATGTGCAGGCGCTTGACCGTGTCAGCTTCACGGTCAAGGATGGCGAGATCGTTGCGCTGATCGGCCCATCGGGTTGCGGCAAGACCACGGCGCTTCGTGTTGCGATGGGGCTCGATCCGTCGAGTGGCGGCCGCGTCACCGTGGACGGCCGTGAAATCGACGGCTGCGGCCACGACCGCGGCATGGTGTTCCAGCACGCGGAATTATTGCCCTGGCTTTCGGCCTTGCAGAACGTGATGTTCGGGCTGGAGATGAAAGGCATCCGCGGCACGCAACTGCGTGAAACGGCCGAAAGATACCTCCATCTTGTCGGCCTTAAGGACTCGCAGAGCCGGCGCCCACATCAGCTTTCCGGCGGAATGAAGCAGCGGGTTGGCATCGCCCGCGCGCTCGCCATTGATCCCAAGGTCCTGTTGATGGACGAGCCGTTCGGCGCGCTCGACGCCCAGACCCGCGAGACGATGCAGGGCGAATTGCTCGACATCCACAGCCGCACGGGAAAAACCATTTTATTCGTCACCCATGATCTCGATGAGGCGGTGATCATCGCCGACCGCATCGTGGTGATGAAGGATGGCCGCGTGCAGGAAATCATGAACGTGCCGCTCAGGCGCCCGCGCCCGGATCTGGGGCTCGTCCGTGGAATGCCTGAGTTCGCCGAGACGCGATACAAAGTCTGGCGGGCGCTGCACGACGGGACCACGGTGCACTGATGGTCGATATTGCCGACAGGCAGGAAAAAGCGGCGGCAAAAGCGGAAGTGGCCGAACGCAAGCCGCTTCCGCGCTGGATGATCACGGTTGCATCGGTCACCATCCTCCTGATCGTCTGGGAAATATTCGGCCGGCGCATCAACCCGGTGTTCGGCTCCTATCCGTCCGCGATTGCTGAGGCATTCTGGGAGCTCGTGGTCACCGGGCAGCTGTGGTCGGCGCTATACGATTCCCTGCGGCCCTTCGTGATCGGTTACGCACTTGCCATTCTAATCGGCGTACCGCTTGGCCTCTTCATCGGTGGTTTTCGCGCCGCAGAAGCGGCTCTCGGGCTTTACATTACGGCCGGCTACGCCATGCCACTCGTCGCGCTGGTGCCGCTGCTAATCCTGTGGCTCGGACTTGGATTTGCAGTCAAGGTCGCGGTCATCTTTCTGATGTCGCTGTTCCCGATCTGCATCAACACGTGGCTTGGCGTCACCGCCGTCCCGAAGACACTGATCGAAGTCGGCAAATCCTTTGTCGCGCCGGATACCGTCATCCTGCGCCGGATCATCCTGCCTGCGACCTTGCCTTACATCATGGCCGGCATTCGCCTGGCGGTGGGACGCGCGGTGGTCGGCATGGTGATCGCGGAGTTCTTCACGACCATTTCCGGTCTCGGCGCGGTGATCATCAATTCCGCCAACAATTTCGATACCGCCACGATGTTCGTGCCGATCATCATTCTGATGCTGATGGCGATCGGTCTGAATTGGCTGATCGGCTTTGTCGAACGTTGGGTTGCGCCCTGGCAGGCGGAAATTTCCGGCCGCGATCGCGAGTAGGTCGGTTAGACCAGATTACGCAAGGCTTCCAGCAATCCGCGCACCTGCTGCTCTGAAATATTGCGCGTGATGAAGACGACGCGGCTCTGCCGGTTGTCGTCAGGCCACCTCTGCAGTTCGACGGGTGGGTGGGCCAAGTGCTGTACGAACTGCACGACGACGGGACCATTGCAGTTCTTCACGTTGAGGAATCCCTTGACGCGTAGCAGGTCCGGCCCACGCATCTGCATCAGGGCATCCATGGTCTTGGCAAAAACTGGCCAGGGCAGCGGCGTATTTTCGGTCAAAACAAAACTGCCGATGCCGTCGCTGTGCGCGGCCTCCGCCACGAAAGTATTGCGTTGGTCAGAGGCCGGCTCCGAGAGGCAGGCTGGATCGATGTCGCCGTTGACCGCTTCGTAAATTTCCGCGCCGGGATTGAGCGCGCGCAACTTGGCCGACACCGCTGCGCTGGCGCCTTCACCGGCAATGTCGGTCTTTGTAATGACGAGTCGGTCGGCGAGAATTGCTTGCTTGCGCGCCTCCGCAGACCAGCCAAGCGTTTCCACTCCAGTGATTGCGTCAACCACCGTCACAACCGCTTCGACGTGAAAAACGCTGCCCAGCGCGCGGTCTGTGGCGAAAGTCTGCAGGATCGGACTCGGATCCGCGAGCCCGCTGGTCTCGATCACGATGCGTCGGAAGTCGGGCAACTCGCCGCGCTCGCGCTCGATGACCATCCGGCGCAGGGCCTGCTGTAAGTCCGTGCGGGTGATACAGCACAGGCAGCCGTTCCCCAGCAGCACGGTTTCGTCGGCGCTCGGCCGCACGAGCGCATCGTCGATGCCGGTCGCCCCGAACTCATTGACGACGACCGCTGTGCCTTGCCCTTCCGCCGTTGTCAGAAAGCGCTTGAGCAGCGTGGTCTTTCCGGCGCCAAGGAAGCCGGTGATCACCGTCACCGGCAGACGCGCGCCACGCTCGCGCTTGAGCTTGCGGCCAAACTGGCCGGCAGCAAGTGAGGGAAAGAGCTCGTTCAGAAATCCATCTCCAGGGTGTACAGGCCGCCGGTGTGACGGTCGACGGTGTAGACGATACCGCGTTCGTCGACGAAGACGTCGTTGAGCTGCACGGCGCCTGCCGGCGTGCCTTTCGGCGGGGGCGGTACAAACGTGCCGATTTCCTTCGGCTGGTACGGATTCGAAATGTCGTAGGCACGCAGGCCACCGTTGAAGAACGTGCCGATCACGATCTGATCGGATTGCCAGGCGGTCGGTACCGGCGGGTTTTCGTGAATGTTATGTGCGCCGAAACGGCCGCCACGGTTGGCATAGGCATCGACCGGTGGAAGCGGGCAGGTGGCGATGGAGACGAGGTTCTTCTCGTCACGTGCGTCGACGACCCACACCAGTTTCGGCCAGTCCTCGGCGTTATTCTCGGTCGACTCGTCGGTGACGATGAGCAGTCCGCGGTCGAACAGCGGGACCGCCGTATGCATGAAGCCGGTATAGGGCGGTGAATTCGTCCAGTGAGAGATCTGCTTCGGCTTCGACTTGTCGGCAATGTCCATCACGAACATGCCACCGTCGATGTAGCAGAGATAGAGCCGGTCTTTTCGCTGCTTGTACACGTTGGTGTTGTGCGCGCGATAGCCTTTGTCGAGTTTGTGTCGCGGCAGTGGCGTCTCGCCTTTCTTGGTGCCCGGCATCCACCATCGGCCTACTTCGACTGGCTTCGACGGATTGCGAACGTCGATGCAGCGATAAAACTGGTCGTCGTTCGAATGACTCGGCTCGAAGTCCGGCGCGCCGGACGCCATGTGCACATATTCGCCGTCGCAGAACCACAACTGATGCACGCCGCGCGAATTTACTCCCGAGCAGTCGAGGAAAGCGATCGAGCGCGGCTTCTCGGGCACTGACAGGTCGAATAGCTCGAGTCCGGCCGGCTGCTGGTTGACCTTCTGGGTCTGATAGGCGACCGCCATGATGTCGCCGGAGAGTTCGAGCGAATTGGAGCGCATATACGGCTTCGGCAGATCGGTCTGCGCGATGACCTTCGGATTGCGCGGATCGGAGACGTCGACACCGGTGAAATTCTTTGGCGCGCTTTCGTGCGCCAGCCAGATGATGCGGCGGCCATCCTTTGCGATCTGCACCGACATTCCTTCGCCCATGCCTCCGAAGCCGCCGAGATCGTTCTGTGCGAGAAGCTTGAAATTCCAGGTGACAGGCTCACCTTTCGTGCTCAGCGGGTCGTTGGTAGCCGGCATCGTGCACTCCAGTGTTCGTCAGGTTCTTGCAGAAAGGCCGGCGCGCGCGCGCCGGCCTTGTGATGAAAGTTCGAACGTCCTCAGGCCATGGCCTTCTTCAGGAAGTCGGTGCGGAATGCCTTGTTCCAGTCCGGCAGCCTTGATCTTGTTTTCCTTCACCAGGATTTCCGCATGGTGTGTCATGTAGGGCGTCAGGTCGCCAGGCCAACCCGGATCGACCTCCACGCGCGCAAGCGCCTTGGCGAACGTTTCCGGTGCCATGGTGTAACCTTTAGATGTGTAGAACGAATAGATTGTGTCGGCGACTTTCTTGGGGTTCTGCTTAAAGTCCTTGGCAACTTCGAGCCACGCCTTGAGATACGCGACTACGGTGTCCGGACTCTTGTCGACGAATTCCGGTGTTGCAGCCATGAATACAGGCAGCTTGTCGAAATCGTAGAAATCCGAGATCGAATTCGCGAGACCGTCAGCCTCTGCGATCGCGTTGTAGGGTTCGACATTGACCATCGCGTCGACGGTTTTGGCTGCCATGGCCGCCACCATGTCGTTAACGTTCATCCGGATTTCCTGATAGTCGCCCTTCTTCAAGCCGGCCTTGGTCGCAATCTGGTCGACGAAGATATTGCCGGTGGACGATCCGGTCTGATTGGCAACCTTCAGGCCCTTCAATTGCTCGACTTTGGTGAGGTTCAGGTCCTTGCGTGCCATCACGCGCGCGGTTTTTCCGACATATTCGATCATGGCAATGGCAACGAGGCCGCCTTTGTCGTGACCAATCGCGAAAGAGGGGCCGGCATAGGTGCCCATGTCGACTTGCCGAGCCACCATCTGCTGCATGGTGAGATTGCCCGAAGGCACCGCGAACTCCTCGAACTTGACGCCGTGCTTTTCAAGCAGCCCAGAGCGCAGCAGGTAGTAGGTCGGCATGCCCCACATGTTGGTCTGATAACCTTGGCGCACAGTGTCCAGCGCAAATGCCGGCCGCGTGCCAAATCCAGCGGCCAGCACGCCGGCGCCGGTTGCCGCCAGCACATGACGGCGGGTCAGTCCTTTGTTCGCAGTGGTCATTGTCGCTCCTCCCTTATGATTTGGCTTTGCCATTGGCTTTTGTTTCGCCGACATCATGTCCGAGATGCCGCAGCAGTTCCTTCTGGCATTCGACGAACTCCACGCTCAGCGGATCGCGCGGGCGTGGTAGGTTGATCCTGATCTCGGTCTTCACCGTGCCTGGGTGCGGCGACATGACGACGACGCGGTCCGCCAGATACACCGCCTCCGCAACATTGTGGGTCACGTAGATTACCGTCTTGCGGGTCTCACGCCAGACATCGGCAAGCAGCCGCTGCATGTCGTCGCGGGTGAGCGCGTCCAATGCCGCAAACGGCTCATCCATCAATAGAACCGCTGGATTGTACGCCAATGCCCGAGCAATGGCGACCCGCTGCTGCATTCCGCCGGACAGGTGGTGCGGATACGAGCCGGTAAACTTTTCCAATTTCACCAGGCGCAATTGCTCGTGTGCAATTTTGTTACGCTCGTCTTTCGGTACACCCTTCATTTCCAGGCCGAACGTCACATTGCCGAGTGCCGTGCGCCAGGGAAACAGCTGAGCGAAGTCCTGAAAGACGACGCCGCGGTCCATGCCGCTGCCGATTACGGGCTTGCCCCCGATGCGGATCTCGCCGGCGGCGGGCGAAAGAAATCCGGCGATGATGTTGAGCAGGGTGGATTTCCCGCAACCCGAAGGACCGACGATGCAAATAAATTCCGACGCGCCGATGTTGAAGCTCACGTCCTTGACGCCGGGCACTTTGCCGCCCGGCGTGTCGTACACAAGGCTGACATCACAAATTTCAATAGGGACCATTCTTGCTTACCGTTTCTAACCCTTGGCCACGCGCACCATGCCCCATCGCTGCACAGTTGCGCGCTCGATCGAACCGAACACGAGCCGCTCGAAGGCATAGCCGATACCGCCGATAACAAGCAGCGACGCCAGCATGATATCGGCGTTGAGAAATTCCTTGGCGTCGAAAATGACCCAGCCCAAGCCCCAATCTGAGGCTGCAATCATTTCTGCGCCGACGACCGCGATCCACGCGCGCAAGAAGGCCTGCCGCATACCGGTGATGATGAAGGGCGACGCGCCAGGGATGATCACCTTCCAGAACAGGCTCTGCTCATCCGCGCCCATGGCGCCGGCCGCGCGCAGCCATAGCGGATTGACCGAGCGGACACCCGACCAAGTGTTGAACACCATAGGAAAGGTCGCGGCATAGAACACAATTAAAATCGTCGTGAGATTGCCAATGCCAAACCACAGCATGAACAGCGGCACCAATGCGAAAGAAGGGATCGGCATCAGCGCGCTCACCAGCGGCAGGAAGAAATTTTCCACGCGCTGAAAGCGCGCCATCAGGATGCCGAGCGGAATGCCCACCGCAACAGCAAGGCCGAATCCGAACATCACGCGATACATTGTGAAGGCCGCGTGCTCGATCATGGAACCGTTGGCGAGCATAGCGATCAAGGTGCGCATGATGGCGGGTATAGTCGGGAGCAGGGCCGGCGCGAAATAACCGCTGCGTGCCAGCAGCTCATAGAGGGTCGCCGCGATGGCAAGAGTGACCACGGCCCGGATGATGGAACGCGTGCGCTGTCCCTGCTCGGTCATGATGTGATCATTCCCCACCGCACGACGGTGTAGTCCTCGATTTTCTGGAATACGAACTTCTCGAGGCCCAGCCCGATCAAGGCAATCACCACAATCCCGGCGAGCATCGCATCGGTGTTGAGGAATTCACGGGCGCCGAATATCAGCCATCCGAGCCCCCAAGGCACGGCAGCAAGCATCTCGACGGCGACCAAGATACGCCATGCTTGCGCAAGGCCAAGCCGCAGCCCGGTCAAGATGTACGGCAACGCGCCAGGCAGGATCACATGGCGGAATAACCGACGATCGTCGGCACCCATGGATTGCGCAGAGCGCACCCAGATTTCTTTGACGGCCTTCACCCCTGTCCAACTGTTGAAGAGAATTGGGAACGCCGCCACAAACCCGACGAGCAGCACCGCGGAAATATTGCCCAGACCAAACCAGAGCAGGAACAACGGCGCATAGGCGAGCCCGGGGATCGGAGCGCAAATGCTGACCAGCGGGAGGCAGATATCCTCGGCCCGCCGCGAACGACCCATCAACACGCCGATGGTCACGCCGATAAGCGCCGCCAGCGCAAAGCCGGTCAGCAGCCGGATCACCGTGTCGAGAGCATGATGCGGCAGAATTCCGGCGACGGTGAGCCTGGCAAAAGACGCCGCCACTTCCTCGATTGTCGGGAACAACCGCCGCGGAAATATTCCCGACCAGGCAATGATTTCCCAGATCACGCCAACCACGATGAACGGGAAGAAACTGCGCATGACGACGCGCAGCCGATCGCGGACTTGCGGTCGGTCGGGGACTTCGCCCACGGGGATCGTGGCGGTGACGGCATCCTGCATCTGGTGCCTACATCCTCCCAAGGTCCGGGCCATGAGCCCTTTTGACACCGAGCTCTTTGGCAGTCTTGTAACCGGCCTTGACCACAGAATAGTGCGGTTTGAATAGTCGCGACAAGCATACAGGCTATGCCGGTTGTTGCGATATGGCGCCACTGGCGCAAGGGCAGCAGAACGGCTAAGCCCGGTCGCACGCGTTTGTACGACGACAGGATTTCAACGGGAGATTTTCGTGATGTCGAAGAATGCACAGAAGATCGGCTGGATCGGAACCGGCCGCATGGGCATGCCCATGGCGGAACGCCTGCTCAAGGCCGGCCACGAAGTCAGTGTGTGGAATCGTACGCGTGCAAAGGCCGAGCCGCTTGCGGCAAAGGGCGGCAGGATCGTTGACAAGCTCGCTGACCTGGCTTCCTGCGACGTTGTGTTTTCGATTGTGTCCGAAGGCAAGGATCTTGAGCAGGTCTATTTCGGCAAAGACGGCGTTCTTTCCGGCGGCAAGGCGCCGAAAGTCTGCGTCGACTGTTCGACTATCTCGGTTGAGGAGTCTGCTGACATCCGCAAGCGTCTGAAGGAAAAAGGTGCTGACTACGTGTGCGCGCCGGTGTCCGGCAACGCCAAGGTCATCAAGGCTGGCCGGCTGTCGTCCGTCGTTTCCGGCGAGGAAACGGCCTGCAAGTCAATCATTCCTTTGATGGAAGTCGTCGCGCCGCAGGGCGTGTCCTATGTGGGCAAGGGAGATCTCGCGCGCATCTGCAAGATCGCGCACAACGTCATGCTCGGCGTGGTAATCGAAAACCTCATCGAGATTACGCTCCTTGTGAACAAGATGGGTGTGCCGCGGCATGCATTCCTAGCCTTCCTCAATAACGGCGTAATGGGATCAATGTTCACGCGCTACAAGTCGCCGGCGCTCGTCAATCTTGACTGGACGACGACCTTCACGCCGGAATTGCTACGCAAAGATCTCGATCTCGGGCTTGAACTCGGCCGCGAGATGGACGTGCCAATGCCGGTGACAGCAGCCACGCGCGAAGTTTTGCAGGGACATTTCGGTCACGCGACCTTGCAGCCCGATCCGCAGGCTTATCTCAATAAGGATTTCGCAGCGCTGATGGAGACCATGGCGCTTGCCGCCGGCATGAAGCTCGCGCCGGAAAACAAAAACGTGCCGACGGGCCTGGAGCACTGAGGCGAGCGGAGGGCCCCCACCCAGTCGTACATAAAAAAGGGTGCCTTACGGCAAATAAAAAAGGGCCCCTTACGGGGCACCGCACGTCCCGCTTGCGGGAAGTGCCCATCTAAAAAAAGGGCCCCTTGCGGGGCCCTGTGTGCATAAGGTGGAGGATTCACGCCGCCGTCTAAGCCTAAGGGAGGAAAACGGCGGCTGCGCACGTGTCTACTCAATCGGTCCGGCCGCACGATCACAAGTAAAATGGCCATAAATTTACTGGTGGAAACACATCGACGTATCATCTGATTGAATGACGACCGCGGTTTCAGATGGCCTTCAGGCTCTGCAATGCGCCGCAATCGACCTGCAGCCGGCGCGTGCGTTTCGTATTCAACTCCAAAAAGCTGCCGTCCGAAGAGGTAAAGCTCAACCTGTTCGAAGGCGATCAGCTCAAGTCCGGCTATCTCAAGCTCAATCCCAATGGGGTTGTGCCCACGCGGCGCCTTATTTACTGGTGCTGATCTTCGGCAATTCGACCTTCACGGTCGATGACTTCTGCCCGAGATTGCCGGTGGCAAAGAGAATGCCGCCGCCCACCACAATCACAATCAACGCACCGACCAGAACGCCGAGCACGCCGACGCCGCCACTGCTGCCCTCAGCCATGGTTCTATCCTCCCTGCATCAACAGGGAGGTTAAGCAGCGCGCGTTGTTTTAGTTCCCCGCTTAATATTTTGCGCTGATCGGCAATTCTTCCGCGGGGAACAGGGAGATCAGGCGGCAGCCCTTGTCGGTAACGACGACCTCTTCCTCTATGCGCGCGGCGGAGAAGCCGTCGGTTGCCGGGCAATAGGTTTCGATCGCGAACACCATTCCTTCCTTGATTTCGGTCGGGTGGTCCATCGATACGACGCGGGAGATGATCGGCCGCTCGTGCAGGTTTAGGCCAAGACCATGTGCGAACTGCAGGCCGAAAGCGGACATCTCATCAGGGAAGCCAAACTCATTCGCTTTCGGAAAAACGTCGCAAATGTGCGCCGTACTGGCACCGGGCTTGATACGGGCGATGGCGTTGTCGAGCCACTCGCGAGCTTTTTTGTATGCGTCGTGCTGCGCGGGCGTCGCGCGCACAACATTGAAGGTCCGGTAGTAGCAGGTGCGATAGCCCATGAAGCTTTGCAGAATATCGAAGAAGGCCTGATCGCCCGGACGGATCATGCGGTCCGTGAAATTGTGCGGATGCGGATTGCAGCGCTCGCCGGAAATGGCGTTGACTGCTTCGACGTCGTCGGAGCCGTGCGTGTAGAGGAACTTGTTGACCTCGGCGACGATGTCGTTTTCGCGCACGCCCGGCCGCAGCATTTCATTGACCACGTCATAGGCGCCATCGACCATTGCGGCCGCGCGATTGAGGAGCGCGATTTCGTCGGCCGATTTGACTTCACGCGCGCTCAGCATGATCTGCTGGCCGTCTTTGATCTTGATTCCCGCTTTCTCGAGCTCGAACATCATTGGCGGCTCAATGATATCGACGCCGATCGGCATTTTGGCGACGCCTGCCGACTTGAGAATTGAGGCCATTTCCTCGGCGTGACGCTTCATCAGGCCGAAAGCTGGATCGACGGTGCCGCGCAAGCCTACGAGGCCGGCCTTGCAGTTCTCCGGCTTGAGCCAGGGGGAATAGAGCTTGTGGTGGACCGCGGCCGAGCCGAAATCCCACAGAATAGGATCGCCGCCACGCGTGAGGAGAACCCAGCGCGAGAGCTTGTCGCGCGCCCATTCACCGATCTTGGTCGAAGTGACGTAACGGATGTTGTTATCGTCGAATAACAACAGTGCACCGAGGTCGGAGGCCTCGAGCGCGGCCTGCGCTCGGCCGAGGCGGTAACGGTGCATACGGCGGTAATCGACGCGTTCTTCAAAATCGACGCCCATGGTGCCGAGCACAGGCAAGTGCCGACCCCAGTTGTAACGCGGGTTGATGTCCTCGGCGGTGATCTTCACCGGCTCGCGCGTTCTCTCATCCATAGTCGTCTCCTTACGCGGTATCGATTGCCGGCCTTATAGCCGGTGGGTCAACTGCATTATAGGCCTAGTTGGTAGCTCTGTCGGCACCGTCGGGTCCAGGACGAAACGCGGTCAATGGGCCTCTACGCGGGCGTCCTTGATGACGCCGCCCCACACTTCGGTTTCCTTCTTGATAAAGGCCGCAGCCTCGGCGGGCGTGCCGCCGGCAGAGTGAAGGTTGATCTTCGTAAAATGGCTCTGTGCCTCTGGACTCTTGAGGACCTCGTTCACCGCCTTACTGAGCTTTGCCACGATTGCCGGCGGCGTCTTCGGAGGAGCCGCAATTGCGTTCCAGGTGCCGGACTCAAAGCCTTTGACGCCAACCTCATCGAGCGTCGGGATATCGGGTAGGTTTGGAATTCGCGTGTTCGTCGCAACGGCGAGAATCCGCGCCTTGCCGGCTTCATGCAGTTTGATGGCCGAGGCCAATTCCATGAAAATGAAATCGACGTGGCTGGCGATTATGTCATTAAGCGCTGGCGCAGTACCCTTGTAGGGGACGTGCACGAGCTTGGTGCCGAGGATACGTTCGAACAGCGCAGCCGTGAGATGCGACGTCGTACCTATTCCCTGCGACGCATAGTTGACCTTGCCCGGACTCGCTTTCACGTAATCGATAAATTCCTTCGCTGTCTTTGCAGGAAAATCCGGGCGTACCAGCAGGACATTGGCGATCGAGGTCATGATCGTCACAGGTACAAATTGCGTGGGGTCAAAATTCAGTTTCTTGTAGAGCAGCGGATTGACCGTCAACGGGGCCGGCTGTGCCGCCAGCAGCGTGTATCCGTCAGGTTCTGACGTGAAGACTGCCTCCGCCCCGATATTGCCCGCAGCGCCGGCGCGATTTTCAACGATGACCGGTTGACCCAGTTTTTGATGCAGCCCTTCGGCAACGATGCGGGTCACGGTGTCGACGCCGCCGCCCGCAGGGACGCACACGATAATCTTGATTGGCCGGTTCGGATAATCTGCAGCCGGGTCCTGCGCCAATGCGCTCGACGCGATCAGCAGCGCCGCGGAAACCCCTGCCATAAATGCGCGCACAGTATCCTCCCTTGCACCGGCTGTTTATGCGACACGCGCTAGTTTTTGCGCCGGCAGCTTGAGATTGAACACCTTCATCGCATTGCCGCCAAGGATATTCCGCTTCGCCTGCTCGGTCAGGAACGGCAGATCGTAAATCGTCGACGGCAAATCGAAGTCCCAGTGCGGGTAATCGGATGAATAGAGCAATTGTGTTTCGGCATTGATCATGCGGAAGGTCTGCTCGAGCGCTGCCATGTCGGTCATTTCCATGGGCTGCGATGAGAAATACATGTCGCGCATGTATTCGCTTGGCTTCCTCTTTAGGGCCGGAGCCTCGGACGAGCGCATCATGTACTCGTTGTCGAAGCGCTGCATCATGAACGGCACCCAGGCAAGTCCGCTTTCGACCCAAAGCACTTTCAGCTTTGGAAACCGCTCCGGCAGGCCGTTGGTGATCCAATTGGCCAGATGCACCATGTTGTAGAACACGAAGCCCAGCGCATGAACCGAGATGAAACGGTTCATCATGCCGACGGTCTGGTCATTCCAGTTGTAGCCGGCGTGGAAGGCGAGCGGCAGATTCATCTCCTCAAGTAACGCATAAGTTTTCATATATGAATTGTGGTGGATCGGGCGGTAGCGCGCCGACGTGACCATGAAGCCGACAACGCCTTTGGTTTGGCCAAATTCCTGCACGGTGCGATAGGCGGCGTCCGCGTCGTTAAACGGCAGATAAAGCATCGAACGGATACGCGGCTCGTGTGCCAGCACCCGTTCACTGAGCCAACGGTTGTACGCACGCGCCAGCGCGACCTCGACCTCGACCTGCGGGTGCAGGCCAAGCTGAAGCATCGGGGTCGGGAACATTACTGCGACATCGATGCCAATCGAATCCATCCATCGCCGCGTCAGCGCGATGTCGCGTTGCACGCCCGGTTCGATTTTCTCCATCCCCCGGGTCGCATAACGCATGACGCGGCCGCCCATGTCCTGATAGCCGACGCCGGCTGGCAGCATGCCAACACTTTTCGCGTTTGCCTGACGCGCACTGCGCGCAAGTTGCTGCAGCACAGGATCGTCCATGTAATCGAGAATCTCGCCGATCGACTCGCTTTCGTAGTGGTGCGAGTCGACATCGATAATCGGGAAATTCTTGTACCCGCGTTCGGAGGCCTGCTTCGAGGCGTGCGCCAGCAGCTTGCTGGTGTCGAACTCTTCGACCTCCATGCGGCGGAAGTCGGACAACGGAAGATCCATGTTATTTTCCCTGGCGCATGATCATGCGCTATCTCCCAGACCAGGCCTGCCACATGCCCAGCTCGAACACCTGCAAGTTCACGGCCTTGAGCATTGCGGTGACCGTCACCATCACCTCGGTCGCAGTCACGGCATCCTGTGCGAACGCGGGCAGTGCGCCATCGCGCTCCGCCGCGCGCTCGGCGTAGAAGCGCACGGATTTCGCGAGCATGTCTTGAATGTCTATGTCGCTCAGCTGTAGTTCAGTCGGGACAATCGCTTCAGTTTGCGACGACATAGATATCCTCCCCGCGCTTAACCACTTCGAAGCTTTTTAATTTCAGGCTGCGGTCGGCCACGCATTCGCCGGTTTTGAGATCGTACTCGTAGCCGTGCCAGGGGCAGACAAAATGAATTTTCTCGCTTGAAAATTTCTGTCCCTGCCAGCTGCGGTCGGGGCCGATGACATCTTCGACCTTGTGCATCATGATTCCTTCGCAAGCTGGTCCGCCCTGATGCACGCAGAGATTCTCGTACGCATAGAACTGACCCTGCCAGTGGAACACCCCGATCTCGCAGCCTGCGTGACTGACGATTCGGCGTTCGCCGTCGGGAAATTGCTTGGCTTTGGCGACGAACACGTCCGGCATGCCGTCTGGTTCCGGTGGGCTTGTTACGCGGGGAAAGTATGGCACCGAACCGCATTGCGCGGCAACGAAGCGGCTTCGCGAAAGCGAAATATGGGCTTGCGCTGATACGCATTGTACGAAGCGGCAGCATCGCGCAAGGTCCGGTGCGAAAGGTGCGGAAGTGGATTCAAACTTATTGCTTGCGGTGATTGCTGCGGTCTTTCTGTTGGCCGGCTTCGTCAAAGGCGCCATCGGGCTTGGCTTGCCAACGGTGTCCATCGGTCTGCTCGGATTGCTGATGTCCCCGGCGCAGGCGGCGGCCATTTTGGTCGTGCCATCGCTTGTGACGAACGTCTGGCAGGCTTTGGCCGGGGGCGGAGTCGCTGCGCTTTTACGTCGCCTCTGGCCCGTGCTCGCGGGGATTTGCGTAGGCACTTTCAACGGTGCCGTGCTGCTGCCGCATGATGACACGGGCCGCGCAACCGTGTGGCTGGGGGTTGCCCTGGCACTGTACGCAGCACTCGGTCTCGTAAATGTAAATTTCAGGGTGCCGCGGCACGCGGAAGCCGGGCTTGGTCTCGTCATGGGGGCTGCGACCGGCGCAATCACGGTGGCAACCGGAATTTTTGTCGTACCTGGCACTCCGTACGTTCAAGCTCTGCAGTTCGAGCGCGACAAACTCGTGCAGGCGCTCGGTCTGTCGTTCACCGTTTCCACGATTACGCTAGCTCTTGCGCTCGCACACGCAGGTGAAATTCGTGGCGCGCTCGCGGGACCATCTTTGCTCGCGCTTGGCGGCGCGCTCGCGGGCATGGTTCTGGGGCAAATGGTGCGTGGCCGTGTGCGGGCGGAAATCTTCCGGTTGTGGTTTTTCGTTGGGCTATTGCTGCTCGGCGCCCATCTGGCGCTACACGACTTCTTGTGATCGATTAAGCGCTTCTGAACGTCGCCACCAGGATTCGTGTGATGAAAATCGTCGATCTTTCCCACGTTATGAACGTCCATACGCCCGGCTGGGTCGGTTACGCCGGCAACAAGATGTACTACGCGCAGAACCTGCAAACCGTCCGAATCGTTGCGCAGCGCATCGACACGGCCCTGCACGTGGGCACCCATTTTGACGGCGCTATGCATGCGACCGACAACAATAAGGGTGATATGGCTCACCTGCCGCTTGACTACCTGGTCAACCGCGGCGTTGTCGTCGACATTTCAAAGCACATGCATGACTGGGCGGTGATCACGCCGGAGATCATTGAGAGCAGTGGCGCCGATATCCGCGAAGGCGACATCCTCATTCTGCATACCGGATGGCACAAGCACTATGAAGGGCAGCCACAGCAGGATCTGGTTCGTTACTTCTGCTACCACCCGGGCCCGAGCCTCGACACGCTGCACTGGATGTTGAAGAAAAAGATAAAGTGGTGGGCCATGGACACCGGCTCCTGCGACCACGCCATGAACACGTCTATCCGTTACATGCGGCCCGATCTTGCCGAGGAGTTCACGAAGAAACACGGCAAGACGCCCGGCGAATTTTTTGGGACGTTCGAATATACGCACAAGAAATCCGGCCGGAAGGTTACGGCGGACGTGTTTCCGTTCCACAATTGGGCGTTCCAGGAAGGCCTGCTGCACGCTGAGAATCTCGGCGGCGACATCGAATTGATGCTGGGCAAACGATGTGTCATCGGCGCGTTCCCGTGGCGCTACGAAGGCCTCGAAGGATGCCCCTGCCGGATTGTTTGCTTCCTTGATGTCGACGACAAGATCGAGGCGGTCGGTGATGCCGCAAAAGCCATCTTGCGCCGCTAAGCCAGCGTCAGCCTCGAGTCCGGCGCGTTGTTCTGTAGCGTCGACTGGATCACTTCGCGCAGAAGCGCGTGCTTCGTCTTCGGCCATTGCTTGACATGAATATCGGCAAGCAGCTTGGCCGATTTACCGAACACGACAATGCGGTCGCCGACACTGATCGCCTCTTCCAGCTGATGCGTGATTAATACCGCGGTCGAGCCGCACTCACGGGCGAGCTGAAGGAACGTTTCGCGCAGCTCAGCCGCTGTCACTTCGTCGAGGTGGCCGAAGGCTTCGTCGGCAAGCAGAATCTCGGGTTGCACCGAGAATGCGCGCGCAATCGCCACGCGCTGGCGCATGCCGCCGGACAATTCGTGCGGATAAGCGTTAGTGAACTGACCGAGGCCGAGCCGGTTCAGCCAGGTCAGGCTGCGCTCGCGCTGTTCGGCCTCCGGCACGCCGATAAGCTCAAGCGGGAGGCGCGCGTTGTCGAGTGCCGAGCGCCAGGGCAGCAGCCGGTCCTGCTGGAACACAGTCGCAATACGGCCGCGGAACAGGTCGAAATCGGTGTGCGGGCTCTTGTCGCCGATGCGGATAGCGCCTTCCGTAGGGGCCTCCAACCCAATCATCAGGTCGAAGAACGTCGACTTGCCGCAGCCGGTCTGCCCGACAATCGCAACGACTTCGCGCGGCGCGATGGTCAGATCGAGCCGGTCGATCGCGACAACCGACTGCCCAGTGGTCGCTTGCCGGAACACTTTGCGCAGCCCGGCGACGCTGATGGGTGGGGGTCCGTTCATGCGCGCCATCGCAGCAGGCGCGTCTCGACCCGTGCCACGATGGCCTCAAGCAGGAACAACAGTGCGACCAGCACGATGGTCCAGGCAAAAACGTCGGCGACCGAGAACAGTTCCTGCGCCACCGACAACTGATGTCCGATGCCGGTGACGGCGCCAACCAGCTCGGCGATGGTGACCACGCGGATCGCAAGGCTGATATTGACCTTCCAACTGGTGAAGATCGTCGGCACGATCGCCGGCAGCATCAGCTTCACAAAAAACTGCAAGGTCGTCGGCCGGAACGAGCGCATCATCTGGCGCAGTTCGCGCGGTACTGAGCGCATGGCGTCAAGCGTATCGACCAGGAAAACCGGACCGCAGACGACGACCAGCACAAATCCGATGCGGAATTCGACGCCGGGAAACCACAGCACCGCGAACAAAATCCAGGAGACGACCGGTACTGCCATCAGGATGCGGATCATCGGATGCAGATACTTGTCGAGCGTATCGGACCGATACATTGCCATCGCGAGCATGATGCCGAGCACGAACGAGACGATCAGCGCGGCGATGACGCGCGCCAGCGTGACGGCGACATCAAGGGGCGTGATGGTGGTGATCGCTTTTGCGATCCGCAGCAGGCTGGGAATCGCGAACGGCGGAATTCCGAGCGCCGGCGCCAGGTGCGACAGGACCTCCCAGACAAGCGCAAAGACGAGCAGGGAGACGAGAGTCTGACGCGGAAAAATCAGGACCGGGACAGACTCGCGATGCTCCGTGCTCATTTTGACGTGGGGCTATCCAACTCAGGGCGTGTAGATAATCTTCTCATCCGGCATTTTTTCGTAGAAGCCGGCCTTGACCGCACGCTCCATCATATCGGTGATGGACTTGCGTGTTGCCGGATCCCACGCCGGCTTGATGATCATCTGCAGCCGCTTGCTCTCGACTGCGGCGGTGAGGATTCCGGGCGGCAGCTTGAGCGTTTCGTTGGCGATCTTGTCGCCGGCGGCCGTGTCCTTGTGCATGACGTCGGCAACATCCTGCAACGCTGCGATCAGCATCTGCGGCGCCTTCGGGTTCTTCGCGATCGCGTCGGCGCGCATGGCAGTCACGATCTCCCAGCCGTCGCCGCCGGTGATCTCCTTCCAGCCCTGCGCGCCGTTGAAGATGACGCGCCAATCCGGGTTCTGCCTGGCGGTGATGCTTGCCAGCGGCTCGATCACCAGTGCGGCGTCGACACGGCCGGCCTCGAGCTGCGCGCGCGCAACGGCGAAGTTTGCATTCACCGTGATGATATCTTTGCCGAGGTCGATGCCCTTGGCGTTGGCATAGATCTTCGTCACCTGGAATTGCGATCCGCCCATGTCAATGGCGAGCTGTTTGCCCTTGAGATCGGCGAGAGATTTGATCTTCTCGTCCCTGGCGAAGATCACGAGGTCGGCGAGCGTGAAGCCGGTAGCAATAATCCTCACCGGCACGCCTTCCTGATAGAGCTTTTGCAGGATGGTTGGGCCTCCGATGAGCACGTCGGTCTCACCGGTCGCGAAGGCTGCGTAGAAGGCCGAGATCGACGGGTAGGCCTTGGCGTCGAGCTCGAAGCCATGCTTGGCGTCGATGCCCCGCGCTTTCATGATGTTCCACACCAGAGGGTTGAACACGGGCAAGGTGAGGCTCGACACCTTGATGACCGGCTTCTGTTGCGCTTGCACGCCCGGCGCGAAATTCAAAGTCAGTGCGGCCGCGCACGTAAATACTGCGGCAAATCCCCGTCGAGACATCTTGGCCATGACGTTCCCCCTTGCATATTTCGAGCAGCGATCTTGCGCGTCAGCTTGCTCAAAGGCGAGCGCGACTTTACTCCGCTTTCGTTTGCGTGCAAATAATTGGACGCTAGTGAGTGGAGGGCGTGATGCCGCATATCACCGCGCGAGACGGGACGCGGCTCTACTACGAGGAAGCAGGGCAGGGCACGCCGGTCGTCTTCGTGCATGAATATGCGGCGGACTACCGCACCTGGGAGCCCCAGATGCGGCGTTTCTCGCGCTCGCACCGCTGTGTCACCTACAGCCAGCGCGGCTATCCGCCATCCGATATTCCAAACGATCCGGACAAATACAGTCAGGATTGCTTCAACGACGACGTCATCGCCGTTATGGACGCGCTCAGGATCGATAAGGCGCACATCGTCGGCCATTCGATGGGCTCGCTGACGGCGCTGCACGTCGGCATCCGGCATCCGCAACGCTGCATTTCGATGACTGCCGCGGGCTGCGGCTACGGATCGAGCGCAGACAGGAAGGCCGTGGAGGATACCCGCGCGGCGTCACGCGAGACAGGCAAGATGTTTGCCTCTACTGATATCAAGACCGCCGCAGCGCGTTACGCCGACGGTCCGACGCGTCAGGCCCATAAGAACAAGGATCCGCGCGGCTATGCCGAATTCGTGCAGATCCTCAGCGAACATTCGGCGCATGGTCACTCGTTGACCATGATCAATCTGCAGGCCAAGCGGCCGACGCTGTGGGACATGGAGGCGGATCTGAAGAAATTCTCCGTGCCGCTGCTAATTGTTGTCGGCGACGAGGATGACTGGTGTGTCGACGCCAGCATTTTCCTGCGCCGCACCGTGCCGACCGCCGGCCTGATGATCGTTCCGCGCACCGGTCACACGCTCACGAGCGAGGAACCGGAAAAATTCAATGCGGCGTTGGCCGAATTGTTTGCCGATGCCGAGGCGGGCCGCTGGCTCGCGCACAAACCACATTAAGAACTGGGAGAGAGCGATGGACCTCAAGCTCAAAGGCAAGACTGCGCTGATCACTGGCGGCAGCGAAGGCATAGGCAAGGGGATCGCGCTGGCTCTGGCGAAAGAAGGCGTCGATATTGCGATCTGCGCGCGGCGCAAGGAGCCGCTCGACGCGGCGGCGAGTGAAATCGCCAAGGCGACGGGACGCAAGATCGTCGCCATTACCGCCGATCTGCGCCAGGATAAGGACGCCAAGAACTTCATTGAGCAAGGTCACAAGGCGCTCGGGCGCGTCGACATCATGGTCAATAATGCCGGTTCGGCAGCAGGCGGCGTCATCGAACATCTGACGGAAGACGATTGGGAGAAGGGCCTCCAACTCAAGTTCATGGGATACGTGCGCTGCCTGCGCTACGTACTGCCCATCATGGTGAAGCAGGGCGGCGGGCGTGTCGTGAACCTGATCGGAAATGACGGCGTGAAGCCTTCGTACTGGGAGATCTGCCCGGGGGCAGCCAACGCGGCGGGACAGAACCTGACGCTGTCGCTTGCCGGACAATACGGCAAGAACGGCATCAGCTTCGTCGCGGTCAATCCGGGGCCGGTGCGCACCGAGCGCTGGGCCGGGCTGGTCAAGGCGATGTCGCGGGACATGAAGATTTCCTACGAGGAGGCGGACAAGCTCGCACCGGCCTCGATCCCAATGGGTCGCATTGCGGAGGTCGAAGAGGTGGCCAACCTCGTTACCATGCTCGCTTCACCGCTGATGGAAATGGTCAACGGCACCATGATTGAGGTCGACGGCGGCCAGGATAAGCCTTTGATGGACCGCTTCCGCGACAAGCCGAAAGGCTAGGCGACTATACCGAAAGGGGGGTCAGCGACGTCGCTTCGCTTGACAAATTCAGTCCGGCGGTCGGACTATTTGCATACAAACAAGCTCGCCCGCCGCAGGCGACAGGACGTTGACAATCGCGGCGCGCGCCGAAGGCGCGGTCAGCCGCTACGTAGGGAGCTTCAGTCATGAGACCGACGCGTCACGTGTTCACTCTCGCGCTCGCCGGCAGTCTCGCCGCCGGGCTTTCGTTGCAGGCTTTCGCACAGCAAACGATCAAGATCGGCGAACTCAACAGCTACAAGTCGCAGCCGGCCTTCCTCGATCCGTACAAGAAGGGTTGGGAGATGGCGGTCGAGGAGATCAACGCCAAAGGCGGCGTGCTCGGCAAAAAGCTTGAAGTGATCTCGCGCGATGATGGCGCCAATCCGGGTGAAGCCGTGCGTGTCGCCGAAGAATTGGTGACGCGTGAAGGCGTCGCGATGATCGCGGGCACGTTCCTGTCGCACATCGGCCTCGCGGTCACGAACTTCGCTGGTCAAAAGAAGGTCTTCTTCCTCGCCGCGGAACCGCTCACCGACAAGATTACCTGGCAGAACGGCAACAAATATACGTTCCGCTTGCGCGCTACGACCTACATGCAGGTGGCGATGCTGATGCCGGCGGCGACCGGTGCGAAAAAGAAGCGCTGGGCCCTGGTCTATCCGAACTTCGAATATGGTCAGTCGGCGGCTGAGAACTTTAAGATGCTGATGAAGAAAGCCCAGCCAGACGTGGAGTTTGTCACCGAGCAGGCGCCGCCGCTCGGCAAGATCGATGCCGGCGCCGTTGCGCAGGCGATCGACGATGCGAAGCCCGATGCGATCTTCAACGTGCTGTTCGGCGGCGATCTGGCCAAGTTCGTCCGCGAAGGCAATACCCGTGGCGTCTTCAAGGATCGCACCGTGGTGAGCCTGCTGTCCGGCGAGCCCGAATATCTCGACCCGCTCAAGGACGAAGCACCGGTCGGCTGGGTCGTCACCGGCTATCCCTGGGACAAGATCAAGACCAAGGAGCACACGGCCTTCGTCGATGCCTACAAGAAGAAGTACAACGACTATCCGCGTCTCGGCTCGGTTGTCGGCTATGTGACGATGCATTCACTCGCCGCAGGTATTGCCAGGGCAAAGTCGACCGATACCGAGAAGCTGGTCGAGGCGTTCAAGGGCCTCAAAGTCGATAGTCCGTTCGGTCCTTTCGTCTATCGCGCCAGCGATCATCAGGCGACGATGGGTGCCTATGTCGGCAAGATCGTTCTCGAAGGCGGCAAGGGCACCATGGCCGACTTCAAATATGTCGACGGCGCATCTGTGCTTCCTGGCGACGACGAGGTGAAAAAGCTCCGACCTGTCGAATCGAACTAGGTTTTCGTTCGTGACGTCCTTCGTTAACCTCTCCCCGCGTTGCGGGGAGAGGTGACTTTTTATGACTTTCAGCGCATTCCTGTTTCAGGCGCTCAACGGGCTCTCCACTGCCTCAGGCCTGTTCTTTGTCGCCGTCGGCCTGTCACTGATTTTCGGCGTCTCCCGCATCATCAACATCGCGCATGGATCCCTGTACATGCTGGGGACCTACATTGCCTATTCGTTCGCCACGCATGTCGGCGGCGTACTCGGATTTTGGGGTGGGATCATCGCCACGGCGCTCATCGTGGGGGTCATCGGCGCCTTCATCGAGATCGCGCTGCTGCGGCGCATCTATCGCGCGCCCGAGTTGTTCCAGCTGCTTGCGACCTTCGCGCTGGTGCTAATCATCAACGACGCGACACTTTGGCTGTGGGGTCCCGAAGATCTGCTCGGCCCGCGCGCGCCGGGCCTGCGTGGATCGATTGAAGTGCTCGGCCGCCGGCTGCCGACCTATGACGTATTCCTCATCATCATCGGCCCTCTCGTATTGTTGGTGCTGCATTTTGCGCTTGCCCGTACCCGTTTCGGACGTCTGGTGCGGGCCGCCACGCAGGATAGGGAAATGGTCAGCGCGCTCGGCGTCAATCAGGCGCTGCTGTTCACGTCGGTGTTTGCGGTCGGCTCCATGCTCGCAGGCCTTGGTGGCGCGCTGCAAGTCGCACGCGAGCCGGCAAACCTTGCCACCGATCTGGTCGCGATCGGCGACGCCTTCGTGGTCGTTGTCGTCGGTGGCATGGGCTCGATCACCGGTGCCTATCTCGCCGCCGTGATCATCGCCGAGGTTAAAGCAATCTGTATTGGCATCGGCGTGGTCGATCTCGGCTTCGTGACCGTCAACTTTTCGAAGCTGACACTAGTCGCCGAATTCCTGGTGATGGCGGTGGTGCTGATCGTGCGCCCCTACGGCCTGCTAGGCCGCCCGCAAGGGCAGGTCCGTTCGATCGCCGAGCCTGAAGATCCGATCCGTCTGGCGACGCCCGCTCTTAAGATACTCGGCACCGCTGTCCTTGTGCTGCTGTTCTGTCTTCCGCTGCTGGCGCAGGGCTCGCCATACCTGCTTATCCTCGGCATCGACGTGCTGATCGCGGTCATCTTCGCGACGTCGCTGCACTTCATCATGGGACCGGGCGGCATGCATTCGTTCGGACACGCCGCCTATTTCGGGCTTGGCGCCTATGGCGCGGCGCTGCTGGTGAAATGGGTGGCGGTCCCTATGGGCCTTGCGCTCGTTGCCGCGCCGCTTGTCGCGCTTGCGGGGGCGCTACTGTTTGGCTGGTTCGCGGTGCGGCTCTCCGGCGTGTACCTCGCGATGTTGACGCTCGCTTTTGCGCAAATCGTCTGGGCTTTGGTCTTCCAATGGGAAGCGCTGACCGGCGGTTCGAACGGCGTGATCGGAGTGTGGCCGCCGCCGCCCTTCGACAAGGCCTGGGTCTATTTCCTCTTGAGTCTGGTGCTCGCCGCGATCGGCGTCCTCATGCTGCGCCGCTTTTTGTTTGCGCCTTTCGGCTATGCGATGCGCGCCGGCCGCGATTCACCGTTGCGCGCCGAGGCCATCGGCATTGACGTGAAACGCGTGCACTGGCTGGGCTTTGCGATTGCCGGCGCTGTCTGCGGTGTGGCGGGCGGGCTATTTGCCTTTGCAAAAGGCTCGATCTCACCTGAGACGATCCACGTCGGCCGGTCGATCGACGGCCTCGTCATGGTACTGCTCGGCGGCATCCAGACGCTGACTGGGCCGATCGTCGGAGCCTCGGTCTTTGCGACTTTGCAGGACACAGTGATGCGCCAGACCGAGTACTGGCGGGCTCTGCTCGGCATCATCATTCTGCTTCTCGTACTTGCTTTCCCGCAGGGCATCGTCGGCGCCTTCTCGTCGATCTGGCGTAGAGCAGGGATGAAGCCATGAGCGTGCTCGCCATCCGCTCCCTGTCCAAGGCATTCGGCGGCGTGCACGCCGTCAACAATGTCAGCTTTGAGATCGCACAAGGCGAATTTCTCGCGATGATCGGGCCCAACGGCGCGGGCAAGTCGACCTGCTTCAACATGATCAACGGGCAGCTCACTCCGGATTCCGGAGAAATTCTCTTCGAAGGCCGCAATGTCGCAGGCCTCGAGCCGCGCGCGGTGTGGCGGCTCGGCGTCGGCCGGACCTTTCAGGTCGCCGCCACTTTCAGCTCGATGACCGTCATCGAAAACGTGCAGATGGCGCTGATCTCGCACGAGCACGAGACCTACCAGTTGTGGCACGCCGCCGCTCAGATGCATCGTGCCCGTGCCCTCAACTTGCTTGAACAGGTCGGCATGCGCGAGGCAGCGGACCGGCCCAGCCGCGAGCTCGCCTATGGCGACATCAAGCGCATCGAACTTGCCATTGCGCTCGCAAACGAGCCGCGTCTTTTACTGATGGACGAGCCAACCGCTGGCATGGCGCCGCGCGAACGAAACGATCTGATCGCGTTGGTCAAGAAGCTGGTCGTGGAGCGGAAGATTTCGGTGCTGTTCACCGAGCATTCGATGGACGTCGTATTCGCTTTCGCGGACCGTATCATTGTGCTGGCACGCGGCCGTTTGATTGCGGACGGAAACGCGGCCTCCATCCGCGATCATCCGCAGGTACGCGAAGTTTACTTCGGGACTGGCAAGACTTTCGCCACAGGAGCATCATCATGAACGAAGCCATGCTCGTGGCCGAGAACCTCAGCGCCTGGTACGGCGCCGCGCGCATCCTTTACGACCTGAACTTCCAGGTGAACCGCGGCGAGGTCGTGGCGATGATGGGACGCAACGGCGCTGGCAAGTCCACCACTATGAAGACGATCATAGGCCTCATGGCGCGCCGCCAGGGCACAGTGCGCTTCAATGGGGAGGACATTTCGAACCGGAAACCATTCGAAATCGCGCGTCGCGGCCTCGGATTCACCCCCGAGGACCGGCGGATCTTTGTAGATCTTACGGTGATGGAAAATCTCGACGTCGGCCGTCAGTTAGCGCGGCACTTCGCCGACGGAAGGCCGGCTCCATCGTGGACGCCCGAGCAGTTGTTCAGGCTGTTTCCCAATCTGGCCGAAATGCCCGACCGGCTCGGAGGCCGCATGAGCGGCGGCGAGCAGCAAATGCTCACGGTCGCTCGTACGCTGATGGGCAATCCACTGCTGGTTCTGCTCGATGAGCCTTCCGAAGGTGTGGCGCCGCTGATCGTCGAGCAGATGGCGAACACGATTCTCGAGCTGAAAAAGCAGGGTTTGTCGATCCTGCTGTCGGAACAGAACATCCATTTTGCCCGCCTTGTGTCGGATCGGGTCTACGTTCTCGAAAAGGGTCAAATTCATTGGCAGGGCTCGGTCGCCGAGCTCGACGCCAACCCGGAGGTGCAAAGGACTTATCTGACGGTATAGGATGGTGTCGTTCAAATGGAAGAGGACCATGAAAACACTGCGGCGTGAAAAACTGAAAGTCGTAACCCAGCCCGACATATCTGAAGATCGCTATGTGCTTGATGATCAGGTCGGGTTCCTCATGCGCATCGCGATGCAACGCCATACGTCGATCTTTACCTCGCGCATGATCGAGGGCCTCACGCAGACGCAGTTCGCCGCGCTCGCCAAGCTCTACGAGGTTGGCCCGTGCTCGCAAAACTATCTCGGTCGTCTCATCTATCTCGATGCGGCGACCATCAAGGGTGTGGTTGATCGCCTACATTTGCGCGGCCTTGTGACCGCACTTAGCGATCCCAAAGACCGCCGCCGCCGGGCGGTCGCGCTCACCGATCGCGGGCGGCGCGCAACCGAGGCGGCGATGCAGGTGGCGACTGGTATAACTGCTGCGACGCTCACGCCGCTTACTGCAGAAGAGCAGCGGATGGTGGTCAAGCTGCTGCGCAAATTGGCCTGACATCTCTCGCGGAGACGGCATTGTTTAAAGTCGGCCAGGCGACCATCACCCGGATCGAAGAGACGAACCTGCCGGGGTATCAGCTCAGAGACATCTTTGCGGATTTTACCGACGCACATCTGGCGGAGCACAAGAGTTGGCTGGCGCCACATCATTACGAGGCTGAAACCGGCAAGATCATCCTCTCGGTTCACAGTTGGGTGGTGGAGGTCGGGGGCAAAAAGATTTTGATCGACTCCTGCTGCGGCAACAACAAGATAAAGCCGGGACGGCCGTTTTGGCACATGCTTAACGTGCCGTACCTCGAACGGCTCGCGGCCGCAGGCGTACGGCCGGAAGAGATTGATCTCGTGATGTGCACGCATCTGCACCACGATCACGTCGGCTGGAACACGCAGCAGCGAGATGGCAAATGGGTGCCGACTTTTCCCAATGCCCGTTACGTCTTTTCAAAGCCCGATGTCGACTATTTCTCGAAGGTCGACGCCGATCCGAAGGAAGGACCGGCGGAGCTCGGCACCTTTCGCGAATGCGTGATCCCGATCCTCGAGCATGGAAAGGCCGACCTGGTGAGCGGCGGACCTCACCGGCTCAATGAGTTTATCGAGATCGATTCCGCGCCCGGACATTCGCCGGGCCACGTGTTCTTCAAGTTGGAGAGTAAGGGTGAGCGCGCGGCTTTCATCGGCGATGTGTGGCACCACCTGCTGCAAGTCTATTATCCGGACTGGAATTTCCCGAAGAACTCGGACGCCGAGCAGGCCCGTGTGAGCCGCCGCAAGGTGCTGGACTACTGCGCCTCAAGCGGCACGCTGGTTTTTCCGGGCCATGTCGGCCTGCCGTTTGCTGGCCGCATCGAGCGCGCGCAAAAGGGCTACATCCCGCATTTCAAGCCCTGACGGTCAGAAGCCGTAAAGTCGTGCCGGGTTTTCGACCAGCACTTTGCGGCGCGCTGCCTCGTCCGGGATCCAGTCGAGCAGCATGTCGAGCATCCAGGCATCGTCGGGTACCGGTGCGCCCGGCGTCGGATGCGGCCAATTGGTCGCCCACAGCATGCGCTCCGGCGCGGCTTTTGCCAGCGCCTTGGCAAGCTTGCCGACGTCGTCATAGGTCGGCGGCCCGGCTTTCGAGACTTCGTATGGCGCCGACAGTTTCACCCAGGTGCGGCCACCATCGACCAGGCCCCGCAGCACCTTAAATCCCGGGTGGTCGAGCGGAACCGGCTCGAGGAATTTGCCGACGTGGTCGACCACCAGCGTGCTGGTCAGGCGCTTGAGCATGGCCTCGCGTTCGGGCAGGTCGCGGCCGTCGAGCTGCAGCTGCACGTGCCAGCCGAATGGCGCCACGCGGGCAGACATGGTTTCGAGGATTTCCCACGGCAAGGGTGCGCCGGGCAGCATGAAAAACCGGATGCCGCGGGCGCCGAGCTTGGTCAGCCGGTCGAGTTCAGCGTCTGTCACGCTTTCATCGACAACAACGATGCAGCGCGCGTTCGAGCCGATCGCAGCGACGGCCTCCAACGTACAACGATTGTCCTTACCGTAGGTCGAGGGCTGAACCACGACGGTACGCTCGATACCGAGACGCGCGCACATCTTGCGGTAGGCCGAAACCGGGGCATCCGGCGGCACGAACTTTGCGGTTGGCGCCTTCGGATATCTGCCATCGTAGACATGCATATGCGTGTCGCAGGTGCCGGCGGGCGCCTTGAGCTTCGGCGTGAGTGTACTGTCGATAGGGGGCATGGTTATCCGTGTGGGCAGATCAATCCGACCCCATTCGGGTTCTGGAAACAGCCAACCGAGGCCGGCAGCACGTGCTTCGGGATCCACAATACGACTTCGGGGAAGTAGATACAAAACGCGATGGTCGCGAGGAAGACCACATAAATCGGTAGCGCCGCGCGCAACGCTTGCGAAAAACGGACGCCAACGAATTTCGAAGCCATCAGCAGCACCAGCCCGTAAGGCGGCGTGATGAGGCCAAACGCCAGCGTCGCGATCAACACCACGCCCATATGAACGGGATTAATATGACCGACTGTCGTGAGCGCGTTCACCAGCGGCATGAAGATAATGATGGTCGGCACTGGTTCGATAAAATCACCGACGATCGTGAACAGCAAGACCATCAGCAGCATGATGAGATGCGGATCGGTGCCCGCGATGGCGATGATCCACTCGGAAATCACGATAGCCCCACGCAGATAGGCCAGCAGATAGCCGAAGGCGTTGGCAGCGCCGATCGTGATCAGCGGCAGCGAAAAAATCAGACCGGCGAGGCAAAAGTCGTACGGCAGGTTCCAGACATGTCTCGGATTCAGCGACGGAATGACAACGGCGATGATCCAGACCGCTGCCACGACTCCGGCTTCGGTAGGCGTGAACCAACCGGACAGAATCCCGCCAAGCAGGATTACCGGGATCATCAGCGGCAAAGCTGCGTCGCCTGCCGCCCTCGCCACCGTTAAGAAAGAGGCGCGCGGCCGGCGGTAGCCGACCGGACCGAAGAAGTAACAATAAGTCATCAGCCCGAGACCAATCATTATGCCCGGCACGAACCCGGCCATGAACAGGCCGGCGATCGACACATTGCCGGTCGCGCCGTAGACAACCGCTGTGATGCTGGGCGGCACCAATGCTGCGATGGTCGACGCCGAAGCGATGATGGCGGCGATGAAGGGGCCCTCGTAACCCTCCTTTTTCATCGGCCCGCCGAGCGCGCGGCTCATCACGGCAACGTCGGCCGTGGTTGAGCCGGACATTTCTGAAAAGAACATGCTGAACACGGTGACGACCTGCGACAGGCCGCCGCGAATGTGACCGACGAGCGCCATCGATAGGTTTGCGATGCGCACGACCACATTGGCCGAGCTCATCAATTCGCCGACCAGGAGAAAGAAGGGAATCGCCAGCAGGGCCTCGTTGTCGACGCCGTCAAAGACCTTCTGGATGATGGCGGGTAGCGAAACGTCCGCCAGCACTGCGCCGACAAAAACGCCGCCGAGCAGTGCGAACGGCACCGGAACGCCAAGATAGCCAAATGCCAGAAAGCATGTCGTCATAAGGGCGAGGATGACGGGCGCGCTCATTGCGCGTCCTCCCGCCTCGATGCGCCGAATGCCGCTGAATGGTCCGGCTCCTGCGTGTCGGGGTGGTCAAATCCGTTGCGGAAACCGTTGATGATCTGCTCGATGGTGAACAGGGCGATTAGAATACCTGACAAAGGAATTGCGGCGTAAAGCGAGGCGATCGGCGTGTTCGACGGCAGCCGGAAACTACCAAAGCCGCGAAGATAGTTGAGATAACCGTAGTAGATCAGGCAGGCTGCGACCGCGAGCACGATGAAGCGGATCAGAAGCTCAGCGACCAGCCGCGCCCGGCCGTGCATCGATTCCGCCACGGCGGTGAGATAAAGATGATCGTTGCGGCGAGTGGCAACCGCGGCGCCGATGAAAATCCCGTATACAAACAACGTTGATGTGAATTCCTGAAGCCAAAGCCAGGGGCGGCCGATGATTCGCGTTGTTATGTCGGCGCAAACCGACATCGAGAAACCGAACAGCGTCACCCCACAGATGATCATCAAGACCATTTCGAGAGGGTCGAGCGCCTTCCATTTCAGGTGGCGCTGGCGCTGCAAGACCAGTCTGTCGGCGATGCCCATCACGCTTGTTCGCTAAGTTTGAGAGGCCGGGGGTGCCGGCCTCTCTGTGTTACCGATTTGAGCGAAGATTATTGGACCGACTTGATCAGCGTCTTGATCTTGTCGGCGTGAGGCCCAAGATCCTTGGCTAGCTTGTCGAGCATGGGGTCCGACACCTTTTTGAAGCCGGACTTGTCGACATCGGTCACGATCTTGATGCCGATCGCCTTGAGCTTGCCCGCCGCCGCGTCCTCCAGCTCGAACGCTTTTTTCGGTTCTTGCGTGGAGACGTCGCGGCCCGCTTCGAGTACCCACTTCTTCTGCTCGTCGCTGAGGCTTTGCCAGAGCTTGTCGCTGATCCAGACGATGGCATTGTTTGCCTCGTGCTGGGTCATCGAAAGCACCGGAGCGGGCTCGTAGTGCTTGTTGATGAGATAGACGTTGACCGAGTTCTCGCCGACATCGACGACGCCAGTTTGCAGCGAGGTATAGACGCTGCCGAATGGCATGTGGACGGTTTGGGAGCCGTAAGCCGCGAAGGTCGCGTCTTCTGTTGCCGTTGCCTGGACGCGGATCTTCAGGCCTTTGACGTCCTCAATTTTGCGGATTTCCCTTTTGCTGTACATGTTCCGCAGACCCTGCGTGCCGAGGCCGATCACGTGGATGCCCTGCACGGTCTGATCGATCATGTCGCGGATTGCTTCGAAGACCTTGGGGTCGCCGAGCGCTTTGACCATGTGGTTTTCGTCGCGGAACAGGAAGTGCAACGACATGACGCCCGCCTGCGGCGAGATCGTCGCGGTGTTTGCGGATGACACGATTGCGAAATCAAGATCACCGGATTTCACAAGCTGGAGCAGCTGCGGCTCCTGGCCAAGCTGTGCACCTGGATACTGATCCACCAGCATCTTGCCGCCACTTAATTGCTTGAGCTTCGCCGAAAAGATGTCGTAGGCGACGCTGTAACCCGAATTGAGCTGCTGGTCGTGAGCAAATCGGTAGTGCTTTTCTTGTGCATTAACGCCGAAAGTCAGGGCCAGCACGCCGGCGACGGCGGCCAACCCACTTATGCTGATCCTACGCATTGTTCCTACCCCGATAATTTTTCGTTTTCCGGCCCCGGCGGACCGGAGGGAATTGTAGTCGAGCACCGGGGCGACGGGTAGGTGGTTCGACTCAAATGAGCGCCTTTAGCCGTTGTGGTGTCATCGGAAGTTGCGTCACGGCGCCTGGGCGCTCTAGCGCGTCATCGATCGCAGACGCGATGGCGGCACCGACCGGTGTGATGCCGCCTTCTCCAGCGCCCTTGAATCCGTAGGTGTTGAGCGGACTTGGGGCGTCCTCGCTTACGAACGTTTCTACCCGGGGCATTTCACGCGCAGTCGGCATCAGGTAGTCGGCAAAGGTGACCGCGAGCGGATCGCCGCCGTCCGTATACGTGAACTCTTCGAACAACGCTCCTCCCAACCCTTGCGCAAGGCCGCCGACGATCTGGCCCTCCACCAGCATCGGGTTTACGGCCCTACCGATATCGAAGGCGACGAGATAGCGCTCGATTGCTACCGCGCCGGTTTCGGTATCGAGCTTGAGCTGCACAACATGCGCCCCGTAGGGGTAGACCATGTGGCTCGACTTGAACTCGGCCTCGGCAGTCATGGCGTCCGGCCTGGCGGTTGCGAGCTCGGCGAGTTTCATGGTCGTGCCCGGCCCGTCCGTGCGCACGATCTCATCTCCGACAATGTCAAGCAGGTCAGGGGATGTCTGCATCAATTCGGCCGCAGTGCCCAGCATGGCATCACGCAGTTTGACCGACGCCATGCGCGTGGCCTCGCCACACATCACGGTCACGCGCGACGCGAACGCACCCATGCCCTTGTCGATGCGGTCTGTCTGGCCGTGCACGACATTGACGCGGGTGTAGTCGACGCCGAGCGTTTCGGCGCAGATCTGCGCCATGGCGGTTTCCACGCCTTGTCCGATCGACGCCACCCCCGTGATCACCTCGACCGTGCCGCCCGGGTCCACCTCGACGCGTACTTTGTCGTACGGCCCAAGTCCGCTTTTCTCGACAAACATGGCAAAGCCAGCACCGACCTTTTCTCCAGCGGCACGTCGGCGCGCGAGTGCCCGCCGCATGTTTTGCCAGTCGGCCGCCTCAAGCAATCGATCCATCAATTTTGCGTAGTCGCCCGAGTCGTAAATGATGTCGGTGCCGAGCGTGGAGAAGCCGAGGCTATAGGGCATCGCGCTTTTGTCGATCAGGTTTCGCCGGCGGATCTCAATGGCATCGATGCCGGTCTTCGCCGCAATCGCATCAATCAAACGCTCGCGCACGAATGTCGATTCATATCGGCCGGGCGAGCGGTACGTGCCGCACGGCGTCTTGTTCGTCAGCCGGATGTGTGCCCGTGCGCGATATGCAGGGATGCGATAGGGGCCAGGCAACATGGCCGCCGCAAGATCGGGGACGGTTGCCGCGTGCGTGCGCATGTAGGCGCCGTTGTCGTGAAAGAATTCATCATCGATGCCGAGAATGCGGCCGTTCTTGTCGACCGCAGCCCTGATCCTGTGACGCTGCTGACGCGAATGGTTGGCGGCGATCAGATGTTCGCGCCGGTCTTCGATCCACTTGATCGGCTTACGGAACTTCAGCGCAGCGGCGCAGACAAGCACATCTTCCGGGTACATTTCCCCGCGAATGCCGAAACCGCCTCCGACGTGGCCCTCGTACAGCTGCACCTTGTCCGGATGCCGGCCGAGCATGAGCGCCAGCCGGTCCCTGTTCCAGTGCGGCACCTTGGCGGCGCCGTGCATCTCCAGAACGTCGTTGGCTTCGTCGTAGCGCGCAATGGCGCCACGCGTCTCTATCGGGACGCCGCTGTGCCGGCCGATCGCAAGATCAAGCGCGACGACCGCATCGGCTGCGCGAAAGGCGGCGTCGACGTCGCCGGATTTCTTTTCGATCACCGAGGTTTCGGTGTCATGGTGCTCATCAAACGGGCCGAGCTGCCCCGCGGCATCGAGAACGACCGGCAGCGGTTCGATGTCAATCTCGACCAGATCGGCAGCATCCTCGGCAACATATGGATCGGCAGCGAAGACCGCCGCCACCGGCTCCCCGACATAACGTACGTAACGCTGCGCCAGCGCGGTCTGCCGGTAGGCCTCGAGCTCCACCAGGCCCGTCAGCCGGAATCCGATCGGCGGAATGTCTGCAATGTCGGCATGCGTCCAGATGGCGTGAACGCCCGGCAAGGCGAGGGCGACTTTTGCGTCGATCGATTTCAATCGTCCGTGCGCTATCGGCGAGCGCACCACACGCATATGCCACTGGCCAGGAAATGAAATATCACCTGCGAAGCGGCCGCGACCGGTGAGGAGAGGGCGATCCTCCAGGCGTGGGACAGAACGGCCGACAAATTTCCCTTTAATTGACATGAGCGAGACCGCTCATCCTTTTCGCATTTCTTTTGCCGCCGCGCGAACCGCCTTGATGATGTTTTGGTAGCCCGTGCAGCGGCAAAGATTCGATGAAAGTACATCAATGAGATTTTCGTCGCCGATATCGGGCTCTCGCTCGAGCACGCTGACCGCCAGCATCAGAAATCCCGGCGTGCAGAAGCCGCATTGGAGGCCATGGTGATCCATGAACGCCTGCTGCATGGGATGCAATTTGTCGCCCTGCGCCAGGCCTTCAACGGTCCGGATCTTCTTGCCATCCGCCTGCAGCGCAAACATCAGGCAGGAACGCACCGGCTCGCCGTTCACGATCACTGTACAGGCGCCGCAGATGCCGTGCTCGCAGCCGATGTGAGTGCCGGTCTGGCCGCAGTCCTCGCGGATCGCATCCGCCAAAGTGCGTCTCGGCTCGACACTGATCGGATAGTCGCGCCCGT
>Ga0207679_10000134_pt1 | contig 60399 bp, 55 predicted proteins | sample KBSC73metaG_FD_184320 | JGI IMG/M metagenome (GOLD analysis project Ga0207679, IMG submission 184320) | Corn rhizosphere microbial communities from Kellogg Biological Station, Michigan, USA - KBS C7-3 metaG (SPAdes) (version 2) | ecosystem: Host-associated > Plants > Roots > Rhizosphere > Soil ...
CACCTTCGATCGAACACGGCGGTCAAGCCGCTGGGTTCATTGAGCTTTTCTAGAGAACGGGCGCGCTGGATTTCTCGAAGGTGCCAGACACCTTCGACGTGGGATTTCTCGAAGGTGCCAGACACCTTCGACGGGTGCCAGACACCTTCGACGCCTTCGACGGGGCATCGACGGACGCCCTCGACCGTCGGTCGCGGATTGGAGCGGTCAGGCGGCCGAGCCGACTAGCGCTGGGGGGCGCTGGTTGCCGGCGTCGACAGGCGCAGCACGCCCGGGTGCGTCTGGGCCGTCCAGAGCGCGAGCGCGGTCGCCAGCAGGAACCCCGCGGTCGCAGCGAGCACCGCGACGCGCACCGGCCGGACCGGACCGTCGACCGCGACCACCGAACGACGCCGCGGACGATCGGTCCGCGTGTTTCCGCCCGGCACCCGGAGCCGCAGCACCGCCGGCCCGATGTGGATGCGCTGGCCCACCAGGAGCTCCCGCGGTCCGGCGAGCCGCTCGTCGTCGAGGAACGTGCCGTTCTGGCTTCCCAGATCCTCGAGGAACAACCGTTCGCCCCGCCGCGTGAGCCGCGCGTGGCGCCGACTGATCGACGCGTGCGGCAACCTGAGATCGCAGCTGCTCGACCGCCCGAGAATCAGCGCTCCCTCACCCACGGGCAGCAGCTGCCCGGTCCCCGGTCCGTGCTCGGCGTAGAGGAAGACCTCCTGGGCGCCCGCGCTCCCCGCGGTGGAGATCATCGACGCCGGACCGATGGTGTCCCGCCCCGCGCGCCTCTTGCGGCCCGCTCGCACCGGATAGGTCGTCACCCGCTGCGGTGCCGGATCGTCGGCGTTGAGCGGCGTCGCCTCACGCTCATCGAACGGGAGCTCGCCCGTGTCCTCCGTGTCCTTCGTGCCATCCTCGGGAGGAGGTCGCCGCGGGGGCCGCTTGGGGTTCGATGGCGCCATGCTCGTTCGCGGGGTCCCTCATCCCCCAGCCATGCAATGATGTCACGTTCCCCGATTCACCGCGCCACTTCCCGTGTCCGCCACCCACAGTTCTCCCGCGCTGTCCGTCTACAACACGCTCACCCGTCGAAAGGAACCCCTCGAGCCACTCCGGCCGGGTGAAGTGCGTCTGTACGTGTGTGGTCCCACCGTCTACTCGTGGGTACACATCGGCAACGCCCGGACCTTCACGGTCTTCGACGTCGTGGTGCGTTATCTGCGCCACCGTGGCTACCGCGTGACGTACGTCCGGAACTACACGGACGTGGACGACAAGATCATCAACGCCGCTCGTGAGACCGGCGAGGACCCGGCCGCGCTCGCCGAACGGTTCATCCAGGCCTTCGAGGACGATGCCCGGGCGCTCGGACTGCTTGCACCCGACGTCTCCCCACGGGTGACCGAGGTCATCCCGGAGATCCTCACCCTCATCCAGGCGCTGCTCGACCAGGGCGTGGCCTACGCCGCCGGCGGCGACGTGTACTTCCAGGTCTCGCGGTGGCCCGAGTACGCCAAGCTCTCGCGCCGGAACCTCGACGACCTCCGGGCCGGCGAGCGAGTCACGCCGGGCGAGCTCAAGCGCGAGCCGCTCGACTTCGCGCTCTGGAAGGCGGAGAAGCCGGGGGAGCCGGCATGGGACGCGCCCTGGGGCCGCGGCCGTCCCGGATGGCACATCGAGTGCTCGGCGATGGGCGAGAAGTACCTCGGCATCACCTTCGACATTCATGGTGGCGGCCTCGACCTCATCTTTCCCCACCACGAGAACGAGATTGCCCAGTCCGAGGCCGCGCATCGCGCCCCGCTCTCGAAGGTGTGGATGCACGCCGGCTTTCTCGAGCTCGAGAACGCGAAGATGTCGAAGAGCCTGGGGAACGTGGTCCAGCTGCGCCATGCGCTGGCCAAGGTCGACCCCGAGGCACTCCGGCTGTTCTTCGTCTCCAGCCACTACCGGAAAGAGCTGGCCTTCTCCGACGACGCGCTGGCCGACGCCGAGAAGCGCATGGAGTACTTCTACGAGACGCTCCAGCGCGTCGACGAGCGTCTCGGAAATCGCGAGGTGAAGCCCGGTCCGGTCCACGGCGACCCGGAAGCGCACCGCCGGGCCTTCGAGCAGTCGATGGACGACGACTTCAACACCGCCGCTGCGCTGGCGGCGCTTTCCGGGCTGTTCGGCCAGATGAACGAGTACCTCGACAAGCCGCCGGTAGCCGACCGCGCGATGGTGGCCCGCACGCTCGCCGCGCTGCGGGCCGTCGTCCCCACGCTCGGGGGCGTGCTGGGGGTGCTCGGGACTCCTCCCACCACCTGGCTCGAGCGGCGCCGCGACCGATTGATCCGGCAGCGCGGTCTCGACCGGGAGCGCATCGGGTCGATGCTCGCCGAGCGCGACGAGGCCCGGAAGGCGAAGGACTTCGCCCGCTCCGACGCCATCCGGGACGAGCTCCTCGGACTCGGCGTGGAGCTGCGCGACGGACCGGCGGGGACGCTGTGGAAGGTTCGTTCCTGAACTGACCGACACCTGTTCCGTGAGCGGAGGGCGGCCGCTTGCCTCCCCCCTGCGCAGGTTCGGCCCGTGTCAGGACACGTGCTGGTCATCGAGGATGACCCCGATACTCGCGACGCGATGGTTTCCCTTCTGGAGTCCGAGACGCCGTGGCTCAGGGTCTCGTCGGCAGGCGACGGCATGGAAGCGCTGGAGATCCTCGACGAGGAGCCGGAGCCGTGCCTCGTGCTGCTCGACCTCATGATGCCGGTGATGAACGGCCTCGAGTTCCTCGACGCGATGGACGAACGCGGATTTGCGTCGAGGACGCGTGTCGTCCTGGTGTCTGGATACGCCCAGCTCGCCAGCCAGGTGAAGCACCCCGACGTCGCCGGAACGCTGTCGAAGCCCTTCCGGGCCGCCGACCTCGTGGACCTCGTCCAGCGCCACTGCACCGACGGCGCCCGGAGCTGAGCACGGTCAGCGCGCCTGGGTGATCTTCACCGCGAAATCGTGCTGCACCGACACCGCTCGCCCAGCGATCTGCGCCGGACGGTAGTGTCGCCCCTGGAGCGCCGCGAGCACCGCCGCGTCCGCGAGCGGAAGCCCCTTCAGGATCTCGCATGCCTCCACTGTGCCCGAGGCGGTGATCACGCAGCGCACGAGGATGGTGCCCTGCACTCCGCCGCGCCTGGCCTCGGGTGAGAGCCTGACCTCCGGCGCGGAGACGAGTACCGGCAACTCGGCCACCACGTCCTCGGAAACGATGCCCTGACTCCCTCCGCACGGCGGGGTCGCGCACTCCGGCCCGTCCCCCGGACCGCCCGGCCCCGTCGGAAGTGAGTCATCGCCGCTGATGTTCCCGGACCCGGACGACGAGGACGGGCTCCGGTCGGGCAGGTCTGCCGGCGGCGGGATGTCCAGCGGCGTGCGAACCGTCCGCGGCGATCGCCGGCCGATCGTCCTCGGCGGCGTCGCTGGTGGCGCCGTCGGAGCACCGCCTCCGCGGTGACCGGGTTTCACCACCGGCCACGTGACGATGGGACCCGGGGGCGGTGGCGGCCCCGGACGGGAGAGCACCAGCGCCACGGCGAGCAGGGCAGCATGCGCCAGAAGAGACACCACCAGGGCCGGCTTCAGGCGCGTGGGGGCGCCGGAGCGACCGCGAACGACGTCGAACATCGGAGAGCCCGCCCGGAGCGGTCCGCGGCCGTCCCCTCGACGAGGGCCGCGCCCGGTCATCCGCCAGTCTCCCGCCCGGTCGTTCGCCATGTCCATCCGTCCCTCGCGGTGGACGGCGGGCCGCGCCTCGGGGCAGAAGGGGAGGCCCATGCTCAACGTCGCTCTCGCGCTGGCGATCGCCGCCGCGCCCGCCGCCCGGACCTCCCCTGCCGCCGAGCGGGCCATCACCGCGGACTCCATCCGCGCCCATGTCCGCTTCCTCGCCTCGGATCTCCTGGAGGGACGCGGTCCGGGCACCCGGGGAGACGCGCTCGCCCAGTCGTACATCGCCGCGCAGCTCGAGGCCCTCGGGCTCCGGCCGGCCGGGCCCCAGGGATTCCTCCAGCCCTTCGACATCGTCGGGGTAGACGGGCACGCGGAGACGATCCAGTTCACTCGTGGCCGCGAATCGCTCGTGCTCCGCCATGCGGAGGACGTGGTCGCCGTCGCGGGGGACGAGGCACCTCGCACCGCGGTCGATCGGGCCGATCTGGTCTTCGTCGGCTACGGGATCCGCGCCCCCGAGTACGCGTGGGACGACTTCAAGGGGCAGGACCTCCGGGGGAAGGTGCTGCTCATCCTCAACAGCGACCCCGAGGACGACCCGGCCCTCTTCGCCGGCCGCGCCCGGCTCTGGTACGGCCGGTGGGACTACAAGTACGAGATGGCGGCCCGGGTCGGCGCGGCCGGGGCCATCATCCTCCACACCACGCACAGCGCCGGGTACCCCTGGCAGGTCGTCCGGAGCTCCTGGACCGGCCCGCAGTACTCCGTGCCCACCAACGAGCGGCGGGTGCCGCTGCGCGGGTGGGTGACCGAGGAGGGCTGCCGCAAGCTGGTGGCCCTCGCCGGCCGTAGCCTCGACGACCTCGTCCGCTCGGCCACCGCCCGGGAGTTCCAGCCGGTGTCCCTGGGCGTTGGGGTCAGCGCCGCCTTCGACAGTCGGGTCGAGCGCACCCGGACCTCGAACGTGCTGGCGCTCCTTCCCGGCAGCGATCCGAAGCTGTCCTCGGAGGTCGTGCTCTACACCGCGCACCACGACCACCTCGGGATGCGCGCCGGTGCCGCCCCCGGCGAGGACGCCATCTACAACGGCGCCGAGGACAACGCTTCCGGCGTGGCGCTGATGCTCAACGTCGCCCGGGCCTACGCCGCCCTGGACAAGGCTCCGAGGCGAAGCATCCTCTTCGCCGCGGTGGCCGCCGAGGAGCAGGGACTGCTCGGCTCGGAGTACCTGGCGCGACATCCTCCGGTTCCCCTCGGGCGCATTGCGGTGGACATCAACATCGACGGGGCCAACGTCTTCGGACGCACCCGCGACGTCACCGTCATCGGCCTGGGCAAGACCGACCTCGACGTCACCCTCCGGGCTCTCGCCCGGGCGCAGGGCCGGGTGCTCCGGGGCGACCAGCTGCCGGACCGCGGCTACTTCTACCGGAGCGACCAGTTCAGCTTCGCCCGGGTCGGCGTCCCCGCGGCGTACTTCGAGAGCGGGCTCGACTACCGGGGCCGCCCGGCCGGCTGGGGACGGGAGAAGCGGGAGGCCTGGGAGGAGACCCGCTACCACCAGCCCTCCGACGAGCTCTCCCCGGACTGGGACCTCTCCGGCGCGGTGGAGGATGCCCGGCTGCAGTTCGCCCTGGGCTACAGCGTCGCCCAGGCGACGGCCCCTCCCTCGTGGACCAAGGGGGACGAGTTCGAGGCTCCTCGCCTCCGCTCCCTCGAGGCCCTCCGCCAGCGGCCGCCCGGATCCACGCCGGCCAGCGGGCGTTAGCTCGGCGCGTTAGCCTTCTGCGTCTGCCATGGCCGGGTTCGAGCTCGTCACCGACTACAAGCCGCAGGGAGACCAGCCCAGGGCGATCGCCGAGCTGGTGGAGGCTGTCCAGCGGGGCGACACCCATCAGACCCTGCTGGGGGTGACCGGCTCGGGGAAGACCTTCACCATGGCGCACGTGGTGGCGCAGGTGCAGCGGCCCACCCTGGTCATCGCCCACAACAAGACCCTGGCCGCGCAGCTCTACGGGGAGTTCAAGGAGCTCTTCCCCCGGAACGCCGTCGAGTACTTCATCAGCTACTACGACTACTACCAGCCCGAGGCGTACATCCCCTCCTCGGACACGTACATCGAGAAGGACTCCTTCATCAACGACGAGATCGAGCGGATGCGCCACTCGGCGACGCACTCGCTCCGCACGCGCGACGACGTGCTGATCGTGGCCTCGGTGTCCTGCATCTACGGTCTGGGAACTGCGCGCAGCTACATGGCGCTGGCGGCGACCGCGGTGAAGGGCGCCGAGCTGGGACGCGACGTGCTCATGCGCCGGCTGGTGGACGCGCAGTACTCACGCAACGACCTCGACTTCCACCGGGGCACCTTCCGCGTCCGTGGCGACACGGTGGAGGTCTTCCCCGCCTACGAGGAGGAGCGGGCGGTCCGGATCGAGTTCTTCGGCGACACGGTGGAGCGCATCAGCGAGTTCGATCCTCTCCGCGGCCAGTCGGTGGCCCAGCTGGAGAAGATCGTCATCTTTCCCGCCAGCCACTACGTGACCGAGGAGGAGCAGCGGGCCCGGGCGATCCGCGACATCCGGGACGAGCTCCGCGAGCGGCTGCAGTGGTTCCGTGCCCACGGCAAGCTGCTCGAGGCCCAGCGCCTCGAGGAGCGGACGATGTACGACCTGGAGATGATGGAGCAGGTCGGGTTCTGCAATGGGATCGAGAACTACAGCCGGCACCTCTCCGGGCGCGCTCCCGGCGAGCCTCCGCCCTGTCTCCTCGACTACTACCCGAAGAACCTGATGGTCTTCCTCGACGAGAGCCACCAGACCGTCCCGCAGATCGGCGCCATGTACCGGGGAGACCGGAGCCGCAAGGAGACGCTTGCCGAGTACGGGTTCCGGCTCCCCAGTGCCATGGACAACCGGCCGCTGAAGTTCGACGAGTTCGAGTCGATGGTGCCCCAGGCCATCTACGTGAGCGCGACGCCGGGCGAGTACGAGCTGCAGCGGAGCCACGGCGTGGTGGTCGAGCAGGTGATCCGGCCCACCGGGCTCACCGATCCGCGGGTCGAGGTGCGGCCGGCGCGGAACCAGGTGGAGGACCTGCTGGAGGAGGTCCGGCAGCGCGCCCAGGCCAAGGAGCGGGTCCTGGTGACCACCCTCACCAAGCGCATGGCGGAGGACCTCACCGAGTACTTCGCCGACGTGGGCGTCCGCGTCCGCTACCTGCACTCGGACATCGACGCCCTGGAGCGCACGGCGATCATCCGCGACCTGCGCCGGGGCGAGTTCGACGTGCTGGTGGGTATCAACCTCCTCCGCGAGGGCCTCGACATCCCCGAGGTGTCGCTGGTCGCCATCCTCGACGCGGACAAGGAGGGCTTCCTCCGGAGCAAGGTGAGTCTCATCCAGACCATTGGCCGCGCATCGCGCAACGTGAACGGCCGGGTGCTGATGTATGCGGACCAGTTGACCGAGTCGATGCAGTTGGCGCTGGACGAGACGAGCCGCCGCCGCGAGCTTCAGGAGAACTGGAACAAGGACCACGGCATCACTCCCCAGGGGGTGAGGAAGGCCATCCTCGACCTGAGCGAGGTGCTCTACCGGTCGGAGACGGGCCTGACCCTGCCGAAGGCCGCCGAGGACGAGCTGCTCACCGCCGAGGACATCGCCCGGCTCACCCGCGAGTACTCGGCGGAGATGCACCGGGCGGCCGACGAGATGGAGTTCGAGCGGGCTGCCGAGCTGCGGGACAAGGTGCTGCTCCTCAAGGACATGGACCTGGGGGTGAAGCCGCCGTCGCGGTCGCTCCTCGAGACCGGCGTCCAGCGGGAGGAGGGCCCGGGCACGGCGGGTGGACGACTCCGGGGACGGCGCCGGGGCGCCAGCGCCGATCGAGCTCAGCCCCAGGCAGGGTGGAGGGCCGCGGGGCGGAGCAGGAAGCGGCGCTGATGCCGTCCGCGGCGCTCGACGAGAAGCTGGACCGGTTGCCGCCCGCTCCAGGCGTCTACCTCATGAAGGACGCCCGGGGAGAGGTCATCTACGTCGGCAAGGCGGTGAACCTTCGCTCCCGGGTGCGCTCCTACTTCGGGCGAAGCAGCGACACCCGGGCCTTCATCCCCTTCCTCGAATCGTGGCTCGCCGACGTGGACACGGTGGTGGTGAGCAACGAGAAGGAGGCGCTCCTCCTCGAGAACGAGCTCATCAAGCGGTACCAGCCCCGCTTCAACGTCCTGCTCAAGGACGACAAGAACTTCATCTGCCTGCGTCTCGATCCTGCCGGGGAGTGGCCGCGGCTGGAGGTGGTGCGGCGCTTCAAGCGGGACGGGGCGATGTACTTCGGGCCCTACGCGAGCGCGAGCAGCATCCGGGAGACGCTGAGGATCATCAATCGCTACTTCCAGCTACGCACCTGCTCGGATCACGTGCTGCACCACCGCAAGCGGCCCTGCCTGCTCCATCAGATCGGCCGCTGTCCTGCGCCGTGCGTCTACGACGTCTCTCGGGAGGAGTACGCCGAGTCGGTGCGCGAGGTGGCGCTGTTCCTGGAGGGGAAGGGGAGCGAGCTCCTGGACGCACTCCGGACGCGGATGAAGGTCGCGGCGCAGGACCTGAGATTCGAGCAGGCCGCGCGGCTTCGCGACCAGCTCTTCGCCATCGAGCGCTCTCTGGAGCGGCAGAAGATCGCCACCACCGAGACCGTCGACCAGGACGTCTTCGGCTACCACCGCGAGGCTGACCGGCTGGTGGTCTACGTCCTCTACGTCCGCCAGGGACGGCTCAACGGGGGACAGAGCTTCCCCTTCACCGGGCAGGAGTTCCCCGACGAGGAGCTTCTGGGCAGCTTCGTGAACCTCTATTACGGCGAGGACAACGTCCTGCCCGACGAGGTGCTGCTCCCCCTGCGCCCCGAGGGTGGGGTGGAGCCGCTGGCCGAGCTGCTGACCGAGAAGCGCGGGCGGAGGGTGCGAGTGCTGGTGCCCCAGCGTGGGGAGAAGCTCCGGCTGGTGGAGATGAGCGCGGCGAACGCCCGCCAGGCGCTGCTGGACCAGCGGCGGAGCCGGGACGAGCTGGAGGCGGTGCTGGACCGACTCCGCGACCGGCTGCACCTCGCCAAGGTTCCGCGGCGGATGGAGTGCTTCGACATCTCGCACTTCCAGGGCTCGAGCATCGTGGCCAGCCAGGTGGCGATGACCGAGGGCGAGCTGGATCGCGCGCGCTACCGGCATTTCCGGATCAAGAGCGTGCAGGCACAGGACGACTTCGCCTCGATGTACGAGGTCGTGAGCCGCCGCCTCCGCCGCGGCCAGGAGGCGGAGGACTTGCCGGACCTCCTGGTCATCGACGGTGGGAAGGGGCAGCTGGCCTCCGCGCGGGCCGCGATGAAGGACGTCGGTGTCACCATCGACGTGGTCGGCCTCGCCAAGTCGCGCGAGCTCGAGTCCGACGATCGCGCCGCCGTCACGGCCAGGACCCCGGAGCGGGTGTTCATCCCGGAGAAGAAGGACCCCATCGTCCTTCCCCAGAACTCGCCGGAGCTGTTCCTCCTCATGCGGCTGCGCGACGAGGCGCACCGCTTTGCCATCACCTACCAGCAGCAGCTGATGCGTCGACGGAACTTCAAGAGCGTGCTCGAGGACATCCCGGGCGTGGGTGAGGGCCGGAAGAAGGCGCTGCTCCGGGCCTTTGGATCGCTGAAGCGCATCCGTGAGGCGAGCATCGAGGAGCTCGCGGCGGAGGCCGGGCTCGGGACGACCCTCGCCGAGCGGATCCACGCACACCTCCATGCCCCGGAGAGCGAGCTTCGCCGGGAGGTCGCGGAAGGCCAGGTGGACGGGGACGCCATCCGGGAAGCCTCGCTGGAGGATGCCGCAGCGGTCGAGGGCACCCCGCAAGGCACGGCCTGAAGAGTTGAGTTCGCGCTGCCGGGGCCCTGGCACATCCGCGTCGGTCGTGATGCAGCTCGTCCGCGACCGGGCGATCCGGATCGGGAGCAGGCCTTGGCGCCGGATGGGGCGGTTCCGCCACAACCGGAGGCCGGCGTCGACGTTGGCTGCCCTGCGACCCGGTCGTGGGGAGCCCACGTGGCCCGTCCGCCCGCCTGCTGACGAGCCCCAAAAAATTTCCGGATTTCGTTGCGGCGCGGAGCCCCCGGTGAGGTATAGCGGGGGCTTCCACGAGCGACACCGGCCGTCAATCTTCGGGGGCACGGCCGCCAGGTAATCCAGGAAGGCTTATGAGGCTTTATCCCAAGGTGATTCCCGTCATCTCCCGCGAGACGATCCAGCTGCTGATGCAGGACGGGGACATCGAGGTCGAGCCGATGCGGATCGCCGATGCCGAGATGGACCTCTCGGCCATCATGCGTGAGTACCTCACCAACGAGGAGCGGGTGAACCAGGCGACCCGGGAGGCGCTCGAGCGCCGCGGCTACGACTACAGCAAGTTCAATCAGGTGAAGCGCGAGATGGCCGACGTCCGCGGCTTCAAGATGGGCGACGAGGGCATCGAGTACGTCATCAACCAGATGATCGAGTTCCTCCTCATCAGCCGAAACGTCGAGGAAGTCTTCGCCGCGGACAACTCCCTCCGGCAGAAGATCTTCGCAGTCATGAAGAAGCACCTCGACGTCGACGAGGAGATCGATCGCGAGGCCCGCGCCCGCCTGAAGCATCTCCAGGAAGGCACCAGCGCCTTCGACATCGAGTACAACAAGACGGTCGAGCAGATCCGCCGCGCCCGCGGCCTGATCTGATCTCCCGCTCAGCCGCCCGGGCGAACGTCGCGCTGACGAGCCGCTCGCGGTGCGCCACCGCCTGATCTCCCTCCGTCGACTGGCGAACCCGACCGCCGACCGCATTTCCGGAATCGGTTCCCCCGCGGCCAGACCGAACCGTCTGTCCGGCAACACGCGCCGCGTGAGTCCGGTGTCGGCCAGCGTTCCCTTGCCAGGCCGCGCAAGGCGTCGCTGCCTAGCTTCCGCGCACGTCGCCCGGAGGTGCCGTGCCCGTCGTCTCGCTGCTCGTCCTCGCCGTCCTCGCCCAGCCGGTTCAGCACCGGGTCGAGGTCCTCGGCAGGGGAGGGGACGCGTTCTGGGCCATCGGCGCGAGGGGTGGCGACCTGTGGGAGCGAATCCGCGGCGAGGTCCAGCTCGACGCCCGCCGGTCGCCCGACGGCACCGCCTCCGCCACGCTGGTCATCCAGCTGCTCCGGGGAACCGAGCGCTGGGCCGTCGAGCTCTCCCATCTCCGGCCGGACGGGATGCTCATCGATGGCGATCTCACCGGCCCGGGAGGGCTGGTCCACGCCGCCATCGCCCTCGGGGGGACGGCGCGGGTCACCCGGGCCGGTGAGGTGATCAGCGAGACCGCGAGCCTGCGCGCCGTGGCCCTCACCACCGGGTTCCACGCCGACGATGGCACCTTCCGGTCACTCGCGGCGGGAAGGAGCGGCGATCTCGAGCTGCTGGTCCAGGTGGAGGGTCTGCCCGGCGGCGAAACGCTCTCGGTCGGGTTCGAGCGCCCGGAGATCACCCTCGACGGCCGCGTCCTCCCCGCGGCGCCCCTCGCCGATGCCAGCGCTCCGCCCTGGAAGGGGGCACGCCTCGGCTCCGGCATCGGAGGCAGCGGGAGCGAGACCGGCCCCGTCCTCCCCGGGCCGATCCCCACGGTCCTGCCAGGGCCGCCGAGCAGCCGCCCAGGCATGCCGCCGACGACGCCCGCCCCCGCGAATGCGGCACCCGCGGGTCCTCTGCCATCGTCGCCCGTTCCGGCGAACGCCGCCCCCGCCGGACCACTGCCCTCCACGCCCTCGCCGGGCAACGCAGCGCCGGCGGAACCGTCCGCGGCCGGAGCAGCCGCGCTTCCCTCGGATGCGCCGCTCCTTCCGCCGAGCCCCGTGCCGGCGAACGCGGCGCCCGCGCTGCCCCTGCCGACGACGCCCGCGCCGTCGACAGCGCCCGGACCGGCGCACGGAGGAGCGAGCACACCTGGCCCGACATGGTTCCCCGCGCCCCCGCCGCCCTCGCCGGTGCCGGAATCACCATCTTCGCCGGAGAGGGAACGCCCGCGCTTTGCACGCGGCGTCTGGGAAATTGACCCGTCAGGCCGGGGGTCTACCGTTCGCCGCCGTGTCCAGCTCCGAGCTCGCGCCTTCGACCTCTCCCGGAACCTCGCTCGAATCGCTCTCGCGGACCGCGGCTGATGCGCTCCACCGCGCGCTCGCGGCCTCTACCTCGGGGAGCGTGCTCTCGACACAGATCGAGGAGGACCTCCGCTCGGCGCTGGTCGGGCTGGAGGCCATCCATTCCCATCTCGAGGACCTGGTCTCCACGCTGCTGGAGCCGCGACCCACGCCGCTCTCGCTGGTCGAGGCCGCGGACGATTCGCGAGCCCAGGCCGCGCTCCTCGCCCTCGAGGAGACGCTGACCTCGCTCCGTCGCCGTCTGGGCCAGGCCGCCGCGCAGCTGCGCATCCGCGCCGAGCCTGGCTAGCCGCGCCCGGTCCGACGACGGTCTGCATCGGAGATCCACGCCGGACACCTCGGCGCGGCTGCCGTGACTCACAGGCCGGCGAAGGAGAGGCCCAGCCGGGCCACGCCGCCGAGCACCAGCAGCCACACCGGATTCAGCTCGAAGCGAACCGCGGTGAGCGCCGTGGCGGCGGCGATTCCCACCTCCAGCTTCGCGTCGAAGCTCCCGCCGAGGGTGATGGCGGCGGCAGCCATCAGTCCCACCACTGCCGGGGTGAGACCTCGGAGCGCCGCGCGCACCCAGCGCCGTGATCGCACCCGGTCCAGCCACGTTCCGAGCAGGCCCACCAGCGCGAAGGGTCCGGAGAAGATGGCCACCGTCGCCACGCTGGCTCCGACCCACCCGTGCTGCAGGTAGCCGATGAAGGTGGCCATCAGCAGCACCGGTCCGGGAGTGATCTTCCCGATCGCCACCGCATCGGCGAACTGGCGATCGGTGATCCACTCGTGGGCGTGCACCATGGTGCGGAGGTGCGGAATGATCGCGAAGCCGCCGCCGTACGCACCGAGCCCGGTCCGGAAGTACACCACCGCCATCTCGATCAGCTTGGCGTCGAGACCCGTGGCGTGGACCAGCGCGGCGATCGCCGCCAGCGCCCCCACCAGCACCGGCAGGTGAAGGGTGGTGGGAGCCTCTGGCGGCGGGGGCGGTTTGGGTCCGTTCGTCGGAGGGTCCTCGCGGGAGTCCAGCAGCGAACCGTCGTCGGGCAACGCGACCGGGCCGCGCTTGAGGCCGACGATTCCCCGCGCCCGTGCGATCGCCGGACGCGCGCCGAGGTCCACCGCCAGACCGGAGCAGATGGCGAGCAGCACCACCTCCGCCGGCGAGGCGCTTCCCAGCGCGGAGAGGAGGAGGGCACCAGCGGCCACGCCCATCTGCCAGAGCTGGTTCACGCTGGTGCGGACCATCTTCAGCGTGATGGCGCAGATGATGCCGACCACCGCAGCGTTGAACCCTGCCAGGAGGTGGTCCGCCGACGGCACCGTTCCAAAGCGCACGTACACCCAGGAGAGAACGCCAACCGCCAGCACTCCGGGCAGCACGAACCCCACGTACCCGGCCGCCGCGCCGACCCAACCGCCGAAGCGCATCCCGATGTAGGCCCAGGCGTTCGCCGCAGCTCCGCCGGGAAGCATCTGCGAGACGGTGACGGTGTTGGTGAACTCGCGCTGCGTGAGCCAGCCACGCTTCCTCACCACCTCGCCGTCGATCTGCGAGAGCACACTGATTCCGCCACCGAAACCCACGCAGCCCAGCCAGAAGGCGGTGGTGAAGAGGTCCCGTCGAGAGGGTCGTTCGCGGCTTGTGGAGCGCGCGGTGGCTTTCCGGAGCCATTCCGCGGTGCTGCCGAGGACACTGCTCATGGGAGCACTGACGACTCTAGCGCGAAGGAGATTCTTCGCGAGCCCCGCCCGGTGGGGCGCCCCTGGTCGAATGCCCGCCTGGCGGCGCGTCTGAGGCCGCAGCGTCCAGCAGTGCACCATGGACGTCCGTCCAGGTCGCACGGTCCTCCGTGATCTCCCATCCGCTCCTTGCCAGCCGTCGCCCGAGCGCCTCGGCTGCCGGACGACCACGCCGCGCTGCGACGAGGGTCAGCAGCTCGTAGTCCTCGAGCCCGTCGCGCACCGTCTTCAGCCTGAGCGAGGAGACGAGCTGAGGCGCCTCGTCGCCCAGATGCTCGCGCGTGCCGGGATAGAAGAACGTTCCGTCCCCATTGCCACCGAACCGCCAGACGTCACGCCACGGCTGGCCGTCCTTCTCCCAGGCCGACAGCGTGTCGAAGTACAGCTCGCCCTCGATCCGGTCGAGGAACGCCAGGACACCCATCGCGCGGTTCCTCGGTCCCGGGTGGTCGATCATGTAAGAGGCCCACCCGCTCATCGAGGCCGCGAGCGCGGGGTCCCGGGGCGGCCCGTCACATCCGTGAAACATGCAGCTCTGGTACCACCACAGCTGCTGCCCCGGGCGGAGGCGTGCGCGCAGCGCCGACGCGGGCTCGGGGGGAATGGGGCACAGCCGGCGCCCCGGTCGAGCAAACATGCAGACCATCACCGGGGCGAGGATGTCCGCGGCGTCGAAGAGCGCCGGCCGGTAGGTGGTCACCAGCAGGGGGAGGTGCCCCACGGCGCGGGTGAGGTCCGCCTGTCTTCGCACCAGCGCGTCGTCCTTCGGCGCGGGCTCGTCCTTCGCGTAGTACCAGAGCAGCTGGCGCCAGCCCCGCTCGGCGAAGTGTGCCTCCCAGGCACGGAAGTAGGCCACGCGCTCGTCCGAGGTGAGACGAGGGTCGTCGTGAACATTGGTGTTGGTGAAGCGGGCGCCGGAGGGGAGCGCGGTCCCACCCAGGACCTCGCCCATCTCCGCGTCGAAGCCGCGGAAGTCGACCACCCGGGTGCCGTCCGGACCGGGACGGGAGGGCAGCGGGTCGATGGTCATCCCGTATCCGCTGAGACGATGCTCGAGCAGCGCGCGGCCGGCAGCCCGGAGCAGCGTGCTGCCCTCCGGCGACTCCCGCCGCACCCCGAATCCGTGGACCAGGACGTACACCCCGAGCCCCCAGGTGTTCTTCAGGGACGAGGTGGCGGGGATGTCCACCGGTGCGACCGAAAGCTCGAGCGGCAAGCTGGCCCGGGTCGCATCCCGGAACGTCACCGCGAGCTGCCCGGAGTACTTGCCGGGCTCCGCCCCGGCCGGGACGCACAGCTCGAGGTAGAGCACCAGGGGGCGCTCGGCGGTGGATCGCGCAGGGAGCACGGCGGGATTGGTGCCGCCACCGGCCTTGTGGACGGGGAGGAGCGGGTCGGGCCAGAGCCCGGTGGCCCCTCCGCCCGCGGTGGCCCGGGTGAGGGTCATCCACTCCTCGCGGAAGACTCGTGCTGCGATCCCCGTCCGTCCGGGCCCACGGAGTGGCGCCACGTCGGCCGACAGCGCCTCGGCCGGAGGCGAGACGTAGACCTGGAGTCCCTCGCACTCGCCCCGGGCGGCCCTGAGCTTCGCCTCCCCCAGAGCCTCGAGGGGCTGTCCGGGCCGGACCTTCGCCAGCGCCGGCACCGGGATCAGGCGCGGAGACACGGCGAGCGCGGCGAGGAGAATGACGGACGACGGGAACACGCCTGGGAAGCGTGTCTAGCGGTTACGCGCCACGGTGGCGGGGTCCAGCGCGCGCCCCGGCTTGTAGTCCGTCCACTCCACGACGACCGGGCCCAGCGCGAAGTCCGCCTCCATGCGCATCGGGACATGCGCTGCGTCGTCGCTGAACCACATCCGGACCTCGCGGGCGGAGAGATTCCCGGAGAACTCGGTGCGCAGCCGAACGAGGATCGCCTGCCGCTCGCCGCGTGGCGTCTCCAGGGGTCCGCGCCCCTCGACCTCGGCCAGGCCCCGGAAGAGCTTGGCGCCGGTGAAGATGGGGATGGCGATCGTGTCCCCGTCCGCGAGGCGGGCGGTGCGGAGGAAGAACACCGCCGAGGCAACGTCGCTGGCGCCGGGGGGCATCTCGACCTGCGATTCCTTCGCCGACTCACCCTCGGCCTGGCGGAAGACCCGCGCCTTTCCGGCGCTCCGATCGAAGTCGATCTTCAGGCGTCGGCGCTTCCGGTTCTCGTCCGAGTACATCTCCAGGCCACGCGAGCGGCCACTCGCCGGGTCCCACCAGGAGATGATCTTGTTCCGCATCGGGTACACCACGAGGTCGGAGCGCCCGTTGGTCACCACAGGCAGGCTTCCGGGACGGTCCGGAGACTCGGCCCCCACCGTCACGTCGGCGGTTCCCGCCGGCAGCCCGAGCCAGCGCACCCGGTAGACGATCTGCTCGCCGGGACCGAGGGACCCCTCCGGGGTCGCACCGGGGGCAGCGGCGAGGAGCAGTGCCAGGACCACGGTCACGGAGTGAAGTTTACCCCTGCTGGGTCGGGGATGCTCGGTTCGCTCCGCCACTCCACCCGGGCAGCCCGGTGCCCGCCCGCCGGTCCGGCGTAGACTCGAGGCCTCATGCCCATCGACAAGAACGCCGAAGAGGAGGACTTGCGGGAGGAGCGTCGGCGTCGGGCCTACACCGATTACGACTGCCCCTCTTGCAACGCCAACAACCCCACAGAGATGGCTCTGCGCGACGGGGACGAGACCCGGTGCAACTACTGCGGGACGGAGTACAAGGTACGCATCACCGACGAGGGCCGGCTCCGTCTCAAGGAACTTTGAGGCCTCGGTGGGGGCGCTCCCCGAAGATCGCGGTTCCCACCCGGACCACGGTCGCGCCTTCCTCGATCGCGCTCTCGAAGTCGTGGGTGCTCCCCATCGACAGGCCGGCGAGCCCGTGCTCCCGCCCTAGCGCGGCGAGCGCGCGGAAGAGCGGGCGCACCTCGTCCGCGGTGGCGAGCGGAGGCATCGTCATCAGCCCCACCAGCCGGAGCCCCGGCAGTGGCTCGACGGCATCGAGCAGCGCAGCAAGCGCGGAGGGGGCGACGCCGCTCTTCGTCCCCTCGCCAGCCACGTTCACCTCCACGTACACGTCGAGCGGGGTTCCGGTTCGCCGTCGCGAGAGCTCTTGCGCCACCTCCGGGCGGTCGAGGGCGTGAAAGACGTGCGCCGACCGGGCCACGTACCGGGCCTTGTTGGTCTGGAGCGGACCGATGGCGTGCCAGCGCAGGCCCTGGAGATCCGAGAGCGCCTCTGACTTGTCCCGGAGCTCCTGGGCGTAGTTCTCGCCGAAGGCGCGGGCGCCGGCGGCGTACGCGGCGCGAATGGCCTCGGACGTCTGCAGCTTGCTGACCGCAACGACCTCCACCGAGCCCGGAGGCCGCCCGGTACGCGTCTCGGCGGCCCTGACCCGGTCCAGCACCACCCTCCAGCTCGTCGCCACGTCGGTCATCGCTCTTCCCAGGGAAGGATGTAGCCAGCGTCCCGCAGCAAGGCGAGCGTCTCCACCAGCGGCAGGCCGACCACCGCGCTGTAGGAACCGTCGATGCGCTCGACCAGGAATCCGCCGATGCCCTGCACTGCGTAGCCGCCTGCCTTGTCCATCGGCTCACCGGTCGAGACGTACCAGCGCAGAGCGGCCTCGCGCACGTCGGCGAACGTCACCGGCGTGGTCACGCACCTCTCCCCGGCGCCGGCGATCGCCACCGCGGTCATGACCTGGTGAGTCCGGCCGCTCAGGGCACGGAGCATCTCCAGCGCTTCCTCCGCGGTTGCCGGTTTTCCGAGGATCCGGCCCCCGAGGACCACGCTGGTGTCCGCAGCCAGCACCGTGTCATCTGGGTGACGGGCGTGCACGGCCTCCGCCTTCTGCCGCGCGAGCCGGAGCACGTACTGATCGGCGGGCTCTCCCTCCCGGACGTTCTCGTCCAGGTGCGCAGGATCGATGCGGAGCGGAATTCCCAGCTGCTCGAGCAGGGCGCGACGGCGCGGGCTGGCCGAAGCCAGTACCAGAGGGGACACGGGAGGCATGCGCGACCCACCCGTCTACCGAAACCACGGTTGACCTGCCACGCCGGCCCCGTCGATGGTGACAGGTGGGATGAGGGCGACGGACCTTCTGGGGGCGCTGCGCCGGACGGTGGAGCAGCTGGCTGCGTTCAACGAGCTGGCCAAGGCACTGACCTCCACGCTCGAGACCCGCGAGGTGCTGGGGCTGGTGATGCAGAAGGTGTCCGCGCTGCTCCGGCCCGCCAACTGGTCGCTCCTCCTCCACGACGAGGCGACCGACAGCCTCTACTTCGAGATCGCGGTGGGCATGGGCGCCGACCGGCTCCGGAGCGAGCGCATCGCGGTGGGGGAGGGCATCGCCGGGACCGCGTTCCGCACCGGCAAGCCGCGCCTGGTGGACGACGTGCGTACCGCGCCGGATTTCTCGCCCCGCTTCGACGCGCTCACCGAGTTCAGGACCGGCTCGGTGCTGGCCGTGCCGCTCATCTTTCGCGGTCGGGCGCTGGGGATCATCGAGCTGGTGAACGGGGAAGGCGACCCGCGCTTCGGAGAGGAGGACCTCGCGGCGGTGATGGCCATCGCCGACTTCGCCGCCATCGCCATCCAGAATGCCCGCGACTTCCAGCGGGTCCAGGAGCTCACCCTGGTGGACGAGCACACCGGCCTGGGCAACGTCCGCTCGCTGCGGAAGCAGCTCGACGCCGAGGTGACCCGCGCCCGGAGCCTGGGCCACCCCCTCTCGCTGCTCTTCCTCGACCTGGATCACTTCAAGACCGTGAACGACACGCACGGGCACCTGGTGGGGAGCGCGCTGCTCCGCGAGGTGGGGGTGATCCTGCGCGAGGAGCTGCGCCCGGTGGACGCGGCCTTCCGCTACGGGGGCGACGAGTACGCGGTGATGCTGGTGGAGGTGGACACCCGGAGCGCGGTGCAGACCGGGGAGCGGATCCTCGCCCGCTTCCGGACCCATCGGTTCGGGAAGGCGTCCGGGCTCGACCTGCGAGTGACCGCCAGCCTGGGGATCGCCGGCTGTCCCGAGCACGCAGCGGAGTCCACCGAGCTCATCGAGGCGGCGGACCGGGCGATGTACCTGGTGAAGGCCCGCGGCCGGGACGGGCTGGCGATCGCCTCGAGCTGAGCCGCCGTTTTCAGCCCTCGGCGACGTTCGGGGCGACCAGCTCCTCGTTCCGGACGATCCTCGCCGACTTCTTGAGCGCGTCGACGTAGGACTGCGAGAGCTCCGCCTGGCGCTGGCGGAGCGCCTCTTCTCGCAGCTCGCTCTTCTGCGCCTGGAAGGTCGCGTCGTCCGCGTGCTGCCGCGCGGTGACCTCCGCCACGACGAAGGCATCTCCGGAGCGGAACACGCCGGGGAGTGGGCCGGGCGCCTTCATCCCGAAGGCGGCCGCGCTGAGCTCGGGTGCGGACCCGAGCCGGGGGATGGTCGGGCTGCTCTTGGGGAAGCTCCCGGTGTCGATGGCCCGGGGCCGGTCGGCTGGCTCGACCGCCTGGGCGTCCTGGTCCTTCTTGTCCGGGAACTGGGTCGCCAGCGTGGTGCCCTTCTGGAGCGCGGCGGTGGCCTTCCTGGCATCGGCCTCGGCGAGGGCCGAGGCTCGCTCCTTCTTCACCAGGACCTGGGCGATCTCCCCGGAGACCGAAGCCAGCGGCTTCTCCTCGGCCGGCTTCTTCTCCTGAACCTCGATCAGGTGCCAGCCGAAGGGGGTCAGCACCGGCTCGGACAGCTCGCCGATCTTGAGGTTGAAGGCGGCCTGGGCGAAGGCGGGGACGAAGGTGCTCCGCTCGTTCCACCCCAGCTCGCCGCCCTGGGCCTTGCTCCCGGTGTCGTCCGACGACTCCTTCGCCACCTGGGCGAAGTCCTTCCCACCCTGGATCTGCTTGCGGAGCTCGAGGGCCCGGTCGTGCGCCTTGACCTTCTCGTCCTCGGAGGGGTTGCGGTTCATCCGGACGAGGATGTGCCGCAACCGGACCTGCTCTCCCTTGGAGTAGGTGCGCTTGTTCGCCTCGAAGTAGGCGGCGATCTCCTTGGCGTGGGCCTTCTCCCAGGCCGAGACCTCGGCGGGGGTCGGCTGCTTGATCTTCGCCGCGTAGGCGGCGGGGTCGAACTTGACCACCGACAGGCTGACCATGTCGCCCTCCCGGAGGAAGCGGGCCCGGAGCTCGTCGTCCGAGACCTCGGCCGTGTCCGCGACCATCGACAGCAGGCGCTGGGCGGCCATCCTGCGCCGCAGCCCGGCCTCGTAGTCGGGTGGGGACTTCCGGACGTAGGCCTGGAGGACCTGGGTGTAGGTCTCGGCGTCGAAGTGCCCATCCTTCTGGAAGCTCGGGTCCTTGCGGATCGCGTCCAGCAGCTCCGTGTCGGACACGGTGATCCCGTGGGCCTCCGCGGCCTGCTCCAGCAGCTCGGTGGTGATGAGCTGGTCCAGCACCCGGCCCGGAATCCCGAACTGCCGGGCCAGCGCCTCGGGGAGGTCACCCCCACCCCGTGCCCGGAGCGCCTCGAGCTGCTGGGCGTAGGCCCGGCGGAACTCCGCCAGGGAGATCTCCTTGCCGTTGACCCGGGCCGCCGCGTCCTTCACCGAGGGGGTGAGGGGGGCGTTGCAGCCGCGGCTCCCCGGTCCGAACTGCAGGATGAAGACCAGGGCGATGGCGAAGATGAAGAGGTAGGAGAAGAAGCGTCGGGCGTCGAATCCGGAGCTCATCGGTGCGTGTCGGAAGGGTGCTCGCCCGCGGCGGCAAGAGGCCAGCCGGCCTCGGGAAGCATCCTTGACCCTCTAGGGGAGCGACTGTGAAAATACAAGGACTTCCGCAGCAATGAGAAGGGCCTCCTCAGCACGTGCTGTCTTTTCTCCGGCGTCACCGTGAGCCACTGCTCGTCTGTCTCATCCTCGCGCACGCGCTGGGGATGTTCCTCGGCTCGAGCCGAAGCGTGCGCGAGCCCAATCTCGTGGATCGGATCGCGCTCGCGGTGACCGCACCAGTGCAACGCGCCGCGGTCGCGACCATCGACGGAACGGCGAATGCGTGGCACCAGTACGTCTCGCTTCGCAACGTCCGCCGCGAGAACGTGGTGCTCGAGGAGGAGAACTCGAAGCTCCGCGCCGACGTGGTCGGCCTGGCCGAGGCCCGCGCGGAGAACGAGCGGCTCCGCCGGCTGGTGCACTACGACGAGATCAGCCCTGGACCGAAGGTCGTCGCGCGCGTGCTGGGCATCAATCCCGACCCGAATCGCCTGACGCTGCGGATCGACCGCGGCGAGGGCGACGGCGTGAAGCGCGGCCAGGCGGTGGTGACGGCGGACGGCGTGGTGGGGCAGGTGCTCCGGGCCACCGCCAGCGCCTCCGACGTGCTGGTGGTCTTCGACCCCAACTGCCGGCTCGGCGGTCGCATTCAGCGGACCCGCTCGCGGGTGGGCGTCTCCGGGGCTGGAGACGAGCAGGCGCTGAAGCTCGAGTACCTCCTGCGCACCGAGGACCTCGAGGAAGGTGACCTGGTGGTGACCTCCGGGACCGACGGCGTCTATCCACCGGGTCTGGTGGTGGGCCGGGTCACCGGCGTGCAGCGGCAGACCAGCGGCATGTTCCTCAACGCCGGCATCCTCCCGGCGGTGAACTTCACCAGGGTGGAGGAGGTGGTGGTGCTCGCGCCACAACCTGCCGGTTCCTTTCCCACCCGCACCGACGGTCAGGGCCGCCGATGAAGCTCGCGCTCACGCTGGTGCTGACGCTCCTCTTCCTGGCCCTGGAGTCGGTGGCGGTGAAGTACGTGGGCCTCGGGGTCGCCCGGATCGACGTCACGGTGGCCATCGTCGCCTTCCTCTCCCTGCGCGCCGGGCTGCTCGAGGGCGCGGTGGCCTCCTACGCGGTCGGCTACCTCCTCGATCTCATGACCGGCCGGCCCACCGGCCTCTACACGCTGCTCGCGGTGGTGACCTTCCTCCTGGGGCGCGTCGCGGGGTCGCTGGTGGACGTGCGGTCCGCGAGGTCCTTCGCGCTCTTCGCCATGGCCGCAGACGTGACCCACGGGCTGCTCGCCTGGGGCATCGGCTCGGTGAGCAGCAAGCAGATGGCTCTCTCCGGCCTGTCCGGGCTGCCGCTGGAGGTGTTCCTCACCGGCCTCGCCTCGCTCCTCCTCTACCCGCTGTTGAAGCGCTTCGGGCTCGGAGCAGAGCGGCGGGACCCGGGGCTCCTCTCTCCATGACCCTCGGGCAGACCAGCGCGGGCAAGGACCTCAAGGCGCGCTACCTCTGGCTGGGCCTGGTGATGATCGCCGGGCTCCTGCTCCTCGCCGGAAGGCTGTACCGGCTGCAGATCGCCCGCGGCGACGAGTACTCGGCCAAGTCGGTCGCCAACTTCGTGAAGGAGATCCGGGTCAAGGCGGATCGCGGGATCATCAAGGATCGGCGCGGGGAGATCCTGGTCGACAGCCGCCCGTCCTTCGACGTCTTCATCACCCCGGCGTTCTGCGAGCGATGCTCCGAGGAGGTGCTGCCCCGACTCTCCGGATGGCTGGCCTGGGACGAGGAGCAGATCAAGCACGTGGAGCAGCTGCTCCGCGCCGCGAAGCGCAGCGCGCCCTTCCAGCCGGTGCCGGTGCAGCTGGACCTGAACCGCGACGAGCTGGACACCCTGAACGCGCACAAGCTCGAGCTGCCCGGCGTGGACTGGCCGGCGGTTCCCCATCGCAACTACCGCACCGGCACCGTCCTGCCCCACGTGGTGGGGTACATGAACGAGATCACCCAGGAGGAGCTGGACCGGCTGAACGGCCAGGGTGAGGGCTACGCGCTGGGTGACTTCATCGGGCGTCGCGGGGTGGAGCGTTACTTCGAGCGCCGGCTCCGCGGCAAGGACGGGAGCCGCAAGGAGGTGGTCAACGCCCGGGGCGAGACCATCCAGGAGCTGAGCGAGCTGATCACCGGCGAGGCCACAGTGGCCAGCACGCCGGGCGACAACGTGGTTCTCAGCATCGACATGCGGCTGCAGGCCGCGGCGGAGAAGGCCTTTTCCGGCACCGCCGGCGCCGTCGTGGCGATGGACGTCCGCTCGGGCTTCGTCCTGGCGATGGTGTCCCGCCCCGGGTTCGACCCCAACGTCCTCACCGGACGGGTGACGCCGGCGCAGCTGGCCGCGCTGAACAAGGACCCTCTCCAGCCGATGATCTTCCGTCCGGCGCAGCAGCACTACAGCCCGGGGTCGACCTTCAAGACCCTGAGCATGTTCGCCGCGCTGGGGAGCAAGAGCTTCACCCCCCACAGCACCGTGAGCTGCGGTGGCGGGTACCGGCTCGGCGCCCGCATGTGGCGCTGCCACAAGGACGCCGGCCACGGACTCGTCGACGCGCGCCGGGCGCTGCAGCAGTCGTGCGATACCTGGTTCTACAAGGTGGCCGATACCCTGGGGCTGGACCCCATCGCCACCACCGCGCGCAGCTTTGGCTTCGGGGCTCCGACCGGAATCGCGGTCGTGGCCGAGGTGCCGGGGATCATGCCGGACAGCGCGTACCACGACCGCGTCACTCCCGGGGGATACACCAAGGGAATGGCGCTCAACAGCGTCATCGGCCAGGGCGACGTGAACGTGACCCCGCTGCAGCTGACCATGGCCTACGCCGCGGTCGCCAACGGGGGGCACCTCTACAAGCCACAGCTGGTGCGCCGGCTGGAGACGCCGGACGGACGCACCCTCCAGGAGTTCCAGCCGGAGGTGGTCCGCGAGCTGGACCTCGACCCGGACGCGCGCCGCCTGGTGGTGGACGCGCTGGCCGCGGTGGTGAACGAGGTCGGCGGCACCGCATACCGTGCCCGCCTGCCGGACGTGCACATCGCCGGGAAGACCGGGACCGCGCAGGTCATCGCGCTGGGCAAGACGCGTGTGAAGAAGGAGGCGATGACCTACTGGCAGCGTGACCACGCCTGGTTCGCTTCGTTCGCTCCCGCCGAGGACCCGGAGATCGCGGTGGTGGTGCTGAACGAGCACGGCGGGCACGGCGGCATGGACGCCGCGCCGACCGCGACGGCGGTCATGAAGAAGTACTTCGAGCTCAAGCGCGAGGACGCCAACGCCACCATCGCCGCCTCCACCGCGCTCCCGATGATGCCGGTCCGGCCCGCTCCGCCCCCGCCGGCGCCGCGGCCTCCGCCGCTTCCCGAGAACGTGCCTGCTTCGCCTGCCGAGGTGCCCTCGGTCGCGCAGCTCCCGTCGGCTCCCTCCGAGGGCGCACGGTGATGCAGCTGCGGATCGAGCGCCGGATGGTGCTCAAGATTCCCTGGGGACTGGTGGGGGTGACCCTGGCCATCGCCCTGCTGGGCATCTGGAACCTGGCCTCGGCGTCCCGGCCGCCGCACACCCCGCTCTGGGCGAGGCAGCTCCTGAACCTCGGGGTGGGGGTGACCGCGGGCGTGCTGATCGCCCTGATGGACTACCGCTTCATCCAGCGGATGGCCTGGCCCATCTATGGGGCGAACGCGGCGGCGCTGATGGCGCTCAAGTTCATCGGCCACCGGGCGAAGGGCGAGGCGAGCTGGATCGCCCTCGGGCCTCTGCGGGTGGAGCCGGCCGAGTTCATGAAGCTCGCCCTCATCATCGCCCTGGCGCGCTTCTTCCACGACGACTACCGCGAGGGCGAGGCGCCCTACGGCCCGGTGAGGCTGTGGAAGCCGCTGCTGCTCACCCTGGTCGCGGCGGGGCTGGTGCTCCCGGACCTCGGGAACACGATGATGATCCTCCTCACCGCCTGCACCATCCTGGTCTTCTCCAGGCTGCGGCTGTGGGTGCTCGGGGTGGGGGTGGCGGGGTTGCTGGCGGTCTCGCTGGTGATCTGGAACGACTACGTGCGCGACCCCTCGGACGGGCACCGCACCGTCGTCCGCCAGGTCCTGAAGCGTCACCAGAGCCAGCGCATCGCCGGGTGGCTGTCGCCCGAGTCGGACCTGAAGGGCTCGGGCTACCACGCCGCGCAGTCGAAGATCGCCGTCGGCTCGGGGGGCCTGCTGGGGAAGGGCTGGCGGCAGGGGACCCAGACCGGGCTGTTCTTCCTCCCCGAGCAGCACACCGACTTCATCTTCTCGGTCTGGGCCGAGGAGCACGGGTTCCTCGCCTCGCTCCTGCTGCTGGGGCTCTACGGCCTCATCTTCGCCTTCGCTCTCGGCGTGGCGATGCAGGCCCGTGACCGCTTCGGAGCCTTCGTGGCGGTGGGCGTGGCGGCGATGATCTTCTGGCAGGTCTTCGAGAACATCGGGATGGTGGTGGGGCTGCTGCCGGTCACCGGCATCACGCTGCCGCTCATGAGCTACGGAGGCTCGTCGATGATGAGCATCCTGCTGTCGCTCGGGCTCCTGGCCAGCATCGCCATGCGCCGGCACATGTTCTGAAGCCCGGTCGCTGGCGCCCTCCTGCGCGGCTGAGCTGGCTGTGGCGCTTTGCGGCCTCCCCCCGGGTGAAGGGGGATGGAGGCCTTCCCTCGGGGGACAGGTGGTCCGAACTTGCGGCGCCTGGAGTGCCCGTCCGGGAGATAGACTGTGCTGGCGCCCGCTGCTCCGGCCTGGCACGTCGACAGGTCTCCGTTCCGGGGAGGTCGCCGTGAGGGTCGAGTCGCTCGCCGTTCCAGCGCGGTCGGTCGCGGTGCCTGCCGAGTCGGGCCGGCAGCTCCCGTTCGACTGGCTCCGTGGGCTGGTGATGGTGCTGATGACCATCGACCACGCCTCCGGCGAGTTCAACGCCGGTCGCCTCTTCACCGACGCGACGTTCATGTACCGACCGGGGACGCCGCTCCCCCTGGACCAGTTCCTCACCCGGTGGATCACCCACCTCTGCGCTCCGGCGTTCGTCTTCCTCGCCGGCTACGTCCTGCTGCTGAGCGTGCGGCGCCGGCGGGAACAGGGTGAGTCCGAGGGAAGCATCACCCGGTTCATCGTGACCCGGGGGCTCCTCATCGCCGCGCTCGACCCGCTGTGGATGCGGTGGGTCTTCCGGCCGCCCAACGGGTTGATCGTCCTCCAGGTCCTCTATGCGATCGGAATCGGGTTCGTGGTGATGGCCTTCCTCAGGAGGCTGCCGCCGCTCCTCGTCGGCGGTTCGGGGATCATCCTGGCCTTCGCCGTCGAGCCGCTCGCGGCGATGGTTCCCGGCGCCGGGCCCCTGCACGCCGTGGGGAGGCTCCTCGTCGCCGCGGGGCCCCTTCCCCCGTTCATCGTCGGGTACCCGCTGCTCCCCTGGCTGGCGATCATGATGATGGGCTGGGGCGCGGCCGAGATCGCCCGCTCCGCACCGCAGCTCTTCCCTCGCCGCATCGCGCTCGCCGGAGCGGTTGCCCTGGTGCTCTTCGTCGTCTTCCGGGGCCTGAACGCCTGGGGAAACATGGGGCTCCTCCGCGAGGACGGCTCGCTCGCGCAGTGGCTGCACGTCTCCAAGTACCCACCCTCGGTGACCTACGACGCGCTGGAGCTGGGCATCGGCTGGCTGCTGCTGGCGCTGTTCCTGGTGTGGCGCCCGCCGGCGTGGGCGGACGCGGTGCTGCGGCCGCTGGGACAGAGCGCGTTCTTCTTCTATCTGCTTCACGCCCACCTGCTCGCCCTGGCCGGGTACGCGCTGCACATGCACGGGAGGGCGGGCCTGGGGGTCACCTACCTTTCGGCCGCGGCGGTCGTCGCCGTGCTGGTGCCGGCCTGCACCGCGTACCGGCGCTACAAGCTCGCCCACCCGCGGAGCCTCGCCCAGTACATCTGAGCGGCCCGCGCCGGAGGACAGGTCAAGAGCCCCCCACGCCTGCCAGCACCGCCGCCCCCAGCCCGAGGATGAGAAGCGAGACCACGGTCCGGAAGACGCGCTCCGGGATGCGTCGGAGCACCCGCTCTCCGGCCAGGGTGCCAATCAGCGTCCCGACGGTCGCGAGTGCCACCACCGGCCACTCCCGGAGAACGACCTCGCGTCCCATCATCATCAGATAGACCGGGAGTCGCACCGTATCGACCACCAGCGCGATGGCGGTCCCGGTGGCGACGAACGCCTCCTTGCGGATGTCGAACGCCATCAGCGCCGCCGCCCGAAGCCCGCCCTGGATTCCGACCATCCCCCCGAAGCCACCGGAGAGAATGCCGGCGATCCACGCCTGCACCCGGCCGAGGTGAATCCGCTCCAGAAGCCGCGTGAGCCCAGCAATTCCGGCGAAGACCAGCAGGCACCCGAAGACGATCGCCAGACCGGTGCTCTCGACGCGATTGTGGAGGGACGCGCCGATCAGTCCGCCGGCCGCGCTGGCGATCCCGAACCGGAGAAGGACGGTGCGGTCCACCTCGTGTCGCAGCCGCCAGGCGCGCAGCAACGTGGCCGCAAAGTGAGGAATGGCCACCAGGACCACCGCCAGCTTCATCCCGTACCGGATCGCCACCACCGGGGTCAGCGTGCTGCCGATGCCGAACCCTGTCACCGAGGCGATCGCCCCGGCAGCGACCGCGGCGACTGCCATCAGCAGCACGAAGGTCATGTCACGGCTCGCTCATCCCCCGCCTACAGCAGCGAGCCACGGAGGATGAGGCTGGCCACGGTGAAGTAGATGATCAGCCCGCTCACGTCGACCAGCGTGGCCACGAACGGCGCAGAGGCCTTCGCCGGATCGAACCCCAGGCGCCGGAGCAGGAAGGGTAGCATCGAGCCCACCAGGTTCCCGTAGAGCACCACTCCCACCAGGCTCAGCCCGACGGTGAAGGCCACCAGGAGGTAGTGCTCGCCGTAAAGGTGGAACACCCGCGCCCAGATCACGATGCGCAGGAAACCGATGGCGCCCAGCAGCAGCCCCAGCAGCACCCCGGAGGCCACCTCCCGGCTTGCCACCCGCCACCAGTCCCGGAGCTTCACCTCCCGGAGCGCGAGCGAGCGGATGATGATCGACGTCGCCTGCGATCCGGAGTTTCCGCCCGAGGAGATGATCAGCGGAAGAAAGAGGGAAAGGACGACCGCCCGGGCGATCTCGTCCTCGAAGGCGCTCATCGCGGTGGCGGTGAGCATCTCCCCCAGAAACAGCGCCGAGAGCCACCCCCCGCGCTTCTTGACCATCGAGTGGAGGCTGACGTCGAAGTACGGGGCCTCGAGGGCCTCCACGCCGCCGAGTCCCTGGATTTCCTCGGTGGCCTTCTGCTCGGCCACGTCGAGGACGTCGTCCACGGTGATCATCCCCACCAGCACGCCGCGGGAGTCGGTCACCGGCAGCGCGATCCGGTCGTACTTCTCGAAGGTGGCCACCACCTCGTCGCGGGTGGCGGTCGCGGGGATGCTGACCAGCGTCGCGTCGTTCAGCTCGGACACCTTCCGGTCCGGCTTGGCCAGGACCAGGATCGGCAGCCGCAGATCGTCGAGCAGCACGCCCTTGTCGTCGGTGACGTAGATGACGTTGAGCGTCTCCACGTCCGTCCCGTGCTCGCGGATGTGGTCGAGCGCCTCGCGGGCGGTCCAGTCGGGCCGGACCGCGACGTACCTGGGCGTCATGAAACGCCCGGCGCTGCCCTCGGGGTACCCGAGGAGCTGGCGCGCGATCTTCAGCTGGTCGGGGCTGAGCGTGCTCAGCGCCCTCTTCGTCACCTCGGCCGGAAGCTCCTCGAAGAGGCGGGTCCGGTCGTCCGGAGCCATGCCGTTGAACACCCCGGCCATCTGGCCGGTGCCCAGCGCGTCCACCACCTCGCTCTGCTGATCCAGGGAGAGGTACTCGAACACCTGTGTGGCGATGTCACGTGGGAGCACACGGAAGATGACCCCCGAATCCTCGGGCGGAAGGTCCTCGATGACCTCCGCGATGTCGGGAGGGTCCATCTCGGAAAACGCCTCGCGGAGCGTGGCGTAGTCCTTGGCTTGGATCAGCTCCTCGAACTCCGGCTTCAGAAGATTGCCGAGCATCGCGTCTCGACTCCGTGCCTTGGTCGGCGTGACGGGCCGGCATGGTGATATGAAAGCTGGGGACAAGCCATGGCCAAAGCGAACGGGACCCGCAGTCGCTCCGGGGCAGCGTCCAGAGGATCGGGGTCCCGCGAGGGGCTCTCCACCGCCCTGCACCGGGCCGACATGGTCGGTCCGCGCATCGAGCTCGACACACAGGACGACGGGCCCGAGCACCGCGCATTTCCTCGCGCCAAGCTCGGAGTCCCCTTCATCCTCTGGATCGGGGAGGGCGAATCCCGCCGCTTCTCCGCCACGCTCCAGTCGGTCAACGTCAGCGTGAGCGGGGCGTTTCTCCGGAGCAGCTTCTTCCTCCCGGTGGGGACCGAGATGTCGGTCCGCTTCCAGGTGGAGCCCACCGGGCCGGCCGTGGAGGCCCGGGTGGAGGTGCTGCGCCAGGAGACGGAGGGCGACCGCACCGGCCGGACCGGGATGGGCCTCCGCTTTCTGGAGTTCTTCCGCCAGACCGAGGTCGCCCTGGCCCGGCTCTTCCTCGGCGAGCAACTGCGGAAGTTCGCCGAGGGTTACCTGGCCTCGCCCCGCGCCCGGTCGCTGACCTCGGAGCTGGACCGGGTGGTGGACGCGCTCGCCGCCTGGGAGCTGATGAAGGTCACCTCGCCCGACGACCCCTGGAGATTCGCGAAGTAATTCAGGCCGGCGCGTGCTTCTTGAAGCTCTCCTCGAGCTTGGACTTGGGGACGGCGCCGAGGATCTGGTCGACCACCTTCCCGCCCTTGAAGACCAGGAGCATCGGGATGCTGCGGATTCCGTAGCTCTGCGCGGTCTCCTGGTTCTCGTCCACGTTGAGCTTGGCGACCTTCATCTTCCCCTTGTAGCGGGTGGCCAGCTCGTCGAGCGCCGGGGCGATCGCCTTGCACGGCCCGCACCACGGAGCCCAGAAATCCACCAGGACCGGCTCCGGCGACTCGAGGACCTTCGCCTTGAACTCAGCATCAGTTACATTCACCGTATCACCGCCAGCCATCGATCCTCCTAATACTTCTGACGAACTCTTTCCATCCCATCCGTGGGTGACAGCCGTCCCGGGGCAGTCCTCCAGGGGCGGATGATGTACACGGGTGCCGACGAGTCCGCATCCCCTCGTTTGCTAAGGTCCCGGGACCCGTGAAGCTTTTTCTCCCGCAGAGCATCCTCGAGGAGTGGGCCTCCGGCGACAGGGCCGACGTCCACGAGCACGCGCTGGTCCTGTCGGGAGACCCGGTCAAGTACCCCGTCGAGCCGGCGGTGCACGTGAAGTCCCTCGTCTCCGGGCCCGACGAGCAGCATCTACTCAGCAAGGTGAAGACCGACGCGCAGCTCGCTGAGATGGGCGCGGAGCGCCTGGCGGACTCGGTGGTGGCCGGCGACAGCGCCTACGACGTGGAAAGCGGGTACGTGGTGAAGGTTCCGGATCCAGGCGGGGCCACCACCGAGACCGCGCTGCTCGCCGATTACCTGCTCAACAAGCTCTGACATGGTCCGGACCGCCTTCACCCTCGCCTTTCACGCCTACGCCCTCGGCGCGCTGGCCTACCTCGCGCTCCTGGCGCAGGGGTGGAAAGGGATGGCCTGGGTGGCACGGGGGCTGACCTTCGCGGGCTGGGTGCTCCACGGCATCGGACTGCTCACCGTGCTGTCCGCGCAACGATGGATGCCGAGCGGGTTCGGCCAGGTGGTGAGCCTGCTGGCGTTCCTGCTGGTCGCGGTCTTCCTGGTGGTGGACCTGCGGGCGCGGGCGGCGCTGCTCGGCGCCTTTCTCTCGCCCGCCGCGGTGGCGGTGCTGGTGCCCAGCCTGTGGATGGAGGCGCCGGGCCCCGAGCTGACCGCGGGCCTGCGCCAGCCGCTGCTCCCGGTGCACATCGCCGTGGCGCTCGCCGGCCTGGCGGTGTTCGGCGTGGCCACCGCGGTGGCGGGCGTGTACCTGGTGGCGGAGCGCATGTTGAAGGGCAAACGGTTCGGTCCCTTCTTCCGGCGGGTGCCGTCGCTCGAGCTGCTGGATGACCTGAACCGTCGCCTCGTCGCCTGGGGCTTCATCGCCCTGTCGCTGACCCTGCTCACCGGAGCCTGGGTGCAAGCCCGGCTGCGTCCGGAGGTGCCCTGGAGCGCCGCGGAGCTCGCGGTGGTGGTGGCCTGGATCGCCTTCGGGGTGCAGCTGCAGGCGCGCATCTTCGCCGGCTGGCGCGGGCGGCGGGTGGCGCTGCTCACCATGGCCGGCTTCGGCGTCCTGGTGGCCTCGTTCATCACCCGCTACGGACCCTGGGTGACCCGATGAGCCCGCCCCTGGTGTGCGTGGGCCTCTCGCATCACACCGCGCCGGTGGACGTCCGGGAGCGGCTGGCCCTGCCCGAGGAGCGGCAGACCGAGCTGCTCCAGGCGATGGCCCAGGCTCCGGCAGAGGCCCTGCTGGTCTCGACCTGCAACCGGGTCGAGCTCTACGTGGTCGGGCCGGGCGCCGACCTCCACGACCGGACCCGCACGGCGCTGGCCGGCGCCGCCGGCGCCGATCTCGCGCCCTACCTCTACGCGCATCAGGGCGAGGCGGCGGTGCTCCATCTCTTCCGGGTGGCGGCGAGCCTGGATTCCATGGTGCTCGGAGAGCCGCAGATCCTGGGCCAGGTGAAGGACGCCTTCGAGCAGGCGCAGCGGCTCGGCGCCGCCCGGGGCGAGCTGGCCCGCATCTGCGCCGCCGCCTTCGGGAGCGCGAAGCGGGTGCGGACCGAGACCGACCTCGGGCGGGCCGCGACCTCCATGGCCTCCGCGGCGGTGGAGATGGCGCGGCACGTCTTCGACCGCCTCGATGGGAAGACGGTGCTGCTGGTGGGCGCCGGGGAGATGGCCGAGCTCGCCGGGAAGCACCTCGTCTCCGGGGGGGCCTCGAAGGTGCTGGTGGTCAATCGGACCTTCGAGCACGCCCAGGCCCTGGCGGTCACGCTCTCCGGCGAGGCGCTCCCCTTCGAGCGGATGGAGGACGGGCTCCTGCGGGCGGACGTGGTGGTCTGCTCCACGGCCTCACCACAGCCGGTCATCACCCGGGAGAGGGTCGCCCGGGTGCTGAAGCCGCGGAAGTACCGGCCGCTGTTCCTGGTGGACCTGGCGGTCCCCCGCGACGTCGACCCGGCCGTGCACACCCTGGACGGCGTCTATTCCTACGACGTCGACGACATCCAGAGGGTCATCAACGAGAACCAGGCGGCGCGCTCCGCCGCGGCCGCCAAGGCCGAGGTGCTGGTGTCCGAGGAGGTCGGCCGCTACATCCGCCAGCGAGCGGTCCGGGAGCAGGTCCCGGTGCTGGCCCAGCTCCGGGCGCGGGCCGAGCAGATCCGCCGGGCCGAGGTGGAGCGGGCGATGGCCAACCTCGGCACGCCGCTGAGCCCCGAGCAGGCGAAGGTCATCGAGGCGATGACCTCGGCCATCGTGAACAAGATGCTCCACCAGCCCACGGCCAGGCTCCGCGCGGTGCAGTCCGGAGACAGCGAGCTGGCCGACGCCGCCGCCGAGCTGTTCGGCCTGGACGGCAACGCCCGCAAGGCCAACGAGGGGTGATGCCGCCTCTTCGCATCGCCACCCGGAAGAGCCCGCTCGCGCTCTGGCAGGCGAATCACGTGGCCGGGCTGCTCCGGGCACGTGCCCCGGGGACCCAGGTGACGCTGGTCGAGCTGTCCACCGAAGGGGACCGGATGCTGGACAGCCCGCTGTCTCGCATCGGAGGCAAGGGACTCTTCGTGAAGGAGATCGAGGCCGCCCTGCTGGACGGACGCGCTGATCTCGCCGTGCACAGCCTGAAGGACGTGACCAGCAACTTCCCCCGCGGCCTGGTGCTGGCGGCCGTCCCGGAGCGGGAGGACCCTCGCGACGCCTGGGTGAGCCCGCGAGGGCTTCGCTTCGCGGACATCCCCAGAGGTGGGCGGGTCGGAACCTCCTCGCTGCGGCGGGCCTGCCAGCTGCGGTCGCTGCGGCCGGACGTGGAGGTGGTGCCGCTCCGGGGAAATGTCGGCACGCGGCTGCGGAAGACGGAGGAGCTGGGCCTGAGCGGCTCCATCCTCGCGCTGGCGGGGCTGCGCCGGCTCGGCCTGGAGCCGCGGGTGACCGAGCTGCTCGCCCCGGAGGTGATGCTGCCCGCAGTGGGCCAGGGGGCGCTCGCGCTGGAGTGCGCCGAGGCAAGCCCGCACCGGTCTCTTCTGGAGTCGCTCGAGCACCGCCTCACCCGGGTGCCCATCGACGCCGAGCGGGGCTTTCTGGAGACGCTGGAGGGCGGGTGCACCGTGCCGCTCGCCGCGCACGCCATCCTGGAGGGGGACACGCTCTGGGTCCGGGGGCTGGTGGGCGCACCGGACGGGAGCGAGGTCGTCCGCGCCGAGCGCCGCGGTCCGGCGTCGCGCGCGCGCGCGCTGGGGCAGGAGGTGGCCCAGGAGCTGCTTCGTCGGGGGGCCCGGGCGCTGCTCGACGCCCACGCCGGAGCCAGCTCGGGTGCCTGAGAACGAGGAGCGCGGACGGCGGCAGCGCCTCGCCGGAGTGCGGGTGCTGGTGCCACGTCCCCGCGAGCGCAGCGAGCAGCTCTGCTTCCTCCTCGAGGACGAGGGCGCCCGGGTGCTGGCCATTCCCCTCCTCGAGCTGGAGCCACCCACCGACCCCCGCCCGCTCCAGGCGGCGGCGGAGCTGCTGCGGCGCTTCGCCTGGGTGGCCTTCGCCAGCGAGCGCGGGGTGACGGCGCTGGTCGAGGCCGCGCGCACCGCGGGGACTCTCGACGTGCTCCGGACGCGAAAGCTGGCCGCGGTGGGGCCGGGGACGGCGGCGGCGCTGGGCGCGGTCGGGCTCGAGGTGACGCTGGTGGCGAACGTGTCCACCGGCGAGGGGCTGGCCGAGGCGCTGCTCCCGCGACTGCAGCCGGCGGAGGTGGTGCTCCTGCCGGCGGCCGAGGAGGGGCGGCGTTCGCTCGAGGAGGGGCTGCGGGTCGCCGGGGTCACCGTGGAGCGAGTGGCGGCCTACCGCTCGCGTCCGGCGGGCTCGGTGCCCGAGGGCTGGGCGGAGGTGGTCGCGCATCCGCCGCGGTGCGTGCTCTTCGGGTCTCCACGCACGGTGGAGGCCTTCCTCGGGCTCCCCGGAGCCGGGGCGCTCGTTCCTCGGGTCAAGGCGGTCGCGGTGGGGCCGACCACGGCCGCGGCCCTCCGGGCGCAGGGCTGGGAGCCGGCAGCCATCGCCACCGCGCCCACGCCCCCCGAGTGGGTGGAAGCGGCGGTGCAGGCCGTCGGGGGGTAGACTCCGGCTCTCCCCATGACCCAGGCCGCCGTGGCGCGCACCAGCGCCGACTTCACCCTGAGCTTCGTCCTCACTGCGCTGGTCCAGGCCAAGCTGCTGACGCCCAGTCAGGCCCAGGACGTGCGCACCAAGGAGCAGGCGGCGCGGGCGCGGGTGCTGAAGCAGGTGGGCGCGGACAAGGACGAGGCCCGCTACACCGTCTCGCCCATCGAGGTCGTGGCGGCCTTCCAGGTCCCGCTGGCGGGCGGACGGACGCTGGACCAGGACAAGATCTCGGAGGTGATCGCCGCTGCCGCGGGCGTGGGCTACAAGAAGATCGATCCGCTCAAGCTCGACATGGCGCTGGCCACTCGGACGGTCTCCAAGCCCTACGCGCAGAAGCACGTGCTGCTGCCGCTGGACCGGACCGAGGCCGGCGCGCTGGTGGTGGCGGTGGCCAACCCGTTCGACCGCGAGCTGCTGGAGAATCTCCACCGCCTCGCGGGGATGCCGATCGAGCCGGTGCTCTCGGCGAAGGCGGACATCCTCAAGGCCATCGCCGACATCTACGGCTTCAAGCGGACGCTGGCTCAGGCGGCGACGGACTTCGCCCAGCCGACGGGCGCGCAGCTCCAGAACTTCGAGCAGCTGGTCTCGCTCTCGGGAGGAAAGGAGCTCGAGGCCTCCGACAAGCCCATCGTCAACGCGGTGGACTACCTGCTCCGCTACGCCTACGACAACCGCGCCTCGGACATCCACATCGAGCCGAAGCGGGACAGCACCGTGGTCCGGCTGCGAATCGACGGGGTGCTACACCCGGTCTACACCCTTCCCACCGGGGTGCACCCGCCGATCATCAGCCGGATCAAGATGCTCTCTCGCATCGACATCTCGGAGAAGCGACGGCCGCAGGACGGGCGGATCAAGACCGAGCGAGACGGCAGGGAGATCGAGCTCCGCGTCTCCACGCTCCCCACCGCCTTCGGCGAGAAGGTGGTCATCCGCATCTTCGATCCGGAGACGCTGGTACAGGACATCGCCCAGCTGGGGTTCGACGAGGCCGAGAAGGGCCTCTTCGAGTCGTGGATCGACGAGCCGCACGGGCTCATCCTGGTCACCGGGCCCACCGGCTCGGGCAAGACCACCACCCTCTACTCGGCGCTGAAGGCCCTGGCCGGGCCGGAGGTGAACGTCACCACCATCGAGGATCCGATCGAGATGGTGTGGGACGGGTTCAACCAGGTCCAGGTGCAGCCGAAGATCGATCTCGACTTCGCCAACGCCCTCCGCCACATCCTCCGGCAGGACCCCGACGTGATCATGGTGGGCGAGATCCGCGACCCGGAGACGGCGGAGAACGCCATCCAGGCGGCGCTCACCGGGCACCTGGTGCTCTCCACCCTGCACACCAACGACGCGGTGGGGGCGGTGAGCCGGATGAAGGACCTCGGCGTGCCGCCGTTCCTGCTCTCCAGCTGCCTGCTGGGAGTGATGGCCCAGCGGCTCCTTCGACGGGTCTGCAGCCGCTGCGCGCAGGAGCAACACCTGACCCAGGACGAGCTGCTGGCGCTCGGCGCGCCGCTGCCGCTGCTCCCGGGCGGAGTCCAGATCGTCCAGGGAGCGGGGTGCGTGCACTGCCGCGGCACGGGCTTCCACGGACGCACCGGCGTGTTCGAGATCATGCCGGTCACCCCCGAGATCCGCGAGGCCATCGCTCACGGGGCGAACACTCCCGAGCTGGTGGCGCTGGCCCGGAAGGCCGGGATGCGGACCCTGCGCGAGGCGGCGGTGCGGAAGCTGGCCGCCGCCCAGACGGCCTTCGCCGAGGTGGTGCGGATGACCGCCAGCGCCTGACGGTGGAGACCATCCCGATCGACCGTCCCTGCCTCGCCCTGCCGCCGCGAATCGGGGTCAGCGGGGCAAGCGCACCACGAAGCGCGTCCCGCCCGGACCCGAGTCCACCGAGATCTTCCCCTCGTGTCGCTCGATGAGGTGCCGGGCGATGTAGAGCCCGAGGCCGATCGACCTGCTTCCGGACGGGGCTGAAGGTCCGCGCCGGAAGGGCTCGAAGAGCGTCTCCAGCACCTCGGGAGGAATGGGCCCGGAGATGTTGTCGTTGGCCACCGTGATCGCGACCGCCTCGTCCTCCACCGTCGCGCTCACCAGCACCGGGCTGGTGGGAGGGCTGTGCTGGGCGGCGTTCCCGAGGAGATTGGAGAACACCTGGGCCAGGCGATCCGGATCCCACTCGCCCCAGGCCTCGCCCTGCAGATTGCTCCGGAAGTTGCGCCCGGGGTTCGCCGCCTGGACCTCGGAGAGCGTCTGGCGCAGGCCGACGAGCAGATCGACCCGGCGGCGCTGGATGGGCAACCCGCCGCCGATGCTGGCCTGCGTCCACTCCATCATCTGGTCGACCAGCCGGGCCGCGCGCTGGCTGCTGGTCTGGATCCGCTCGATGCTCCGCCCCGCTACGGCCGGGTCGTTGGACCCCCGGGCGAGCAGCTCCGCGGAGACCGAGATGGCCGAGAGTGGAGTCCGGATGTCGTGCGAGACGATCCCCACCAGTCGCTCGGCGAACTCCAGCCGGAGTCGCTCCTGGATCTCCCGCTCCCGTCGCTCGGTGATGTCCTCCATGGCGACGCCGATGCCCTCGGGGAGCTTGAAGGGCCGGAGCTGGAACCAGCCGCCCCCGAGCGAGGGCAGCTGGAGCTCGACCGACTCGTGCAAGCCCTCGGTCAGGGTGCGCTCCAGTGAGGTTCGTGGCGCTCCCCCGGCCAGCTCCGGAATGGCCGACCAGAGCAGGGTGCCGGGCTCGATCGTGGCGCCCGGCCGGAGGCGGCTGCTCAACGCCCGGTTGGCGAAGGTGACCCGCCACTCCGGGTCCAGTGCCACGAAGGCGTCGCTTGCGCTCTCCAGGATGTTCCGCAGCCGCTCGGAGCTCTCGCGGAGGGCGCGCTCGGCGCGGCTGGCCCGCAGCACCGCCCGGACTGTGGCCACCAGCACCCGGCGGTCCACCGGAGCGACGAGGTAGGCGTCGGCGCCGGCCTCCAGCCCCTCGGCCCGGTTGGCCTCGGTGACCATCGAGGCCGAGACGTGAATGATGGGGATGGTCGCGGTCAGAGGGTCGGTCCGCAGCCGGCGCGCCACCTCCAGCCCACCCATGGACGGCAGGCGCACGTCGAGCAGGATGAGCGCCGGGAGGAGTCTGGCCTGCTCCAGGGCATCGGCGCCATTGTCGGTCTCGGTGATCTCGTAGCCCGCGTCGCGCAGGGACCGGGTGAGCGCGTACCGCTTCGCGTCGCTGTCGTCGACGACCAGGATCCGCTCAGCCATCGAACGACTCGGGGACGGTGAATCCTGCCCGGCTGAGGCCACGGCGCAGGGCGTCGAGCACCTCGGCCCGTGAGCGGTGGTCCTTGGAGATCACCGCCGCCGCCGAGCCGAGGAGCGGATGGAGGGCGGGGGTGAGCGGCTGGGCGGTGTAGACGATGACCGGGGTGGTCCGGGTCCGGTCGTCGGCCTGCAATGCCTCGAGCACGGCGGTGCCCGAGCGATCGGGAAGCCGGAGGTCGAGGAAGATGACCGACGGCCGGCGCCGGAACGCCAGCTCCTGGCCGTCGGCCGCCGTCTCCGCCTCGAGCACCTCGAAGCCGGCATGAGCGAGGGGTCGGGAGAGCACGAACCGGGAGGGCTCGTCGTCGTCGATGATCAGCGCCACCTTCCCCGGCCGCGCAGAGGCGGTTGCCGGCTCGGGCGACGCGGGCTCCACCGGCGCGGAGGGGTGCGTCATGGGCAGATCGACGCCGAACGTCGACCCGACCCCCGGCTCGCTCTTCATCCACACCGCTCCCCCGAGCGCCTCCGCCAGCCGTCGGGTCAGCGGCAGACCCAGGCCGGTCCCCTGGGCGGCCTTCTGGAGCGGCCCCTCCACCTGGAAGAACTCGTCGAAGATCGCCTCCTGGTGCTCAGGGGCAATCCCGATTCCCGTGTCATGGACCTCGAACCGGATGATCCCCGGCTCGAGCTGCCTTGCTCGAAGGCGGACCTCGCCCTCGGGGGTGAACTTGAGGGAGTTGGAGACGAAGTTGCGGAGGATCTGAGAGAGCTTCCCCTCGTCGGTGTGCAGTTCGGAGAGGCTCTCCGGGGGCTCCTCCACCACCAGCTGCACCGTCGCCCGCTGGACGAGCGGACGAAGCATGCCCCGGAGCGAGCCGAAGAGCTGTGAAAGCCGGAAGCGCTCGAGGCGGAGGCGGGTCTTGCCAGCTTCCAGCTTGGCCAGATCAAGCAGGTCGTTGACCATTGCGGTCAGGTCGCTGGTCGCGGTCCGGACGAGCAGCAGCTGGTGCTTCTGCTCCGGGGTGAGCGGGCCATCCAGCTCGCCCAGGACCAGGTCGAGGATCGACAGCATCGCGCTCAGGGGGGTCCTGAACTCGTGCCCCATGTTCGCCAGGAACCCCGACTTCTGCTCCGCGATCTGCCGCGAGAGCTCGGCCCGGGCATCGAGCTCGGCGTAGAGAGCGATCACTCCCCGGTTGGTCTCCGAGAGCTCGGCGTTGATGACCGTCAGCTCCTCGCGCTGCCGTTGCACCTCGGCCAGCGACTCGAGGAGCTCGCGGTTCTGCGCCCGGAGCTCCTGGAAAGGGTCCACCGGCGCAGAGCGGGCGAGCTCGGCCGAGACCGTCCGCACGCGCTCGGACAGCGGACGCCCCTGAACCGGCAGGTCCTTCCCCAGACGGACCCGGGTGCCTCGGCCGGCCTCGGTCGCGATGTCGAAGACATCCACCAGGTTGCCTGCCCCGAGCAGCCCGATGCCGAGCCCCCGCGAGGAACGGTGCCGTCCGGCCCGGATGTCGTCGAGGTGTGGAATGCCCGGACCCCGATCGGAGATCTCGAACCACACCCGCGCGGGCTGTCCGTCCTCGAGGGAGACCTCGCACCGCCCTTCCCCCGCGTAGACCAGCGCGTTCCGGGCGATCTCCGAGACGGCCGTCGCCAGGCGGACCCGGTCGGTTGGCGCCAGATCGAGGGCGCGCCCGATGTCCCGTGCCCGCTGCCGGCAGGCCACCACGTCCGCCTCGCTGGCGATGACCAAGGTGATGAGACCGGTTCGGGTCATCATGTCGTGCCCTGGAAACGAACGGCGAGCACCGTCGCATCGTCGCGGGGACGGGCATGATCCCGGAAGAGCAGCCCGCAGACCAGGGCGGGGTGCTTGCTCCGGAGCTCGGGTGTGAGATCGAGATTCCAGTGGGTCCCCACGCCGTCGGAGTGGAGGACCAGGAGCGCGCCGGGCACCAAGGGGTGCTCGTAGACCCGGATGGTGCGGGCCTCGCCACCCGCCGTGCCGTTCACCGACGCCAGTCCGGTGCGCTTCTCGTGGAGGAGAGCCGCCGAGACATTCCCCAGGCCCGCGAACCTCAGCTGGCCACCGTAACCGTCCAGCTCGGCGATCGCCACCGCGGCCCCCCGGGTCGCCCGCAACGCCTGGTGCACCGATTCGAGCAGCTCCTTGAGCGAGCTCCGCCCTCCGGCCTGGAAGGCCTGGACCGCGGTCCGCGCAGCAGCGGCGGCCAGTGGCCCGTGACCGAGGCCGTCGGCCACCAGAAGCCTCAGCCGTCCGCCGACCCGCTGGGTCGCCCACCCGTCGCCGGAGATCGCCTCGCCCGGAATGGGGACGCACGCCGCTCCCAGGGAGAACCGGATGCCCGGTCCGTCAGCGGTCTTGCCCCGCGCCCGGACCTGGGAGACCAGCAGGCTTCCCCGCCCCGGAGAGGACCAGACATCGAAGGTCTCTGACGCTCGCTGCACCGCGCCGAGGCCCACACCGCGGCTCCCGCTGGTGGACCGCCCGTCGCGCAGGCTCGCTTCCACCTCCAGCCCGGGTCCGGCGTCGATGGACAGGAGCTCCACTCCCGGGGCTTCCTCCCGGAGCTCCCGCATCAGGATGCGGCCGCTCCCCCCGGCGTGCTTCACCAGATTGGTCGCCAGCTCCGTGGCAACCAGGGCCACCCGGCCGCAGTCGGTCTCGTCGAGCCCCACCGCGCTGGCCAGCGCGGTGGCCTGCCGGCGCGCCTCGCCGGAGTCGGACGCGTGGGCCACCGGGACCACCACCGTCTGCATGCTGCGGTCTATTTCCATCGCACCACCACCACCCGGGTGCCCCGGCCTGGAGCGGAATCGATGGAGAACTCGTTCATCAGGCGTCGCGCGCCAGGAAGCCCGAACCCCATCCCGGTCCCTGTCGAGAAACCGTCCTTGAGGGCGGCAGCGATATCCGCGATGCCGGGGCCCTCGTCGACGAAGGTGAGCCGGATGCCCCGTCGTGCCCCGTTCGCGACCGACTCGAGCATCGCCTCCCCTCCCTTCCCGTGTTCGAGCGTGTTCCGGGCGAGCTCGCTCGCTGCGGTCACCGCCTTGGTTTGATCCACCAGGGAGAGACCCTGCGCGGCGGCCAAGGTCCGGACTCGCTGGCGGACGACCACCACGTCCTGCGAGGTCCGGATGGGAACGCGCTCAGTCGTTCCCGGCACCCCGGACCTCCGGGGGCCGCCTCGACCCTCGCTCGGCCTCCACCCTCCGGGCGAGGATCTGCATCCCCCGCTCGACGTTGAGTGCGGTCCGGACGCCCTGCAGCGACAACCCCAGCTCCACCAGGGTGATCGCCACCGCGGGTTGCATCCCCACCACCACCGTCTCCGCGTCGAGGATCCGGGAGGTGAGGGCGATGTTGCCGATCACCCGACCGATGAAGGAGTCCACGACCTCCAGGGCCGAGATGTCGAGCAAGACGCCCCGCGCCTTCTCCTTGTCGATCCGGGCAGTGAGGTCCTCCTGGAGGGCCATCGCCATCTGGTCGTGCATGTCCACCTGGATCGTGACCAGCAGATGCGGCCCCATCTTCAGGATCGGGATGCGGTCCATCGCTCTACTCCGGCCGCCCGTCCCCCCGGGTTCCTCCGGAGGCCCGGATGATCTGGTCCCCGCGGCGCGCCAGCGCCACCTGGAAGGCCCCGGCGAGGCTGGACTTGGTCACCACGTCCCCGAGGCTCACCCCGAGGTGGACGATGGTCTGGGCGATCTGCGGGCGGATGCCGCTGATGATGCACTCGGCACCCATCAGGCGGGCCGCGGTGATGGTCTTGAGCAGGTGCTGGGCGGTGAGGGTGTCGACCGTCGGGACGCCGGTGATGTCGATGATCGCGATGTCCGATTCGGTCTCCACGATCCGCTGCAGCAGGGCTTCCATCACCGTCTGGGTGCGCTGGCTGTCGAGCGTGCCGATGAGGGGCAGTGCGAGCACTCCCTCCCAGAGGGTGACCACCGGGGTGGAGAGCTCCATCATCTCTTCCTGCTGCCGGAGGATGATCCCCTCCCGGTTCTTCTGGAACACCTCGGTGGTGTAGAGGCCGAGCGAGTCGAGGAGCATGGTCACCCGCCAGCTGTCCCCCGCGAGCTCGTCCGCGCTCCGGGCCTCGGTACGCAACCGGGAGAAGATCGGCTGCTTGAGGCTGAAGACGAAGGTGGCGGTCTGGCTGGGGCTGAAGCCCTGGACGACCCGGCTGGCGGAGATCTTCTCCAGGAAGCCACGGACATCGGCCCACCCCGCGCCGCTGATGTCCGTCTCCTCTCCGGAACGAAGCGCCTCGAGCAAGAGGCGGAGGAACTCACGGCTCTGCTGCCGGACCTCGTCCTCGCGGATGAGCTCCGGGCGGAGCGCCTTGAGCTGCTCGCGTAGCCAGTCTCGAAGGAGTTCCGCCTCGTGGGGGGCCAGGATGTCGTGGAGCCGTTGGGTCATCGCCGTCGACCCTTCCACGGGGTCCGCAGCGGTGTCACTGATGAAAGGAAGTCACGAAAGTCAGGTGAGCGGTGGTGGACGGAAGCCTCGGCGCGGCCCTGGAGGCCGGTGGGGCACCGGACCTCCGCGCAGGCTCCGACCTCGGGGAGCAGGCCGGAGCGGCCGGCCCGGTCGAGGACCTCGGCGACGAGATCGGCCGAGCCGCGGGTGTCCTCCCGTCGCGCCTCCGAGGTGCCCCCGCGGGCCGTGGTTCACTGCTCCCATGTTCGGTGCTCGCCGGGACCGCACCGCCCTGACGCGGGTCCCGCCGCCGGGCGGGTCTGGCTCTGGCATGGTCCGGGGCATGGACCACTCGCAGCGCACCGTCGTGACCGGGATGGAGGTGGTGGAGGACATCACCGCGCGTTCGCGCTGTGACGAAGGCTTTCTGCACGTGAAGCGCCTGGTGTGCCGCAACCGCCGCGCCGATGGATCCGCCTCGCGCGACTACCGGGTCGACGTGGTGGACCGGCCCATTCCGGACGCGGTGGCGGTGTTCATCTGGCGCCGGGGCACGGAGGGCATCGAGGTCCTCACCCGGAGCGGCCTCCGCCCGGCGGCGCATTTCCGGCAGACCCTGAAGCTGCCGGTGGCCGATCCCCACCCGTACCTGCTCCTGGAGGAGCTGGTCGCGGGCATCCTCGAGCCCGAGGACGTGGGGGAGACCGGGGTTCGCCGGCGGGCCGCGGAGGAGACCCTCGAGGAGGCCGGGTTCCGGGTCTCCGCCGACCGGGTGGTCTTGCTGGGGAGGAGCTTCTTCCTCGCCCCCGGCATTCTCTCGGAGAAGATCCACCCCGCGGCGGTGGAGGTCACCGGGCTGCCCCAGGAAACCCCGCATGGCGACGGCTCTCCGCTCGAGGAGGGCGCGACGGTCCACTGGAGGCCCATCGACGGGCTGCTCGAGGCCTGCCGCACCGGCGACGTGGAGGACGCGAAGACCGAGATCATGGTCGGCCGCTTCCTGGCCGGGGGGGTGGGAACAACCCCCGGCCGCGCCACCTGACCCACCCAGGTTCCTTGAGTTCCGGCGACTTGGGCCCGGCGCGGCAGGTGCACCTGCACCACCCGCCCATGTCCGACCCCACCAGTCCCCGGAACGTCCCGGTGCTCGACCTCGTCGGTGCGATTCGCCTCGATCCCGCGTTCCGGATGGAGGACGTCCTCCGCGCCCTGGACAGCATGACGCCCGAGGAGCTGGAGGAGCTGGCAACGCTCCTCGACGAGCACCAGGCGGCGGTCCGCCGGCGCGCGCGCGTCCTGGCGAGCTGACTCCGGGCTGTCGACGGGACCCGGTGCCCGGCGGTAGAGGGGCGTCGATGCAGTTCTCGCCCCATTCGGAGTGGCAGCGCGTGCTCACCGACATCCTCGCCACGGCGGAGGCGTCGGGCCCGGCGGGCGTCGTGGCTTTCGATCTCGACTCGACGCTCCTGGACAACCGGCCCCGCCAGGCGGCGATCGTCCGCGACTTCGGCACCCGGCACGGCATCGCCGCCCTGGAGGCCTTCCAGCCCGAGCATTTCGTGACCGGCTTCGACACCCGCGAGGCCCTGGGCAGGGCGGGCCTCGACGCGGACGCCGTCACCCGGTGGCTCCCGGAGCTCCGGAGGCACTGGGTGGAGCGGTTCTTCACCTCCGAGGCCTGCCTGCATGACGTCCCGGTGCGCGGGGCAGCGGCCTACGCGCGCCGGGCCCACGCGACCGGGGTACAGCTGGTCTACCTGACCGCCCGCCCGGAGCGGATGCGGCCGGGGACCGAGGAGGTGCTCCGGAGGTTCGGGTTCCCGCTCCCGGGCCCCGGAGTGCAGCTGTGGATGAAGCCGGACGACCCCTCCATCGCTGACGAGGCGTTCAAGCGTTCCGCCCACACCCGGCTCGCCTCCCTCGGTCGGCTGGTGGCGGCGTTCGACAACGAGCCGGGCCACGTGAACGATTTTCGAGAGACTTTCCCCGAGGCGGAGGTGGTGCTGGTCGCGACCGGACACTCGGGCCGGGTCTCGACGCTCGCCCCGCGGGTCCGGGTGGTTCCGAACTTCCACCTGGAGCCAGACTCGGCCTGAAGCCCTGTGAAGCCCCGCCGCGACGCGGCATGCGGCGGAAGACTTGGAAGATCGGGCCTCGGCCCGATATGGAGCCCCCCGGCATGGCACCTCAGCTTCCCAAGGAGCTGCTCCTCTCGATGTACCGGAAGATGTACCTCGTCCGGCGCTTCGAGGAACGAGCGGCACAGGCCTACACCCAGGGCAAGATCAACGGCTTCTGCCATCTGTACATCGGGCAGGAGGCGGTCGCGGTCGGCACCACCGAGGCTCTGCGCCCGGACGACTTCCAGCTCGGCGCGTATCGCGATCACGGCTATCCGCTGACTCGCGGTGCGGACCCGGGGATGGTGATGGCCGAGCTCTTCGGCAGAGCCACCGGCTACTGCAAGGGCAAGGGCGGCTCGATGCACATCTTCGACGTCGAGCACTACGTGCTCGGCGGCTACGGCATCGTGGGCGGACAGATTCCGCTCGCCGCCGGGCTGGCCTTCGCCTCGCGGTACCGGAACGACGGCAGGGTGACGGTCTGCTATTTCGGCGAGGCCGCAGCGAACCAGGGCGCCTTCCACGAGACGCTGAACATGGCGGCCAAGTGGTCGCTGCCGGTCATCTTCCTCTGCGAGAACAACCGCTACGGGATGGGGACCGCCTTCGCCCGGGTCTCGCCCATGCCGGAGGTCTACAAGCGCGCCGCCTGCTACGGCATCCGCGGGGAGCCGGTGGACGGGATGGACGTCCTGAAGGTCTACGAGGCCGTCAAGGACTGCGCCGCGTACTGCCGCGCTGGCAAGGGGCCCGTGCTGCTCGAGGCCAACACCTACCGCTACCGCGGCCACTCGATGTCCGATGCTGCGACGTACCGGACCAAGACCGAGGTGGAGCGGGAGAGGAAGAGCGACCCCATTCCCAAGCTGCGCCAGTCCTGCGTGGAGCAGGCGAAGATCCCCGAGTCCGAGTTCGAGAAGATCGACGCCGAGGTGAAGGCCACCGTCGATGCGGCGGTGAAGTTCGCCGACGAGTCCCCGGAGCCGTCGCTGGACGAGCTCCACGAGGACGTGATGGTCGAGCCGGGCGAGCCGGACGTGAAGCCGCGCGAGCGCGTGCTGGGGATCAAGGTGGAGTGGCCGCGCTGGCCGGGGCCACAGGAGTACCGGGTGACCTGGGACCTCGAGCCGCGCGCACAGGCCGAGGAGGCGGAGCAGCAGGCCGGACTGAAGCAGCCGGCCAGGGCCTAGCGCCGGAGAGCGAAGAGGACGACCGACCGATGCCAGAGATTGCGTGGCGCGAAGCGCTGAACCAGGCGATGTCCGAGGAGATGGAACGGGACGTCAACGTCTTCCTGATGGGCGAGGAGGTCGCCCGGTACAACGGGGCGTACAAGGTCAGCCAGGGGCTCCTGGACAAGTTCGGCAGCGCGCGGGTGGTGGACGCGCCGATCAGCGAGCTGGGCTTCGCTGGGCTCGGGGTGGGAGCGGCCATGGTGGGGCTCCGGCCGATCATCGAGATGATGACCTGGAACTTCGCCATTCTGGCGATGGACCAGATCGTCAACAACGCGGCCAAGCTCCGGCACATGTCGGGGGGTCAGCTGCGCTGTCCCATCGTGTTCCGCGGTCCGAACGGATCAGGAGGCCGGCTCTCCTCGCAGCACAGCCAGTCGCTGGAGGCGAACTACGCCCACTTCCCGGGGCTGAAGGTCCTCGCTCCGTCGACGCCGGCGGATGCCAAGGGGCTGCTGAAGGCGGCGATCCGCGACGACAACCCGATCATCTTCCTCGAGGCCGAGCTGCTCTACGGCGTGAAGGGCGAGGTGCCGACCGGGGAGCACCTGCTGCCCATCGGCAAGGCCGACCTCAAGCGGGAGGGCAAGGACGCGACGATCATCACCTGGTCGCGGATGTACTACTTCGCCGAGCAGGCGGCGCAGCTGCTGGAGAAGGAGGGCATTCACGTCGACCTGGTGGATCTCCGGACGCTGAAGCCCCTGGACGAGGAGGCGATCCTCACCTCGGTGCGGAAGACGAACCGCGTGGTGGTGGTGGAGGAGGGCTGGAGCTTCTGCGGGGTGGGCGCGCAGATCGCCGACATCATCCAGCTCAGGGCCTTCGACGAGCTCGACGCGCCGGTGGAGCGAGTGACCGGGCTGGACGTGAACCGCAGCTACGCCGCGGTGCTGGAGAAGGCGACCGAGGTCTCGACCGAGCGGATCGTCGCCGCGGTGAAGAAGGTCATGTACCGGGAAGAGGGGACCTGACGATGGCCACCGAGGTTCAGCTTCCGGCGCTCTCTCCGACGATGACCGAGGGGAAGATCGTCAAGTGGCTCAAGAAGGAGGGGGACAGCATCTCCTCCGGCGAGGCGATCGCCGAGGTCGAGACCGACAAGTCGAACCTGGAGGTCGAGGCCTTCGACGACGGGGTGCTGCTGAAGATCCTCGTTGCCGAGGGCGAGACCGGAAAGGTGGGCGCCCCCATCGCGGTGATCGGCCAGAAGGGCGAGAAGGTGGAGGTCTCCGCCGCTCCGGCGAAGGCCCCGGCGCCGGCCGCGGCGCCGGCTCCTCCGGCCAGGCCGGCCCCGAAGGTGCCCCCGCCCGGTCCGGAAGCGCGCAAGGAGGTGCCGCAGCCCGAGGAGCGCGGGCGGCGGGCCGGTGGGCCCGCCCAGGTGGTGCCGATCCGTCGGGCCGAGGAGCCGCCGCCGCCTGCCGCTGACGATGGCGGCCGGGTCCGGGCCTCGCCCCTGGCGAAGCGGATGGCGCGGGAGGAGGGGCTCGACCTCGCCGGGGTGCAGGGTTCGGGTCCGAGCGGGCGCATCGTGAAGCGCGACGTCGAGGCGGCCATGGGCCAGGCGGGTCAGGCTGCCGCGGTGGCCAGGGCACCCGCGCCGGCTGGTCGCCCCGCGCCCGTCGCGGTGCCGAGCTTCGGCCGTCGCGAGCCGGAAGTGCTGCCGATCTCCGGCATGCGGAAGATCATCAGCCAGCGCATGGCCGAGGTGAAGCCGGGCGTTCCCCACTTCTACGTCACGGTCGACATCGACATGGAGGAGGCGGCCAAGATCCGCGAGCAGGCCAAGGCCGCCGAGGTGAAGGTCTCGATCAACGACCTCATCGTGAAGGCCGCGGCCATGGCGCTCCGCCGCCAGCCGAAGGTGAACGTCTCGCTCCAGGGCGACCGGATCCTCCAGTTCCACACCGCCGACGTCGGGATCGCGGTGGCGATCGAGGACGGGCTCATCACCCCGGTCATCCGCGACGCGGATCAGAAGACGCTGGGGACCATCGCCGCCGAGGCGCGCGAGCTGGCGGAGCGGGCGCGGCGAAAGGCGCTCAAGCCGGAGGAGTACGCGGGCGGATCGATCACCGTGTCCAATCTCGGAATGTTCGGGGTGGACTCCTTCATCGCGGTCATCAACCCGCCGCAGGCCTCCATCGTGGCGGTGGGCGGGGTGGCGGAGAAGCCGGTCGTCCGGGAGGGGAAGGTGGTCGCCAGGAAGATGATGTCCACGACCTTCTCCGGGGATCACCGGATCGTCGACGGCGCGCTCGGCGCCCAGTACCTCCAGGAGCTCAAGGCTCTGCTGGAGAATCCGACGCGACTGCTGTTCTGACCGTCCCCGGACGACCCGCGGATCAACGCCCGGCGGTCGACGCCCTCCGGTGGTCGAGGTGGAAGATTCGCAGCCGCAGCGCGTCCGCCACACCGGCCGGAAGCGCGCCGAAGACCAGCGGCAGGAGGCGCGCGTTGGGCCCGACCGGATACCGGCGCCTGGGCACCCGGGTGGTCAGTGCCCGATGCACCGTGGTGGCCACGACTTCCGGGCCCACGCCGTGCGATTCGACCTCCAGCAACCCGCGGACGAAGGCCCGGTAAGCCGAGGCATAGAGCGCCTTCCCCTCGGGGGAGAACCCATTCACCGTCTCCTCCGCATTCGCCACCAGCTTCGCCTCGGCCGCGGTGCGGATGCTGCCCGGGGAGACCAGGACCACCCGGATGCCCCACGGCTGGAGCTCCATGCGCAACGAATCGCTCAGCGACTCGAAGGCCGCCTTGGAGGCGTTGAGCGGCCCCGCGAAGGGGAGCGGGACCCGTGCGCCCACCGAGCCCACGTTGACGATGCGGCCCCTCGCCGCCCGGAGCAGGGGAAGACAGCTTCGGGTCAGGGCGATCTGCCCGAACACGTTGACCTCGAACTGTCGCCGAAGCTCCGCCACCGGCAGGAGCTCGAGCGGACCGGTGACGGCGATGCCGGCGTTGTTCACCAGGCCGGCCAGCCCGGAGCCCCCCACGGCTTCCTCGATGGTCCGGAGCGCTCCGGCGACCGTCCCGGGCTCGGTCAGGTCCAGGAGGACCGGGACCTGGCGCGGCGCGCCCCGGTCCTGGATCGCCCGGACGTCGCGCTCCTTGCGCACACCGGCGAAGACGAGGAACCCGTCGGCGGACAGCCGTTCCACGCAGGCTCGTCCCATCCCGGAGGAGGCCCCGGTCACCAGGACTGCTCTCTGTCCAGTCATGTGAGACCCTCTTCCTTCTTTCTTCACACGCTGGGCAGCGCCATTCGACGGCAAGAGGCAGCGGGGCGCGCCGGTGCCGAGCGTGGCCGGCGTGCGATTGCCCGGGCGAGCGCTCGACCCGGAGGCGAAAGGAGGGAGTTGCCTCCCAGGGGCCGGCAGCTGCTCGCCTGGATCGGCCGAGACCGGCCGGACCCGGGTCAGGCCGCCACGTCGCCCGGTGCCGCCGGGGAGGCCAGCGCGGGAAGCCGGATGCGGAAGCTGCTGCCCAGGCCGGGCTCGGAGGCCACCTCCAGGGTGCCGCCCGCGCGCTGGACGATGCTCCACACCAGGGTGAGCCCCAGCCCGATCCCCTGGGCCCCGCCCCGGGTGGTGAAGAAGGGCTCGAAGATGCGCGACAGGTGTGCCGCGGGGATGCCCGGGCCGTCGTCCTGGACCTCGATGACCACCGCCCTCTGCTCGTCCCGGGTGCCCACCCGGAGCGACCCGGATGGCGCGGCCAGGCGGGCGTTCCGCACCAGCTGGATCAGCGCCTGCTCCAGCTGCCCGGGAGTGATCCGGACCTTCGCCGCGCTCTCGGCCCGGAAGACGACCGCAGGGGCCGCCTCGCCCAGCTCGACTTGCACCGCCCGGCGCACGCAGGCGTTCGGATCCACCGCCTCGGGTCTGGTGACGTCCTGCTTCGCGAGATCCCGCAGCCCCTTGACGATGGCCGCGATGCGCTGTGCGCCGCCGTCCACGTCCTGAAGGAGCTCGCGCAGGCTCGCCGCGACGTCGCGGACCTGCACCTCGGTGAGGGCACGGACCGCCGCTGCCGCATCTCCCTGGCCACACAGGCGCGCGGCGCGCTCGATGGACTGCGCCCCGGACTGGAGCTCTGCCGCCGCGCTCCGCAAGGTGGAGAGATTCTCGAGGATGGCGGCCAGCGGCGCCTGGATCTCGTGGGCCGCGCCCTGGGCCAGCTGCCCCAGCGAGGCGAGCCGCTCCTTCTCCCGCAGCCGCGCCTCGAGCGCCCGCTCCGCGGTCACGTCGCGGTAGTGGACCACCACGGTGTCCCCCTCGCCGGCATCGGTCCGGAAGCCGCTGAACCGAACCGCGCGGCCGCGGCGGAGGGTGATCTCGGCGCTCAGCTCCGCGCCGCCGGAGGCCAGGGGACAGCCCGCGCACGGGGCCACCCGTCCGGCGAGAAGCTGGTGGCAGGCCTTCCCCGGGACCTGGGTGATCGGCACGCCCGCCGCCTCGGCATAGGCCAGGTTCGCCCGCCGGATGACGAAGCCGTCCTGGAGCGCGATCGGCTCGCGGATGGCGTCGAAGGTGCGTTCCCACTCGCGCTTGGCGTGGACGACGGCCCGGGTCCGCAGCTCGATCTTCGCCTCGAGCGCCGCATTGGCGGCCAGGATCTCGCTCTGCGCCTCGTGCAGCCGAGCGGTGTTCAGGAGACCGGCCAGCGCGGTCGCCACCTGGGAGCCCCAACCGGCGAACCGGTGCCGCTCGGCCTCGGTGAACGCAGGCCGCCCGGGGCGACGGACCGCCTCCAGCACGCCCACCAGCTCCCCGGCGCGGACCAGGGGGACGGCGAGCATCGCTCCTGGATCGGCGCCGTCGCGCCGCCGAGCCGCCTCTTGCCACGCCTCTGGCAGCTCGCCCTCGCCCCGGCTGACCGGGGCGGCGTCCGCGGCGCACGTTCCGGCGAGCAGCTCGCCGATGGGCATCGAGGCCGGCGGCGTGGGCAGGGCCGGATCGGCCGCGCCGAGCACCAGGGTGGCGTCGTCGCCGATGCGCCAGCAGAGCACCCGATCTGCCTGCACCAGGCCGCGGACCCGGCGGACCGCTTCCCAGGCAATCTCCTCGGGCGTGCGGAGAAGGTGCAGCGCCTGCACCTCGGTGGAGAAGCGCTCTGCCTCGGCCAGGCGCTGCTCGATGGTGGGCGCGACCTGGGGCCGGGCGAGCTGCTCACCGCGGCCCGAGCGCACCTCGCCCAGGACGCGCGGAATCTCCTCCGCCCGCTCGACGGCGAGGACGCCGGAGGGGAGCGCCCGGGGCACCGGACCCTCGGGCACGTGGAGCACGGCAGTCGCCCCGGCGGTGACCACCCGGGAGAGCAGGAGCCGCCAGAAGGGCACCGGATGGGAGACCACCGCCTCGGCGACGCCCGAGGCGAGGAGCCCCAGCACCTCGTCCGGCGCACACGGTCTGGGGTCGAGTCCGCCCTTGCGGAGCGCGTCGAGCAGCGCGGGCGAGGGTGTGTCCAGGCCGACGACGAGGACGGGAAGGGTCGCCTCCATCGGAGTGACCGGAGCGCCTCAGCTCGCGGCGAGAGCGACGGTGGACTGCTCCTCGGTGTCGTCGAGGAGGACCGACCCGTTCGCGTCGCGGCGGATCTTCAGCTCGGGGTAAGCGCCGGCAATCGCCTGGCGAATCTCGCCCTTCACCCGGTCGAGCAGCCCCGAGTTCTCTCGCTCCCGCTGACGCCGGTCGACGGCGGCGCGCACGACACCCCGGAGCTCCACGCCATCCCAGGGCTTCACGAGAAACCGGTAAACGTCGCCGTGCTCCATGGCATCCACTGCCGTGCCCAGCCCGGCGGGCGAGGTGAGCAGGATGCGCATGGTGTCCGGCTGGATGCGGCGGACCTCGTGGAGGAGCGCGAGGCCGGTGCCGTCCGGAAGCGCGGTGTCGGCGACGACGACCTCGACGGGCTCGCGGGCGACGATGGCCAGGGCGTCCTTGAGGCAGGAGACCTCGAAGAGGCGGTGGGCCTCGTGGTCCAGGCTGTTGTGGAACGCGTCGGCACTGCGCGCGTCCCCGGCGACGATCAGCACGGTCCTGCTGGAGGTGGCCATGGGCAGGGTCTCCTGTGTCCCGCGTGCATGTTCAAGTGGCGGGCCAGGCGATGGGCCGAGCAATGCCGCCAGGTTCCTCCGTCCAGTGCCGGGTCCACCCGGGGGGCTGGGGCGCGCGGGACCTTGCGAAGGCATCGGTGGAGGTGCGATGCCCGGGCCTCGGATGCGCGAGTCCCCTGCCGCGGAGAGCCGGACGCCCTCGGTGGTCTACCTCGACGCGGACCGCACCCAGCTCCGTCTGTTCGAGGCGGAGTTCGGAGGCCGGTTCCGGCTGACGCTCTCCTCGTCGGCCGAGGAGCTGCTGGAGCAGGTCCACACCGTGGAGCCGGTGGCGGCGCTGCTCGCGGATCATGCGTCGGGGCGCGAGCTGCTCGAGGCCTCGCCGCCGGCGTTCGCCGACACCGAGCGGCTCCTGGTGGCTCGCAGCGGGGAGCTGTCCGCGGCGCGAGCGGCGGTCGAGCGCGGCGCGGCGAGGCGCTGCTTCCTCAAGCCCTGGGTCGCGGTCCAGGTCGGGGAGGCGCTGGAGGACGCGGTGCGCATCTTCGAGCTCCGCTCGCAGCTGCGGGCCCTGCGCGCCCGGCTCGAGCAGTCCGAGCGGCTGGCCACGCTGGGGCGAGTGAGCGCCGGGATCGCCCACGAGCTGGCCGGTCCCGCCGCGTACGTCGCGGAGAATGCCTCGGCGCTGCGGCGGGAGCTCGCCGGCGTGGCGGCCTATGTCCGGCGCGTCAGCCGAATCCGGCCGGACGCCCAGGTGCTGGAGCGCCTCCGCGAGCTATCGGAGATCATCCGGGACGTCGAGGCCGGGGCGGAGCACGTTCGCCAGGTCTCCCGCGGATTCACGGGACAGCTGCGCGCCGAGGCGCCGATCGAGCGCTGTGAGGTGGCGGCCCTGGTGGAGAACGTGACGCGGCTGGTCCGGCCGGAGCTTCGGGGCCGGGCGCTCCTGTCCGCCGGGGGAGGTCCGCTCGAGGTCATGGCCAGCCCGCTGCGCCTGACGCAGGTGCTGATGAACCTGGTGGTGAATGCCGGCCACGCCGTCGCCTCGATGGAGCGCGAGGAGGTCGGTCGGGTCCGGATCCGATGGCTGGCTCTCGCCACGCGCGGGCGCATCGAGGTGCTGGACGACGGCCCGGGCTTGCCCGCCGGGTTGAGGCAGGGAGCGAACGAGGTGCTCTTCACCACCAAGCCCCCGGGGGCAGGGACGGGGCTGGGCCTGTCGCTCTGCCAGGAGCTCGTGACCGAGATGGGCGGGACGCTCGAGCTCCGCACGCTGCCCGGACAGGGGACGCGAGGCCGCATCGAGCTTCCGCTCGCTCGATGAGCTGCAACGCGGTGCGTCGGAGCGGAGCTCGGGGCTCTCGAGAACGGCGGCCGGCCTGGGGCCTGCTTTCCTCTCCTTTCTCCCGCTGCGTGCGTCACCGTCCCCGGGCACCGGGAGCGGCCTCGGGTGTCGTGGGCGCGTCACGTTCGGGCGTGCGGCCTCCCCGTTCGAGCCTGAAGGTGGGGGCGGGCAAGCGCGGCCCCCCCGGGGTGCATGTTTTGCGCTCTGGACAGTGACCCCCTCGGTGGTCGAGATCAGGCCCCGAACTCTTGGAGGAGGAACCCATGTCGACCGATCGCATCGCACTGGTCACCGGAGGCGCCGGCGGCCTGGGCTACACCATCTGCACCAAGCTGCACGAGAAGGGGTACCGGGTGGTGCTGACGCACTCGCCGGGGAACACCACCATCAAGGAGACGCTTGCCGACATGAAGGCGAAGGGCCACGACTTCGCCGCGTACCCGGTGGACGTCGGGGACTACGACTCGTGTCAGAAGTGCGTGGCCCAGGTGCAGAAGGACATCGGGCCGATCGACATCCTGATCAACAACGCCGGCATCACCCGGGACATGACCTTCCGGAAGATGGGGAAGGCCGACTGGGACTCGGTGATCCGCACCAACCTGGACAGCATGTTCAACATGACCAAGCAGGTCATCGAGGGGATGCTGGAGCGCGGCTGGGGCCGCATCGTCAACGTGAGCTCGGTGAACGGAAGCAAGGGCGCGTTCGGCCAGACCAACTACTCGGCGGCGAAGGCGGGCATCCACGGCTTCACCAAGTCGCTGGCGCTCGAGGTGGCGAAGAAGGGCATCACCGTGAACACCATCAGCCCGGGCTACATCGGGACCAAGATGGTCATGGCGATTCCGAAGGAAGTGCTGGAGACGAAGATCGTCCCGCAGATCCCGGTGAACCGCCTCGGCAAGCCCGACGAGGTCGCGGGGCTGATCATCTATCTCTGCTCGGACGAGGCGGCCTTCGTCACCGGCGCGAACATCGCGATCAACGGCGGCCAGCACATGCAGTGAGGCGGGGGCCGCTCCCTCGCGGCCACGCCAGACGAGCGCCAGCGCCCTGAGCTCCGCCTGGTACGCGGCGCCGCTCGGGAAGGTCACGTTCTTCACCGCGTCGGAGAGCCGAACCTGTCGCCCCGCCGGGCGATCCATGGTTCTCTCCACCGCCACCAATGGACTGGGACACCATCATCGTCGGAGGGGGCCACAACGGGCTCGTGACCGCTGCGTACCTCGCCCGGGCCGGACAGAGAACTCTGGTGCTCGAGGCGCGCGACCGGGTGGGAGGAGCCGCGGTCACCGAGGAGCCGTGGCCCGGCTTTCGGGTCTCCACCGCCGCGTACGTGGTGAGCCTCTTTCGCCCGGAGATCGTCCGGGACCTCGACCTCGGGCGCCATGGCTACCAGCTCCTTCCTCGCGACCCGTCGTCGTTCACCCCCTTCCCGGACGGCCGCTACCTCCTGATGGGACCCGACCCCCAGCTGAACGACCGGGAGGTGTCGAAGTTCTCGCGACGGGACGCGGAACGGCTCCCGGCCTACGAGGCGATGCTGGAGCGGATCGCCGCGGCGATCGAGCCGACCATCCTCGAGACACCTGCCGATCCGTTCTCGCGGCGCCCGGGGGATCTCTTCAGGCTCGCGCGGATGGGCTTGCGATTCCTCCGCCTGGGGAAGGACGGACCGCGAGCGCTGGAGATCCTCACCGCTCCGGCGCGCACCATCCTCGACCGATGGTTCGAGTCCGACCAGCTCAAGTCCGCGCTCGCGACCGACGCGATCATCGGAGCCATGGCCTCTCCCTCGACGCCAGGGACCGCCTACGTGCTCTTTCACCACGTGATGGGCGAGTGCAACGGGGCGAGGGGGGTGTGGGGTTACGTCAAGGGCGGGATGGGCTCCTTGAGCGAGGCGATCGCCTCGGCCGCTCGCGCCGCGGGAGCGGAGATCCGAACGGGGAGCCCGGTGGCGAAGGTCCCGGTGAAGGACGGCCGCGCGAGGGGGGTGGTGCTCGCGGATGGCACCGAGCTCTCCGCCCGGAAGGTGGTCTCCAACGCCGACGCCACCGTGACCCTCCTCCGGCTGGTGGGGGCAGAGCACCTGCCGGGCGAGGTCGTCGATGCGGTCCGCGGCATCGACTACTCGAGCGCGTCCTTGAAGATCAATCTCGCCCTCTCCGAGCTACCGAGCTTCACCGCGCTCTCCGGCCATGCTCCAGGCCCCCAGCATCGGGGGACCATCCACATCTGCCCCGACGTCGACTACATCGAGCGCGCCTACGACGAGGCGCGCGCCGGCCGCCCCTCGTCCTCGCCCGTTCTCGAGTGCACCATCCCCTCGGCGGTGGATCCCACGGTCGCTCCGCCCGGGCAGCACGTGATGCAGGTGTTCGTCCAGTACGCTCCCTACCGGCTGGCCGAGGGGAGCTGGGACGAGCGCAAGGAGGCGTTCGCCGACCGCTGCGTCGAGCTCGTGGAGCAGGCCGCCCCGGGTTTCCGCAAGAGCATCCTGGGCCGCCAGGTCCTCTCGCCCGTGGATCTGGAAAGACGCTTCGGCCTCACCGGGGGAAACATCTTCCAGGGGGCGATGGGCCTCTCGCAGCTCTTCTTCATGCGGCCGCTGCCCGGATACGCCGACTACCGCACACCGATCGAGGGGCTGTACCTCTGCGGCGCGGCAACTCACCCCGGCGGAGGGGTGATGGGCGCCTGCGGATACAACGCTGCGCGGGAGATCCTCCGCGACGTGCGTCGCGACCGCTGAACGCCCGCTCGAGCCGTCACCTCTTCCTCAGCCGGAGATCCCCCTGGCGCTGGTCGGGTTCCACGGTCCACGCCTGATCAAGGGCGAGCGACCAATCCGGAGTCGAGAGAGGCTCGGTCCTCGAGCTGGGAGCAGTCACGGTTGCCACGCCGGATTCCCAGTCCACGAGGACGGCACCCTTCACGTCCAGGGTGCCCCAGGCATCGATGAGCTGAACCTTCGGATAGACGGTCTGCTTCGGGCCGAGCGGAACCAGGGTGCGCGGATCGAACTGGAGGTTCGGTCGTATCAAGGGCAAGCGCAGCACGGGTCCATCCACGAGCGTCCGTCGGAGCTCGGCGATCCGTACGATGCGCTCCGATTCACGAGCTTCCTCCGCTCTGCGCAGCTCGACTCCGTCGTACTCGGTGGCACGAGCATCGAGGGCCTGTGGCTCGACGGAGGGCGCGGGGACATCGAACGCTCGCCGGAGCTTGTCCCCGAAGTCGAACGAACTCATGACGATCGACCGCCAGGTGGCTCCAGCCTCGTCCAGCAACATCCCGTATGCCGGCGCTGACGCGTACGCGAACGAGCGAGTGAAGGACGGTCGCTTCGGGCCCGTGTCCAGCTCACTCAGAGCGAGGCTCTTCAGCTCGCGGGCGCTGGTCGCAGCAAGCTTGACGCCCGTGTACTGCGCCAACCCCTCTCCGAGCTCGAGCTGGCGCTCTTCCTTCATGGCATTGGGGAATTCGTTGTGGCGCGCCGCTCGGAAGGCCAGAGCATCCTGAATTGCCACCTTTCGCGCGGCGCCGGTCGTCTTGATAGCGCGCGCGAGGGCTCGCCACTCGAGCTGCAGCCAGAGCCGACCCTTCAGTGTGTCCAGATGTGCATTCCCGTCCGGGATGGCAGCCGGTAGCCCCAGCTCAGCCTGAAGGCGGTGGAAGGACTCATGCGCAAGGAGAACGCGACGGGCGCCGGCGTCGGCCGGCAGGGGCCAGATGACCTGGGACCAGCGAATCCCGTCCCACTGGATGGACGTATTGGAAATGGTCTGATTGGAAGGGAGGAGGGAGACGAAGAGTCCCGCAACCGTCGACGACGAGCCGTCTCCTGGACGCGCGTTTGCAATGAGAACCCGGGACGTGGGGTCGACGAACATGACCGCCCCACAGATGGACTTGCCCCACAGCTTTCCGCCGTCCCGCTTGCACATCGTCCGCAACTCATCGAACGCGGTCTGGGCCTTCTGAACGTCCAGCCAGATCTGTTTGGGCTGGCCCGTCGCTGTCTTGCCTGGGAGCATCAGGGTGAGGACGAGAAGCAGCGCACTGACGGACGTTCGAGCCATGCGGGCGGACATGGTGGCTGTTCCTGTCGCCAGGTTCAACGAAACGCCGCGACCCACGCGGCCACAGGAACGCACGCGGCAGCCACCGCCAGACACGCCTGGGCCGCCCGGCTCCGCAGCGGCAGCAGGACCGACACTGCCGCGCCGGCCAGCACCCCGGACACGAATCCGCAGAGATGGCCGGCGACGTCGGCGCGCTTCGCCGTTCCGAGAAGTGCAAGCAGCGCAATTCCGCCAACGACGGGCATCCACACACGGCGGCTGGCCCGCGGCAAGGCCGTGAGCGTGCCCAGGGCTCCGAACACTGCCGTCGAGGCGCCGATGGACACGAAGTCGTGACGGATGAGGGCCGCGGCCGCGAAGGTCCCTGCGGCGCCCGAGAGCAGCATCAACGCGCTCGCCAGCCCCGGCCCGATGGAGCGAGCGAGCAGCGTCAGGAGGAGCCCGCCCAGCACGGCGTTGCCCGCGACATGGGCTGCGTCGGCATGCAGGGTGAGCGCGGTGACCGTTCGCCACCACTCGCCGCGGAGAATCGCGGCCGCGTCCGCGCTCCCTCGTACGAACCACGGGGAGCCCGCCGACTCCGGACCGGTCCGGAGGTACATCGCCAGGAGCACGAGGGAGAACGCCACGCCGCAGACGACCGCCCCCGTGGTCGGGTAGACGACCGCACGACGGCGCTCCGCCGGCGGGTTCTCGCGTTCGAAGGCGGCGATTGCGGCATCGGCCCGCGCGGCGTCGTCGTCGCCGATCTCGAGCGCCCACTGCGCATCATCCACGCGGCGCAGCTGGTGAGGGATGCCCTCCTGTTCCAGGACCAGCGACAGGTCCATCGCACGGCGGAAATCGCTCGAGAGGCGCAGGAGCACCGGGGGGCAGCCTACACGTGCGGCCCGTGCCCGAGCAGGGGAACGCGCCGCGGCCGGAGCTCAGGCCGGCGCCGTGTACCGGGTCTCCACGGCCTCCCGCAGGCGTGCGCGGGCGTCAGTGGGGGAGAGATCGTTGCCCAGCTCGATCTGTCGCGCCTCCTCGGCAAGCTCGTTGTCCTTGATCACCTCGCGAAACCAGCGGGAGTAGTCACCGCGGCGGCGATGGTGCTCCCAGGTTGCTTCGTCGACACCGTCGGCGATCTGCAGAAACAGCTGCAAGTTCTGCGCGCGCAGGCGCAGCCGGCCTTCGGGGCCGGTGAAGACGAAGCTTCCCTCGGGGCCGAGATCTCCGTGAGCATACTTGCGCAGGTGACGCTGCCGCTCGGTGCGGGGCGGAATCACTTCGAGCTCCCGCGCCTCTCCTCCCGCGTGCGGGATCCACGCGAGCGCGCGCCCGGTGGCAAGGGGTTCTGCCTTGACCTCCGGCGACTTCCGGCCATGGGCCCCCGCGACCGCGCGGATGATCGACGCCGGCTCGCGTCCGATGCCAAGAACGAGATCGACCCCGCGCAGTACTGGAGCTGCGAGCTGTTCCGGGTGCACGGTGATGAGAACGGTGCTGCGCAAGTCCGCGCGGATGGTCTCGCTGCGGGTGACCGGCAGAAGGTGATGGGCCTCGTCCAGCAAGATCCAGTGCGGCCGTCCGAGGCGCTCGCGGATCTCGAGCAACGCGGCCCAGAGGGTCGCAAACCAGGAGGGGCGGTCCTCGAGCTTCACACCGAGCAAATTGACGACGAGGTTCGTCTCGGGCTTCGCGAGCACGGACTGCACCTCGGTCAGGGAGGGCACACGCTTCGGATCGCCGAGCACGACGGTGGACTCGAGAGCCGTGTAGTCACCCTCGGGGTCGACCACGCAGTACTGATACTGCGCTTCGATGAAGCGCTCGATGAGACTCGTCGCGAACGTCGACTTTCCCGAGCCCGACGTGCCGGCGAGCAGGATCGCGGGTCCGTACGACGGCACCTCGACCTTCTGACCGTCAGGGGAGCGTCCGACGGCGATGCGTCGCCCGAGGCGCGGCTCCAGCGATGCGAGGTCGTCCGCGAGGAGCGCGTCGACGAGCTCGATGACCCCGGCGCCATGGTCGGCCCTGGTGGTCCAGGCGGCGGTCTTCTTGACCGCTTCGAGCGCGTTGGCGACCGCGACCCCGCATTCGCAGAGAGCGAGAAACCCGAGATCATTCTCGGCATCCCCCACCCCGACGACATTGTGCGGCGACAGCTGCAGGCGGTCGAGCGCCTTCGTCAGTCCGCTGGCCTTGTTCACGCCGCTCGGCAGCACCATCACCGCGCCCTTGTTGAAGATGACCTGGCGCTCGAGACCCAGCTCGTGAATCGCGTCGAGCACGGTGTTCTGGTGCGGCTCCCAGGTCGCGATCATCACCCGACCGACCGAGAGCGGCGCCACGCCCCGCTGCTCGAGGGCAGCGACCAGTTCCGCGGGCGGTGGCTCGGCGAGCGTGGTCGACTCCCGCGTACGCGGCTCGTACAGGACTGCGCCGTTCTCGGCGACGATCAGATCGAATGGCTCGAGGTCGGGACAGACGCGTCGGAGATCATCGAGCTCGCGACCCGTCACCAGTAGCAGGCGCCGGCCGGACTTGCGCAGCCGACCGAGGGCCTCGCGCGTGCGGGCGTCGACCTGCCCGTGTTGGGCGAGGGTGCCGTCGTAGTCGCAGGCGAGCGCGAGATAGCGCATTCGTTCAGTAGTATGAACGCCCGCCGGCGGAAGCAACGAACGTGAGAGCAGGTCGATGCTGGTTGCGCCGTGTCGGGATTGACGTACGACGCGAGGTCGAGAGGGGGACTGGGGACGCCGGGTCGAGGCGTGAGGGGGAGCGTCCGGCGCGGTGGCCGCGCTCCGGGCAGGGTCGGACTGCAAGAGGAGGACCGGCTGGTTTCTTGGGGGGCGATGCTGGGCTCGTCCGAGAGCGGGGACGCCGAGTCCACTTGGGACGAACTTGCACTTGAGTCACGGGTTGGCGCTTACTCTGCCGTCAGCGGAGGCGCGATCATGAGCGAGGAGAGAGAAGTGTCCGTCCTCGTCGCGGATGGGCTTCTCGATGGAACGCTGAAGCTTCCGGACCACCCCCGTGGCGTCGTTGTCCTCGCCCAGGAGACCGGGAGCCAGCCTCTCACCCAGAGCAGCCGCCAGGTGGCACGCCGGCTCCAGGAGCACGGACTCGGGACCCTGCGCATTGAGCTCTTGACGGACGAGGAAGAGCAAACCGAGCGATGGACGCGTCACCTTCACTTCGATGACGAGGAGACCGAGGCTGGAACGCGTCACCTCCAGGTGGAGGTCTCGATCTTCACCGAGCGGCTTCTCGCTGTGAGCGCCTGGCTGAACAGTACATTGGCCTTGAACACGGCGTACTTCGGCGCGAGTACCGCAGGAGCAGCAGTCCTCGCCGCCGCAGCGCAGGCAGCCGGTGTCTCGGCCGTGGTGTCACGGGAAGGGTTCGCGGACCTTGCGGCGGAACATCTGCCCTCAGTCCGCGCTCCGACGCTGCTCATCGTCGATCCCGAGGACGTGGCAATGCTGGAACGCAACCGCTCGGCTCTCAGGACTCTGCGCTGCCCTGCGGACCTCACGATGGTTCCCGGCGCCACACAGTTCTGCGAGGACACGACCGTGCTGGATGCGGTCGCCGAGCTCGCGACCGGCTGGTACGACCGCTACATCCCAGGTACGACCCACGGATCCTGAGCCGCGACCCGGTCAGAAGTCTTACGTATCAAAGGTGCACGACGCTGCTCTTCTCGAAGCGTCGCTGGTCCACCAGCGTCAGCCCCAGCCGCACCTCGTCTGGGAGTGACGGCTTCCCGCCACCCACGATGATGGGCGCGAGGAAGACTCACCGGCGGCGGCGCGGCGCAGCCAGCGGGGGCGCCTGGGGATCCGCCGCTCCGTCCTTCCGGGGGTCCGAGGCGCCGTAGTGAACGCCGTGGCCGTCGTTCATCACCGCCTGGCCGCCACCCACGCTCGAGGAG
>Ga0207679_10000140_pt1 | contig 59718 bp, 55 predicted proteins | sample KBSC73metaG_FD_184320 | JGI IMG/M metagenome (GOLD analysis project Ga0207679, IMG submission 184320) | Corn rhizosphere microbial communities from Kellogg Biological Station, Michigan, USA - KBS C7-3 metaG (SPAdes) (version 2) | ecosystem: Host-associated > Plants > Roots > Rhizosphere > Soil ...
ACTTACCGTCGGGCGTGACATGGATGATCGCCCGCAGGACGCTCGCACAGTCGATGAGCCGATGATTTCGATCGTAGGTATTGCCATCCGGATCTCCGAGAGATATGAGCTCTTCCTTTCGGCCGTCGAGGTAGACGCGATAGATCTTATTTTTCTCCTCATCACTGACGTAAAGGAAGCCGGACTCATCCCAAACCGGACCCTCAGTGAACCCAAAGTCTGTGGCCACGCGCGCGAGTTGAGCTTTCTCGTCGACGAGTTTCCAAAATTCCGGCGACTCGGCCCGAAGTTCAAAACGGCGGCTGGGGGCTTCCGCGCGCGCCACAGTAAGAGAGCAGCAAACAACTATCGTCGCTGCAATGATGCAAACAATCCGAGCGGTAGTTCTCACTCAGTTTCCTTTCTTGATGGCTGCTTTGCGCGAATTGGGCTGAACTTTGGACTCAGCGCTTGCGTTCCCCGACCGGCTCGCCGTGACTATATAAGCGACGATGTCATCCAGTTCGGCACTTGTTAATGTGGAACCGTAGTTTGAAGGCATAAGGGTCTGGGAAGACCGTTCCACACCTTGGACATCGGACTTCACAAACGAATAAAACGAACCGTCCATAGTTTGGAGTTGCAGCGAAAAATTATCCTCATTTCGCGCAATTCCGCTCAGTTTCTGTCCGTCACGTGTGGTCACTACGACAATTTGATTCGAGCGATTTTTTATTGCATTTGGGTTCTCGATCGCCTGACGGATTTGGCTCACTGATCTGATGCTGGCGTACTCCGAGAGATCGGAAGCGATGAAGCCGCCGTCGCCGTGAACAACATGACATTTCGAGCATCCGGCCTTGCCGAAAAATAAAGCCTTTCCTTTCATGGCGTCGCCAGATGCAGCCAGGTTACTGTCCTTGCCTTGCAAAACCCGCAAATAGGTCACAGCAACATCGATGTTTGCCTTCCCCAGTGAATGGAACGGTGGCATACCAGTTCCCGGCACGCCGGCATCGATGATGTGAAACAACTCCACGTCGGTACGGCGCTGGACATCCTTTCTCGTGGCAATGTCTGGCGCCCGGTCGCTTCCGCGACCGTCGAGCCCATGACAACCAGCGCAACTGGAAGCGAAAATTGCGCGGCCCGCCTCTTTGCTAGATGCTCGTGCATCATCGGACGAGACTCTTCGCTTTTGGCCGAAAGACGACAACGCTACGACCAGAATGCCCGCAGCGCACGCCCAGCGACACAAATCCAAGGTTCTACGGTGAGGGCCCGTACGCTTCAAAAGTTACTTCTCCTTTACGGCAATGGCTGAAATTTCAATTCGAGCATTGTTGACCAATCCTGCGACTTGCACGGTAGCACGCGCGGGTTTCGGATCAGGCACAACTCCGCGATAAACCTTGTTCATGTCGCCGAATTCCTTTATATCCGCGAGGTAGACGGTGACGGAAACGACATCCTTCCATTCAAATCCAGCTTGTTTAAGAACCTTCCCGATGTTGTCGAGTGCAGCCTCAGTCTCTGCAGCGATCCCTCCGGGCTTCAGCTTGCCTTCTACCGTACCTTCCTGTCCGGCAACGTACAGGGTGTTCCCAGTTACTACTCCATCGCTGAAAGGAAACGCCTCCATTCCAGGCAACTTGATTGATTTGCGTTGCTGCGCCGCCGCATTAACCGTTCCGGCGAACAGTACAAACATCACGATTCCCGCATACGCACCAAACATCCTGAAGTTGAGCTTTGCTTTCATCACACGCCCTGTCCTTTCACTTTGTGGAAGTTCACTTCACAAACGAACCAAAACAGTGCTAGAGTCCGCGCACATATATACATCCCGGAGGACTGGATGGACAAACTTTCTCTGCGATCTCGTGCGGCGATCTGCTTTTTCGCCATCGTGACGCTACTCGTGGCATTGATAGGACCCGCACGAAGCCTTGTTGCGCAAACTTCCAGTGGCCCTTTGGATGACGCCAGTCTGCTGGAGGGTTTTCGACACACAGAAGTAGCATCGGTATCCGATGCGATTGAACAGCTCATGAGCAAGCGCATGTACATGAGTCATCGGATGAACCCGATTTTCACCAGCAAGTTTGTCGGATTCGCCGTCACGGTAAAGCTGAAAAAGGATGAGGGAAACACGGATCCTAATGCACTCAGCGGAATGCTGGCTGCGATTGACAAGGGTTCCGCCAACTCCGTGTGGGTAATGGTCGTTGAAGACGGGGCCGATATTGCGGGCATGGGGGGGCTTATGGGAACGGCTATGGCCGCCCGAAACTATTCCGGCGCGGTCATCGACGGTGGCGTGCGAGATGTCGCGCACCTGCGAAAGATTGGCTTTCCGGTGTTCGCCACGGGCATCGTGCCTTCAACTTCAGTGAAGCACTATCGATTCGACGGCGCCAACGTACCCGTTGTCTGCGACGGCGTAGCGGTCAGCCCGGGAGACATCGTGGTTGCCGATAGTGATGGCGTCACTGTTGTTCCGAAAGCCAACGCTCAGGAGGTACTGGAATTGGCCCAACAGATGGATTTCAAAGAACACTCAATGTATTCCTACATCGAAAAATACAAGTCCATTGTGGAGGCGGTCAAGAAATTTGGACGTCTATAAAACAGTGCTTGTCGAAACGCTACTTTCATCAGATAATTCGCGCTTTCATTTTTGAGTGGAGGACGAGATCAGCTATCGCTGATCGCAACCCAGCTTATGGGCACCAAGCGTAGTTACAACATCACGTCCCTCCAGCGCGGTTTGAGGCTACTGGATCTTTTCGCCAAGTCGGAGAAAGGTCTGACTGCGACGGAGTTGGCTAAACGCTCCGGTCTTCCGATCAGCACGCTTCACCGGTTTCTAGTGAATCTCGAGACCTCTGGATTTCTGACCTACAGCGGCGCAGGTACCTATCATTTGGGGATCGCATGCTTTTCTCTGGGCCAGGCTGCGCTTGGACAGTTCGACATTCGCCGGGTAAGTCTGCCCTACCTCCAGACGTTGAACCAGCAGACGCGCGAGACGGTTCATCTGACTGTGCGTCACGGCTTGTCGGTCGTGTACGTCGACAAGCTGGATTCTCCAGAACCGCTGCGAATTCACTCGCGCATCGGTGCATCGGTGCCTTTGTACTGCACGGCCGTCGGCAAGGTCTTACTTGCCTACATGCCCGCCGTGGAGCGTGATGCGATTCTTTCGCAACTGGAGCTTCGGCGAATTACGACCAATACCGTCGGCAATCTGCAAGAACTCCAAACTCAGCTACAAACAGTGCGACGCTCGGGATACGCCTGCGATCTTGAAGAACACGAGCTTCACATTCGCTGTGCCGCTGCTCCGATCTGGGATCACACTGGAGCTGTGAATGCGAGTCTGAGCATTACCGCGCCGGCTGTACGCATGCCAGTCGCGCGATTGCGGCAACTGGCCCCGCTAATTCAAGAAGCAGGCAGAGGAATTTCGAGAGACTTAGGATATCGTTTCATTCCGCCGGAGCGATCACGAACGCCGGGGGCGGTGACGGGAATCCCCGCGGCCCCAGTGTCACCGTTTAGATAGCGCGTTACCAGGTTTGATTCGATGCAACTTCATGCGCGAGCGATCAAAACGTTAGCGGTTGTCGCCGGTTTGTTCATTGCAGCCGCCGCTCGCAATGCGTCAGTCGGTTCTACGAGCGTTGATATTAAGCCTGCAGACCTGCTTGTGAATCCGCCAAAAGAAAACTGGCCTTCATACAACGGGGACTACACCGGACGGCGATTTAGCGCGTTGTCGGAAATCACTCCTGACAATGTGGCTGAATTGCGCGCTGAATGGGTCTTCCATACTCCAATTTCGGCCCGGCTTGAGGTGACCCCTCTTGTCGTGAATGGCATCATGTTCTTGACGGCGGCCAATGATACATACGCACTTGATGCTCGGACGGGGCGTCTCGTCTGGCACCATTCACGTCCCGTGTCCCAAGGTTTGATCGATGATGCGTCGGGCCATCTCAGCCGTGGCGTTGCTGTTTTAGGCTCTCGAGTCTACCGATTTACAGACAACGCCCACCTTCTATGCCTAGATTCGCGCTCTGGGCATCTTCTATGGGACGTGCCTTTCGCGGACTGGAATCGCAACTACGGCGCAACCAGCGCACCTCTAATTGTGAACAACAAGGTGATCGTCGGCACTTCGGGCGGGGACGACGGAATTCGCGGATTCGTCGCCGCTTACGAGACTACAAGCGGAAAGTTGTTGTGGCGCTTTTGGACAATTCCGGCGCCTGGCGAATTTGGATCTGACAGCTGGCCTGGCGACACGTACCTGCACGGTGGCGGAGCCACATGGATGCCTGGCACCTACGATGCGGAATCGAATACGCTCTATTGGACAACTGGCAATCCTGGGCCTGACTTCGATGGAAGCGTGCGCCCCGGGAATAACCTTTACACCGACTGTGTCCTCGCTCTGGACCCCGATACTGGAAAACTGAAGTGGTACTTCCAATTCACTCCTCACGACGTTTTTGACTACGACGCGAACGAAACACCAGTCTTGATTGACCTGCCGTATCAGGGGAAACCGCGCAAGTTGCTGGTTCAAGCCAACCGCAACGGATTTCTTTATGTTCTTGATCGTACTGATGGCACGTTTCTGCATGCCGTACCCTTTGTCGACAAACTGAATTGGGCGAAAGGAATCGACTCCCGCGGAGTTCCTATTTCCGCCGAAATCAAACCATCGCCAACGGGTACAAAAATTTGTCCTGGGTATGCCGGCGCAACCAACTGGTATTCGCCTTCGTTTAACGAGTCGACTAAGCTCATTTACTTTTTGGCTCTTGAAGAATGTGAGAACTATTTTCTAAAGCCGCAGCACTTCGCCGAAGGCGACACGTTTTATTCAACTGGAGTAAAACGCATTCCCGGCGAGGTGTCACAGAAGGTCCTTCTCGCCTATAACGTTCAAACCCAGTCGCTCGCGTGGAAATATCCTCAGACTGGCCGCGCGCACTCGTCGGGTGGAACGATGACGACGGCGGGTGGGCTCGTGTTTTTCGGAGATGATGCCGAGTCCTTCGAAGCGGTCAACGCGGAAACTGGAAGGCCGCTATGGCATTTCAACACCGGCCAAACTTTCAGCGCTTCTCCAATGACTTACTCCGTGAATCGCAAACAATACGTTGCGATCGCCGCAGGCAACAACATCTTCAGTTTTGCATTGCCATAGCTAAGGCGAACGAAAGGAAGAAAAGATGAAATCAGAATCTTTAACTCGTAGAAACCTGATGGGAGGAATGGCCACCGCGTGTTCCGCCGTTGGCGTCGCTGGGCTGATGGCGTCCCCGGCTTGGGCAAAGAAACAGGACCAATCTGTACAGAAGTTGAATCGCGACGGAAAACCTGCGGATGGCACGCAGATGATCACCCCTCTTATAACCCACAATGGATTGATCTACATCGCGGGCCAAGGCGCCAATTCCAACGGGCCGGTTGGCAAAGACGATATCGACAGCCACACGACGAAGGTTATGGAAAATGTCAAACAGCTTGTGGAAACGGGGGGCGGGACGATGGACAGCATTCTGCAGCTCACCGTGTTCCTTGCCGACCTCGCCCACTACGACGCCATGAACAAGATTTTTAAAACATATTTTCCACACGGCGGCCCAGCCCGTACAACGGTTGCAGTTGCGGCACTTCCAGGGAATTCTCTGATCGAGATCAACTGCATCGCCGCAATTACTCGCAAATAGCAAAGGAGCGTCTGTCAATGCGATTGAATGCGCAGTGGAACCGTCGTGGCTTTCTTGGAAGCGTTGGCGCTCTAACCGGAATTCTTGTCGCCCCACGCAAGGCCTTCTCTTGGGCATCGAAATCCGAGGTGAAGGGGTTCGGATCTTCGGGCAATCCATATGAAGAGCTCGGCGTCACGACGGTTATCAATTGCCAAGGCACGATGACAGTTCTCGGAGGATCGGTCTTGCGTCCGGAGTTGGAAGCCGTCATGGCGCAAGCTGGGCAACACTTCGTCAGAATTCTGGAACTGGAGGTCGCGGCTGGAAAACGTATTGCCGAGATGTTAAAGCTGCCAGCGGGACATACGGCCCTGGTGACATCAGGAGCAGCGGCCGCGATCCAGTCAGGACTAGCCGGAATCTTAACGGGATCCAACGAGCAATTCATTAAGCAACTGCCAGACCTGACCGGGATGAAGTCAGAGGTAATTATCCAGAAGTCGCATCGCAATCCTTTCGACCACCAACTCCGATCAACAGGGGTGAAGCTCGTTGAAGTCGAAACCCGAGAGGATCTGCGCAAAGCAGTCAACGAGAAGACCGCGATGATGCACTTCACGAACTTCGCTAACGCAGCGGGCAAGATTAAGGTAGACGACTGGCCCAAACTCGCTAAAGAGTACAAGTTGCCTTGCATGAATGACGCCGCTGCCGACACCCCGCCGGTGTCTCATCTTTGGGACTACACAAACATGGGATACGACCTGGTCACCTTCAGCGGTGGAAAAGCGATTCGAGGACCCCAATGCGCAGGGTTGCTGATCGGCAGAACAGAACTGGTTGCGAATGCGCTGCTAAACAATAGCCCTCATGAAGACACGTTGGGACGGAGTCAGAAAGTCGGAAAAGAAGAAGTCATCGGGATGGTGAAGGCCCTTGAATTGTATTTGAACGAAGACCATGACGCGCTCTGGAAAAACTGGCAGAGTCAACTCGACTATATTTCGGAACAAATTATGAAGGTTCCGGGAGTAACAACCAAGTTCTTCGTTCCTGAGATCGCGAATCATGTACCGCATATGGACATTGCATGGGACGCCGCAAAGATTTCTTTAACACCACAGGAAGTCTCCAAGCTTTTGCGGGAGTCGAAACCGTCAATCGTGCTGACGAGTGGAGAAGAAAGGCCGGGCCTCTCAATGAACTCGTTCATGCTACAAGCCGGAGAGTACAAGATCGTCGCCGACCAACTAGTTAAAATACTCCGGGCGCACTCTGCTTAGAGCGCTACGGCCGATCACCGATCAATGACTGAGCACACGACAAGTCGCGTTCGCTGGTTCCTCGTCTTCTGGATGTTCATCCTAAGCGTGGTCGCTTTTCTCGACCGTGTGAACATCGCGGCTGCCGGGAGTGCGATTGCCAGCGCGTACCGACTCAGCAATGTGCAATTGGGAAATGTCTTTAGCGCGCTACTTGTGGGTTATGCGCTATTTCAAGCTCCCGGTGGCCGATTGGCTGATCGACTTGGGCCGAGGCGACTATTGGCGGCCGGCGTTGTTTGGTGGGGTATCTTCACCGGGTTGACCGCTCTCGTTCCGCCAAATATTGCACATCCGCTATTGCTCTTCATCGCTATTCGATTTCTTCTTGGAGTCGGCGAAGCGGTTGTGTACCCGTCGTCGAATCAGTTCGTTTCACGATGGATTCCCACACAAGAGCGCGGACTTGCAAACGGTTGGATTTTTGCGGGCGTTGGCGTGGGCGCCGGTCTATCGCCTCCGCTGGTCACCTATATCATGTTGCACTATGGGTGGCGCTGGTCGTTCTGGGCGTGCTCTGTAATCGGACTCGTTGCCGGAATTGTCTGGTATCTGGCGGCTCGCGACACGCCGCGGGAACACCCCTTAGTCTCTCAAAACGAACTCAAGCACATTGAAGCAGGGATTAAAGCAAGTGCTCTCCCGACCGAAGGCGGTCCACGGCATCTCGTACGCTGGCGCACGGTTTTGAAGAGCAAAGAGGTCTGGGCGATGACATTCAGCTATTTCTGTTTTGGATATGTCGCTTGGATTTTCTTCAGCTGGTTCTTCATCTATCTTGCACAGGTCCGTGGCTTGAATCTTAAATCGAGCGCGTTTTATGCAATGTTTCCCCCACTCGCCATGGGAGTGTGCAGTCTTCTAGGCGGCATTATTAGTGACCGGCTGACCCGATGGAAAGGTGCGCGTTTGGGTCGTTGTCTTCTCGCTTCTCTGTCGATTTTTTTGGCGGGAATGTTTCTGTTATTTGGATCGCAAGTCACAAGCGCTCGACTTGCCAGCGTGGTTTTGGCTGGCGGGGCGGGAGCACTTTATCTCTCCCAAAGCTCGTTCTGGTCGGTAACCTCCGGCATCGCAGGGACCTCTTCAGGCTCGGTCTCGGGATTCATGAACACTGGCGGACAATTGGGCGGCGCGCTTACGGCTTCACTCACACCTTGGATTGCAGATCGGTTTGGCTGGACGGCTTCTTTTCTTGTCGCGGCGATTCTGTGCGCGCTAGGAGGGCTCGCGTGGTGGATTGTGAATCCTGAACGAACGCTGCCCGTCCACTCCGTCGAAGAAACAAATCTTAACTTGTCGGCGCAGAAATCATCGGAGTCTTCGATGGACCGCTCGAACTTCATTGCGCCGCGGAGTTCCTGAACGCATGCAATCAATAACCGTCAAGTCAAAAGAAAAATGCCGTTGGGATCTTGTAGCTCTTGGTGAGGTAATGCTTCGTCTCGATCCCGGGGACGTGAGAATTACCACAGCGCGTGAGTTTCGTGCATGGGAAGGCGGCGGCGAGTACAACGTCGCTCGTGGTTTGCGGCGGTGTTTCGGCATGGACACATCCGTCGTCACCGCCCTGGCTGATAATCCAGTGGGCCGATTGCTCGAAAGCTTCATTCGTGAAGGTGGAGTCAGTCAGGAACACATTCGGTGGTCCGAATATGACGGAGTGGGCCGCACTGCACGCAATGGTCTCAATTTCACCGAGCGAGGCTTCGGGGTGCGAGCGCCTGTAGGTTGTTCAGATCGTGGCCACACGGCTGTTTCTCAACTCAAAACCGGCCAGGTTGATTGGGAGAAGATCTTTAGTCGCGAGGGGGCGAGATGGTTTCACACCGGCGGCATCTTCTGTGCGCTTTCTGACACAACCCCCCTTGTCGCAAAGGAAGCAATGGAGGCTGCCAGAAGTGCGGGGACAATCGTTTCTTACGATCTGAACTATCGAGCATCACTATGGAAAGGTATTGGGGGGAAACCTCAAGCGCAACGTATCAATCGTTCGCTCGCTCCCCTCATCGACGTGATAATCGGCAACGAGGAAGATTTCACTGCTGCTCTCGGTTTTTCGGTAGAGGGTCTCGATCAGAATCATTCCCAGCTGGACACGTCTAGTTTTGAGAAGATGATGCGGCAGGTCGTTCACGAATTTCCGAATATCAAAGTTGTCGGGACTACGCTGCGAAATGCAAAGAGCGCAACAATCAATGACTGGGCTGCCGTGTGTTTTCACAACGGCGAAACTTATAAGTCCAAGGTGCGCGAAAACCTGGAAATCTACGACCGAGTGGGCGGCGGTGACTCGTTCGCGTCGGGCTTAATCTTTGGGTTTTTGACAGACAAGGGCCCACAGTGGGCGGTTGATTGTGGCGCGGCGCACGGAGCGTTGGCAATGACTACTCCCGGGGATACCTCTATGGCAACGATCGATGAAGTGCTCCAAGCCATGGAGAAACAAACGGTCCGCATCTCGCGGTAGCGTCACATCAGCTCACGGTTCAGAGTGAGCTCTTTCTTTCAACAATCGCGAAGTCGTTCTGCTGCCGTCTCGGGCGTGATATCCCGTTGAGGCATTCCGAGCATCTCGTATCCGACCATGAACTTTCGAATCGTGGACGAACGCAGCAGTGGAGGGAAAAAGTGCGCGTGCATATGCCATTCGGGGTGTGCAACTCCATCTGACGGACGCTGATGAAATCCCATGGAGTAAGGGAAAGAGGTATCGAAAAGACGGTCGTAACGTATGGTTACTTCATGTAATGCCTCAGCAAGGCTTTGCCGCTCGACAGAGTTCAAATCGGACATAGATTCCAGGTGGCGTTTCGGGAGCATCAAGGTTTCGAACGGCCAGACGGCCCAAAATGGCACGATCACCACGAAACTTGCGCTTTCGAAAACTACTCTCTTACGTTCCTGAAGCTCCAATACAAGATAGTCGCAAAGCAAACAGGTTTGTGTTCGCGCGCGGTATTCCAGCTGAGAATTAGATTCTTTGGAGGGCTCAGTGGGAATGCTGCGCGTTGCCCAAATTTGACCATGAGGATGGGGATTGCTTGCACCCATCATCGTTCCACGATTCTCGAATATTTGCACGTAATTCACTGAGGACCGTGCGTCAAGCTCTGCGAACTGTGTTGCCCACATATCGACCACCGCACGCAAGTTCATCTCTGCCATCGTAGCTATGGTGAGATCGTGACGTGGCGAGAAACACAGGACGCGGCAGATTCCAGGCTCACTCGCAGCCACGATCAATCCGTTTCGGTCGAGCGTTGACGGGGTAGCACTCGATACCAATGCCGGGTAGTCATTGTCAAAAACAAATGTCTCGCTGTAGTGGGGATTTCGCTCCCCAGTGGCTCTTATATTCCCCGGGCACATGTAACATCCGGGGTCGTACGCATGAACCTCATCCTTCTGGACACGTTCAGTTTGTCCGAGCCATGGGCGCTGATTACGATTTGGGGAAACCAAGACCCATTCTTGCGTAAGAGCATTGAATCTTCGATGCGGTTGGTCGAGCAGGTCAAGATTCATGGCTCAACTCCCGCCAAGGCAGCTCACGAGGTTTGACTCGTTCCGTCATGCGGTCAGTTCTCGCGCACCGTCTGCTGCCGACGACACGATGGTCTGTGGGATCAATCCAGTCGCCCGCTCATATCTCGCAGCAATGTCCCGGCGAAACGTAGGTACATGCGGCTCATCCACGAGATTGATCGTGCATCCACCAAACCCCCCGCCCGTCATTCGCGCGCCGTAGACTCCGTCCAGCTGATTCGCGAGTTGCACCATCAGATCGAGTTCCGAGCAACTCACCTCGTAGTCATCGCGCAAGCTAAGATGCGATTCAGCCATACATTTGCCGGCCCCGCCCAAATCGCTGCGCTCCAAGAGCTCGGCGGTCGCAAGCACGCGTGCATTTTCACTGATGACATGCTGACATCGCCGATAGATGGTCGGCGGCAGAATGCGGCGACAAGTTTCCAAGTTTTCCATTTCGATCTCGCGCAGACTTTGAACTTGCATTACTTCCGACAGTAACTGAACTGCGTCCTCACATTCACGTCGTCGAATGTTGTATTGCCCCGCCGCGAGCGCGTGCTTCACCATTGTGTTGCAGATGACGAGACTAACGCCGGGTGGAATCGGCAAGAGTTTGAACTGGAGCGACCGGCAATCGAGCATCAGCGCATGTCCGCTTTGCCCACAGCAAGAAATAAACGGATCCATGATGCCAACCCGCGCCCCTACAAACTCGTTTTCGGCGCGACGACATGTCTGAGCAAGCTGAACGGAATCCAATATCAAATTAGAATTCCTTGAAAACGCAAGGCCGGACGCCACTCCTATCGCGGCTGAGGAACTGAGCCCAGCACCGATGGGCACATTTCCTTTGACGAGCAAGTCGGCCCCCTTCAGGCGATGGCCAGCTAGCTCAAGCATAGCCGCTACACCTCGAATGTAGTCGCTCCAGTGGCCCCTGGCCTTGGCGTACGTTTGATCAAGATCGAACGCGACATCCTCGCCAAAGTCTTCCGAGTGGATGATGAGTTTACGGTCGTTCCGCGGCGCGATAGCGACCCAGACGTGATAGTCAATCGCGGCTGGCATTACGAAACCGTCGTTGTAATCGGTGTGTTCTCCGATCAGGTTCACCCGACCTGGGGCGCGATAGATTCGTGGGTTCGAGCCGTAGCGTGCGCAAAACTTTACTCGCAGGTCATTTTCAAATTTGCCGGGTGGTGTGCTGGTTTCGTCCGACAACCTGCCTCCTCTCAGAACACCAAGACGCTTAAAAAATACGCACCTCTAAGGACGCTGCACTTACCATGTGGCGCTTTGGCGGTCGAATCTAATCGCGCATGTCAGTGTATGAGAATGGCTTCATTTGTTGCGAAGAATTCGCCCCAATCGCGCCCAGTTCGATACTGGAGAAGTGTCCACAATTTTGTCGGCCGAGACACACACACAATGGGCTCAACCGCGGGTGTAGTGTGCAAAGAGACCACACGACGTGTTTTGGAGGTATCTACAGCTTTTACCGGATAAACGGGCCGCCCCTGCGCGCGTAGCCTTTACAGATAAACTGGAGGTTAGCCAATGAAGAATCTCAAGATGATTACTGGGCTCATTGCGCTGTGCCTGTTTGCTGGGCCGATTGTTTTAGCAGGCGCACAGGACACGAAAACCACTCATCAAAAAACTAGAACGCTGACCGGCTGTCTTCAGAAGGGTGATGGGGCGAACGAATTCCACCTGATGGCAAAGGACGGCGGCAAATGGGACTTGAAGAGCGACAGTGTCAAGCTGGCTGATCACGTAGGCCACACCATAAAAGTTGTCGGCGTCGTCGATAATGCCACGACCCATGGTATGAAGGAAGACGTTAAGAAGACCGTGGACAAGAGTGCGGACGAAACGGGTAATTTGACGGTTACAGACGTCGCTATGGTAAGCGACAGTTGCTCAAAGTAGAACTCCACAGCCCGGTGAGATGGATGGCTCAACATTCATCTCACCTATTGACTTCAGGCTATACATTCCCGACACTTTGCTCTTTCCTTCCCACCTGTCGTGCAGCATACGCATGAATGCAATCTCCAAAACGCTCCATCCATCGTGTGATAGTTCGTCGCTGATCTACCAACCATAAAACTGCATCAATGCGAAATCTGTTTAGAAAGGCAAACAGAAGGAGGAACTCGCTTGGGCTGTTCAACCGGATAGCGGAACTCAACCAGCAAACCCATTCGTTCTACAGGCGGTCGCTTTACAGGAAGTTGGAAGTTCGTCGGTATGTAAAATTCAATTAATTTTGCCACGGCAATCCATCCCCATCTCTATTACAAATTCGGCCTTGCTCTAAATTCATTGTGTTGATTCGTCCAAGAACGTTTCTAAAGGAACGCCCGATCGTTCAGCCGTCGCTTGACAACCGGGCGTAACAACCACTCTGGATCTCGCTGGCCGTTGTGTTTGCTAAACTTAGCCACCATGAAAAGGCCTGCTGCTGTCCGCCGTGTGCGATCAAACCCACGAATCAGCTGGTTACAGCTGTTGCTGCTCTGCCTGTGTCTGAGTGGGATTCGGGCTGCAGCCGAGGAAATCAAGTCTCCCAATGGAGGTGTTGCCCTCACGTTTGCTTTGCAATCTGATGGCGTGCCGACCTACCGCGTCTCCTACAAAGGACGGCCCGTCATTCTGCCAAGCAAATTGGGCCTGGAGCTAAAGAACGCCCCAGCTTTGATGAGTGGTTTCGCAGTCTCAGACTCGAAGACAAGCTCTTTCGATGAGACATGGCAGCCAGTGTGGGGCGAAAAGAAGAACATTCGCAATCACTACAACGAACTGGCGTTGACACTTACGCAAGCTCAGACGAGTCGTTCGATCTTGCTGCGTTTCCGGGTTTTCGATGATGGCGTTGGCTTTCGCTATGAGTTCCCACGTCAAACAAACCTTTCATATTTTGTCGTCAAGGAAGAGCGGACTCAGTTTGCCTTAACGGGCGACCACAAAGCCTTTTGGCTGCCGGGCGACTACGACACTCAGGAATACGAAACAGTCACTTCAAACCTCTCCGAAGTGGCGGGCCTGATGAAGTCCGCAGTAACTGAGAATGCGTCGCAAACGGTGATTCCTGTCACGTCGGTACAAACGCCGCTCATGCTCAAGAGTAAGGATGGGCTCTACATCAATATCCACGAGGCGGCCCTGATCGACTACTCCTGCATGTCGCTCACGCTCGACGATAAGAATTTTATTCTGGAATCGCATCTGACGCCTGACGCCCAAGGCGATAAGGGATACCTGCAAACGCCGACAGTTTCGCCTTGGCGAACTTTGATTGTGAGCGATCGAGCGGGTGACATTCTGGAATCGAAACTGGTTTTGAATCTGAATGAACCGACGAAATACAAGGACGTATCCTGGATCAAACCGATCAAGTATGTCGGCGTTTGGTGGGAGATGATCACAGGTAAGAGCACCTGGTCGTACACGGATGCGGAGAACATCAAGCTCGACACATTCGACTATTCGAAGGCGAAGCCCAATGGCACGCATGGCGCCACGACAGCGCATGTAAAGGAGTACATCGACTTCGCAGCCAAGCATGGGTTCGACGCCGTGTTGGTGGAGGGATGGAACATTGGCTGGGAAGACTGGTTTGGGAAAAGTAAAGACTACGTGTTCGACTTCCTCACACCCTATCCTGATTTCGATTTGAAAGAGCTACACCGGTACGCCAAAAGTAAGGGCATCAAGATCATTATGCACCACGAGACTTCGGGCTCGGTGCGCAACTACGAGCGGCATATGGACGCCGCGTACAAGATGATGGTCGATAACGGTTACAGCGCCGTAAAAAGCGGTTACGTGGGAAACATCATTCCGCGGGGGGAACATCACTACGGCCAATGGATGGTTAACCACTATCTTTACGCGATTACGAAAGCGGCTGAATACCACATCATGGTGAACGCGCACGAGGCAGTGCGTCCGACTGGACTTTCGCGGACTTATCCGAACCTAATCGCAAACGAGGCGGCGCGCGGGACCGAATTCGAAGCATTCGGCGGGAATAATCCCGATCACACGACCATTCTGCCCTTTACCAGACTCATCGGCGGGCCGATGGATTACACACCAGGAATTTTTCAGACGCGAATTAGCACGTTCAATCCGAAGAACAAATCGTTCGTACACACGACTCTGGCTCGTCAGCTAGCGTTGTATGTGGTCATGTACAGTCCTCTTCAGATGGCTGCCGATTTCCCAGAAAATTACAATCAGCACCTGGATGCATTCAAATTTATCGAGGACGTTCCCATCGACTGGGACGACACGCATGTTCTCGAAGCCGAGCCAGGCGACTATGTGACGATTGCTCGGAAAGCAAAAGGCAAGAACAACTGGTTTATCGGTAGCGCCTGCGATGAGAATGGCCGCAACTCTGAAATCAGTTTGAGTTTTCTAGACCCCGGCAAAACGTACGCTGCAACAATCTATGCTGATGCGAAAGACGCTCACTACGAGAAGAATCCGCAGGCGTACACCATTAACAAACTCGACGTCACGAATCAGTCCAAAATTACGCAGTACTGTGCGCCGGGCGGTGGATATGCTGTCAGCATAGTCGATAGCGACACGCACAAGTAGGGAGAAGCTAAATAGGTTGTGGTTCCTGGACGATCACCATCGAGTGAAACGCCCGCGTCGAAAACATACTCAGGATGACTGCGTTATCCGCTTCACAATTGGCGGCCAAGCGAAACGGTGAAACGCCGATGGATTTTGACGGGTGCGCACTAAGGGGCAACAGGCTTGCAGGTAGAACTCATCTGGCCTGACATCGAGTCCGAAGAAAATGTAACCCCTCCACCAGCTTCCCACCAGATGTATTGCTGGGCCGCATAACGCGCGCCAGAGCCTGAGGTCACACCCGCAAATATCAATGAAGCCTGCCCCACCGGAACGACCACCAAGCTGTTCCCTGCACCGGTGATGTACTCCACTGGGAAGGGCTTTGCGGGCAACCCCATTTTGGCGCCCGCAGCATCGCATTGATATTGAACAGTTTTTCGTGAAAGGGTTGCAGTGCCTACGAGATGGACGGTCAAATCGGTAGCTGACGCTTGGTGGGCAAGAGCGACTCCTAAGGTGAGCACGATGCACTTTGCGATTGCAGCGCGAGCGAAGAGATTCATGTACATCCTTTCTGGTGCGAGGGCCGCTCCCGGCGCGGCTATTTTGCGTGAAGAACCAATCGTTCGTCAATTGCGATTGCTGTACCCCGTGTAGTCTCCATCTATTCTGTCGGTACGCACGTGCTGATGGAGCGTGGAATCCGTCAGAATGACACATCCAACTCGCCCGGTGTTGCGGTAGTGAACGAATCTTTCGTCAAGGAATTCTTCTACCCGGAAGGAACCCACTCGGACAGCATTTTGGGTCCGACGGAGCGACTTCGCCTGGTGATTACGAAATTGTGCGGGTGGGGAAGGACACTGCCTACTCGAGCAACCCGAACCTTGCGATTGTGAAGTTTCAAATTGCCCTCTTGTGCATGCGGTTTGTGAGAGCACAACTGTATGAAATTACAAGTGCGAGTCCGATCATCGTTTTCGGTGCGATTCTGACCCTACTTTGGCTGCGATTGTGGCCGGACTCATTCCGGCACGACGCGCTGCATCGATTGAACCGGCCGAGGCACTGCGAACAGAGTGGGTTAAGTGCGGTTGCCGAAGAGTATGGAACCGCGACGACCGATCACCGATCCCATTTTTGCGATCTACGTGTGCTCGTTGTGATCATAGGCGGTGTAGCTGGAGACACTGAAACTCGAAAAATTTAAGGATGAGCCAAAGACAATCCGAGGGTTCGTCTTTGGCCCGGTCTGCATTGCTAAAGCGGTTACAGATTTCGAGTTTACGGTTTGGGCAATCTGATCTTGACTACCTCGCCTAGCCCGGCCGGTGGCGGGCCGAAGCCGACATTTGAAACATACAGATTGCCATCGGGACCATACGTCATACCAGTCGGTAAGGTTAAACCCGTTGCAATCACTGTCCTGCTGTTTTTTCCATTGATTCGCACCACCCTCCCTGTGCCCGGCGTCGGAAATGGATTGCCGGTGGTGTTCTCAAGAACGTAAAGCCGTCCCTTGTTGTCGAAAGCCAACCCCAACACCGTGGTGAAGCCGATATACGCGGTCGTGAGTGTACCCGAAGGGGTGATCTTCATGATTTTCGACGAGCCGTCCTTGATGGGAAATGTATCGAGGTTGCTGACGAAGAAATTTGTTCCATCGTAAGCGATGGCCGTCGGCACGATGTGGCCTTGGATCAAGGAAATGTCACTGACTCTGCGGATAATCCCGCTCGCCGTAATGGAATCGAGTTCGCCGTGGTTCGGCTCAACAGCGTAAAGAACCCCGTTCGCGTTAACCATGCCGTACCAGGTACCGTCGGGTTCAAAATCGTCGGGCTCTGGATTCGCCGTCGGATGTTTTTTTTGAAAGGTGCTGAGATCCGCGATCTGGGTCCAGCTCCCGTCGGGATTGACTCGAATAATACCGTTGTTGGTCCCCGCCAGTCCGTGCTAACAGCCCGCGCCCGAGATCAAAGCGTAGAGGGTACCGTCGATGAAAGCCACATCGCCGACGCCGCTAACTAGATTGCCGAATGCGGGGCTGGTCTGGCTAGAAGGCAGATGGTCTGCGACGGTTGTGACCACACCATCGGCATCAACCTTGGAAATTCGTGCTGTGAAATCCCCTGTGTACGGGCCGGGACCGGCGGGTGGTCCCGCTGCCTGCTGGCAGAGTCCGACAGTTGAAAGGGAGCCTCCGGCACCTCCTTCGGCAACGTAAAGGTTCCCATCGGGCCCAAATTTGAGCCCGCGTGGGTTGTTGAAACCAGTTGCAAAAACCGAGACATTTGATGAAGTCTGCGCGTCCGCGTGGAAAATACTCAGCACTACAATTCCGAGAGCTAACAACCTCAGTGGCTTCATTTCAAATCTCCTTTTCTCAGTCATATTCGGGGCGTTTCCATATTTTTCAGCAACCGTTAGCGCCGGTTGCAGCGCTTCTGAAAAAAATGGCGAGCTTAGGAAGACTGCAGCATGGCCTGAATGCGATTCATCAGCGGCGGGGGCCGCCTTACTGGGCCGGTCAGTGGTGAGAGTCAGGCGCTTAGACAATCCCGCAGCCACTCCCAATTGACGGTGCGGACTATAGCCCGACCCCATCCACCTGTCAAGAAAGGCTCCGGAGGGTATCGACGCGAAACAGGCGCCACACCTCGAGTTTGAAAGCGTTGGCCCCTGCGCGCCCGACTGGTTCGCCAAAAACGGATAGCGGACGTTACCGAGTGGTTCAGCATCAGCGGGAGATGGGCGATGCGGTATTTGCGCTGGTAAGCACTCAAAAGCAATCAATTCCTGAAGAGATCTCTGCTCGCATTCCTTGCTCTCTAGTCGACCCAATCTTCGGTATATCCTTCATCATTGCATCTGTTCGGACCAGCAAAGTCCAATCTCTTTTTCAGAGTACGTCGACAACATTGATCCGGTGATGGAAGTGATCAAGCGACGTTAAGGTCGCGTTGTCGGCTCGCGATATTAGATTCTGGCGGCGGTCAGCATCGCGCTCCTGTAAGAAATCAAATCGCGAGTCCTCGGACCAGAACTACTCCTTCGTTGCATTTCCAATCGGACTAACAACGCTCACGCATTTTTTAGATCCTCGGCTGATGTGGGTGCTCAATCCTGGTGATGGCCTTCTTCAGATCATGCTGATTTCATACCCACTGATCACTGCAACTCAGGAACTGAGCGAGGAAAGAATCGCGGTTGCACTTGTTCTCTTGTAACGATTCAGAACACAAGTTTATCCGTGATCTCTCGGGGTATGGGACCTTCAGCTGAAATCTTCGTTCCGCCTGCATAGATGCGGCGTAACTTCGGCAAGTGGATAAGCGACGATAAGGCAGCCTGTGTAACGGGAGTGTCAAAGATGCTCACGGACTCCAGTTGTTCCAGGGGCCCGAGTGCTTGGACGGTCGTGTCGGTGATTTTGGTGTGCATCAAACGCAACGAGCGCAAGCGTTTCATCTTCGCGATCATGTCGGCAGATCGGTCGGTAATCGCAGTGCTCGACAAATCGGCCATGACGATTCGCTCGCTGAGTGGGAGAAGTGCGGCAAGTTGCTCGTCGCCAAACTTCAAGCCCATCCATGATGCATTCACCACGACATCCGCTGACGAACGGGATTGATAATCCACAACATTTGGTAAGCGCTGTTGAAGCTGTTGGAGGACTGGTACGACATCGGCTCTTTGTTTCGCAACCGCCGCTGGGTCAACTTCTTCAAACGTTACTTCTGCAACTATCGCGCGATTAGACGAAAGCGAAGGAGCGTCTTTGATCGCGTCGGCTGCCAAGGTTCCCGAGGCGCCGGAGGAAATCCAAAGCTCAATCAACTTTACGTCGCTAGCCGAGAGCGGGCGCTTATTATCCGCGGGCATGAAATCGTCGCTCGTGGGAGGAAGCGTGATGCGGTGAAAGAGTTCACTGTTTTTCGGCTCGCCAGCCTTAATCACCGCGCCGTGCTTGCTGCCGCGCATGAGTGCGTCGTAGCTATCGAGCCGCAGGTTTGCCTTGTGTCTATTCCGTCCGTGGCACGTGACGCAGTGCCCCACCAGAGCAGGCTGGATACGAGCACCGTAAAAAGTTCCAGGGCCACCGTTCGGCGAGTTCTTTGCATCATCGGCTAAAAGCGTAAGTCCCAGCAACCGGGTCAGCGGCTCTGGCGTAAGTTCGGTGAGATGATTTTCTCCCTGCGACAGCTGCCCCCCTCTATACCCTGCAAATGACACTAGAGCAACGGTCGCGATGAGCGCGATAACATACCCGCGTTTCAATCCGCTGCTGTTCCCATTCGCGCGCAAGACCCAGCACAGCCATGCGCCCACTCCGACAAACACTCCCGCCCACATATGCTGCGTCACCAGTGGACCCGAATAACCCCCGCTTCGGGCGAGCGTCCATCCGAGAGCAGCCGCAATAATCGCGCCGCACGTTGCTATGCCGAGCAGGAAGTCAATAGAAAGAAGCAAGTAGGAAAAGCGTTGTCGGCGCCCTACCAACTCCAATAGTGGAACCAAGACAAGAAGCGCGATCGGCAAGTGCACCGAAAGAGGATGAAAGCGGCCGACAAACTGCATGAGGGCCGCGCGATCACTTCCGTCCGGAGGCGCAAGCAATACAAGGCCCAGAAGCACAAAGATCGGGACAAGGATGAGAATCCCAACGGTGAGCCTGGCGGAAAGATTCCAAACCCGCGGGATCATGGATTCGTAAAACTCCCGTGGGCAAGGTTCCGAGGAAAACCGATCATGCGAGTATCTCGCCGACAACTCGAGCGGGTTTTACACCGGTGAGCTTTTGATCTAGGCCTTGAAACGGATAGTTCAGTCTGCGGTGATCGAACCCCAGGAGATAGAGCATTGTTGCGTGCAAGTCCCGCACTTCAACTGGGTCCTGAACAATCTCGTAGCCCATGTCGTCCGTTTGGCCAAAAGTCATTCCGGGTTTGACGCCACCACCAGCCATCCAGATGGTGAAGGCGCTTGGATGGTGATCGCGCCCGACGAATTTCAAAACCTGGCCACTGCGATTTTCGCGCATTGACGTACGGCCAAATTCCCCTCCCCACACAACCAGCGTATCTTCCAACATGCCGCGATCTTTCAAGTCCGATAATAGGGCAGCAATCGGTTGGTCCGTTTCCTGGCACCGTTTAATAAATCCGTCATTCAGAGCATCCGCTGCGCTTGAACCGTGACTATCCCATCCCCAATGGTAAAGCTGAATAAATCGTACGCCACGCTCCGCGAGACGCCGCGCCACTAAACAATTGTTCGCAAAACTGGATTCCCCAATCTTCGATCCGTATTTTGTTCGTACCGCTTCAGGCTCCTTGTGAATGTCCATCGCATCAGTGGCATCCATTTGCATGCGGAAGGACATTTCGTATTGCGCAATACGCGTCACTGTTTCAGGATTTCCGAAAACAGCATGATTTTGCTGATTGAGCTTGTCGATGGCATCCAACACGTTTCGGCGCTCGGTTACGGTCACACCCGGCGGGCTGTCGAGATAGAGCACTGGTTCGCCATGTGAACGGCATTGCACTCCCTGGTACACGCCCGGCAAAAAGCCCGTTCCCCAAAGTTGCTTACCGCCATCCGGAGTGTTTCCCCCTGAGATCAGCACAATGAAACCTGGCAAATTCTGGTTCTCGGTGCCCAGCCCATAAACCACCCACGAGCCAAGCGACGCATAGCCAAGGCGTGGATTCCCGGTCTGCACCAGTAACTGCGCGGGCGCGTGATTGAACTGATCTGTGCGCATGGACTTGATGAAACACAGTTCATCCATGTGTTTCTCGAGATTCGGGAGGCGATCGGAGATCCACTGACCGCTTTGTCCAACCTGATGAAACGGGAATTGAGTACCCAATAACTTCGGTACACCCGTGATGAAAGCAAACCTCTTTCCTGCCAACAACGAAGCTGGGCAATCTTGACCGTCGAACCTTGTCAGCTCCGGCTTATATTCGAAAAGCTCCAATTGACTGGGTGCACCCGCCATGTGCAGATAGATGACTCGCTTCGCTCGAGCAGCAAATTGTGGAGGCATGGCGGCCAGCGGAGTTCTGGGATCGCGCGTTACATCAATTCGGGGCAAACCCTCTGTGGTCGGTTCCACTGCTTTAGCTAGCGCCGAATAGGACGACGCCATGGTGCCCAGGAACATGGTGCCCAACCCACCCGTGAGTGAACGGAGGAAATGACGGCGCGTTTGCGCTTGCAAGAGCGCCAATTTCCTCTCAGGGTGCTGTTCGCTGGAGATCTCAATATCGCTTTGTCGAAAGTTCGTTGCCAAATCGACCATAAATTACCTGTTCAAAGCAGCGTCAAGATTGAGCAGAACGCTGCCTACAGCTTTAAGACCATCGAGCTCTCTATTGGAAATGCCCATTTGACTCTCCGCGTTGCAGTTGCCCTTCATACTTACTTCCTTTAGTGCGGCGGCCCTATTAGGAGTTGCAACCGACTTCGTGAACAGACTCCGCAGTATTTCCAACTCCTCAGGGGTCGGATCACGCGACAAGACCAGACGCGCTTCGTAGGCTATTCGCGCATCACGAAGCGACTCTGCAGTCGAGCGTTGGCTGCTGTTCGAGGCACTTTCTCTCAGCACCCGCCGCGCCAGCGCATTCGCCGCCTCCTCATAGACTGGATCGTTCAAGGTCACCAGCGCTTGCAAGGGAGTGTTCGTTGGAATTCGTCTTGGCAGGCTGGTAGCTCGATCGGACGCGTCGAAAATGAGAGAACTTGGATACCCGCTCGTCCGCTTCACAAACGTGTAGATGGCTCGACGGTAGCGATCAGGGCCAGTGGCGTCGATCCACTTGTCGCTGTTGTAAACAGAATTCCAGACACCAGGAGGTTGCGGCGGCATGACGGGCGGACCTCCCATCTTGGGATTCAACAACCCACTTGCGACGAGTGCCTGGTCACGGATCATTTCGGCCGTGAGCCTTTGTTGCGGCCCACGAGCCAGCAGGCGATTTCGAGGATCTCTCTCCTGGAGCGCGGGAGGCGTTACTGCCGTTTGGCGATAGGTGGCGCTGGTCACGATTTCGCGTAGCAGCGCTTTCATGTCCCAATGGAGATCATTCTGGAAGTGAAGTGCGAGCCAATCCAGAAGCTCAGGATGGCTCGGACCCTCGCCGGCACTGCCGAAGTTTTCCAGCGTCTCGACGATTCCAGCGCCGAACAGTTGTTCCCAATAACGGTTCACAACGACTCGCCCAGTAAGTGGTTGTCCCGGCGAAAAGAACCATTGCGCCAAAGCGAGCCGGTTGCGCGGCACGTTGGGCGGAAATTTGGGAAAGATTGATGGGACATCAGGCGACAAGTCCGGGCCTATCTTGTTCAGGAAGTTCCCGCGCTCAAACTCGAGAGTAGTTCGCCTTTCATACGGTTCCTCCTCCGTCATAACCGGGACATATACGGCAGGAATCTTCGAAAGGTTTTTGCTTAGATCCGTAAGGCGATTGATGGCCGTCACTCGAGTCTGATCCTGGGCGAGAGAGGTCCATCCCGGTTCTCCGCTCAAGGCGAGTCGCACGCGCTGAATTGGCGCAGGCTTGTAATCAATCTCCCTTGTTTGTTTTAGAGAAACTTCGATGCGCGTTTTTCGTGTACCTCGCAGAGGTTCTGCGAGGATTCCAACGATCCAACGCGTGCGAAAAAGTTTTGGATTGGAAGAGAATCCATCGGCAACTTCTTTGTTGTTCTTGGGGTTCTTCTTCGCCTCTACCAGCGAAGATATAGCGGCTTCCAAATTTTCCTCCGAGTCTTGAAGGAAACAACGGAACGCAATCCTCTCCCTCTGACCGTCGGGTTTCAGAAGCGTAGCTTGTACTCGATCCACAACGAAGCCATCTTCTGGCGTATGACGCGCCTTTTCGGCATTGATTGGTGCTATCTCCACGCGAATCGCGGTAATGACGGGAAGATTGGTCGTAGCAAGGAGCTCATAATAAGACTGCGGTGGAGTGTTCGGATTTGCGAAGACCTCTCCGTCGCGGATTTGAAACGTCTTCGCCGGCCCACCTCTCGCTCTGGCAACCGCAAGCCTTTTTCTCACCCCTTTAATTCTTTCGACCTGGTCTGCGATCGCAGCTGCCTTTTGCGCGGGCGTGTCTTTCCCCTTTCGCAATTCAGCAAGATACTTCTCATCTTCCGGAAGGCGTTGTTCGAGTGCCGGAGTTTCATTAGCGCCCGCGGCTTCGATCGGCAGTGGCTTCCATTCCAATTTGTTCACCAGCTCGCGATCGGAACTGACCACGGAATGGAGCAGGCGCATAATCTCCTGCTGCATTTGGGACGCTTCCGCGTACCGCGATTTGTCTTTCGGATAACGTAAGTTAGGAAAATCATCATCTCGGTCTGCGTCGTTCGACGTATTAAGGAACGCAAGAGACTTGTAGTAATCCGCATGCCGGATCGGGTCATAAGGGTGCGAATGGCATTGCACGCAATTCATGGTGACGCCGTTCAGCACGGACCAGGTGGTGGCCACACGATCCATCACCGCAACCAGTCGGAACTCCTCATCATCGGTTCCACCCTCCTGGTTGTTGGGAGTCTGGCGATGAAATGAAGTGGCGATGCGATCTTCGAACGTTGCGTTTGGCAAGAGATCTCCAGCCAATTGCGTAATCACAAACTGGTCGTAAGGCAAATTTCGGTTGTAAGCATCTACGACCCAGTCGCGGTAAGCCCATACACCCATTCGGCGGTTATCGGCTTCGTAACCCATGGAATCGGCGTATCGTGCAAGATCAAGCCACATCGAGGCCCAACGTTCGCCATAGGCCGAAGAGGACAGCAACCGATCAACCTGTTTCTCATAAGCGTTTGGGGAAGCATCGGTCAAGAATGTCGCTAGTTCCTCTGCGGTGGGTGGAAGCCCGGTCAGATCGAATGACACGCGGCGCAACAGCGCTGCTTTGTCCGCCTCAGCGGAAGGCAGAAGAGATTCTCGTTCCAAACGAGCGAGCACAAATTGATCCAACGGTTGGCGGACCCACTTTGCGTGCTTCACCGGCGGTAACGATTGCGGCTGCGGCGGCACGAATGCCCAATAATCGGACCAATTTGCGCCCTCCTTTATCCATTGACGAAGCAATGAAGCCTGCTCTGGCGGAAGCGGTGGCGCATGATAGGGCATGCGTGTTTCCGGATCTTTTGACGTGACGCGAGCAATTAATTCTGAAGCGTCCGGGTTGCCAGGTACGATCGTTCGACGCCCGGATTTCCCAACTCCGAGCGCTTCCTCGCGAAAGATAAACGAGACGTTGTTTTTTTGTCGAACTCCGCCATGGCAGGAGACGCAATTCTGATTCAGGATCGGCCGGATGTCGCGACTAAAGTCCACCAGCCCAGCCGATTGTCGAGAAAACAGCGGATGCTTCCAGCTGATCCACGCGATTCCAGCCGCTACAACCAGAACAACTGCAACCGCACGTGCGATTTTGAAGTCACGGAGACGTGCTACAAGCCTGTGGACTCGCGAGGAGGCCGAAGACGATCTTTTTACGCTTTCTGAACTTTCGCCCGCAAGATCGGGTTCTTCATCAGGAGCTCGGTAAGGCATGTCGAGGATCCCATTCTTAAACTTCCCTTTCGTGCCACCGTAGTCTACCCCAGCCAGATGGATTCTGCGGGAGCTATTGCCCGGATTGCCATCACAGTCCCGAGAAAGCGTTACTTACCCCGCGCCATCGAATACAGCACGGGCATCACAATCAAGGTGACCAGCATCGACACAGTCAGGCCGCCGATGACGGCAATCGCCAAAGGCTTTTGCAACTCAGCTCCAGACCCCAGCCCCAAGGCGAGGGGCAGCAGGCCGAACAGGGTACACAAAGTTGTCATCAGGATGGGACGAAGACGAATTCTTCCCGCCTGCACCAGCGCTTCGGTCACACTTAGTTCACCCTTCATCCGATCGTAATACTCGAAGAGGATGATGCCGTTCTTTACCACCAGCCCGACCATCAGAATGATTCCCATGAACGATGACACGTTTAGCGGTGTCCCCGTAACGAGCAGGAGCAAAAAGACACCTATCATCGACAGCGGTGCAGCCGACAAAATGATGAGCGCTGGCAGGAAAGCTCGGAATTGAATCACCACTACTGCGAATACGGCCGCCAAGGCCAGGGCGAGAACGAACAGCAACTGGCGAAATGACGCCTGCTGGCTTTCATACTGACCACCAATTTCATAAATGTATCCAACCGGCATCTTGGTTGAATCCAGCACTTTCTTGACATCGTCAATCGCGCTGCCCAAATCACGCTTTTCAAGCCGTGCGGTTAGCGTCACCATCAGTCTCTGGTTCTCGCGCAGCAGTTCGTTCGGACCACGATCTTTAGTGATGGTGGCAAGTGAGCTAAGCGGTACGATCTGTTTGTTCGGAGTAAGAATCGGATACTGCTGAATATTTTGTTCCTGAAAACGAAACTCATTTGGATAGCGCACTCGAATTGGAATCAGTCGGTCCGCCCTTCGAAGATCAGTTGACGACGCACCCAACAATCCTGCGTGGACTTGCTGGGACACCTGGTCCACGGTGAGTCCGACGTGAGCGGTAAGAGCCGGGTCCACGTTAATCAACAGTTCTGGATTTCCGCGTCGGGGACCCCTGAAATCGACTAGACCTTCGATCTTTTCAATCTTGGGCGCCAGTTCGTCCGCGATTCGTACAAGTTCGTCGCCATCAGCGCCAAAGATTTTGATCTCGACTGGTTCGGGTGAACCTTCCAAATCTCCAAGCATGTCCTGAAGAATTTGTACGAATTCGACGTCGACGCCAGCGACTGAACTCGTGATCTGAGTTCGCAAATCTTCAATAATCTCGCTCGCACTGCGCTTTCGCTCCGATCGCGGCTTGAGCTTCACCAGGATGTCGCCCTTGTTCTGTTCGGTCGCAAACAGGCCCATCTCCGCACCGGTACGGCGCGAAAATGCAGATTGCTCAGGGAGCTTGGCGACCTTTTGCTCCATCTTCTGAGCGATGGAATTGGTTTGCGACAACGAGGCGCCCGATGGGGTGAGATAGTCCACGACGAACCCACCCTCGTCCATCTCAGGCAGAAATCCGGTGCCCAGCCGGAGGTAGGCGACGACAGGCAAAGCGACGAGCAGCAACGCCACCAATCCCACCTGTAATCTGTGCGCAAGAGCCCATCGAATTCCTCGTTCGTAAAAACGATTCACTGGTTCGATGAAGCGAACCGACGATTCCCGAAAAGTTGCATGGCTCAGCAAATATTCGCAGAGCAACGGAATCAATGTCAGGGAATATAGCAACGACAACAGCACAGAAGCTGAGAGAGTGAGAGAGAGAGCCGCAAAGAATTCGCCAACGGTTCCTTGCAGATATCGTAGCGGAAGGAACACAACCACTGTGGTAAGAGTCGAACCCACCACCGGCCCTACTAGTTCTTGCGTTCCCTTTTCGACTGCATCATCGACATTTTCGCCAGTTCCCAGATGCCTGTAGATATTCTCCACAACGACGACTGAATCATCGATCACCAGGCCTATCGCGATCGCCAATCCGCCTAACGACATGAGGTTCAGCGTGCCGCCTAACATCTTCACAAAAAAGAAGGTTCCAACAATCGTCAACGGCAAGCTCACTGCTGCAGCGATGGTGATTCGCGCCTGTCGCAAGAAAACATAGAGGACGATGATGGCCAGCAGCCCGCCGATTAGGACCGCGTCCCGAACACTCGCAATGGATTCCCGCACGAACTCGGCCAAGTCATACACGGTCGACAGGCGAAGCGTGGTGGGGATGACATTGCTCCCATGGAATGCCAGCGCTTTCACCTCATCCGAAACCGTGACGATGTTGCCGCCGATTTGGCGCGTGACGTTAACGATCGCCGCCGGTTGCCCGTTGCCCGTGACCAGGGTCTTCCGATCCTCAACACCTTCCTCAATCGTCGCGATCTCGCGCAGCCGCACCGGGCTCTGCGCATCATTTCCGACCACGGTGTTGCCAATCTCGTCGAGATTCTTGAACTGCGCGTTTGCGAGAATCAAAAACTGCTGATACCCACTATCAAGACGGCCGACGCTCAAGACACTGTTCGTCGTTCGCAGACGCTCCGCCAGATCGGGCAACGTGATGCGATGGGCGAGCGCTTTTTGCGGATCAACCACTACCGAGATTTCCCGCACATCGCTTGCGTCCACCTCTATGCGAGCAACTCCAGGTACGCGACTGAAGAGAGGCCGCAGGTTGTAAATCGCAAAATCGCGCAGATCGGCGTCCGGCACATTCCCGTTTAGAACCAGGCTCAGAATCGGAAACACAGCCGGAGTAAGGCGCTCGACTTGGATTTCAGATTCGGCAGGCAACGACGATCGCGCCTCATTGACCCTCGCCTGCACCATCTGCAGCGCCTGTTGCATGTCCGCGTCTTGGCTGAAAAGCACGGAGATTTCGGCGCCGCCACGAATCGTGCGTGATCGCACGCGGCGAACACCGAATACGGTGGACACCTGTTCCTCGATCGGCCGCGTTACCGTGACCAGCATCGTGTTGGGAGACAAGTCGCCGGCATGCACCAGCACGATGATTCGCGGGAAATTAAGTTCGGGGTAGATGTTGCTCGGAAGCTGAAAGACAGAAACTAGCCCCGCGAGCGTCAGCACTCCAACCAGCAAGAACACAGCTCGGCTGTTCCGTCGCCACACGCGGACAAAGTTCATGGCTTCGTGCGCACCTTGGTCTTTTCTGGAAGACCATAACCGCCGGAAAGAATGATGGTGTCCCCGTCCTCCACACCTGAAGTAATCTGTGCTTGGTCTTTTGTCTGAATTCCCAACTGCACTGGGACAAACGTCGCCTCATCCCCCGTCACCTTATATACGTGTGGCTCTCCAGCCTCATCCGGATAGACCGCCTGCTTCGGTATCACCAGGCTGGTCGACGTCTGTTTCAGTGACAAGTCGACAGTTAAGAACATGCCGAGCTTAAGCAGACGCTTTGCATTGTCGATTCGCACGCGAACGGTTCCGTTGTCGGTAACCGGATCGACAGCTGGCAATACATCGATAACTCGCGCGGAAAAACTTGCTCCAGGTACGGCCGCAGTCTGAAAGCTAAAGCGCGCACCCTTCTGAATCTCGGACAACCTGGAGGCTGGCACAGTTCCGAGCAACTCCAAAGTTCCGATATCCGCAATCTCAACCACGGGCTGGCCACTGGTGCCATCTACCTGTTCCCCTACTCCCAGGAAGCGATGAACTACTGTCCCGGCGAACGGAGATCGCAGTTCAGAACGATTCACCTGCGTATGCGCCGCAGACCGCGCTGCTTCAGCTTGTTTTAACTGAGCTTCGTTCACAGATAGCTGAGTCTTCGCGTCTTCCACCTCCTTCCGCGCAGCTATTCCTCGTTGCAGCAAACCTTCCGTCCGCTCAGCCGCGATCCGCGCGTTTTCGACGTTGGCGCGAGCCTGCAATACCGCAGCATCGGCCTGCACTAACTGATCCCGGAGTGAAACGGGGTCAACTTGCGCAACCAGTTGTCCGGAATGAACTGAGTCACCCTCCGTGACCAGCACTCGCTCGAGTCTTCCGGGCACCAGGGCTGCGATCTTCGCGTCGCGATTCGGGAGTGCTGTCAAGTTTCCACTAACCGTCAGGTTTTGAACGATCGAACCTCTCCGAACTGTCGTCACCGTAACTTCAGGAACTAGTGTTGCCTCGTTCGCAGAGTCGCTTTTGCTGCAACCGCTCGCAGCCGCCATCAGTGCGGTCACTATGAGAACAGCAACGCGAATTCGTCTCGGACGGTTCTCCAAATTCCCTCCGCACACGGGTGAATTTGTCTGGGCCCTGCGCTTGCAGCTCTTAGTCAAGCGGAGCTCCCACGACTTCCTCCAATGCGGAAAAGGCACTTTGTACAGAAAAAATGCTGTCGAGGTACGCCTTGCGAGTGTCGTTCAAGCGCCGCTGGGCATCGATCAGAATTAGCAGATTGCTTTTTCCCGAACGATAACTGTCCTCCGCCATTTCTTCGAGTTTCACGGTCTGTGGAACAATGGTCCCGCTATACTGTGCCGCTTGTCGTGACTTGGCATCGTAGTCAAAGTAGGCAGCGAGCACCTGAACCTCCGTGTTGGTTCTCTGTGCCATCAAAGACAGCCGCAACAATTCCAACCGGGCATTTGATTGTGCTACGTCGGCTTGGCCGTGGTTGAAAAGCGGCAGGGCTACGGCAACCTGCCCCCGTGGTCCCACGTTGAAGTCCGGTGGTGAATTGAGGTCTACACCTGCCTGCAAATCTACATTCGGAATTCGCGCGGACTTAGCCAGCCGCAACCGTTGTTCTTCAATCGCCAACTGCTGGGCGGTTCGTTGCAAGTCGCCGTTAGATCGAAATGCCATTTCTGTGACGGCAGGCAAGGCGTCTACATGAGGAAGGTCCTCGACTCGTCCGAGCAAGTCTGGCGCACGGTCGAGGGGCAGGTTCAGAAGAGCGGCCAATTGCGCGTCCGCCGATTTCTGACCCTGTACCGTGACTTCATAATCAGCGGTGGCTCGCGCCACCTCGACCTCTGTCTGGATGACTTCCAACTGCGCGACATCGCCCGCCTCGTAGCGGTCTTTCACCGCATCTCGAATGCGGGTGGCGAGGTCGAGCGCAGCCTTCGATTGAGCCGCTTGGGCGCGGGACAGTAGCGCACGATAGAACGCGTCGCGAGTCCGATGGCGGACCTGCCGAGCCAAAATGTTTATGTCGAGATCTGTCGCCTTTTGCTCCTCGCGAGCAACGTCCATGCGCTTGCCGCGCTTTCCACCAAGTTCAATCGACTGATCCAACAGAAGGCTCTCGTGCGGAAGATCACGCGCGGCCGCGAAAGTGATGATCGGATTTGGTATCTGCCCCGCGATTCTGATGCCGGAGAGAGCTACGGCTCTCTGTTGGCGCGCGGCTCGCAGTTCCAAGTTAGAAGATTCAGCAAGGCTAAGAGCCGACTTGAGGTCTAGCGCAGCAGGCGAAGACTGGGCGTGGCTCACCGCCGTCAGAAAGAACAACCAGTACAGATTTCGCTTGGGGTGCCAAGGCTGCATAGTCTGATCGAACAGCTTTCAGTACGCTATACGACGTCGTGTACGCTGACAACAGCGACGCCAACTGGTAACTGAAGGCGATTACAGAGTACAGTTCCTACATCATGCAAATTCGCCTTCGCGCCTTTGCCCTCGGAATTGTCCTGTCGTTCTATGGTCTAGCATCAGCTTCAGATCAATTTGTTGTAAAACAGAAGCTTACGATCGGCAGTAACGGTGGCTGGGACTATCTTACGTATGACGCACCCGCGCACCGTTTGTTCATTACCCGCGGCACGCACGTCATGGTGGTCGACCCCTCCACCGGAAAACAACTCGCCGATCTTCCGAACCTCAAAGGCGTGCACGGCGTCGCGCTCGTCCCTGATCTCTCAAAGGGATTCGTCTCCGCTGGCGGTTCGAACGAGGTCGCGGTCTTTGATACGTCGTCGTTGAAAGAAACGTCACGCATCCCCGTTGGCAAAGGACCAGATGCTATCGCTTACGAACCGGTTTCCGGTCGAGTTTTCACATTCAATGGCCTCAGCAAAGACGCCACCTCCATTGATGCCAAGAGCGGCAAAGTGGTTGGTACCATCCCCTTGGGCGGGAAACCCGAGTTCGCAGTGGCAAACGGTGAAGGACACCTTTTCGTGAATATCGAAACCACCGCCGAAGTGGCAGAGATCGACGCTAAGAATCTGGCTGTCATTCACCGCTGGCCAATCAAAAATTGTGAAGAACCTACAGGACTCGCTATCGATCTGGCAGACAAGCTCTTGTTTTCGGGCTGTAGCAACAAGACGCTTGCGGTCGTCAACACCAACGATGGGACAACCATTGCCACTCTTCCGATCGGAGACGGCGTCGACGGAGTCGCTTTTGATCCGGAACTCCGCCTCGCATTCAGTTCGAACGGAGAGGGAACGTTGACGGTGATAGAACAACAAAAAGACAAGTGGCGGGTCCTTCAAAACGTCACAACGCAGCGCGGCGCCCGCACCCTCACTCTCAATCCTGCATCGCACCAAATCTACGTTGTGACCGCCACAGCGGACCAAAAGCCTGGCGCAGGTCCACGGTCGTATCTTCCCGATACCTTCACCCTTCTCGTCGTTGGGCGGTGAGGTTTTACGCGGAGACGCGTGTCCAAAATGAGAAATTCGCGGTACGCCGATCTTCGCCCCGTCTAGCTACGAGCCAGAAGTTCATGGGCACGTCGCCCTTATATGTGACTCCTCAAAACATCGAACCATCCCACCTCTATGCTAATGCATCTCACACAGCTCGGGCCGCAAGATGTTTCCCGATTTCCGCAACGTTCTCGTCGGGAACCACTTATGGATAAGAACTACCCCTCGTGCCAGCAGCCTGTTCGAGTTGGGTGCGCAGGATGGAGCATACCGAAAATAGCAAGTATTCATTTCGACAGCACGGGCACCCATCTGGAGCGCTACGCAACAGTCTTCAACTGTTGCGAAATCAACTCGTCGTTTTATCGTGGGCACATGCAGAAAACCTGGGAGCGCTGGGCAGCGTCCGTACCAGTTGGCTTCCGTTTCGCTGTAAAAATTCCTCGCACAGTCTCGCACGAGGCCGCGCTAAATTGTGACGTGACGATGTTGTCGGCATTTTTTCAACAGATCAAAGGTTTGCACGATAAGCTGGGGCCAGTTCTGATCCAACTCCCGCCAAAACTCAGATTCGAACTAGTCGTGGCCAAAAAGTTCCTAACGATCCTGCGCGAATGTTATTCGGGAGATGTTGTTTGGGAGCCGCGGCACGCCAGCTGGTTCGACCCGGGAGTTGAGAAATTGTTGAAAGAATTCCGGGTCGCCCGCGTGGCCGCAGACCCGGCGGTCGTCCCTGCCGCTGGCCAACCTGGAGGTTTAGCGACCTTAACTTACTTTCGTCTCCACGGTTCTCCGCGGCGATACTACTCGGCCTATAGCAACGATTTTATTGATGCGCTGTCGACAAGGATTGCAACTCTAGCTCAAAATTCCCGAGTGTGGTGCATTTTCGATAACACTGCTTCTGGCGCCGCAATTCAGGACGCGCTCCATCTGACGGCCAAGATCGACTAGCCGCCGTCGAATGCTTCGAACTCTTGGCAGGGTGCCTAATCAGACGAAATGTTTGGTGACTCGGAAGTGGCAAAGTGAATCAGTGAATCACCACGAGAGAGTCATGTTTGATACTCAGTGAGTGCGTTGAATCCGGTGTCGCTGATTATCGTTCTTCAGGCGATTAGACGAACTACTGAGGAAGAGACCAGCGGTCTACACTGAATAGATTGGTAGAGATCTGATTGAAACAGAAGGAGTCACATGAACGGAAGGCGATTTGAGGGCAAAGTTGCCGTTGTCACGGGCGGCAACAGTGGGATTGGCTTGGGTGTTGCTAAAGCCTATGCGCAAGAGGGTGCGCAGGTGGCAATCACCGGACGGAATGAGCAGACTTTGGAGCGTGCTGCCAAAGAAATCGGCGATGGAACCCATGCTATCCAGGCGGACGTCGGCAAAGTCGTGCAAATTGAAGCTGCAATGAAGAAAATTAAGGAGCGTTTTGGGCGAATCGATGCCCTGTTTGTTAACGCTGGGGTTGGCAGGTTTGTTCGCTTCGACGAGGTCACTGAAGAGTTCTTTGATGAGACCGTCGATATCAACATGAAGGGAGTGTTTTTTACCGTCCAGAAAGCAATCCCGCTGATGCCCAAAGGGTCTGCAATCGTGCTAAACGCGTCGATCAACGCCCACTTGGGTATGCCGGGAACTACAGTGTATGGCGCGACCAAAGCTGCTGTTATCAACATGACCAAAACACTCTCTGCCGATCTATTGGAAAGAGGAATTCGCGTCAATGCCATTAGCCCAGGCCCCATCGCCTCGGCGCTTTTAGAGAGAGATGGAATCAGCCAAGAAAAACTTCAAGAAACTAAGGATTGGATTCAAGGCCAAGTCCCGATCAAACGCTTTGGCACGCCGGAGGAGATCGCCGCTGCGGTACTCTACTTAACGGCGTCCGAATCCGCTTTCGTCTTGGGTGCCGAACTCATCATTGATGGCGGTATGTCGACGCTTTAGGCCGACCATTCACGTCCGCTGCGCATTGGGTCAGGATAAGCGTTGGCTGCCCATCTTCAGAAAGCTTCATATGATGTGAAACAGGATGCCGTGTTTAATTACGTACCAGCGGCTTGACCCTGATTGTGACGTTGCACGCCAGGGAAACTCGGCCTCTCATGTTTTTCACAGTTTTTTTCTCAGAAATTGTCGATTTCAGCCAAGTCCCTTCGTCTAACCAGAAAGGGGCCGTCGCTATGTGCTTAGCGCCATCTTTGGGCGGCGAGCTCCGTCTTCGACTCGTAAACGGGAATAACAACTCAAAGGAGATAGAAATGAGTACAAAGCCGACATACGAACAAGCACAACTACATCTTCAGGTTTACGATCAGCGTCGCGAGGCCAAACTGCGCCAGGCGCGTGACTGGTTCTTTAAAAACTATCGTGTGACAAGTCTAGAGGACGCCATGCGAGTTGCTCCCATGGGCTCGGAAACAGGCGCGTTCGCAAGTATGGTTCTCAGTTATTGGGAACAAGCGTGTGCACTGCTTAACTATGACCTGCTGCATGAGGATTTGTTTTTCGAAACCAGCGGTGAGTTTTTCGGCGTATGGGAGATGGTTAAGCCGGTAGTGCCAGCGTTTCGAGAACGTTTTGTCGCTAAGACGTTCTGCGCTAATCTGGAAAAAGCTGCGCAACGCTACGAGAAATGGATCGAAGCTCGCTCGCCGGGCCATATTGCCGCCATGCGCGAGTTCATGAAACAGATGAACACACAATTGTCGAAAGCAGCTTAGTTCGGCCCCGCTCTGCTCTCACCTTTCGCTCGAGAGACAGAGCGGGGATTTACTCCGTTGTTCATCGGAATCGGTGAACAATTGCTAGTTAAATGCTTTTGGCGGTATTCATCTAAAGCTAAGGGATGGAGTGTCCATTAAGCGCCACGTGAATTTAGCACCGGGCGGAAATGACTAGGCTGCGTCGCAGAAATCCATCGCTACTTTTCGTCAGTAGCTCTTTGGCTGGGTCATGCTGAACCAGTTCCCGAACGGATCTTTGAAGACCGCTTCCACACCATAGAATTGATCTTTTGGTTCAGATACGAACTCCACGCCTTTCGCCTTCAGTTCCTCGAAGGTCTTACGGCAATCAGAGGTCTGGAAGGCACCGGGACCGAACATCCCTTTTTTCAACAGTGCAGCAACCGTTTCAACATCTTTCCGGGTATTTTCTTCTCCACTCCCGCCCTTCATCTTGTCGAAGTCCCCGCCGCTGCCGAGCTTCATCAGGATAATCTCAAGCTCAGACTGCCCTTTGGGAGCGACGGTCAGCCAGCGGAAGCCAGTGGGCAGCGATTGATCAACCTTCACTTCAAAGCCGAGTTTGCCGACGTAAAAGTCCTTGGCTTGGTCCTGATCAAGCACATAAATCGTCGTATGGGACATCTTTTGGATCATGTGGTTCTCCTTAGCTGAAGAGAGAGTAGCGGATTCATTGCAGACATGCTTCTCGATTCTTGCTATTCAATGCCTGCCCAAACCTGCAGAAAACATCGTGGCACCATCAGCACGCGCCAGGGAGCGCTGTATCCGAAAATGCGGCGGACATCGCGCTGGAATTCGATGGGGCTGCGACCGAACTGGGTACGGAACTTGGAGGAAAACGATCCCAAACTTCCGTAGCCGATCTCGAAGCACACTTCGGTCACGCTACGGACCGAAGCCAGCATCCGTTTGGCCCGCTCCATGCGAAGACGAGTGATGAAATGATTAGGGGTCTCCCCAAAAGTACAACGAAACAGACGATGGAAATGAAATTCGGAAAGACAGGCCTCGCGAGCCGCCTGCGCGAGCAGAATGCGGGATTGGTATTCGTCGGCCAGGAAATCACGTCCGCGGCAGAGTCGACGGAAGGTGTCGTCATGTAGAAGTCGCGGCACGAGGCGAACATTCTACCCTTTCTGCAATGTGTAAACATCTGCAAGAACGGAATCACCGAGTGTCATTAGGCAGACTAATGCGAAAGTGAGGGTTGATTTGGGCGTCCTTGAGGTTTTGTTTTTACACCCAAAGGAACGAAGTGATGTTTAGAGCGTGTTGCCGTAACCGCGAAAGGTTGGTCCGCAGTCCAGCCGCTCAGTCCAAGACGTGAGAGCAAGACGATGAACCGAGGATCGGCGCGCAACGAGTCCCAAATCGGATCAACGCCGAGCGCTGAGATTAGCTCTCCTCGTTCTTCAACGGCTCGCACCAACCAAGTAAGTGCTCGATCCTTCTGCTGAAGCCCCACATAGATCAGAGCTATCTCAAAAGACTGAGGATGGCCTGCCGAGGATTGTGCGATCAGGTTGCGGAGTATTGTTTCCGCTTGCCGCCGTTGCCCTGCCATGGCGTAAGCGTAACCAAGGCGGGCGTATTCTGCAGGATCCTCTCCCATGTGACGCCGTGCCGATTGCATTTCGGCAACCGCCTCTGGAAACTTGGATTGCTGGATGTAGTCGAACGCGAGGCTCTCGTGCGCGAGCCCGAAGTTTGGCTCCAGGCTGAGGACCTGACGTTCCAAATCTACCGCTCGCTGAAACTGGCGCGAATAATAGAAGACGTCGCCCAGTGCCGTACCGATCACCAAAGATAATGGATCAAGTTGATACGCTTTTCGCATTTCGGTTTCCGCTTCCGGAAACCGTGCTTGATCGTAGAGCCACTCTGCGTACCATTGGTGTGCCGGAGCATAGTTGGGGTTTCTGTCGATGGCTCTCTGAAATTCCTGTTGCGAACCTTCCCAATCTCCATCATTCAGGAACTTCACGATGGCAAGCGCCGTATGCGCTTCGGCCAGACGATCATCGAGTTCCAGTGCCTTCTCTGCAGCGGCTCGTGTCTTTTGGTAAGATTCGCGCGGCGGAACCCTTGGATTGTAGAAACTGTATACGGCATAACATTCCGCCATCCCCGCATACGCTCGCGCAAAGCCGGGATCGCGCGCGATAGCGTCGCTGAAGTACGCAGTTGCCGCGCGAACGCCCTCGGCACTGCGTTTATTCCAGGAATAACGTCCTCTCAGAAAAGCTTCGTACGCCTGCGGTTCAACCGGAAGGGATGCATGAAGATCCTGTTTTTGTTGTGGCGTCACTTGAATGCGAACTTCATTGACGATTCCCTGTGCAATGTCTGCCTGCAATGACAGCACATCTCGAAAATCTCGCTCATAACTGTCCGCCCAAAGATGATGATCGCTGTTGGCCTCAACCAACTGCGCATCAATGCGAACGCGGCTTCCGGAGCGCGTTACCGACCCTTCCACGACTGCGTCGACTTTCAATTCGCGAGCAATTTCCGGCAGCGGCTTGCGTACATTCTTGTACCGCATGGCAGAGGTGCGGGAGATAACCCGAATAGATTTGATCTTCGCCAACCGCGTCGTGAGCTCATCCGTCATGCCGTCGGCAAAGTAGTCCTGACTGGGATCACCAGAGAGATTTTGTAACGGCAGCACAGCTAAGGCTTCAATGTGTTGCAAACTCTCCTGCCCCGACGACCGTGTGCGCAGAAACTGCCAGCCAGAAGCAACTACAACGATGACTGCCGCGGCGCTTACTAAGAAGACGACCGCATATCGCCAGGCGACATTGGAAATCAGACTTGAACGCGTGTCTGGACGTTCGGGTGTCTGGATTTGAATAGGAGAAGCGTCGTTCACCTGGGCGATAAAGCGATAGCCTCGTTTGGGTACGGTCTCCAGAAAGCGAGGCCGCTCGACGCTATCTTCAAGTACGCTTCGGATCTGCCGTACAGCAAAGTTGAGTCCACCCTCGAAATCTACGTACGTCTCTGAGCCCCACACCTGTTTTGCTAGTTCCTCGCGGCTGACCATTTCTCCAGCGTTGTCGATGAGGATGGCTAGGATTCTTGCTGGTTGAGGTTGCAGCTTCAACACGGTTCCATTACGGCGAAGCTGCCCACTACGGAAGTCAAATTCGTAATCGCCGAAGAAAGCTCGGTCGCGGTTGTTCGCAGGTGTCGCCAAGAAGGCACTCCAAACGCAGAACCAGCAGCAGGGCGGGGGAAGCAAGATTATAGCTTTTAAAATCTGAAGTTGCCGAAGCCTCGCAAAATAAGGAAAGAAGGCAGCCCCGAGCTTTGGCTGTTGACCTAAACGATTGTGGCGATAACCGGAAAGGCTCAACAAATGTAATGCGATATTTCAACACTTGTGTTTCAGTCGTGTGGCAGGAAACGCCGAAAGACTTGTCTTCGTAGAAGGGACCTCATTCCGAATCACGCGCATGGTCATCTTTTTAGCGGACATTTTGCCCTCGAAACATCAGTCAGCGCTCGCCTCTGGCCTTGTTACGGCCTGGGGCAAAGTAATAGCAGTAGACAACGCCGACGATCAGTAAGATCGCTCCCCACCAAGTGCTGGCGTGAAGATTGTAAAGGACCACCGGATACTCCGGTGGGTGTGCAAGCTCATGTAGCCCTGCTCCGAGAATCAGGGCGCCATTCACCAACAACGATAGACCGATAAAGAACCAAATCGAAATGGATCCGCCAGGTTTCATAACTTCGCGCCTACCAGAAGATGATGTTCAAGATGAAGAATACGACGGCTACAACCGCCGCCCAGAAAAGCGGGCGATGGTAGAGAGCTACCTGTCCTTCCGTCGGAATTTCAGTTACGCCATACACGAGTCCATTCAGTTCCTCCACCGGTTTCGGACGAGTCACCAGGCTTACGACGACCGTGACAACCACGCATACGATCCACGACCAAAGGGCGCGGTACATGTTCTCGGCCATGTCACGAGCGTTCGGCGAGAGCGCGACATAGCGCAGCGCGCTTGGATCAAGCTTCACCCAAGTCCACATACCGATCGATGACAAAGTGCCCGCAAGCAACCCCCAAAATCCGCCCGCAGGCGTGGCGCGGCGCCAAAGCATTCCGAGCAGAACCGTGCCGAACAAAGGAGCAATGAAGAAACTAAATAGCGCCTGTACGTAATCCATGATGCTCAAGAATTGCATCACCAGATAAGCGGTTCCGATACTGATCAAGACTCCAAGGATGGTGCACCCCCGGCCCATCCGGACGTACTGCTGATCGGACGCTTGCTTGTTGATGAGTGCACCATAAATGTCGTAAGTCCACACGGTTGCAAAGGCGCTCACGTTTCCCGCCATCCCCGACATGAAACCCGCGATCAACGCCGTAATACCGAGTCCAAGCAAACCGGGGCCGCAATACCGAGCCAACATCAATGGCAACACTTCGTTGTAGCTGTGTCCGCCGGCGGCAACCGCAGCGCCTTCACCCGTCAGCTTTACCGGCAGCAATGCTAGTCCGAGCAATCCGGGAAGAATGACGATGAATGGCACAAACATCTTGAACGCCGCGCCGATGATCGGCGCCATTTTCGCTGAACGAAGATCCTTGGCCGCCAGAACGCGTTGGACCACCAGAAAATCCGTAGTCCAGTAGCCAAACGAGATGATTGCTCCGAGTCCGAAAACAATCCCGGTCCAGTGAATTCCCATCGGATTGCCGGTAAAGGATCCCAAAGTTCCCCACAAGTGGGTGTACTCGGACGAGGCGTTTTGCGCGATCTTCGCTTGCAGGCCGCTCCAGCCTCCCGCTTCGATCAGGCCGAGAATGGGTATTAGCAAGGCGCCCGCCCATATCAGGACGAACTGCAACACTTCGTTAAAAATTGCCGACCGGAGCCCACCTAGCGCCACGTAGATTGCGACAGTAATAGAAGAAATCCAGATGCTGACATGAATGTCCCAGCCGAGCACAACCTTCATGACCAGGGCCATTGAGTACATGTTGATGCCGCTCATCAGCACCGTCATGAAGGCGAACGAGATCGCTGACAAGGTTCGACTGGACTCGCCGAATCGCAGCTTCAAATACCCCGGAACCGAATGGGTCTTGGAAATGTAATAGAAAGGCATCATTACGATAGCGAGGAACAACATCGCTGGAATGGCGCCAATCCAATACCAATGCGCGGCGAGAATACCGTACTGATAGGAGGCGGCAGCCCAGCCCATGAGTTCGAGCGCGCCAAGGTTCGCTGACAGAAAACTCAGGCCCGCTACCCAAGCCGTCATCTCGCGGCCGGCCAGAAAAAAATCTTCGCTCGTGTTGGCTTGCCGCTTCAGGTACCAGCCGATAGCAAGAACAAGGCCGAAGTAGAAAACTACGATCACCAAATCGACTGTGGACAAATGCACCAACTGCTGCGTACTTGTAAGGACAGCCATCGCCAAAATCATTGGTTTGACACCTGCCCGTAATATGCCCGACAGCCGTGTTTACGCAAAGTAGTGTTTGTCGTGCAGTTCCCGCGAGATCGGTTGAGAGCTGGGCGCCATTACAACCGTGTAGAGCACGATTTTCGCTAAGTATTGCAGGATCACCGCGGTGTGCGCTGGTTCCATGGCATTCGCGGCCCAGCAGAACGGTGCGTGACCCGCCACCAACGCGGCTCGGATATTTGGGACGTTAGCAGTTTTGAAGAGGCGGCAGATTGCAAACCCGGTGTTTTTTTCGTAGTCGCTTTCGATTTTCGCGGGTGTCAGGTCCTCAGTTACAGGAACGCGCCCGTGGAACGAATCGGCGTGTGTTGTGCCGAAACATCGAATTGTACAACGCGCTTGAGCCCGAGCAGTGGCAAATTCAGAGTGCGTATGTGCTACTCCCCCGACAGATGGAAAATGTTTGTAGAGTTCAAGATGGGTAGCAAGGTCGGACGACGGGCGCAGGTTTCCATCGACGACGAGGCCTCCAGATTGGTAATTACAATGTTCGTACTCACTTGAGATAAATTGGTCGGGGAGAGAGGATTTGAACCTCCGACCCCCTGGTCCCGAAGATTGGTGTCACGACGAATCAATACTTTAGCGCAATTTAGATGCTTTCATTTTCGCGTGTGAATGTGCGGCGTTTAGCAGCTACACGCTAACTTGGGTCTCAACGCATCCAAGCAGCTACTGGGCACAATTTTGGGCACAACGTTAGCCCACTAAGGATGCTACCCAAGCTGTAGCAGCAAGTATTTTTTCATTTTCGAGAAGTCCATCTTTCGTATGTCGGGACAACACCTTTAAAGCCACATCGCGAGTCGCTCGCCCTGTTCTACCTTTGCTAACAGGGACACTGCGCGTCAGCCGTTCCGCCTAAATCACTAGCGAGCGGCGCCAAACCGGCGCGCTTGTAGTCGCTCGGCACGGAAGCCGATTATTCGTTGGGTTCAGTGCATCTGCTTGAAAAGTAACATTGCTCGCATGTGGCGGCGCTTGCCAGTCTTCCGGAGTGATGTGGAAAGGCAGAAAAGGAAGTCCCGTTCAACCTAACCGTTTTCCTATCGAGACGCGACTTTCTATGGCAGGCCGAGAGCTGTATACCCGAGGGCTGTACGTCCTTCTGGCTTACGCGGCCGAAATCGTAATACCACTTTGACGAAATGCCTGCCAGTTCGCCAATACACCAGTGCCGTTCGAGGTCCAGCAGAAACTCACCGTGCCAGGCGCGATTGAGCCATAGGTGCTTGCCGCAGTCGCAACCGGTATGCTGCCAGTGGAACCCGCGGGCGCAACTCAATTAAACGACGCAGCCTGAGCCGCCTGCCCTGTTCCACCCTTGGCTACAGGGACAGGCACAGTAAGATTCGACACACTTAGAACTGTCGGCGCGCTGGCCGTTCCGCCTAAGTCTCCTGCAATCTGCATCAAGCCGGCCGCGGTAGTCGTTGCCCATGGGACTGACGCAGAGATGTTCGAAATGAGTGCGGAGAAAAGTGGCTCGAACATGGAATATTCCGCCAGAAGAAAAGCAGGCGAGTTGAACAGTTTGAGAAATCAGGCGATTTCACCAACTGCTCGGGCCGCGTGGCCTGTCTGGGGCAGTAGTTGGTGAAATGGCGATTTTTCGCCAACAATCAGGTGGTCAACAACTCCGGGCATGTCTTCACGATGTCCTCAGGCATGGTAAAAGGAGTTCTGCGCCATTAATAGCACAGGTGAAGGGTAATGTTTTCGAGGCAAAATGCCGTGTCTTGGTTCTTCGGTCTCTGCTTTGCGGGCAGTACGGCGTGGTTTGCCTTGCTGCTCGACCGATTGTGCAAGGAGCTTAATTCGGCTTTGCCGTCCGGACAGAAGGCGACAATTTATCCCCCGATGCCTAGAACTCCAGGGCAATTATTCTGGAGAGCGAACATCCTTGCTCATTCTCTGCAGCTTCTGGACCAACATCGCCAGTATTATCCCGCCAGCTCACTTTCCAAGACCCTAGGTTTGGCCGTAGCGGCCCTGCTTGTCAGCTTCGCTGGCGTCGTGTTGACCACACAATAACGCAGTCCGCCCACACTGTCGGCCAACCGAAATAGCCCAACTGTCGAACAGGCGATTTCACCAACTACTCGGTCCGAACGAGCCCCGCGGGGGAGTTGTTGGTGAAATGGCGATTTTGCAACAACTATCCAGCAAGTGTAGCCTCCTTACGATGCCCGACTACGATCACCAAGAGCTTCGGCGGCTCGTAGAGCGATTTTCTGAAATGCACGATGGAGAACTTGAGGCGATCGCCGCAGATGCGAACTCCCTCACCGATTTAGCTCGCCAGGCTCTGCAAGGTGAAATAAGTCGAAGAAGACTCGCTTTCAAACTTGCTCCTGACGCAACGACGAAAACCGAAAGTAATGCATCGCGCATCGCGGAGCACCCAGGAATCACAGAGGTCGAATATCGCGAACTTGTTACTATTCGCAGCTTCAACGACCTGGCAGGCGCGTCTCTTGCGAAGGGATTCCTTGAGTCAGCTGGAATTGAAGCGTTTGTGATTGGCGATTACGTCGCCCAGCAAGCTGGGTGGTTCGGCGCTGCTGCCTACGGCGGTATCAAATTGCAAGTGAGCATCGAGGATGTTGAAGCAGCCGGCCGGCTGCTCGGATAACGCGATTATCAGCAAGAGGATTGAGAAATCTTCGATTGTTGCAATCAGGCGTTATCACTCATTGACCCACGGTCAACGAGTGTAATTGCAATTTAACTCCTATTCACAACATGGGATGATGGTCTTCCTGAACGTAAAGGAAGGGCATCCATGAAGCCGATCACCATCGTTATCGTTGGTCTTTGTCTGATGCTGCCATATGAGGCTCTGAGCGACGACAGAGAGGCAGCGGTTCGCAGTGCAATCCGGGCATTTTATAAGGCGTTCGATGATGGTTTCGTCGGAGCAGCCAATTATGCGACCGAAGACTGGAACCACATCAATCCCTACGGAGGCCGTGATCGGGGCCGCGAAGCAACGCTTAAGACGGTTCGTGGAGTACATCAAACTTTCCTGAAGGGAACCACCGACACCATTCAGAATATGGATATTCGATTTGCCGCCGAGAACGTGGCTGTGGGTACCGTGACCAGTATGCTGAGTCCCTTCACATCTCCCGACGGAGTAAAGCATGGTGCGGAGCAATACATCCGAACCTTTGTCGTCGTCAAGCGAGGCGGACACTGGCTAATAATGCAGGACCACAACACAAGGGTTGTCGCGCTCCACTCACAATAGCCCAAATATCCCGGTAAGCCCTTGCACGATGTCATTGCTGTCGTTAACAGGCGATTTCACCAACTACTTGGGCCGGGGCGATCTGTCTGGGTCAGTTATTGGTGAAATGGCGATTTAACGACAATTGACCACATGTTGCGAATAGCTCCACTGCTTTGTGTCAGTGCTGTCTTTTCTCCAACCTCGCAATGAAGTCCATGCGCGCCTGTATCATGTGTTTGTAAGAGGACTCCGGACCATGCAGTTTGGAAAGATCGTGCTCACGTTGCTGGCACTCTGTTCGGGGATACCCTCTGCCATTGCTTCCTCTCCATGCGACTTGCGGCCAGTTGGCGGGCGTATCGAAGTCCCCATGCCCCTTCATCCGCTCATGGTTGCCACGCTCGAACGCTCCTGTGCGCTGCTTGTCACACTCAGCGATGGCCACGAACCGTCGAAAGGTGCGATTGCTGTCTTGACGGTGGTCAAAGGAAGGCTCGCAGTGAAGGCTGTGCTCGACATGCCGACCGAGCCCGTAGGCATGGCGCTTGTAGCGGACGAGTCTGTGGCCGCGATTGCCGGTGGATCGCGCGTCTACTTCGTTGATGTAGGAAAGCTGCTTAAGGGGCAAGCCAACGCAATCCTCGGCGTAGCTGAATTCGACAAGAACGCCGGCACGGTCTCCCTGGCTCTGAGTCGTGACGAACGCGTCCTTTTCACGAGCGATGAGGAAGCCAGCACTATCAGCGTGATCGATTTCGCCGCCGCACGCGCATCCCACTTCACTAACACGCCCGTGCTGGGCCGTATATCAGTTGATTGGGCACCTACCGTTTTAAGAATGACGCCTGACGGCACTCATGTTCTCTTCGCGGTGGAAGCGGTCCGTCGCCAGTTCAAGCCGCCTATCCTGTGTGCTGGTCATCCAGGTGGAAAAGCAGTAAACCCAGTCGGCGCGATTCTTTCGTTTAAGGTTGGCCAGGCTGCAGCAGAACCAGTGGGCGCAGTGCTGTCGCGCAGCCTTGCCGGATGCTCGCCCGTTCGACTGGAATTATCGAAGGATGGGCAAACAGCGTTTGTCACAAATCGTGAGGAGAACAAGTTACGCGTTATGGACGTCGCTAAGATCCTGCATGGTGAATCGGATGCTCTGGTGTCTGAGATACATGTCGGACCGGCACCAATTGGCGTGGCGCTGGTGGACGATGACCGACTTGCCCTTGTTACCAATTCGAATCGCTGGGGTAAGGAACAGAAGCCGCAAACCGTGGAAGTCGTCGATATTGCGGGCCACCGACGCCGCAAACCCATCGTTCTCGGTAAGATTCCTGTGGGGATCTTTCCAAGGGATCTTGCTGTGTCGCGCGACGGGCGAACTGCTATCGTCTCTAACTTTGGCTCAAAATCGCTAACCCTGCTGGATGTATCAAAATTGAGAGCACTGATGTCGCGAGCCAAGTCAAACTAAATTTGCAGACGCTGGGAGTCCTTCTTCGCGCATGTTCTCAACGCAGTTGAACAAAACGAGTGCGGCTGTAAACGCGGCGTCCGGGGGTTTTTCCATACCTGCGTGTGGCGAACATAAAGCGAACACTATGTTACCATGCCCCGATGGACGAAGGCCGCAAGCGCGTCATCGCAATCATGGCCTCGATCCTGGCGGCCAGAAAGCTCTCCCAGTACGACAGTGGTGCAAGAGTACCCGCCACTATCAACGCAATCGCAGATGCCGTGCGCTGGGCGGAACGAATCATGGAAGAAGTTGACAGGCGCTGTCGCGGCGATCGAATTCCAAAGTAGTGAAAGGCCGTAGGGTCTAGAATTCGGTGAACGTTCAAGACGGCTGTTGCACACGTCTTGGGCGTGGGCCAGTTCGGTGGTGCCTTTGGCACGCCCGGCTGGCCTTTGTTGCTTGCCCTTTCCACCTTTGGGCTAGTTCCTCGCGGAATTTGGACTGCTACTATTCACGCCAGAGCGTGCCTTGGTTCACCGTTGAGAGGGAGGCATGCTCCGAAGAGCGCTCATCGCCTTCCCCCGGGGCGCTCTTTGTCTGGTCGCTTGACTTTTGTACGATTCCGTACAGTAGAATGTCCGAGACCGGTTCGCCGGTCATCCTTTCACAACCTGCCGCCGTGCCCAGCCTGGGCGACGACTCATTGTGAGTTCCCGATAGTCGAATCGCCAGGAGGCTCTTGCATGTTGGTTTCTCCGGACAAGCAACTTCAACAGCTATTGAGGGATCTCATCACCGAATGCACGCGGTGCAAGTGCGAAATTCGATTACGCGAGCTTGGTTACGAAGCAAACAGTCCCATACTCTGTCCGAAGTGCCGCAGTCTCCCAAAGACGCCCAGTCGTATAGCAGCGTGAGGCTGTCCCCGCCTCCGATTTCCGACGACTTTAGCTGTATGGATTTAGGCGATAAAATGTATACAATCGTATTGCCAGCCGCCAGTATTGAGGGCTTCCCCATGGCGATCGATGAAAAGGTTCTTTTGGAGCTGTGCGATCGTGCTGCAAAAGAGCAGGATTCCAAAAAACTGTTCGAACTGACGCAGCAGATCGACCGATTACTCGCCGAGGTATGCGGAATGACCGGCCACCGAAACGATGACCGGCCTCCCTCTCGCCCTAATTAACGCTGCCAGTCGGGCGAACCGGTTTTGGGATTCGCTCGGGGCGCTCTTTGTGTTTTGCACCTCGCGCTAACCTTGAAGAGAGTAGGGATTCGAGAAACGAGAGGACAGTCGCGACGGATAGCATTAAAGCTTCCGGCGGTCAGGTCTTTGCCCGATAGACCGCTCCAATTGCGCAGGCCGATACTGGTTTTAAGCGACATTGCGCGCTGCAAGCAACAGGGATAGGAAGGGGAACTCCCGTGGCAACCGGGCGGTTCCCTTTTTCTTTTTCTCGTTCACGCGGCGCTGAAAGTGGAAGCCGCAAGCGGCGTAGTGGACGCTAAGCAGCCCCTGAAAGCCGGCGCCGGATCGATGGTGCGACGCCCTTGGGAGAGCCGACAGCATTAAAATCTACAAGCTCCCTTTTGTGTTCTTCGCAGACCACCATTTCCAGTCGTTCGTCGTAATATCCCGGGAGGCCACATTCCCAACCTTCTGTGGCTATGTCGTTCGACGGAATGAAAACTTCGCAGGTCATTAGCAGCGTTAGGATAATCGAAACTGCTGACGCCTTCCAATTGCTAGAGGCGCTTCTGGCCTTCGCTTCCCTAACGCTTCTTCGCTTTCATCAGAATGCGCTTCACAGCATCGTGACTTCCGCCGAGAAAAGCGGTGGGCGTTTCGGTGTGCTCGCACATCTTATCCTTGGTTTCGCCCTTCGATGTCGAACTGAGCGTCACCTTGTGTTTCTGGAAGTCCGCCCGCAATGTGTTCACTAGGCAGATGGGAGAACTATCGACCGCAATCATTTCTTGCTTATCCCAGCGAACAATGTCGAAAGAGTTCAGCGACACGTAGACGCCATTGGGTCCGCCGATAGAATCAGCGGAGGCGACTTCACAGAAACCGAAACGCTTGTAGCAATGAATCTCGGAAGACTGGACCGCCGTGGCGTCAGTTGAATCAGACCACTGTCCCACTGCATAAAGGTAGGTTGTGTCGAGTCTTTTTGCCCCGACAACGACCTCGGCTACATCCAGAGTCTCTGGTGTCTGCTCCTGTGTCTGCCCGATGGTGCTAACTATGAGCACGGTGAGTAAAACGATGACGAAGCGTTTCATTCGCGATAACCTCCCGTTGCAGTCCGGGGCTGTTTGAATCAGTCGCCCCGATGTTCTCGGGCACCTTATTCTGTCCAATGTCTGGCCGCAAGTAACGATGGATGGCGTTCTAATGGGAAGACCCGAGTAGGTGTAGAGAAAGGGCGATTACACCAACTATGGAAAGACAGCAAATTTCGGAGAACTTGACCACTTAGGGCCGAGCAGCATGTCGAGCAGAATGCCCACGTACGTACTTACGTACGTCAGTCTCGCGATTCTAGTGATTCTGGCGAATCTGGTGATTCCCAGAATCAATAACTTGAATGTTCTCAGTACCCCGTCGCATTCCGACTCCCGCCGCCTCCAGCTTTCCATTTTTTTACTGGTGCGCCTAAGCGCGGCGCGCCTCTAGCATCAGCTAACCTGTCTTCTTTTTTTTGTAATCTCCGCCGTCTAACCCTTTCCAAGAGTCGATTTAGTTGGATTGCAATGACGCACCCGCTGGACAGTGTTTACAGAGCAGCCAAGCCTCCTGGCTATAGTACGCAGTCCTAACCCCTCTTTTTGCATTCTCTCAATGTCTGCCAGTTTCAACACTACAGAGACGCTACCCTCGGGACGGCCGAGCTTCTTGCCGGCCTTGCGGGCGCGAATCAGCCCGGCCTTAGTACGTTCTGAGATAGCAATTCGTTCTTGCTGGGCGAGGGTCGCGAGGATAGACAAGATTGCGTCCTTGAAAATGCCCGTTGAGTCCAGGAATTGCTCTGTATACGAACGCCAGCCAACGCCATAATGATCGAGCCTTGTGAGATGCTGCAGCGTCTGGCGTACGCCTTCGCGCGAGAAGCGATCCAGCTTCCAGAACAGGAGAACGTCGAATTTGCGCTGACTGGCCCAAAGCATCATCTGTTCAAATGCCGGCCGGCTTTGCTTGCCTGATCCGCTCACTGTGTCCACGAACTCACGCACGATGTCCCAATCCTGTTTCTTCGCGAATTCACGAAGCTGGTCGAGCTGGTTCTTGTTCTCTTGTCTGTCCGTGCTCACACGAGCGTAGATTGCTGCTTTCATCGCGACGCCTCCAAAGGCGCGCGACTGTATCATTCAACCGCTCCTTTAGTCAATACACTTCGAGGGCGTTATCGCGAGTGAAAGATAAGGACTTAGTGGAAGGCTCTCAGCGACCCTTTATTTGATACGGTTGGGACTGAATGGATTTCGCCCCCGGCTAAGGCCGGTGAGACTTCGCAGGAGCCGTCAAAAGCCAAAAGGGGGAAAAGTAGTTGGTGTAATGGCGATGTTACGCCAACTTAGGGAAATCGCCTGTGTTGGCTGAGAAGTTGGGTGATGAGGTTTCGGATCTCCTAGCGCCACCATCGACGATCCCGAGGGATGGAGTAAAGAGATCGGGGCTAAGGCAGAGCATAGGCAATGATGCCGCCGCCGACCTTCACCTTGGAATTCTTACCGCCGCCGGATGACACCGCAAAATACTGCTTGCCCTTAACGGCATACGTCGAGGGTGTGGCAATGCTCGATGTTGGCATCGTGTCTTCCCACAGGAGCTTGCCCGTCAGCTTGTCGAACGCGCGGACCTTGTTGTCGAAGACAGTTGCGGCGATGAAAAAGATGCCGCCTTTCGTGACGATTCCCCCCCCATAGTTCTCGCTGCCGGTGGTAGGGTTGTTCAACTCTGGATACTCACCGAACGGAATCTGCCAGACATATCGACCCGTGTTGAGATTCAACGCATTCAGCGTGCCCCACGGCGTGCTGACCGCAGGGTAGCCATCCGGGTCCAGGAACTTCGTATAGCCTTGGAACACATAGTCGACGTTCGCGCTCGGGTTGTCAGTTGTAGTCGCTGGCTGCGAGTTGTCATCACTGATGTAAGTCGTCAGGCCATCGATCTGAGTTTTGCTCAGGCTGCCTTCAAATCCGGGCATCCTCCCCGATCCATGGGCAATCATTTGTGCGATCTGCTGGCTCGCCATCCGCTTGGTCAGTCCAAGCAATGCGGGGAACGACGGGGGGTTGCCCTTGTGGTCGACGCCGTGGCAACCGGCGCAGGAGGCGTTGTAGATCTCGGCAGCAGAGGCCTCGCCGCCGGTCTTCTTGACCTGCGCCCGCAACTGCAGGATGTAGGCTTGTTCGTTCGAGTTGATATAGAGAATGCCGGTCTCGGGGTCCCAGGCAGCGCCGCCATATTCGCCGCCACCATCCAGTCCCGGAAAGATGACGGTGCCCTCGAGCGAGGGTGGATCAAAGCGGCCACGGTTGCTCAGCGTCGCCAGGTGCGCCCGCACCGCCGCGTTGGCGGCGGGCGTGCGCTGGGTCAACGTCTCCTCCGTGAGTCGCTGACGAGCGAACGGTTCAGGCGCCGCAGGCAAGGTCTGACGTGTCGCGAGCTTTTCGCCCGGAATGGTGCTTGGAAAGACGGAAACCTCCTGCACCGGATATAGGTTTTCGCCCGTCACCCTGTTGAACACCCAGACGAAGCCGTACTTCATGATCTGGGCTACAGCAGGAATGTCCCGCCCGTCACGGCGAACGGTGACGAGCGTCGGTGGCGTCGGTGGATCGCGATCCCACACGTCGTGTTCCACGAACTGATGGTGCCACAGACGCTTGCCGGTATTGGCGTCAAGCGCCACCAGCGAGGTGTCAAAGAGCGTATTGCCCTCGCGATCGGCGCCGTAGAAATCCTTAAATCCCATGCCCGCTGACGCCAGCGGAAGGTAGACAATGCCGCGCCCAGGATCGAGGCTCAGACCGGACCATGCGTTGGCACCATTCGCAGTCTTCCATGCATCCTTGGGCCACGTGTCATAACCAAATTCGCCGGGATGCGGGATCGTGTGAAAAATCCACCTCAGCTTTCCGGTGCGCACGTTATAGGCGCGAATATGACCGGGCGCCGCGCCAGTGCTACCGAGGATAATGAGGTCTTTGTAGATCACGCCGGGCGAATTGACGTTCACCGATACCGAGCCTGGATCTCGCCCAAGGTCCTGACTCAGGTCGACTTTGCCGGTATCGCCGAAACTTTCGATCAGTTTTCCGTTGTTGGCATCTACCGCCATCAGTCGATTGCGCGAGGTGAACAAGATCCGTTCGTCCGTTCCGTCGGTCCAATAGCAAACGCCGCGCAATCGTCCATTGCCACTAACCGGTGCGCCCTCGGCCGGATCGTAGACCCAGTTCTGCGCACCAGTGGCCGCATTGAGACTGAAAATGCGCCCCTTCGGAGAGGCGAAGTACATGCGTCCTTTGATGACGATGGTGTCACCTTCCATGTCGTTGGTCGGGGTGCCATCACCGGTTTCAAACGTCCACGCGACTCTCAGGCGTTTTACGTTCTTTGTATTGATTTGATCGAGCGTCGAATAGTGTGTTCCGTGCGGATTGCCGTGATAGACGGCCCAGTCCGCACTAGAAGCCTGCGAGGAAAGCTCGGCGCATGTAGCGGAGGGATGGGTCTGGGCGTTAGGCCCTTGCACTTGGCTGGAGGCGAGTAATGCACACGCCGCTGCAATTGCGATTCGTTTCATTGGCTCATCCTTCGTGGCGAGCGTATTGGCATTCGCGTCACCCACTCTTAGCTATGTTCTTGCGCCGATCATAAACCGGAGTATCGGGCGTTTGCTCTTGCTCTGCAAAACTGAGCCTTTCTTCCATTTCCAACCCAGAAGAAAATCAAGACGTTGATACCGTTTAGGAGTACCCTTCGACACCGAGCCGTGTCCCCCGCTTTCATCGCAAGAGCAAACGGCAGGAGGAGGGACGCAATGGACCGACATCAGGGAACGGTAAAATGGTTTAACAACGCGAAAGGTTACGGTTTCATTGGTCGTGATGATGGACCGGATCTGTTCGTTCACTACAGCGCCATCGTGGAAGACGGATACAAGACTCTTCAAGAAGGCGACAAGGTCGAGTTTGAAGTTACGCAAGGGAACAAAGGGCCTCAGGCGGCCAACGTTTCTAAACGCTCGGCCTAGTCGCGGTCCAATGTTTCAGGTGTGATCTGGATCACAGATACATTGCTAGCCCTTTATACAATGGTCTAAATCTTCGGAACTCGTACGGAGAACGTGCATGCTCACTGGTCCAAACCCACGAGGTACTACTCGTCCCGATCTTGAAAACTCAGTAGCAAAGCTGGCGATACTCGGCGAGCAAGCCGGGTTCAAGGTTCAGGACATGGTCAATCTCCTGCAAGCGGGACTCACGCTCGAAACTCTCCTGGACCTAATAGCGTGGAGACTGGAGTCCCCCGTGCCGGGCGAATTACCTAGAGCTGGTGTCTCCGCTTCTTGAATCGTTCGAGGCCAACGTTCGACATAATTGTTGAACTGCAGTGTAGAGTTGCGAAGGGTTCGACAACCGCACGCCGCAATTCAATCTCGAATCGGCGTCCTCAAACGACGTTCTGCGCTCTCCGATGCGTGGAAGTAGGAACAGATCTCTTATCGTCTCGTTCTCGACATTCATCCGAACGAGAAGGGTGAACAGACGCCGCCCTGCCTTACGAGGGCTGACTCGCCATCGAAGAGTGTCTTTCCAAGGCTTGAAGCAATAGGACATGAGCACGAAGACCAGTCGGCCACTCGGCATTCTTAGTCGAGTGGGCAGTCGTTCGCCTCGCGACGCAATACAGATGCGATCACCGGATGCAGCAACGATTTCATGCATCAGCGCGATACGAATATGTTGAAGGCGATTACGGGTTTTCGCGGAAATTGGACCAGTAGAGCCACTGTAGCCAACCATCTCAAAAGCTTGCTGTAAACCACCGAAACGGTTCCGAAGTGTCGAGGGTGATGGAAGATCTGGTGAGAATTGGATAATTGAGTACGATAGTCGTCCCAGTTCGGCATAAACCCTCCGAAGTGCATCGAGCACCTCGTCGTCAGATTTGGCAATGGTCCGTGTCTGAAGAATGCGCTGCGCTTCAGCGAAGGTGTCCGGATCGACGAGAGCCTCAAAAGCCCCATACGCGATGGTCCAGTCGGTCTTCGGTGCCGGTACTGTTGGGGTCGATAGCCGCTGACTCGTCCGCCCGTGAACATTGTGACCGGCATACTTTGGATGGGTTAAGACTGTGTAAACGGCTCCATAATCCCACTTCCAGCCGCCCACACGGGGTATGCCTCGACCGTTCAACTCACGGGCGATCGCATAAACAGACTTCTTATCGTCAATCAGCATCCGGTAAATCTCACGAACGCACTGAACTTCGTCGGCTCGTCCTGGCCTCAGGACCACGCGGTCGCTCGAAATGCTCTTGTGCTCCCCAGTGGCCAGTGGCTGTTTTAAGGTGCCGTCCGCCGAAACGAGAAATCGTTGTAGCCCATAGCCTGGGTTGCCACCTTGCTTGAAGCCGAGTCCTGCCATCCTTCTTTGGCCCGCTAGGATTTTCACTCCAAGTTCCCGACTGTATTCTCCAGCCATGGTGCGCTTTAAGGCCTTCATGATCAGACTCGGCATACTTCCGTCATTGGCGAAAGTTTCCGCGCAATAGTGCACGGGAATTCCCGCTGATCTGCACAAGAACTCGTAGTGAGCTGCCTCGTCGGTATCCTGAAAACGACCCCAACGGCTCACGTCGTAAACCAAGATCGCCCGATAACCTGCTACGCCAGAGACGACATCTTTTAGCAGCTGCTGAAGCCCTTTGCGGCTTCTCAAAACGAGGCCACTCTTGGCAGCATCGGAATAGGTTTGAATCACTTCAAAATTGTGCTCATCTGCATACTGCTTTACACGTTCTGCCTGGTTTTGCAGGGAATACTGCTGGTGCTCAGTGGACATTCGGAGATACTGAGCGACAGGTGCAAGAATTGGGTTCATGGTCCCTCCTAGCTTCTCTATCGGCGGACGGGAGGCAGACTTTAGAAGGAATCTTTTGTGGAGGCGTTGACGCTAGAGGTATTCTTTGTTGATGGCGACTCTAGATTCTATGATTTACGACGTTATGCTGCAGACGATTGAGCGCGTCTCCGAACTTGAAGCACTGCTCGATCAGACCCAACCTGACAGCGAACGCAGAGCGTTACAAGCAGCGATCGCCGAATTGCGGCAGGTGGTTCGGGTTCACGCCTGCTAAAGCGTCCCCGTCCTGAGACACCTACTCCGTCCGCGAAGCGACTCGGTGATTGTTGTTAACAGGCGTTCTCACAAGCTTGCGCCGTTTGTTCGCCAAAATCCGGGTCAACGAGTGTAATGGCGATGTTTCACCAACTGACGCTCAAATAACGATGACTTTGAATGGGTTGCACACATCGGCGGGACGGGATAGCATTTTTGCAATGGGCAAGTTGCGGCAGATGCTCGCTTTTGTGTTAATGCTCGCCTGGGCTGCTCCGACGGCGTTTGCCTGCCTGCCCAACCCACAGATGACGCAGTCCGAAATGGACTGCTGCAAGAGAATGGCGGGCGACTGCAAAATGGGTGTTGAGCAGCATCCCTGCTGCAAGATTGTATCGAGTTCACCGTCGCCCGTAGCGTCTCCGCAGTCGACGATTCATTTCCAACCTCTAGCCGGATTGGTTGATCTTGTCACTCCTCTCGGAGTGGCATCTACCTCGCAAGTTGATCAGACTCTCGCCCATTTGGGGTTACCGCCGCCCGCACCACCCGGTCCAAGCTCAATTCTCCGAATCTAGACTCCGCGATCATTCGCTCCCGCACGGCAATCTACGTGTGTCGGCACATCGCGGAGGAAATTCATGAAATTTGTTGTAGTCCTGCTTGCAGTTGTTGGACTGCCTGCCCTTGCAATTCCGGCAGCCCATGGGCCAGTGTTTGGCCTTGCGACACCAACAAACTCCCAAGGCGAGTGGAGCTTTGACGAAGGGATATTTGGACGGAACACGAGTCTTGGTACGCAAGCGTCCATTCGGGGTCTCGTGGCCTATGGCTTCACGCCGCACCTGACTATCTCATTCACGCTGCCAGCGGTTATCGGAGATACTCCGCTTCCGCCTACGCGAATCCAGCCTGGCGCGGACTTCGAATCCACCCTCGCGTGGCGATTCCAGCACAGCGCAACGAAGGTTGGTACTCGCATCGAGAGCACAGCCTTCGCGGGCCTGGTAGTCCCAGGTCCTCAGTCGGGCTTTAACGGAGTCGCGCATGCGACGAACGCGCCCGGCATGATGTTCGGAGCGGTCACCGGACTGGCGTCACGCGGCCACTACCTGTGGCTCGGCAGTACATTCACGAAATTCTATGAGCACAACGGAGACCGCCGGCCCGACGTTCTCGACTACAGCTTGGTCTATGGGTATCGTCCCCCGAAATGGCGCAGGCCGCCGGACAAATGGGACTGGCGTCTGTTCGGCGAGCTGGTCGGAGAGCGTTCGAACAGGTTCTTGCAGGCAAACACTCCAGTCGCGAACACGCAAGCACACCAAGTGTTCCTTGGACCTACAGCACTCGGAATCTTTCACAACTACACCGTGAGCTTCGGGGCACAGTTCCCGATTTATCAGAACGTTGGTTCAGCATTTCCGAAGGAGCGAGTTCGATTCGCGGTGAACTTCAGCTACCTGCTGTTCCAGCATGGACAATCACACTAAGGAGATCAAATGAGAAAACTCGCGACATCACTGTTCTTTTTCTTCTTCTTGATGGCAACTTCCTCTGTCGCAGAAATCAAGAGCATCAACATCACGATTTTCGGGATGGATTGAGAAGTCTGTGCACACGCCGTGCGCGTGTCATTGAAAGCTGTATTCGGAGTGGACACAGTCGACGTTAACCTTGAAAAGGGTCTGGCTACGGTAAATATGAAGCCGGGAAACATGACGACCCTTAAGCAACTGAACGAAGCGATAGCCAAAAACGGCTTCACGATGAAGGATTCAACGGCGATCGTCGCAGGGACGGTCGTCACCACGAATGGCAAAACAGCTCTACAAGTGTCCGGTTCGAACGACGTATTGAACCTTGTGCCCGAGTCGAGCAGTGCTGTCGATCCGGCTTCTCTGACAGGGAAATCGATCTTGGTAGACGGAGTGATATCCGAAGCGAGCAAGGGCAAAGTGCCGGACACAATCCACTATCGGTCAATTACGGAAGGGAAATGAACACAATTACTCCGAAACCCGGCAAACAATCGGCATTGCTAAGCTACTTTTCGCTGTTTACGTCGGTGAGCACGCTGTTGTGCTGCGCATTGCCGTCCCTTCTTGTACTCTTTGGCTTAGGAGCATCTGTAGCGTCAGTGCTCTCATTCTTGCCGTGGCTCGTCACACTCTCTCATTACAAGCGATTGACATTCTTTGTATCAGGCGCGCTCATCACGCTGAGCCTCGTGAATATGTACTACATCGCACCACGATGGAGAGCACGGCAATGTTCTCCTGATAACCCAAAGGCATGCGAGGATGCGAGCCGGGCCAGTAAAGTGCTCCTATGGGTTTCAGTGGCGATATACGCACTCGGCTTCTTTGTTGCGTACGTGCTTGGACCGTTCCTGACTTGGGTAGATCGTAGTTGACGAAAACAGGAGATTTGACCCACTACTTTGGAAACAGGCCGTCCGGCTAAAGTAGTTGGTGAAATGGAGATTTTTCGCCAATTGATCTCGACTAGCAGGTCGTATCAGGCTGAAAGCGGATCATAGGAATGCACTGACAACTGTACTCTCCGGAGGAGGTAGCACCGCTGTATTTTGGGGAAGCCTATCAGGTTAAGAAAGGCCACACTGTTTCGCAGTGTGGCCTTTTTATGCGAGCAATGGCATTACACCAACCTGCTAGTGGTGATCTTCGTCCTTACCATGACCGCGTGCCAGGAGTTGGCCCCGGATTTCACCAGCCGGGCTGCGTGTCGTGTGGACGTTGGCATAGCTTAGTCCGGCTTTGACTTCGCTCACAAACCTTGCAAACGCCGCATCCGCCCCCTGGCTCGCAGGATCAATGCCCTGTGAGACCGGACCCACCACATCCGCAGACGTCCATGTTCCGCTCACGGTTCCAGACACCGGGCACGCTGCTTGCGTGACCGTCGTATTGCCGCCACCGCAGAAGAATACAGCGACGCCACCTGCGATGGTGTGCCGCCCGACGTGCACATGAGCAAACAGCACCTGACCGGTGGGCACCGTGTTGCCCTCGAGACCGCTATAGGTCAGCTCATAGTTGATAGACTTCTCGTCGTTGCTGATGACCAGCCTCGCAGTCCCGCGGCCCTCGGTTACTACGATTGGAGTTTCTCGCAGACCAGCCAACTTCGCATTGAGCACCTTCTGCCCAACGGCTGGTACGCCCAGTAAGACAACCGAAATTACTACGGCAAGGCGTGCGAACTTCATTATTAATTCCTCCTCTCGTCAGCAGATCCGGGCCGAAAAAGCAATCCAATCGCCGGCGCCGCGCAGCAGCGTACCACGCGCGAGACAAGGAGTTTGTCAATTTCCTGTCACTTTTATTGGGAGGCTGGCCAGTTTCAACCTCAAGGGGGCCGCTACTCTTCTCGTCGTATCACACAACAATGCTAGGCACGCTGCGAGATGAGGGATCGCAGGGTAACTCGGGAAGGCAGTCTGAACCAAAACCGGGGCGGCAGAGCGTAACGGGCAATAGCCACCCCGTGATTGAAGAACATCGTTCGGCCTCCCATAAAACTCCTGCGTGCACACTGTGTCAAGATCATCGTTAGCGGGCAGTACAAAGGCCAGCCGGGCGTGCCAAAGGCACCACCGAACTGGCCTTGCCTCGGCGGCGATCGCTTCCGAGCCTTAACCCCGATCGCAGAGCCTGGAAGGAACCCGCGTCCCTTAGTTCACCGTGAAATTCATGGCGTTGGAGGTTTCACTCTTCGTGCCTCCCGCGCCGTACATGCCGCCGCCTGGCTTGCCGGGATTCATAACTGTGACGGACGCGGTACCAGCGGTCGCGACGTTTGTTGCTGCAATCGCGGCGGTAAGCTGTTTTCCCGTGACGTAAGTAGTGGGTTGGCTCGTGCCATTCCATTTCACGGTTGCGTCAGTGTTGAAACTGGTGCCGTTAATTGTCAAAGTGAAACCTGGGCTGCCTGCGTTTGCGTTGTCAGGTGCCAGTTCTGCAATGTGTGGAACAATTCCGGCTGCCGGTGGCGTACTGCTACCGGAGGAATCGTATCCACCACAACCAACCCAGAGCATGACGAGAAACAAAACAGGGATTGTCCTCATAGACACCTCGTCGAATCGGAGCTCGCGGTCCGAAGCAGCTTCGCACTGGGCAAGGTTGAGGTGTGTCAAGACGATGTCAATTATCGGTAAAGAAAATGTCGGGACCAACTAACGGAGGGCTGGCATCGCAGGTTGGCACAACTCATGAACGCGGCTTTTGGCGCTATGCGGCCCGGAAGATCTTCTCCCTGACTTCGGCAGCCCTTGCTCGAACGTCCTCGAGATGGTCCCGTAGTTCAGACCGCAACTCAGAAAGAATTTCCTGAAGTTCGTCGTCACTTTCGGTTGTTACTGCGCGTTCGCACAGTTCGCGAATATGTTCCTGCTTGGCTGGCAATACTCCGACCCACGCTTACAACGTTATTGGTAGTTTGCACGACGGAGAGGCAGTGCGACTATTCAAAATCTCCTGTATGCCGTGTACCAGATTTACCCCATTTCCCGAGAGCGTCCCATTTGGGAGAATACCTACAGATCAACGCCGTCTTGCACCGGCGTGAGTTTCTCCGATACGCCCCTTTGACCGAGGGGCTTTTTTCTTCGTCGTTGTCGTGGTTTTCGGATGCCCTGTAATTCAGCTTGCCCATCCGTCTAGCCAATCTCATAATCCCATTTCGAGAAATTGGGTCGGGCAATGTCTCCGGCATTGCACGGTACGGCCCAGTCAAGGCGGGGTGGTCTGTGTCAGAGGCTATCCCGTTCTTGGTGACGATCCTCCACGTTTAAAGGCTTTGGCACTGGCGGTTGCGCAAGCGGAAAAGGAATATATCGCGAGCGTTCGGAAGGGTTGGCGCGCGTTTGACCCGTCAGTGCCTTCCTCGCTGCACCTCACTCGGTCTCAAGCTGCCTGACCAAGGAAAGTAGCAGAGGAAGCACGTCGCCGGTTGAGTTGTGCCGACCTCTCAATCGCAGAACATGGAGCGAGCTAGTGAATGGTATGGAAAACGGCATCATACCGTCCCATCGTCAAGTACCACGCCAGAACCTTGCCGCCCACTTCTTCAGCAGCCTTCTTGGCAGCATACAGACGGGCGGGGCTTTCCTTGATTGTTGACAATCCCTGCTGAGTGTAGCGGACGAGCGTTACATACTGCGGCATCTCAGTGTCCTCCCGCTCAGACGCAAACCTTACCCGGATGAAATGCGTTGGTCAACTGGCCTGTTGAGCACTTGATTAGGATGCCTTCGTCTTGTTGCTCTGCTTGACGGGGTGAAGCGAAAGGCTCAGACTCTCTCGACAAGCGTGTTTCCTCTGCCACTCGTCGTCGATTGGAGGTCTACCATGAAACGGCTCACGATAGCTGCATTCGTTTTCCCGCTCTTGCTGTCTTCATTTGCCTTCGCTCAAGACACAACTAAGCCAGAGGCGCAACAGCAAACGGCGACGAGCACGACGACTACCCAAGAAGTAGCGCTCTCTGAGAATGTCGGCACCGATAGCAACACACTCATCCGCAACAAAGACAACAACGGGACGGTGGACAAACCGGATGTCAAAGGGAATGAGGTTACGCTCAAGACCCACGCAGAGAAGAGAAGAACACTATCCACGATGTATCCGTCTAGACCAAGACAAACGAGATGCCCGAAGTAATTTCTGGTGCGAAGTAAAGGTCAGTTGTTGAAAAATCGCCATTTCACCAACAACTCTCCTCGGGGCGGCCTCGACAAGTAGTTGGTGAAATCGCCTGTTAACCAGTTGCGAATCTCATCACATTACGCGGGGAAAAATATGGAACGTCGCATACCGGACGTGCTTAGGATTTCTGCTCTCCTCCAACTCTGCTGCGATGGTAAGAATTTCGTGAGAAGGTTTGTCGGAGTCTGACAGGGGCCGGACGTCCTCAAATTCGAGCGGATCGAGGCGATAATGGGACAAGGCACCACGTACCTTGGCACGATACTCTGAGTCGCTGCTGGCCAGCGTCAGAAAGTTGATAAAGGCTCCCTCGTTAGGCGCAAGCAACTGGCATCCGTTTTGGGGAGCGACGCCGACAACCCCGATCCACACCACAGCGTGATAGGTCACCTCAGCCATGCGAAAAGCAGTATATAGGTTCAGAAATGGCCCCCGAAGGCCGGGCAGTGCAGTTCGTGAAATCGCCTGATTTCGACAGTTAGGAAACACAGTCGCGCTCCGTGCGATGCTTCCGGCATGAACGAGCAGGATCAAGTCGCCGTGTGCCGAGAACACGGGCGCGAATTTACGCCATGTCCATCTAATTCAAAAATCGGTGTAGCGATTCAGACGCTCGATCAGACTCCCGTTCACGGATTGCGGCATCCACCTGTGGGTGACACGAATGGGTGGTACGTATGGGGAGGCGAATATTCCTCTGACAAAGATTTCTTCAAGCCACTGCACGCATCGCATCTCGCTCAAAGACTTCCAGAAGTTATCAGGTTCTTGGGGCTTCCACCGGGAAGCCGTTTCCTTCTGGCGGGAGAACATGTCGATGTCTGGTTCGACGAGTCGTTGCTGGCCGCGTATTAGTGCATGATTGGCGAAACATCGCGATTTCACTCGTTGAGAGGCCCCGAGGGCCGTTAAGGCATGTCGATGAGTGATAACGCCTGTTCACAACAATCATCAAGCGGCGGTCGTGTTTTACCGTGGCTCAGCAACCGCGAAGCCCAGGTAATTATCCGTGGTCGTCACGAATGTGAATAGCTCTCGAATTGGAGAGTAGCAAGTGAGAGCTATCCCATATTCCCCGAGATGCCCATAGGTAGCCAGATCTCGGCCCTCAAGGTCAACGATCTTCACAATCACATCTTTAGGCAGGGTCTTCTCTTCAGCGTGCGATCTGAGAAACACGACCGCTATTCGGTCGTCATTTGGCGACTGGGTAAAGACGGGGATTTCACAACTGCCTCAACCGATCCCAGCCCATGGTTCTCCTATCAGCACAATGTGCACTATCTGGACAATAAGACGCTGCTTCTCTTCGACAATGGC